>Ga0315272_10000948_pt1 | contig 14686 bp, 9 predicted proteins | sample C3_middle_MG_FD_203918 | JGI IMG/M metagenome (GOLD analysis project Ga0315272, IMG submission 203918) | Sediment microbial communities from Yellowstone Lake, YNP, Wyoming, USA - C3_middle | ecosystem: Environmental > Aquatic > Freshwater > Lake > Sediment | place: USA: Wyoming | collected...
CTGTTATCGTTTCAATCGTCGGTTTCAGTTGCACGAAATGGTCAATAGGCTCGTCTATGTTGCTGTAAGAACTCCGCCTATGCCACAACGGCTCCTGAGACTGGCTGAAGTTCGATGGTAATCAGTATATTTTTTCTTATTATATCAATCTATTAAAATACAAACAAAACACCCTTCGACAAGCTCAGGGCGAACGGTAGTCATCGTAACAATTATTGACTATTGGCCTTTTTCACTTTCCTGCGGCGGATACAATATGGTGCCCAGAATAAACAAGCCAACGCCAATGGTAATGGCCGAGTCCGCCACATTGAAGGCTGGCCAGTAATGGGTTCCGAGGTGAAAATACAAAAAATCCACCACTGCGCCAAAGCGCAGCCGGTCGATGAGATTGCCCACCGCGCCCCCGGCGATCAGGCCGATGGCATGGACAAAAATCCTGCCCTGGTTGCGAAACTGCCGGTAAGAAAACACCATCACCCCGATGGCGGCCACAGCCACACCGACAAAGAACACCTGCCGCCAGACGCTCTTGGCTCCGGCCAACATGCCGAAGGCGGCCCCGGTATTGGTGAGATAGGTCAGATCGAACAGACCGGGGATGACGGGCAGCAACTCAAACATGGCAAACCGGTCCATGACCAGGGCCTTGGTCGCCTGATCGAGAAGAACCACCCCCAGCAGCCAGGCCAGCGGAATGATGGGCGAGCCGGGCTTTTTCAATTGGTCACCACCACGGCAGTACAGCGGGGGCAGAGGCTGGGATGCTCGGTATCGCTGCCCAACTCTTCAGAACGCAGCCAACACCGCTCGCATTTTTCACCCCGGGCCGAACGCACCAGCACGGAGAACTCCGGCAGTTCCGTGCTGACAAAACCCGGCTCCGGCAGGGAACCCATCAGCTCCATCCGGGAAACAATGGCTACGCTTTGCAGGGTCTCCCAATGAGCGGTCAGGAATTCTCCCAGCTCGCCGGACGCCGCCACCACTACCTCCGCCTCCAGGGAATGGCCGATAACCTTGTCGCGCCGGGCAATCTCCAGGGCCTTGGTCAATTCGCCCCGCACCCGCAGCACCTTATCCCACTTCTCGGCCAGCGCCTTATCCTCAACCCTTTCTAGCTTCAGCTCCGGAAATAGGGCGACACAGACATTGTCCTCGCGCTGGCTTTTGCCGGGGAGAAAATCCCAGACCTCGGCGGCCATGAAGGTAAGAACCGGGGCCATGAGCCGGGTCAACCCATCAACGATCTCATAGAGGGCGGTCTGGGCGGCCCGCCGCTCGCGGGAATTGGCGGGCAGGGTGTAGAGCCGATCTTTAAGCACATCCAGATACAGGGCGCTCATGCTCACGGTACAGAAATTGGTCAGACCGTGAAACACGGGATGGAACTCAAAAACCTCATACCCCTTGAGCACCTTCATCTTCAACAGTTCAAACTGGTAGAGGGCCCAGCGGTCCAGCTCGTCCATCTCACTGTCCGGCACCATATCCGTGGCCGGGTCGAAATCGTAGAGATTGCCGAGGATGAAGCGCACCGTGTTGCGGATCTTGCGGTAGGCGTCGGCCAGCTGCTGGAGAATGGTGTCGGAGATCTTGATATCGTCGCGGTAATCCTCGGAAGCCACCCAGAGACGCAGAATCTCGGCCCCGTATTTTTTGATGATCTCTTCGGGCGCAATGACGTTGCCGATGGACTTGGACATCTTCTTGCCCTGACCGTCCACGACAAAGCCGTGGGTGAGCACGGACTTGTAGGGCGGGATACCACGGGTGCCTATCGAAGCGAGAAGTGCGCTCTGGAACCAGCCACGATGCTGATCGCTGCCTTCGAGATAGAGATCAGCCGGGGCAGCCAGCTCGGGACGCTCCTCCAACACCGCGGCATAACTCACCCCGGAATCGAACCAGACATCGAGGATATCCTCCTCCTTGATGAATTCGGTGCTTCCGCATTTTTGGCACTTGGGGTCAGGCCCGATGAAATCGGCCAGTTCATGGCTGAACCAGGCGTCTGCCCCTTCTTTTTCAAAAAGAGTGGTGATGCGGTTCATGATGGTCTCGTCATTGAGCACCTCGCCGCAGTCGCTGCAATACACCACGGTGAGCGGCACCCCCCAGGTACGCTGGCGGGAAAGGCACCAGTCCGGCCGGTTTTCCACCATGCCGTGGATGCGCTCCATGCCCCATTGCGGAAGCCAGTTCACGTTCTTGATCGCGGCCAGGGCCTTGTTCCGCAGGTCGTTGGCCTCCATGGAGATGAACCACTGCTCGGTGGCCCGGAAGATCACCGGCTTCTTGCAGCGCCAGCAATGGGGATAACTGTGGGAAAGCTTGGCCTCTTTAATCAGCGAACCCTGCTTGGCCATATCTGCGGTGATCTGCGGGTTGGCGTCGAAGATAAAGAGCCCGGCATAGGGCCCGGCCTCCTCGGTGAAACGGCCGTCGTTGCCCACAGGCGAAAGGATCGGAAGATTGTAGTTGATCCCGGTCATGTAATCTTCGCGGCCGTGTCCTGGGGCGGTGTGTACGCAGCCGGTGCCGGTGTCCAGGGTCACGTAATGGGCCAGAACCATGAGCGACTCGCGCTCCAGAAAAGGGTGCCTGCATTTCTTGCCTTCCAGCAGCCTGGCGGAAAAGGTGGCGATGATCTCATATGCGTCGATGCCCCATGCAGCCAGGGCCTGCTCCACCAAGCCCTCGGCCAGGAGCAGCACCTCACCCCCCACCCGCACCGCGGCATAGGGATAATCTGGATGGAAGGCCACGGCCAGGTTGGCCGGCAGGGTCCAGGGAGTGGTGGTCCAGATCACGGCGGAGACCTTCTCTCCGGCAAGGGCAGGAATGACCCCGCCCAGATCCTCGGCCACCGGAAACTTCACGTAGATGGAGGGCGAGGTATGGTCGTAATACTCTACCTCGGCCTCGGCCAGGGCGGTTCGGCAGGAAGAGCACCAATGCACCGGCTTCTTGCTGCGGGTCACCGCGCCGGAGAGGAGAAAGCGGTTGAACTCGCGGGCAATGCTCGCCTCGTACTTGTAATCGATGGTCAGATACGGGGCATCCCAATCGCCCAGCACCCCGAGGCGTTTGAACTCATCCTTCTGCCGCTTGACCCACTTCCCGGCATAATTCCGGCAGGCGCCCCGGAAGGCGAGCTTGCCGATCTCCTTCTTTTTCGGGCCAAGCTCTTTATCCACGTTGAGTTCGATGGGCAACCCGTGGCAATCCCAGCCCGGCACGTAGGGGCAATGAAAAAACGCCATGCGCCTGGCCTTGAGAATGATGTCCTTCAAAATCTTGTTCAAGGCGTGGCCCATGTGGATATGGCCGTTGGCATAGGGAGGGCCGTCGTGCAGGATGTAGAGGGGCCTGCCCGCGGTCTGCTCCTGCACCCTGGCGTAGAGATTGCCCTCCTCCCAGGCCTTGAGAAACTCCGGCTCCCTTTGGGAGAGGTTGGCCTTCATCTTGAAATCGGTTTGGGGCAGGTTCAATGTCGCCCGATAATCCATGGGTGATCTCCATATATGAATTGCTGATAGCTGAAACAAGCAAACATACCAGCTCACCCGCAAGTTGCAAGGGTAAAATCGCCGGGATTCCGGGCGGTTCGCCCTGCCGACCGGCTTTCCCTTTGACTTTTACCGACCTGCTTCCTATATTTGATGGATTCGTTGCAAAACGACCAACACCTTGGCGAAGGGCGGTACAAATGCCAACTTGATGACAACCCGGATGCACCACCCGTTTATACTGGAGAAATCAGATGCCAAAAATCATTGCCCTGGCTGGCAAAGGCGGGGTCGGCAAGACCACCATCTCGGCCCTGCTCATCAAATACCTGACCGAACGGAAGATGACCCCCATCCTCGCCGTGGATGCCGATGCCAACGCCAACCTTAACGAGCTATTGGGACTGGAGCTTGGCGCCACCATCGGCCAGATCAGGAAGGAACTCAAGGGCGACATGCCTCCCAACATGACTCGGGACCAGTACATGGAGATGAAGGTCCATCAGTCTCTGGTGGAAGCCAGCGGCTTCGACCTCATGGCCATGGGCCAGCCGGACGGGCCGGGCTGCTACTGCGCCGCCAACCAGCACCTGGCCATGACCATGGATCATCTGGCCGACAATTACCGCTACATCCTGGTGGACAACGAGGCGGGCATGGAGCATCTCAGCCGCATGAACCTGCGGGATATCGATTATCTCATCGTGGTTTCAGACCCGTCGGCCCGAGGAATCATGACCGCCAAAAGGATTGCCGAGCTCACCGGACCTTTGGGGATACAGATCAAGAAAAAATGCCTCATCGTCAACCGGGTGCCGGAACCGGCCAGCAAGGAATTGCTGGCCAAAATCGACGAAGCGGTTCAATCCTCCGATCTGCCCCTGGGCGGCCTGCTGCCCGCAAGTAGCGAACTGGTGGCCCAGGAACTGGCTGGCAAATCCTACCTGAAACTCGACGCAGAAGTTCCCGTAGTGCAGAAGGCCTTTGCCATCTTCGAGGCGCTGCTGGGATAGCAAGGAACCGGCAGCAACCTCCCCCCTCCCCCTGTCGGACCGCCGCCGGAAAAATTTTCCCGGCTTCCGCCATGGCACACCCCAAAGAATTCGCAAATAACACATTGTTTTTACTATCAATATAAATAAATGCGCCACAATATTCTTCTGGCATGGGTTTTGCTTTACAACAATGCGGCAGCTCCATATCCAGAACACCACGCGAGGCGCACCATGGATTTACTGGCATCTTTCTACAACGGGTTAAGCGGCGTGAACGCCATGGGCCAAAAGCTCAACGTCACGGCAAACAACGTCGCCAATGTCAACACCACCTCCTTTAAAGCAGGGCAAACCCAGTTCGCAGATATCTTTGAAAGCACCCTGGGCTCCCTTTCTTATGGGCACGGCGTCCAGCTTGGCCACATCGGAACCTCCTTTACAGACGGCTCGCTCGAAACCACTGGCAAGGCCACGGACATGGCCATCAGCGGCCCTGGTTTCTTCATGGTGCGCAGGAACGACGCCACAACGGCGGACACCTACACTCGTTCCGGCAACTTCAATCTGGCTGGGGTTGACCCTCTTCTAGTAGGCGGGGAACTCAATGTTTCCAAGCTGGTCACCCCAACCGGCCAGTCCGTGCAGGGTTACAATTTTAGCACCACCACCCTCCCGCCCACCAACCCCGGCGATCCTCCCACCGATATCCTGATCAAAAACATCGCACCCCAGTCGGCGACCAGCCAGGTACAGCTTGTGCTGAACCTGCAGAACAATCCGGCCCTGCAAGAACCAGCCGCCAGCCCGGTCAATCTGTTTGACAGCTGGAACGGGACCAACACTGCCCAACCCATAGCCACAAGCAATTACGATTATAAAACCTCGCTCACCATCTACGACCCTGGCGATGAAAGCGCCGGATTTGCAACACCCTCAACAACCCATGATCTGACCATCTATTTCGACGCAACGGCAAATCCCAATGAACAGGAATTTCTCGTCACCTGCAACCCCGCAGAGGATCAGCGGTTGAGCGCAGGAGGCCCCCGCTACAACAGCGCAACGGACAAAGGGGCAGGCGCCTTGCTCTACGGCGTTCTCTCTTTTTCAAACGGCGGCGAGCTGACCAACATCAATTGCTGGAATGTGCCGCCCGACGGCAACGTTGCCACGGCCACACCCACCAATCAGCTCACCCTTGCCAGGGGCGATTCCTACTACAGCTTCGACTTCAACTTTACCGGCACGGCAGCCAACAACTCCTCAACCCTGAGCTTTGGCAATACCCCAAAGCCACAGGCTGTGGTCAGTCCTGCCGCGGCATTCAGCTCCGCCACCACCTCGGGGTACATCAGCGCGGCCTCCGCCTGGAACACAGTCTCCGACAGCCAGGGAAACACCGTGAAGACCGGGGACACGATCACCCTCCAAGGCACTACCGGAGCCGGAGCCCCAGCCTCATACACCTACACGGTAAATTCTTCTCAGACGGTACAGGATTTTCTTGCCGGGCTACAGACCCAATTTGCCTGCACGGCGGGAATCGACAACGGCCAGCTCACCCTCACCGATACCGTGGTGGGAACAAGCCAGTTGGCGATCTCCTCGATTACCCATACCAACGCAGGCGGGGCCACCCCGCTCACCGATCCAACCATTGCCCAGATTTTCGGCGATCAGAGTTCACCCTTCACGGTTAACCTCGGAGAACTATATCAAGGAACAGGACTTACCACCACCAACTACGCAAGCTCTTCGGCGATACTGTATCAAAGCCAGAACGGATACGGCAAAGGCAGACTGCAGGATATCAGCGTGGACAGCCAGGGTTTTATCACCGGGAAATATTCCAACGGACAGAACATCAAACAGGCCCAGTTGGTGATGGCCAACTTCATGAATCTGCAAGGCTTGCGGGATACGGGCGGCAATAACTTCGTCGCAACAGACAAGGCCGGGACCATCACGACCGGGACCGCAGGACAGCCATCCTTCGGGACCACCAGCAACTACAGCCTGGAAATGTCCAATGTTGATATCGGCAAGGAAATGGTGGATATCATTTCCACCCAGCGGGCATTCCAGGCCAACGCCAAAAGCCTTTCCACCGTCGACGATATGTACGATAAATTGATCCAGATGGTAGTGGCTACACGGTAAGCCTTCGGCTTAAGCCTGCACCGCCTCTTTGATGATTTTTGCCGCCCACTGATTAAGACTTTTGCCTGCGAGCGCTGCGGCTCGCAACGCTGCGGCGTGTACCTCCGGCTGCACCCGCAGCATGAGCTTGCCGGATGCCGGTTTCTGCGGTTCTCTCCCTATCTTTGCACATGTTTCGATGTAGTCATCGACTGCTTCCTCAAAGGTAGCATGCAACTCTTTTACTGTCTCGGCATGAAATCCGACGATATCCTGGATGCCCGCTATATGGCCGACAAAGATATCATCGCGTTCGTCAAACTCAATCCGTGCCGCATATCCTTTGTAGTTCATGGTGTTCATTCTTTCACTCCCGCCGCTAAAAGAAATGCTCGTGCATCTTCAACCTGGTAGGGCTTTGCATCCTTTGAGGGGTGCGGCCTATGGAAGACGCCAACCGTATCGTTGAGTACAAACCGGACCCGAGAGCCACGGCCTTCGATGATTTTCGCACCAAGCGCAACAAACAAGACCTCGATACGGTTCCATTCCACTGCCTTGAGTGTTGGGACTGCAAAAATTGCTTCTAGCGTCTTTTTGTGCTTACTGTTCATGTCCTATGATAGCTAGGCATCTCGCAAAATGCAATCACATTTTGATAGCACTTTCGAAAGAAATATGGGAAGCGTTATGCCTGGGGAAATCCCCCTCTCCCCTTGCGGGAGAGGGCCGGGGTGAGGGGGAACTGCCCAGGATACGGCCGGCTGCAATTTCACCCACCCCTCGGTCCCCTCCCGTCGAGGGAGGGGAAGCGTATTGCAGCAAACACCAACTTACCCCCACAAAAAAAACCGGCGGCCCGGAAACATCTTCCGAACCGCCGGATCAGACAGGAGACTTGGTCTAAAAAACAGCTTACCGCTTGATGTTGATGAGGTCCTGCAGCATCTCGTCGGTGGTGGTGATGATCTTGGAGTTAGCCTGGAAGCCGCGCTGGGTGGTGATCAGCTTGACAAATTCCGCGCCCAGATCCACGTTGGACTGTTCCAGCGAGTTGGGCGAGATCGAGCCCAGGCCGTTGGTGCCGGGCGCGCCCGTTACCGGTGCACCGGAGGCGGTAGTTGCCCGGAAGATGTTGCCGCCCTCCTTCATCAAGCCCGCCAGGTTGTTGAAGCTGGCCAGAGCTACCTGGGCCTTGGCCAGCACCTGCCCGTTGGAGTAGTTGCCGGTGATGGTGCCCTTGGTGTCCACGGAGACCGACTGCAGAAAGCCCGCGGCATACCCGTTCTGGTCCTGAAAGATGGTGGTGGAACTATTGGCATACTGGGTGGTGGACAGAGCCTCGTTGCTGAAGGCAAGGCTCGTCGTGTTTCCGGCCAGGCTACCGTCCTCGCCGCTGGTGTCCGCGGGAATTGTGCTGAAGGCACCAGCGCCAAAGGGGTGCGCTGCGCCTGAATAAGCAATACTTGTCACCGCCAGTGAACTGGTGTATCCACCGGCGGCGATATCGTTGGCCTTCCGGTCGGTGAGCACCAGACGGCCCGCGCCGTCAATACTTGCTTCGGCATCAAAGGTGTTCTCCAGCCAGGAGAGCAAATCCCTCACCGTCCCAGTGGCTGCATTGAGCGGCGGGCCATAATCCGTGCCCACCATGTAGACGGCGTTAACCACTGGCAGGGGAACTGGTGATCCTGAGCCGAGTCCATTAAAAGTCATGGTATCCCCGGCAACAAGGGCATTTACACCAGACCAGACACTGGTCAAAGTTGTATCTGCCTTGATCGGCGTGCTGCCCCCCGAGGTGGTCACGCCCCGAGCCGAGGAAACCACCTGCTCTTTTGAGGTGTTGATATTGATCTCCCCAGTGGAGCCGCTGCTCAAGGTGAAGGCGCCGCCAGCGCCAAGCGGGGTAGCGATATTCGCGCCAGCGGTGGTAGTTGTGATCGTGACACCAAGAGTTGAAGGAGCAGCGGTATCAGCGATATCAATCCTCCCTGTAGCAGCATTCAAAGCCACGGTGAGATTGCCGGTGCCAGCGGCATTATTTGCTACGCCATCACCAAAGAAATCATCCATCCAGGCCATCAACGTATTCACCGTATCCCCAGCGGCCACGGTATAGGTTGCGCTGAAAGGACCAACAGCGCTATCAGCAGCGGGGGCGACGCTGAAGGCAAATGCGTCACCAGGGGCGATGGCGTTGCCCCCGACAAACACATTGGTTAGCAGGGTGGTGCCCACGGTTACGAGTGCGCCTGCCCCGTCTCTCAACACTTGCGAGGAACCGACACCAGCAGCAGTAGGAACAAAATTAGTTGCATTTGCCCCAAACGGCAGAGCCGCAGGATGGGTGGTGAAGGTGAGGCTGGGCGCCAATCCCACTTGAGCCGTATTATTCACCAGCTGGATATGGCCGGTGCTATCAAGGGTGGCGGTCACATCACCAGGATTGACGCCATAGGCATTTTCCAAGGCGGTGAGCAGACTTTGCACCGTGGTGCCGGAAGAGCCCACCGTAAAAGTCAAGGCTGCGACAGTGCCATCGACCTTGGTGCCGCCAAAGGTGAAGACGTCTCCGTTGTCCAGCTTGTCGGCGCCACTGTTATCATAGACGCTGGTCAAGGCCGTTGCGGTCGAGGTGATTGGCGTGATGCCATCCGAGGCCACGAGCGGACCGCCGCTCAGGGCAACGGCATTCGCCGCCGGCGTCGACGTCGCACCGCCAAAAGGGTTTACCCCACTGCTGAACATAAAGGAAGTTACGGCCATGCCGCCTAGACCGCCGGCGTTGTCGGTCATCTTGATCTTGCCCGCCGCATCGATGGTGGTGGTGCAGCCGAAGGTGGTGTTCATCACATCCAGCAAATCCTGGACCTTGCCATTGGGTGTCAGGGCATAGCTGCCGGCAACCACGGCCCCGTTATGGTTATATCCCGAAAAACTCACCACCGCCGCGGTATCAACCGAGTTCCCGGCACTGTCATATACATTTTGCCACAGGGTTTCCTTGGTGATGGGCGTCGAGGTTCCGGTGCTGGCATAGGCAGCTCCATCGCTCACCAAAACCTGGGGAACGTCGGTGGCTACGCCGCTGTACCGGGCGCCGAGGTTCAGGGCAATAGTCTGGTTGGTGGCGGCGCCGGTGAAGTTGGTCTCAAAGGAATAGTACTGGTCGGTGTTGGAAAGGGTCAGGCGGTTGGTATTCTGGGCCGGGTCCACCTTGCCGTCTGGCGGAACATCCCAGGCCGCAATCTTGTCGATGGCGCCGGAGGTGGAAAAATCGATCTTCCCGTACAGCAGAGCGCCTGCCCCTTTATGGTTCACATAGTTGTAGGTGGTGTCCGGGGTATAGATGGAGGCCAAATCATTGGTGCCGTTCAAATTTCCGGCTGCATCACGACCGGTGCTCAGCACCCGTTTGTCTTCCACCGGATTGCAGGTGACAAGAAACTCCCACTGGTTATCCTTGGTGGTCCGGTCGAAATACACGGTGAGATCATGGCTTGCGCCCTTGGCGTCATAGGCCTTGATGGCGGTGGTGTACTCATAGGCATTGGAAGCGATGGAGGCGGTGGGCACCGACTGCGCGGGGTTGGTGCCATTCCAGGCATCGAACAGATTCAGCTCGGTGGTCTCGTTGTTCTTCCGGGAATCCACGTTGGCAATGACCTGGACATTGGTGGTCTGCACCGGCGGGGTGGACTTGCCCAGATTGATGTCGCCGATGGTGCCCTGCACCTCGCCGGAGGTGGGGTCGATGCTCCAGCCCTGGACAAAGTTGCCGGTGGGGTTGACCAGGTTGCCCGCATTGTCAAAGCGGAATTCTCCGGCCCGGGTGTACATGTCCGCCTCGGCGCTGCCTGCGGCCCGGAGCATGAAAAAGCCCTGGCCGCCGATGGCCAGATCGGTGGCGGTGGAGGTGGACTCAAACGAACCCTGGGCAAAAATGCCGTCAATGGTGGTCATGGTCACACCGCGTCCAACCTGGGCTGCACCCGCGGCAGTGGCCACACTCTGGGAGAGAACGTCCTGAAAGGTCGCCCGGCTCGATTTGAAAGCGATGGTGTTGACATTGGCAACGTTATCACCGAGCACGCTCATGGCGTTGCCCATGGTGCTGAGACCACTGATACTTGCGTACAACGAACTTGAAACACCCATATCCTACCTCCTGTTTTCTTGCTCTGTATTTTTCCCGGGTCTCACTTCACCGTCAAGATATCTGCAACATTCATGGTGACGGAGTTATCCACTGTTACCTGGGCCGTGGTGCCGTCAAATTTCACGCCGGTAACCGTACCGGTTGACCGGTAATCAACTGCGACCTGCTGCCCCAAGGCGTTCATGGCAGTTACTTTGTATGTATATTGCCCGTCAGGAACGACGGTGCCGCTGGGCGTTTTCGCATCCCACGTCAAAGTGTGCACGCCGGAGGGGACATACCCCAAATCAACGGTGTCCACCATATTGCCTGCTGCGTCATAAATTTGCACATTGCAGGAATTGGCGGCATCAGCCAGATTATACTGGGTAGTGGAAACCTGCCCAGCCGTCACGCCCATAGTGTTTCCGGTCCCCTGCACCTCCTTGCCGATCAGGGTAAGAAGCTGGAGATTGTTCTGCGAGACCTGGTAGCCAAGCAGCTTCTCCAGGTTGTCGGACATCTTCATGGTGGCTTCCATATTGGAGAACTGGGCGAGCTGCGAGGCCATCTGCGTACTGTCCATGGGCGCCAGAGGATCCTGATGCTGCATCTGGGTAATGAACAGCTTCATAAAATCGTCACGATCCAGGGTTTTCTTGCCCACCGTCTTCAGGGCCGTGGCATCCTGGGTCGGCAGGGTCGAACTGGTGCTTGCTGCTGTGGTAGTCATTATTTTTTCCTCTCTCGCTCTCAGGCAAACAGGTCAACGCCGCTTTCACGGCCAATTCCGGGCTGCACCCGCTGATAGAGAATATCATCGGGCAGGTCCGCCAGGGTTGTCCGGCGCTGGCCCGCCCCTTTTTCCAGCGAAGCCGCCTGGGACTGCTGCCAGGTTTCATTGCTGCCATTGTTCTGGTTCAAGGACACATTGCATTGCCCAAGGGCAAAGCCCTGCTTTTCCATATTTTCCTTAAACTGATCCAGGTTACTTTCCAGCACCTCTTTGACCTTGGAATTTTCCATGGCAAAGGAAACCGCCACCTGATTATCGCGCACCGTCATCTCCACCTTGACCTCGCCCAATTCCTTGGGATAGAGCTTGAGAACCAGATGATGCTCCTGATTGCGCAGGCCCTGGAGCACGCCCTGGGAAAGCTGGGCAAAACCCTGCTGCTGGAGGGCTGGGGGCATATTGGGAATATTCAGGAAAGGTCTTGCCGCCTGGCTTGAGGCTGCGGCGCCGACAGACTCGGCCTTGGCCACCCCAGCGGCATCGGTTTGAAAAATGCCGCTGTTTTCGGCAAACAACTCTCCGCTGGTCGCGGTTTCTTTGGCAGACCTACCCGTCGCCAGCGCATCCCGTCCCTCGGCGTGGGAGTGTTCGGTCTCCGGCGCCGCGGCAACGACAAGCACAGCCCCGTCTCCATTCTTGGCAGCACTTTCCTGCCCATGCTCCGCCACGCCTTTCTTCTCCATCATCGCCTCGGCAAAAGCGGAATTCTGCTGAGCCTTGCTCCCTTGTTCCACCTTGACCTTGGCAAGATCAACGCTTTCCATAAGCTTTTTAAAAACAGCAACCACAGAACCCTGGACTGCGGAAGACAGGCTCGGACCCTTGGTTTCAAAACCGGACTTGCTCAATACATCCTGGAGATCAGCAAGAAAGGAAAGCGGGTCCGCCTGCAGTCTGTTGGCCTTTACCTCTTGAACAGCCTGCTCCAACATATTTTTCAGACGATCCACGGTAAGCGTCACCGGCGGGCCGGACGGGCCGGACTTGACAAGACCTTCAATAACCGGCAGGCGCTCGGGCAACAGGGCGCGCTGCAACTGCTGGGAAACCCCGGCATTGGCAAGAACATCCTGTAGCTGTTCTGCTTCCACCGCAGTGATGTCGGTAATATTTTCCCCAGGCAATCCTTTCAACCCGGCCAGGATCTTTTGCAGATCGATGGTGTTGTCCCCCCGCACCGCCGCCTCGCTGACCTTACCCACATCGGGGACAGGCACGCCAAGACGTTCCAGAACGTTCTGGAGAAGCGGCAGATCGGTTTCCGGCACAGTCACGGGCGCGTCACTCTGCAAGGTCTGGAAATGACGGGAAAATGAGGCGAGAAAATCGGCAAGATTCAACTTACCGTCCTGATTCTTCATTTTATCCAGAAGCGCGGTCATCTGGCTTTCGTTCATGCCGGCATCCTTGGCGATCTTCTGAAGAAGCTCCGAATCAGGCACCGGAAACGACCATTCTCCAGGCCCCAGTTTTTGGTCGCCAGCGCTCTTCTGAATATCCTGGACAAACTGCCCCAGCAAGGCGGCAATGGTTGTTGCCTCCGCAACCCCATCTTTCTGCTCCGATGCGGCAACAGGCGTCTTCTTGTCAGTAACGGCGATCTTGCCTTTTTGCACACCGAGAAGATTATTCGCGCTCCGGCGTTCCGCAGCCATCTTTTTTTCCATGTAAGCGGAAAAGTTCGACCCGGTTTGCTGATCAGCGGGGCTTTTCACCTCAACCGCCGTCGTTACCTGGGCCTTGGGGGCCTGCACAATGGGAATCATGAGTGCGTCCACTAAAAACTCCTCGCTGTAAGATTGTTGAAATCGCAACAAGCGCGATTACAACGGTTATTGCTTTGTAACACGTTAATTTCGTGTTACGGACCTGTGACATTTTTCCTTTTCTTGCGAGCCCATCATCTTTGATCTTCATCTTGGCGTCCGACTGGAACGCGCTTGCCAATCAGGCAAAGCAAAAGGTATGCCACGCCAGAGATCACGCACCACAAAAATAAAAATAATAACGAAATAACAATTAGTTATAAGACATGAATAGGCAAGAATACTCCCCGGAAATGAACCACCCACACGGCAAGACAGGAAAAGAATTCCTCCATGAAAAACCGAGAGGGGGATGAGAAAGGAGGGTTGGGCAAGAATTGCCGGGAGATGAAAAAAACCAAGATGACAGGGTTCCCTCCCCACTTGCGGGGAAGGATTAGGGTGAAAGGCAGGGCTAGCGGGCATGACCGTTGAGGAGGTCGGCACTTCTTCACCCACCCCCAAACCCCCTCCCATCGAGGGAGGGGGAAAATAGCGCAAAAAAAAGCCCCTCCGGCTAACCACCGGAAGGGCTAAAAAAGCAAAACCACAAAACAACTCTATTCAGCTCAGGGCAGCCCAAGAAGCCTGCTCACCCGCACCGCCTTGTCCTGAGACAACTTTGGAATAATCTTGGCCACCGCCTCTGTCTTCATGGCTCGCAGAATCTCCACCGCCTCGACATCTTCCATCTTGTCAAGCAGGGGAGCCACCTTGGAAGGACTCATGGCGCTGTAAATCTTGATCAGATTTTTAAACTGCTGATCCTTGCCCTTAACCGCCCCGCCAAGCTGACCCTTGATCTCTTCCTGAATGGCATTGAGCTTGGTGTACTTCTCGTCCACTTCCTTGTTCAAGGCGGAAAGCTCCTTCTCCTTCTCGGCCATTGCCTTTTCCCTGGCAGCCAAGGCATCTTCACGTTCCTTCAACCCGGCGGCCCCGGAAATCTCCTGGGCCGTGACCTTGACCGGGGGTTTCTCCTCGGTAAAGGCGGGGATGGTCACTACCAGAGTCAACAGCACAGTGAGAATTTGGATGACGTATCTGCGGTTGCGTTTTTTCATGATCTCATCCAGGGGTTCCATGTCGCCCCCCGTCTCTGTTTAGTGAAGATTACCCTTGCGTCCGAAACGAAGCACCATCATCTCGTCCGCCTCGTTCTGCTCTTTCCTCAACCCGGCCAGGAGAAATTTCTGATAATCCCGCTCCCTGGCCTTTTCCATAACCTTTTTATCCTGCACCCTGCCGGTCAGCTCTTCCCTGGCCCGGGCAACAGCCCCCAACTGAACTTCCACCTG
>Ga0315272_10000949_pt1 | contig 14682 bp, 15 predicted proteins | sample C3_middle_MG_FD_203918 | JGI IMG/M metagenome (GOLD analysis project Ga0315272, IMG submission 203918) | Sediment microbial communities from Yellowstone Lake, YNP, Wyoming, USA - C3_middle | ecosystem: Environmental > Aquatic > Freshwater > Lake > Sediment | place: USA: Wyoming | collected...
TATGGGTGGAAGTTCGAGCGGGACCCCAGAGGGGGCTACAGGAGGGTTGTGCCCAGTCCTGAGCCCCTGGAAGTTCTTGAGCTACCAATCATAGAGCGCCTTATCAGGGATGGAACGGTAGTCATTGCGGCAGGAGGAGGAGGAATACCGCTCGTAAGGCAGGGCGATAGGTTAATGCCCGTTGAAGCCGTGATAGACAAGGACCTGGCCAGCGCCCTCCTGGCGATCGAGCTGAGAGCTGACACGTTCGTAATATTGACTGATGTCGAGGGCGTGGCAATCAATTACGGGAGACAGGACCAGAGGTGGCTCAGGGAGGTCACAACTGAAGAGCTAAAGGCCCTTTACGCTAAGGGCGAGTTCCCGCCCGGCTCCATGGGCCCAAAGGTCCTGGCGGCTGTCAGGTTCGCCGAGGCCACAGGCAACCCGGCAATCATAGGAAGCCTTGACGAGGCACCTGACGTAATAGCTGGCCGCCGCGGGACTATCGTAAGGCGGCCCTAGCCTGAGAGACCGTTAGGAGGACGCTAAGTCCTCCCTTAACCTCGCCCCAGCGGCCAAAAGCTTCTCCCTGAGCTCCTTAGGTATCTCCTTCGCCTTCCCCTCAGCCTCATCGTAGAATACCGTAACTATCTTGCACCTGGCCGAAAGTTTGCCGCTGCTTTCATCGTAGAACTCGTAAAGATACTGTAGGCTGCTCCTGCCTATAACCACGTCAGTTATATCAACCCTGTAAATGGCGCCAGGCCTAAGCGGGCTCTCGTAGTCGCACTCGGCGTGGACGCGCGGCATGAGGATCCTTGAGCCGGGCGGACCCCTCTGCGTTATGCCAAGGGAGGCCAGGAACTCCTCCTCTGTCCGCTCGCAGACCCTGAAGAAGTTGGAGAAGTGCATCATGAGCGCTGCGTCGGTCTCGCTCCAGTAGACCCTGTACCTCTTCGAGTAGAGGGGGGACATACGCGTCGTCCTGTCACGAGCACTGCCAAATTTAAATTAGTTTCACCAGACAACGCCAACGAGGTGTGAGGCTTGGCCGTAGCCACAGAGCCCGCTAGGAGGTTCACCGCAAGGCTTAACTCCCTGATGGACAGGGTGGTCACGGTTGTCACGAGGGAAGGGCGGCAGTACACAGGTAAGCTCGTGGGCTTTGACCCTGCGAGCCTTTCAGTGGCGCTTGAAGAGGTCAGGGACCAGCAGGGCTCGAGCTGGCCTGTGGTCATCGTGATGGGCAACAACCTCGCCGAGATAAGGGTAGCCGAGTCTGAGGTCTTTAACGCAAAGGAGTTCGCAGAGTTCATAGCCAGGTTCGGCAACATAGACAGGTCCCAGATAAAGGTCTTTGAGGACGCTAACGTGGTGGAGGTCAGCAGGAACATAAGGGTCTCAAAGAACGGCGTTGAGGGCGCTGGGCCGCTCGCCCAAAAGGTCAACACGCTCTACCGGGAGTACCTCAGGACGAAGGGGGTAACAGTAAGCAGATGACCGTTTTCAAGATAAGGGACTTCGAGCTGGCCGGGAGGATCGGCACCCTGATAACTAAGGGGGGACAGGTGGAGACCCCTGCCTTCTTTCCTGTCATAGATCCCATAAGGCAGGAGGTCAGCATCAGCGACATAGAGGAGGTGGGCTTCAGACAGGTAATAACTAATGCCTACCTGCTTTACAAGAGGTTTGGGGACAGGGCGCGAGAAGAAGGGGTTCACAGAATCCTAGACTTCAATGGCACAGTCATGACCGACTCCGGCGCCTATCAGCTGCTTGAATATGGAGAGATCGATATTGACCAGGACACAATAATAGGTTACGAGAGGGACATAGGCAGTGACATAGCTGTCATACTCGACCACCCTACAGGTGACGTCAGCAGGGCTGAGGCAGAGGAGAGCGTTAAGAAGACCCTTGAGAACGCCGTCAGCGCCCTTAAGCTCATAGGGTCTCCAGAGGAGTCTAAGACCGTATGGGTCCTCCCAATACAGGGAGGCAGGTACCTTGACCTTGTCGCGAGGAGCGCGGAGGAGTCCTCCAAGTTGCCCTACCCCATGTACGCCTTAGGTAGCCCCACCGTCTTCATGGAGAAGTACAAGTACAGTGTAGTTCTTGACATGCTTGGGACAGCTAAGCTGAGGCTGCCACCTGAGAAGCCTCTTCACCTCTTCGGCGCAGGCCACCCGCTGATGTTCCCCTTTGCGGTGGCCCTGGGCGCGGACACGTTTGACTCGGCTTCGTACGTGCTTTACGCAAGGGACGACAGGTACATGACGGACTACGGCACGGTTAGGCTTCAGGAGCTCGAGTACTTCCCGTGCTCCTGCCCCGTGTGCAGCAGGTACACTCCCAAGGACCTGCTTGAGATGCCGCCCGCTGAGAGGCGGAGGCTCCTAGCGCTTCACAACCTTTACGTTATAAAGAGGTCCATTGAGAGGGTCAAGCAGGCCATGAGGGAGGGAAGGCTGTGGGAGCTCCTCGTGGAGATCTCAAGGTATAGGCCTGAGGCCCGGGAGGCCCTGAGGACGCTCTCTAAGTACTATAAGCTCCTCGAGGAGTACACGCCCAGGTCAAAGGGATCCTTAAGGGGCCTCAGGCTTATCTCCATAGAAAGCATCTGGAACCCTCGCGTCATGCGGTACCGCTCATGGGCCGCCTCCCAGTACGCGCCCTACGCCAAGAGGGTTTTGCTCAGGCCGCTACTGTCCTCGGCGGGCAGGTGCACTTCAGAGACGCCAGGAAGCAGGGACCTTGAGGTTATCTACTACATGCCTTACCTTGGGCTCGTGCCAGCCAGCGCCTGCGGGGCTTACCCAACGGCCCAGCACAGGTACTCAGGCGTCGTAGATGATGACGTGATAAGGGACCTAGTAAATTTCGTAAGGGCCTTCGTAGCGAGGGTTAGAAGGATGGGCTATGAGGTCTCAGCCGAGGCTACCTATAGGAGGGCTTGGAGTGTAGAGGTCGGAAGGGAGCTAGAGAGGATGGGTGTAAGCGTTACGTGGCTTGGCCCGAAGAAAGGGCTCACATGAATATTGTGCCGCCGCGTCCCTCCCTGCTCTCCTGCGAGAGCATCTCGACGATCTTCTCCATCTCCTCCTTCTGCTTGGCCGCTAGCTCCTCCAGCTCCGCCAGCGATGCGGACATGCCGAGCAGCTCCTCAAGTATCACCCTAGCGCCCACGAGGGCAGCGTCATAATCAACTCCTGTAACTGATGAGTAGGGCAGGACCATCACTGACGGTATCCCGAAGTGCTCCATGTACACATGTAAGAGTGCTAGGGGGCCTACGACGCCAAGGCCCTCCTCCATTGTTGGCGCCTTAAGCCCAGGGCCTCTGTAAAAAGAGTTGCGTAGCCACCTGTAGCCGTACTTCTCGCCAGGCGGCTCATAGTCCCTGCTGAGCCCGCCGACCAGGATCGCCGTTGAGATGCCGACCCTGGAGGCCCACGAGGCCAGCTCGCGACAGTATATAGTCTGGTCACGGGTCTCCGGCACGGCCCTGTTGATGACCGTAACTATGTTGTTGCCGTGGTAGATCTCAAACGGGAAGCTGACGCCGTCATCCTCCATGATTATAACCGATGGAAGCCTGGGCGTCAGAACGTAGCCAGCCTTGCGAAGCTTAAGTGCTGACGACAGGTACCTGGGCACCACGTAACCTATCCTTCCGAAGCCTGGAAAGCCCGTTATCAGCACTGAGCCCTTAAGGGACTCCTCAGGCTCCCTCAGAACTATTTCGACCTTGGCCAACCCTCCTTACCTCCCTCACGCGGACTACGTCCTGGCCTTTAAGCGCGGCCATCAGCGACCCTGGGGCCCTAGCCTTTCCCACGGCTAAAAGCTCGTCGTTCCCGTTGACCACTAGCACCTCGTCACCAGGCCTTATCCTGGCGTCGGCGAGCAGCACCATCTCGCCCCTGACGTCGCCGCCCTCGTAGCCCCTTACTACAACCCTCATGAAGGGCGGCCTTGTTGAGGCCCTTATGATCTCCCCGGCCCTGAGGCTTATCGTGAACATGAAGTCCGCGGGCCTTAGCGTCATCAGCCTCTCGCCGTCCGCAGCGTAGACGTACCTTATCTTGCCCCTCCTCCTCTCGACCAGCAGGGGAAGTGACGCCAAGGCCTTGGCAACCTCGTCGCCGAACTGAAGGCTCAACAGCGCCCTGAGCACCCCCAGCTCTTCCTCGGTCGCTGGCCTCCTCGTTGGCACGGAGGTTCCCAGGCGACAATTATGCTTAGGCTTTTTAGCTGATAATCCACGGCCAGGCCTGGTGAAAGCCTTGACATCCCCTCATGAGCTCAAGGGGAGGGACCTCCTGTGCCTAACTGATTACAGCGCTGAGCAGATAACCTTCCTCCTTGACCTGGCAGCCCAGCTCAAGGCCAGGTACTACGCGGGCGAGAGGGTCCTTGACGTCCTGAGGGGCAGGTCAATAGCCATGATATTCGAGAAGCCCTCCACGAGGACCCGCGTGAGCCTTCAGGTCGCCGCCTACCAGCTGGGCGCGCAGCCCATAGTACTGAGCGCCTCGGAGCTCCAGCTCGGCCGCGGCGAGACAGTACCTGACACCGCGAGGACCCTCTCGAGGTTCGTTGACGCGATCACAGCGAGGGTCTACAGGCACTCAGACCTTGAGGTCCTGGCCAAGTACGCCACCGTGCCCGTCATAAACGCCCTCAGCGACCTCTCCCACCCCCTCCAGGCCCTGGCGGACTTCTTGACGATAAGGGAGAAGCTTGGGAGGCTCAAAGGGGTCAAGCTGGCCTTCGTGGGCGACGGAAGCGATAACGTGCTCCACAGCCTTCTAGTGGCGGGCTCCAAGCTGGGCGTCAGCGTGTACGTGGCGTCGCCGAGCTCCCTTCAGCCCGACAAGCGCATCCTCGAGGCGGCCAGGAGGGAGGCCGAGGCCAGCGGCGCCGAGATAAGGTTCACAGAGGACCCCTTCGAGGCCGTGGACGGCGCTGACGTGGTCTACACTGACGTCTGGGTCAGCATGGGCCAGGAGAGCGTAGCTGAGCAGAAGAGGCGCCTCCTAAGCCCTTACCAGGTCAACGCCAAGCTCATGGAGAGGGCCTCAAGCAGGGCCATCTTCATGCACTGCCTCCCGGCCCACCGCGGCGAGGAGGTGACAGACGAAGTCATAGAAGGCCCCTGGTCCGTTGTGTGGGATGAGGCGGAGAACAGGCTGCACACAGCTAAGGCTGTGCTGGCCTCCCTCGTGCCCTGAGGCCCCTCGCCCTATAAGCCGTCCCCCTTCTATGGTTTCCCCAGGGCTGGGCTTGGCCTACGAGGAGCTGGGCGCACTCGTTGATATACTGCTCAGGCACGTTGAGAACCTGGACAGGAGCGAGAGAAGGATCTCAAACGTCAGCTCGCCGGCGGCGGCCGCCAGCGTGGCGCTCTACAAGTCATGGAAGGCCTCCCTTCTGAGGCTGGCCCGCAAGGCCAGGGAGGTCTACGAGGAAGCCTCAGGCGGCAACAGGCTGGCCGCCTCCATCGATGCCTGTGAGCTCTTCGATATGGTTAACAGAGTCATACTTGGCTCCTCGCCTGAGGACCCCGTCTTCCTTGAGCTGAGGCCAACGCTGAGCTACCTGCGGAGCACAGCTATGGCGATCTGCTCAGTGCCTCAGCCCACTATCCAGCCCTGAACGGGCGCCGGGGGTCCTAACAGCAGCCCTGGGGCAAGGGGGGCAAACGCGTAGGGGTATGAGCCGCCTGGCGGGAAGACCGGGGCGTACCACATCAAGTTAGCCGCCATGGAGGGGTTTGGCACAAAGACGGCAAAATATGTGTCACCGCCGATGTCCTGGAAGTACTCTATTACTACCCTGTAGTCCCCGGCCTTATTTACGAGCGAGCCGAGAGGGGCCTCGAAGGTGACCGGGTTGGCGTAGCTCGGGCTATTGGGGTAGTCCTCAGCCCATATGGGTAGGAACGCATTTGACCTCGTGTAAGCGCCAAGCCAGTTCGTGAAGTTGCCTCCGCCTGGCGAGGTGCCAAGGAGCACCATTGTCCCGTCGTCCGTGGTCACAGATAAGTTCACGTTGGTGCTGCTGAGCTGAATCCATCCCAGGCCCTTCACGAGCCATGTCAGGTTGACCTGGGCCGAGGAGAGGCCGTAAGGCCACGGGTTGCCCCCTATGAAGCCCTGCCCATAGTTGAACAGCACGTCATAGCCGCTGACCAACACTGGTTGTAACAGGGACAGGGTCGACGCTAAAACGGGCTCGTTAGCAGGGGTCGCCAGCTGCGGCTCGCCATATGGGAGGAAGAGGCCACCATAGGTTCCTATTTGGACATTAATAAAGGTTAAAGTTGGATTAGTAGGCGAGTAATAATAGTAAAGTGGCGAGCCGCTCTTCGTAGCGTTTTTGTACGTGAAGAAGCAGGTGCCGTTGCTACTTGTGAATGCTCTGCTGACGCCATACAAGGGAAGGTTGTATAGGAATCCGCCTAGGCCGGTGTATGTGAGGCCCACCATAATGTAGTTACTCTTGCCTTTATTCCACAGATTATTGCAAGACTGTGAAAGGGCCTTTCCAACGCCTCCGCCGGAGTTGTAAAGTGAGCCGTTGGCGTCTATGTACACCTGGTAGAGGACGCCGCCCTGCATGACGTAGCCTATGTTGTCCAGGCTCAGGTCCTGCGTGTAGTAGCTGTTAACCCCCCAGCTGGTGGTGCCTAACGTGGATCCGTTGACGAACAGCATGTATATGGTTAAGTTGTTGTAGGGTAGTATCTGCCTGTCAAGCCTTACCCAGACAGTCGCAGCCGAGGAGTTGAACGACTCTATCCAGCCGTTGAGCGGGTCCCACTGAGTGCCCGTCCAGTAGGCGAAGAGGACGTTGGCCAGCGGCACGTTGACGCCGTTAACGCTATATGTTGTGGAGTACTTCTTGACCATGGCGTTATTTAGGTTAACTGTAAGGTTAACGGTCAAGCCGACAGGCGTTGGCAGGTTGGTAGGGTTATAGAGAATTATAGGCGTCAGGTTCAGGATCTTGTAAATCATTGGCACGGCTATCTTCCGGCTTGCCCCCACGACAGCGATCTTATCAGCGCCTATGAGGGTCCCTATCAGCGGCAACAGGGAGGACTGGTTATAGGGGTTAACGTTAATGCTCCCGCTCGCTGAGGAGCCTCCTTGCTGCTGGGCTAACAGGTAACTGTAGGGCGAGGCCGCGACCGCCGCAACTGCATCACCGCTCTGCAGAACTAACGACGCTGCCTGAACCTGGACGGGCTGCCTGAAGCTCAGGGTTATGGTGACGCTTCCGCCGGCAGGAGAGCTGGCAGGCAGCCAGTACTGCGACCCGCTGGCCGTAACGACGCTAAGGAATCCAGGGTAAGCGCCCGGCCCGTAGCTCAGCAGGCTGCCATTGGAGAGCCTCAGAACGATACCGGTGACCTCATATGCGTAGGGGTAGCCCGACGAGAGCGTTATGGTCACGTTCGTCCCAGTGGGCGTAGGCGAGCTGTACCAGTAGACGTTAGTGGTCCTCTGAAGCTCCGCCGCCTCAGAGAGCACCTGGGACCTCTCGCTTGAGAGCCTGGAGTAAACGCTGTACTGGTTCATCAGGTAAAGCGCTGTGGCCAGGGAGGCGAACATCACAATCGCTATTATCAGGGCCCCCACTATCGCTGACTGCGACCTCCTAAGGCCCACTGACCATCACCTCGTACTCCCCCGAGTTCGTGACAAGGGTCACCTCTACTGGCGCCCCTGACGATGCCTTGTATGGACAGTAGACCTCAGCCATCTGGTAGGCCGGCAGGGTGACCGGGGTCGTGTAGCTCCTATTGCCAAGTTCCACGGTGCAGCTGGCAGGCGTTGAGTTGACCAGCACCTGGTACAGGCTTATGCCGTAGGGCCCCGTGTGGAAGGCCACCACCAGGTAATTGCCCTGCCTGCTTGACATGACTGGCACCAGGTAGGCTAGCTGGTTGAAGGCGTTTACAGAGTAGCTGTTGTAGTAGCTCAGGTAGTAGAGGTAGTAGGCCAGGAAGCCTGCGCCCACCCCTAGAACTACGAGGATCAACAGGATCTCGGCAACTACGTCGCTTATTGACCTCAAGTCTCGCTGAACCCACTATATTTTTAAAGAAACAACTTTAAATATCTATGTTCGGCTTATGATGAATGTACATGGTCGTAGGCCACTCAGAGCCCTGGTCCATGCATAGCTGCCACCGATATTACCATAAGCGTTGAACCGAGGGCTGACAGGAAGGCGAAGTACTCCAGTGACCTTGGGGGGTAGTCATCTATTATCTTAGCAAGCACGTAAGCTGACGCCGCGGAGAGGACCAATAAAGCGTAGTACATGAAGCCCAGCATCTGGACCAGTGTTAAGGGGTTGAGGCCTTGTGAGCCCGGCAGGGCGAGGCCCGTGAACGTGCTGGCCACGGACACGCCGACGCCCGCCACGACGCCATATACTGCCACGCCCATGTAGACCACCATGGCATATGACCTGAGCCTGTTGAACAGCGTGAACTCCATCCTGTCGAGCTCGGCCGCGTACCTACTTATCACCTCCAGGACCTCCTTGGCCCTGCCGCCGCTCCTCCCAGCTACCGGTATAGCCGACATGAGTATCCTGACGTCGCGCGGGGCGTCCCCGAAGACCCTCCTGAAGGACCCCTCGAGGTCGCCCGTGAGCCTGTAGGAGTTGGCCAGCGCCCTTATGAGGTCCCTTAGGGGCCTCTCAACCAGTGATGCTGAGGCCGAGAGGGCTTCTACCGTAGACTGGGCGGAGGCCGCGATGCTCGGGTAGACCTGCAGGAAGATCCTTGACTGGTACTTGAGGTCCGTAATCACTTCGTGGCCTCTCCTGAAGGCTATGGCGGGAGGTATGACCGCCAGCACTATTATTGCCTCCAGCGACAGTATTGAGACCACGCCGTAGGGCACTGGAAGCGCGTTATCGTAAAGCGTGAACCTCAGGGCCCCTGGGACCATCTGCAACAGCAGGAGGCCGTCGAGTACCAGGGCTATCCCAAGCGCCGCATAGAAGGCCTTTGTTATGTTGCGCCCCTTCCAGTAGCTCAAGGCTATCACCTACAGCTTAAGCTTTGACATCTGGTTGTCAACGAGTACCACAGTCATCATTGACACTATGGGCAGTATTATGAAGACGGCCAGCGTCACAAGCGACATGGGCGAGAGCCCCTTCACTGCGTAGGCCGCGAAGAGCAGGGCCGCTATGGTAACCAGTATGGGCAGTATAAGGCCCACTGCCAGGAACATCTCCAGCAGCGACCCCACTGTCGCCGAGACCCTGTCCACGAGCGAGTAGTAGTAGTTGATGTAGGTCTCCAGCTGGTACCTGACCACTGAGAGTGGGTCGGAGCCCGTCTCAACGGCCTTGGCCAGGGACTCCGCCAACACCTTTACGCTCCTTGAGGGCGTTATCTCGGAGAGCCTCCTCAGGACCTTAGAGGGGTCCTCGCCAAGCGATAGGGACTTATGAAGGTAGTCTATCTCCACGGAGAACTCCTTGAGCTCATCCCTGTAGTCATAGAGGCCCAGGAGGGCCTCGTGTACCTCACGCCCTCCGGCAAGCAGGAGGGCCAGGGTTGAGGCGAAGGCGTGGAACTTGGCCTCCATTGCATCGCTCCTCGAGGAGAACTTGAACGCGGGGATGACCCCCGAAAGCGCCAGCGACAGCAGGAACCCCATGATGGCCAGGAGGGCTGCCACCAGGACAGCTATGTAAAGGCCGTGCGGAAGGGCCAGGGCAAAGCCTGCCACGACGAGCGCTGCTGGGACTATGACCAAGAGGGGCATCACAACGGAGTCACAGTACCTGTCTAGGCTCTGCGAGATCCCAGAGCCCAGGACCAGGTTATCTAGGTCAGGCCTCATCCTTATGACAAGCCTGCACGGCAGGGTCTGCCGTGGCAGCCTGCGCTCCCTGGCCCTCTTAGGGCTAGCGGTACCTGAGCTCATACTCCTTCACCTCCGCGAGCGCCCTCCGGTAAACCTCCTCTGGGTCCCTGCGGTAGAGCCTCACAACTGAGTGCAGTAAGGCCACGTCGGCGTCCTTGGACACGAGCCAGCTGAGCACCGTGGCCCTACGCTTTAGGTCCTCGAGGGCCTCATCGTAGCTTACCAGCCTGAGGCTGGCTATAGTCCTTAAGGTTACAAGGTCCCTGGTCAAGAGGGGCCAGGAGTCGTCCTCAGGCCTCCACGTGATTATCTCCTGAAGCTCTACGTCATCCAGCTCAGGGTTGTACCTCACGCTTTCGTGGACCCTGACGACCTTCCTCATGACCTTGTCCCCTCTTTCAACCCTAAGTATGTTCACGAAGAGTCTGACCGCCGCTATGAGGCTGGCCGGGACGCTCATGGGTGGGGACTTAAGCCTCCTGACCAACACGTCCGCAGACTCGGCGTGAACCGTCGTGAGGCCGCCATGGCCTGTAGCCAGGGCCTGGAAGAAGCTGTAGGCCTCCCTGGACCTTATCTCGCCTATAATTATCACGTCAGGCCTCTGCCTGAGCGCCGCCTCCACCTGGGCCTGAAGGGTGACGCTCTGGACCTTCTCGTCTGTGGAGAGCCTCGTTACCATGGCCCCCCAGTTCTCATGGAACGGCAGGTGAAGCTCTGGCGTGTCCTCTGCCGTGACTATCTTGAACTCGGTAGGAATGAACATAGTTATAGCGTTAAGCAGCGTGGTCTTACCGCTTCCCGTGGGCCCATATATTATGATGCCCTGCTTCATCTCAACTGCCATCCATAGCAACGCCGCCACCAGAGGGTCAAGGACCCTCGTCTTCAGCAGCTCTATGATAGTGAAGGGCTCGGACCTGAACTTCCTTATGGTGAACTGGGGTCCATGCCTTGAAGCCGTGTCAAGGACTATGTTAACCCTGTACCCCTCGGGCTTCAGCACGCCCTCAACGATCGGAGTTGCGACCGATGGCTCCTTGCCCCCCTTGACGCCAAGCTTGGAGACCAGAGACTTGAGGTATTCTGGGTCGCTTATGACAATATTTGTGGTGAGCCATTCATACTTAGTATGATATATGAAAACGGGTATGCCTATGCCGTTACAGGATATGTCCTCTATGTAGGGGTCCCTGATAAGCGGGTCTATAGCACCATACCCCACGAGCTCCTTGGCTGCGTGATAGGCCACCGCTGAGGCCGCCTCATTAACCTTGGCCTCAAGGTCTGAAGGAGTCTTCCTGAAGAGCCCTCCCTTAACCTTAGACCTTACTATTGTTCGGGCTATAGGGAGCAGAAGCTCGTAAGCCTTCTCCACGGTCGCAGCTGCGTTGACCTTTTCCAGCAGGAGCGCGTCCTTCGACACAAGGCTCAGGAGCTCCGTAAATGAGTCCTGCCTGACCCTCGTGTCGAGCTTAGGCTCTATAACGTTATAGTATCGTCTTCCATCGGGGTCCTCTATGATCATCGCCTCCACCAACGGCCTGCCAAGCAACGTATACCTCTCAAGGACCTTGACGCCTTGTTGTATCTCGGCCTGGGCCTCCGTGCCTCTTCCCCTCTACCGAAACACCCAAGTACAGTTGACCGTTAAAGGCCTAATATCAACTTGCCTCCCCGATGGACCTCAAAGGCCTTGTTCGCGTTAACGCTCGCGTGGCTTAATCTAAGCCCTAGGTATTACCGCTGCTCTGCTGCCTGCTGAGGACCACGAGGCCGTAGAGCACAAGGGCGGCCTCAGCGACTGCGCCAGCCCTTGACATAAGCCCCCTTATGTAGACGGGCTTCCCTAGCGAGAGCTCCTGAGGCGAGAAGGGGGCGTCCGAGCCGTTGAGCACCACCATGACCCTGCCCTTGAGCCTCCCCAGGTCTTCAAGGCCCAGCTGCTCTGAGGCGTTCTCCCTGTCTATGAGCAACACGCTGTCAGGCGTGTAGGCCTCTACGGCGTCCTTAAGCTCAGGCAACACCACGAAACCCCTCCTCTCCTTAAGGAGTAGCCTGAAGACCTCAGGGACCCCTGACTGGGCCGCCGCTCCGTAGACCTTGGTGGCTATCAGCGTGGGCAGGCCTAGGCTGACCACTACCCTCGCCGTGTCCACAAGCCTCTGGACGCTTGAGACGTTATGTATGACGGGCAGTACGTCGTTCCTCAAGCCCCTCCCCCTAAAGCTCGTAACTGAGGTCGCCTGGGATCCTCGGCGCCGACCCAGCAATATCAGCTATAGGCTTCTCAAGGCCCTCTGCCAAGGTCTCGAGCGCGCTGAGAGCCTCCTCAACCCCCTTGGCCTGAAGCGAGGCCTGTCTCCTTGAGCCCTTATCATATACTGCCACGGTGACCGCTGACCTCTCTATCTCCCGTGCCCCTATGTAAACTATGACGGCTGGCTTAGGTCCCGTCTCAAGCAGCCTGACGTCACCTGAGAGGGAGGTCCTGGTGGTCTCCATGTAGCCTGACCTGAAGCCCCTTGATATGAGCCCTGCGTGGAGGGCCCTGGCGAACTCCACGACCTTCTGGTCAAGCTCCTCGCCGGCCCTTATGCCGAGGACCGCGAACTGGAGAGGGGCTAGGGCGAAGGGCAGCCTTCCCTTGTAGTTCTCAAGGTATGCGCCCAGGAACCTCTCAATGGAGCCCAGGAGGGCCCTGTGTATCATGAACACGTTGATGTCGCCGTAGAGCTCCCTGACTACGTCATATACCTTGAACCTCCTCGGTAAGTTGAAGTCGAACTGTATGGTGCCCAGCTGCCAGTCCTTTGCGGCCGGCCCTGAGCCAAGCCTAACTATTACGTCTATCTTGGGGCCGTAGAAGGCAGCCTCGCCTTCTGCCGCCTGGTACTCGAAGCCGTACCTCTTCGCTATGCCCTCGGCGGCGCTCCTGAGGAACTCCTCAGCGCTCTCCCACTCATCCCTGGTACCCATGAAGTCGGTGCCTATCTTGCCCTTGTCTGAGAGGCTCAGCCTGAGCCTTATGGTCTCAGGCGTAAGGTCTATGTTAAAGACCTTTGAATAGATGGTCATCATGTCATCGAAGACAGAGGATATTACCTGTAAGGCGTCCTTCTCCGGCGTAATTATGTGAGCGTCGTCCTGCGTAAAGGCCCTGGCCCTCAGAAGGCCGTAGACGCTCCCGCTGGGCTCGAGCCTGTGAACCCTGCCCACCTCGAATATCTTGAATGGGAGCTTCACCTTGTTCCTGTGCCTGCCCAGCTCGCTCAGGAATATCAGTATGTGGAAGGGGCAGTTCATGGGCTTTATCGCGTACTCCCTGTCCTCAAGCTTGAAGACGTACATGTTCTGCCTGTAATATCCCATGTGTCCTGAGACCTCGAAGAGAGTACCTCCGCTGATCAGTGGGGTCTCAGCTATGTAGTACCCCCTTCGTGCGTGAAAGTTTATGAGCACCTGGGACAGGGCCGCCCTGAAGTAGCCTCCTCCTATGCTGAACAGCGGTATGCCCTGACCTAGAAGTGAGCCCACCTCCTTGTTGAGGCCTGGCAACGTTGACTCAGGCTTCACGACCAGGTCAAGCTCTTGGGCGAAGTCCATGTGGTCTTTCTCTTGGCTCAAGGTGCCCATCGGGTCTGTGACCCTTGTGAAGAGTTAAATAAGCTAACTAATTATGACCTCTCGGCCTTAGCTATAGTCAGGAGTAACACAAAGCCCAACGGGCCTAGGAGCGCAGCGGAGCCCCGCAGAAGCCCGTCCAGGTACCCCCTTGCCGTCAGCGAGGCTATCACGGCCGCCCCGAGCGAGAGCGCCGCGTAAGCCCACTGACCCACGTAAGTTGGGGACACAAGGGGGAGCCTGACAAGCCATGCCATGTAAGTCGTAAGCGAGGCTGAGGCCAAGGCTGCCGCGTTGGGGGCGCCCAAGGTTAAGTTGACGTTAACGCGAGGGCCCGCTAGAACTCGTGACCTGAGGCCCGCTAGGAGATATGTAAATATTGCAGCTAAGGAGGCCGTGAGGGCCGAGGCGTAAGCCAGGATCCCTGCGGGCCCAGGGCCCATTAATGAGAGAGGGCTAAGAGCTATTGCAAGGCCTATGGAAAGGGATCCTGAGATCGCTACCGAGGCGGCCGCCAGAAGCGCTGAGAACGCCAGAACTACCAGGTAAAACGTCAGGGAGCTCAGGGTCATTGAGAGCTCGCCAGGCCTATAGGCCTTCATGCCCAGGGCCTCAACGACTACAGCCAAGGCTATAACAGCCGCCGCCTTCGCCCACGTCCCGGGCCGTCGAGCCTGCAACCCCTTTCCGTAAAGCCAATAATCCGGCCGACCTTTTTTGCTGGCAAGGGCCCTGGCCGCTTTGGAGCTCAAGCCAAGGATTGAGGAGACTAGGTGGGACCCCAGCAAGGAGCTTGAGCTGCTGAAGCTGTGGGACGAGGAGAAGAGCTCCGCTAAGCCCGATGAGTGGAGAGGTAAGGAGGTCTTCGTTATTGACACGCCGCCCCCCTACGCCAGCGGCAAGTGGCATGTAGGAGGTGCAGCCCACTACGCCCAGATAGACATGATAGCCAGGTACTTCAGGCTCAAGGGCTACTACGTGCTAGCTCCCTTCTATGCGGACAGGAACGGCTTACCTGTTGAGGTGCAGGTCGAGAAGACCTACGGGATTAACGCCAAGGAGATCGCCTCGACCCCCGAGGGCCGCAGGAAGTTCCTGCAGCTCTGCCGCGATTTCCTTGACAGGGCTGAGGCGGACCTCGTCAGGATATGGAGGAGGATGGGCTGCGGCTTCG
>Ga0315272_10000950_pt1 | contig 14674 bp, 11 predicted proteins | sample C3_middle_MG_FD_203918 | JGI IMG/M metagenome (GOLD analysis project Ga0315272, IMG submission 203918) | Sediment microbial communities from Yellowstone Lake, YNP, Wyoming, USA - C3_middle | ecosystem: Environmental > Aquatic > Freshwater > Lake > Sediment | place: USA: Wyoming | collected...
CGGCACGTCGGGGACGCCACTCAAGACTCCCACGACTCGCGGCTCAATGCTGGTTTAGCAGGCTGTCGTAGAAACCAAAACCACTCAAATGAGCGTTTTTCAAAAATAACCCATTACGATTCAACTGCTTGGAAATCAAAACCGCTCACGGTTTCGGCATTTCCGCCATGGACAGTCAGCGGACTTTCCATTTGGAAGATAGCGACGCTATCTTGTCATCGAGACTGGGCGCGGCTTGCGGCTTCTGAGGCGGACGCGGCACTCGCACGGGTGGCCCTTGCAGCGCTTTGATGGACAGCGCGATGCGCTTGATCTTCGGGTCCACGCTCAGCACCTTCACCTTGACGATCTGGCCGGCCTTGACCACCTCGGACGCGTCCTGGATGTAACGGTTCGAGAGTTCGCTGATATGCACCAGGCCATCCTGATGAACGCCCACGTCGACGAAGGCGCCGAACTTCGTCACGTTCGTCACCACGCCTTCCAGCACCATGCCCGGTTGGACGTCCGAAATCTCCTTGACGGCGTCGTTGAAGCTCGGCGCGACGAACTTGTCACGCGGATCGCGTCCCGGCTTGCGCAGCTCTTCCAGGATGTCGTTGAGTGTGAACGTGCCGGCCTGCAGCCTGGCGCGGTCGACTTTTTCGATCAGCTTGGGATCCTTGATAATCTCCTCGACCGTGACGTTCAATGATTGCGCCATCTGCTCGACCAGCGGGTACGACTCGGGGTGCACCGCGGTCATATCGAGCGGGTTTTCGCCGCCCCGGATGCGCAGGAATCCCGCGGCCTGCTCGAAGGTTTTCGGCCCTATGCCGGGCACAGCCTTGAGTTGCACGCGCGAGCGGAAGCGGCCGTTCTCGTTGCGGAACGTGACGATGTTGATGGCCGTGCGCTCGTTGATGCCCGCCACGTAGCGCATCAGTGTCCAGGAAGCGGTATTCAGATCGACGCCTACGCGGTTTACGCAGCTTTCGATGACGGTCTCGAGGCCCTGTTGGAGATTCTTCTGATCGACGTCGTGCTGGTACTGCCCGACGCCAATCGACTTCGGATCGACCTTCACCAGTTCGGAAAGCGGATCCTGCAGGCGGCGGGCAATGGAGATGGCGCCGCGCACCGTCAGGTCGAGATCGGGGAACTCCTGCCGCGCGACGTCGGAAGCCGAGTAGACGCTCGCGCCCGATTCGCTCACGGTGGCCGAGAAGATGCCGCTCAGGCCTTCGGCTCGCAGGAATTCGTGCACGAACGCATCCGTCTCGCGCGACGCCGTGCCGTTCCCAATGGCTATCGCCCGGACATTGTGCTTCAACAGCAGCGCCTTGAGCTTCAACGCGGCGCCGGAGGTGTCGGTCTTGCCTTGGAGATAAACAACATCGTGAGCCAGGAACTTTCCCGTCTCGTCCACCACGGCGATCTTGCAGCCGGTGCGGATTCCGGGGTCGATGCCGAGCACGGAGATCGGTCCGGCGGGCGGCGCGAGCAGCAGATTCTGCAGGTTCTCGCGGAAGACGCCGATGGCCTCGGTGTCGGAGCGCTTCTTCAACTCCAGCCGGATCTCGGTCTGAATCGATGAATTCAGCAGGCGTTGCCAGGAGTCTTCGATCGCTTGCTCGAGTTGCGGCGTCCAGTCGCCGCTCCCGCGCAGAATCTTGTCCCGCAGCAGGCCGACGGCCCGCAGCGGCTCGGTTTCGATCAGGAAAAACAGGACGTTTTCGCTCTCGCCACGACGGATCGCGAGCATGCGGTGCGACGGGATGGTCTTCACCGGCTCGCGATAGTCGTAGTACATCTTGAACTTCGCTTGTTCGTCGACCGCGTCGGTCATCTTGCGGCTGACCACCACGCCTTCGTCGAACATGAGCTGACGCACGGCCTTGCGCAAATCAGCATCCTCGCTGATCATCTCGGCAACGATGTGACGCGCCCCTTCGAGAGCGTCACTCACGCTGGCGACGCCTTTCTCCTCGCTGACGAACGTCGCGGCGAAAACTTCTAGCGGATCGGGGCCGGGCTCCTGCGCCCACAGGTACAGCGCAAGCGGCTCCAAGCCCTTCTCGCGGGCGATGGTCGCCTTCGTGCGGCGTTTCGGCTTGTAGGGCAGGTAGAGGTCTTCGAGTTCGCTCTTGTCGAGCGTCGCCTCGATGCGGGCTTTCAACTCGTCGTTGAGTTTACCCTGCTCGGCGATGGAGGCGAGGATCGTCTCGCGGCGCGCAGCCAGGTCGCGGAAGTAGCTCAGCTTCTCTTCGATGTCGCGAATCTGGACCTCGTCCAGGTTGCCTGTAGCCTCTTTGCGGTAGCGCGCAATGAACGGCACCGTGCCGCCCTCATCGAGCAGCTCGATCACGGCGACCAGCCCGCGCATCGGCACGTTCAGGACCTGCGCGATGTGGATCAGGATTTCGGGTGAGAGTGATTTACGCTCAGTCATGGACAACTCAGCCCCATGGTAACCACAACTCGTGCCTGGGTACGGGTTGACATTTCAGGAACCGTGGAGGTGTCGGGAGGGGAGCGGCGCACTTCCTTGAGGGCAAGCCGCGCGACGGCACAGGGAACTTCCCGTCAAGGTTCACCGGCCATCTGCACAATAGCCGGTGAACCCCGAGTTATCATCCCGAACGGCCCGAACTATATGCGCGAATCGGGGGCTGGCGGGTTACAACCCAAGCGGGGGAGCGTTCAGTTGAACCTCAGCAGGGTTGGAGTCCCCTTCAACTCGATCGAAACGATGCGGTTCTGGTCGCCATCCTGGACGTAATGGACCATCGTTTTGTCGAAGTCGTCCTTGGCGGTCTCAAGCTTGGCCGGTGCGGTGACGGTCTTGCCGCTTCCTTCCTTCGTGAAGGTGGCGTTCGTGCCATCGAACTTGCATTTGTACTCGCCGCGCTGTAGCACCTCTGTCCCAATTTTGGCGTTGCTTCCAAGGATCAGGTCGTAGCTCTTGGACTTGGTTTTGGAGCCGTTGTCCGCGCTCGCCATGCCTACGCAGAGCAATCCCAGCAAGGCGGAGAGAATGCACGTGTTTTTGATAACCCTTTTCACTCTTAGTACCTCGTTATGTGTTTCGTAGAATTGACAAAATCGGCTACAGGACTCTCGGCCCGAGCCCACCAGGTTTCAGTAGTGAAGACGATCTTTGCCTGTTGATTGTTTCCCGAATCCCAGGAATAGCGTGTTTCAACCGTCACATGTCGGCTCCCCAGGGCGATGTTCTTCGCTTGGACTGCGCCGTACTGTTTTCGTGCGTCTACTCTGGAGCGCCATCACAGGACGGCTGGTTCAGATTTGGGCGAGGATTGGCCGCATTGCCATGGAAGCGTGCCGCGCAAACCGCACGCCATGATCGCAACACGCTGCGGCGGAGACAGGCGCAGCCCTTTACGTAGTATCTGGCGGAGCCCCGAACGCCGAGCGGAGGCTGTCGCGGGCGGATATTCACTTTGCCGGCCGCCGGTCTGCCGGCGGCTCAGACCACAGGCGCGACGACTCCCTCTCCCAACGCCGCCGCCAGGCGCAGAAGCGGCGCCACGGCGGGTCCGGCCGATTCGCTCATCTCCTGCATGGAAATGCCTTGGCCGATAAGACAGAAGGCCAGTTGCTCTCGACCTTCATCGTCGATCTCGACCAGGTCGCCCTGCCGCAGCTTGCCGCTGGCGACCAGGCTTGACAGCGGCTGGACGATCAGCGATTCAATCGCCCGCCGCAGGTGGCGCGCCCCATACCTCGCGTCGATTCCGTCGCGCAGCAGTCTTTCGCGCACCCGGTCCGTAATGCGGAGTACGAAGCCGCCCGCGGCGGAATTCGTGAGGATGTGGTCCTGCAACCGGCCCAGTTCGATTTCGACGATACGCCGCAGTTCGTTCTCGCCCAGTGGGTGGAACACGATCATTTTGTCGAGGCGGTTGATGAACTCCGGCGTGAACTTGCGCCGGGCCGCTTCGATCGCCGCACGCTTGATGCGGTTGGCGACATCTTCGGAGCAGGCTTGCTCGCTGTCGCCGGAGATCGTGCCGAAGCCCAGGCCCGGACTCATGATGGAATTCATCTCCTTCGCTCCCAGATTGCTGGTGAGGAAGATGATGGAGTCCGAGAAATCCACGCGGCGGTTGTCGCCGAGTGTGAGCGTCGCCTTGTCGAGTATGCCGAGCAGCAGGTTCCACAGCGCGTCGGACGCCTTCTCGATTTCGTCGAAGAGGACGAAGCTCAGCTTCACCCGGTCGGTATGGTACTGTCTGAGGGTTTCCTGACTCAGCATCGGATGCGTTTCGCGATGGCCCAGGTAGCCAGGCGGCGAGCCGACCAGCTTGGCAATCTCGTGGCTGTGCTGGAACTCCCCGCAATCCACCTTGAGGACCGCCCGCGGCGTGCCTGCCAGGGCCTCCGCCATGGCCTCGACGATCCGGGTCTTGCCTGTCCCCGTCGGCCCTAACAGCAAGAGCGCTCCGACGGGCCGCTGCGGCGTTACCAGCCCGGCCAGATGCATCTGATAGACGTTGACGATCTCCTGGATCGCTTCGTCCTGGCCGGCGATCATGTTTCGCAGCTCGCGCTTCAAATCGGCGGCGGCGCCACCGTTCTCGTCCGGGTTCAGCCGGAGGCGTCCGCCCGCTTCGGCCAAGAGATGGTTTGAATTGCAGTGTTGCCCGGATTCCCCTTGCCATAACCGGCCCGGGCGGATGGAGACGCGGGACCTGCGTGGCGAAACGTCTCCGGCGCCGTGCAAGATGCCGGAACCTTCAGAGGCGCCGCGGGTTGTCCAAACCCGTTCAGACCTGGGCTGTGCCGGTTGGTCGTCTTTCGCCGGAATCGCTTCGGGCTGCCGGTCACCGTACTTGCTGTCGCGAGTTCCGCGCTTGTGCGGCGAATCTGCGGCTTCCGTTGGCCGGCTCGTCAGGGGGTGTTCGCTCATCGTCCCGATTCCTCCCACCCCCGGCGCCGCCGGTTTACTTCTTCGGCGGTTTCGAGGGCCGTATTTCAACATGGCTGATCAGCGTCCTTTCGGGCATGCCCAGCACCATCGCCACAGCATCCGCAACGTCCTCGGGCGCGATCTTCCACTCCGCGCTGCCAGACCGGCCGAAGCCGGTGCTGACGCTGCCTGGCAGCACGGACGTGATCTTGATACCTTCATATCGGTGATCCAGCATCACGGCTTCAGACATTCCGCATAAACCAAATTTCGAGGCGTTGTAGGCTGCTCCGCCGGCGAAGGCATTCTTGCCGGCCAGACTGGCGATGTTCACAATCCACCCCCCGCCACGCTTCCTGAGCCTGGGCAGGGCTTCATGGATGCAGTAGTACACTCCATCGAGGTTCGTTCCGATGACGGTCCTCCATTCCCCGGCGTCCATCTCGCCAAGATCCTTGAAGATGCCCACGCCGGCATTGTTGACGAGGATATCGAGGCCGTCGAATTCCTGGTCGAACCAGGCAAACAATGCGGCCACGGAGTTCCGGTCGGAGACATCAGCCTGCTTCCCTGCAATCTTGACGCCATTCCGGGCGCCGAGCGCGCTCAGCGCCTGTATGCCCTCCGCCACGCTTTCGGGACGAACGGAGCAGATGGCCGCCGCCGCGCCCGCCTCGATCAGCCGCGCCGCCACGGCCCTCCCGATGCCTCTGGATCCGCCGGTTACCAGCGCTGTTTTCCCTTTGAGATTCAGTACCATGGCCATAGCATGCCACGACGGCGTGCACCAGAGTGTCAAGTTATACTGTTGATTGCGAGACATTTGCAGCCGGCAAGTCTCCAAGAGCCGGAGTGGAAAGTGCCTGTGGCATGAACGATTTATCTATCCTGTGGTTGCGAGTCGCCGCAGCCCTTTACCTGGTGGGCCTGGCGGATTCCATCCTGACCTTGCTGCGACGCGAGACCCGCGTGTTCCAATTTGCGCTGGTGGCGGTCCAGGCTGCCGTCGTGTTCCACTTCGTTTCCATCGCGGAACATACCCGGGCGCTCGGCCATCTCCCGCTCGGCAATTTTTTCGACACCGCTTCCATGGGATCGTTCATGTTTGCGGTGGTATTCCTGCTCGTCTATTGGGGATACCGGTTTGTGGGACTCAGCCTGTTCGTCTTCCCGTTGGTGGCAGTGCTGAGCGTGGCCGCCGCCATGGGAGCGCCGATGGCGCCCTGGGCTAACCGCCAGATCCGCGACGTGTGGCTGCTCGTGCATATCGTTCTCGTCCTGGTCGGGTATTCGGCTTTGCTTTTGAGCGCCGGGGCGGCTCTGTTCTACCTGGTCCAGGAGCGGCGTTTGAAAAAGAAGGAAATGACGGGATCGTTTCTGGGCTTTCTGGATAGCGAGCGCGTCCCGCCCCTGGCGACGCTCGACACGATGATTACGCACTCGATGAGCGTCGGCTTCGTATCCATCACGCTGGCTGTGATCGCGGGCAGCACCTGGGCGTCGATCGAGTTAGGGGTGAAATGGATCAGCGAACCGAAGATCGTCGTCTCCCTGATTACCTGGGGTTTCTATCTGGTGATGCTGTTTCTTCGCGTTTCCGCGGGCTGGCGAGGGCGCAAGGCGGCGTTTCTGGCCCTGGCGGTCCTGGGATTCTGCGCTTTGACCTGGGCTGCTCACGTGGGGCTGCGGCCTCTGATGCTCAAGTGAAGCCGCTCTAAACAATCATGAAGCTGCTGTTGACAGGATTGAGCCACCACACCGCGCCGGTCGAGGTGCGTGAGAGGCTTGCCATCCCCGAAGCGGTTCTGGCCGAGGCGCTGGAAGCCTTGCGCCAGGCTGCGGGCGCCGACGAGGCGATGATTCTCTCCACCTGCAACCGCGTGGAGATCGCGGTCACGACAGAGAGTGCCGAAGGGCCGGAAGCCGTGCGCCGCTTCCTGGCCGCCCGCAACAACGCGGACCCCAATTCGCTCGGCGCTTATCTTTACGAACTGTCCGATCGTGATGCCATCCGGCATATCTTCCGCGTGGCGGCGAGCCTGGATTCGATGGTCGTCGGCGAGCCGCAGATCCTGGGCCAGATGAAGGCCGCCTACGCCGCCGCCCACGACTTCGGAACCCTGCACGGCATTCTCGACGATGTGCTGACGAGGGCCTTCGGCGTGGCCAAGCGGGTTCGCAACGAGACCGAGATCGGACGCAGCGCCGTCTCGGTGAGCTACGCCGCGGTCGAGTTGGCCCGGCAGATTTTCGGCAACCTCAAGGGCAAGACCGTCCTGATCGCCGGGGCGGGCAAGATGAGCGAGCTGGCCGCGCGCCACCTGGACCGTTCGGGCTGCGATCGGATTCTGGTGACCAACCGCACCCGCAAACGCGCCGAGGAGATGGCCGCTCTGTTCGGCGGCGAAGTGATCGACTACGACGCCTGGAAGCCCCGGCTGGCCGAGATGGACATCGTTCTTACGTCGAGCGGAGCGCAGGACTATATCCTGCGCCGCGATGAAGTGAAGCGCGCGATCGACAAGCGCCGCAACCGCCCGATGTTCATCATCGACATCGCCGTGCCGCGCAACGTCGAGCCGAAGGTCAACGAGTTGGAAAACGTCTTTCTCTATGACATCGACGATCTGGGCAAGGCGGTGGAAGAGAACCGCAAGACGCGCCAGAGAGAAGCGGAAGACGCGGAGCAGATCATCGAGGCGGAGATCGAGCGTCTGATCGGCCGCTGGAAGGCGCGCGAAGCGGCTCCGACGCTCGTGAAGCTGCAGCAGCAACTGGAAGAGATGGCGCGCGCGGAGATGGAACGCGTCAAGGGCCGGCTGGGGGAACTCACGCCGCAACAGGAAGAAGCGCTCGCCGCTTACACGCGCGGGCTGTTGCACAAGGTTGCGCACGGACCCCTGACCGAAATCCGCCGCGCGGCCGCGCTGCCCGACGGGGAAGAGACCATCGCGCTGATCCGCCGCATGTTCCGGGTGGAGGAATAGGAGTGTGGTGGGGCGGACTTTAGTCTGCAGACCGGCTTCAGACGGTCTCTCCGGTAAGGCTTGCGGGGCTAAATCCCCGCGCAGGCTGAAGGCCTGCCCCACCATGCGGAGCCACGACCGTAAGGGAGCGGTGGTATCCATGTCCAACGTCATCGGAACGACCGCATTATCGCTAGGAACCAAATATGGGTAAGAGCTTAACCATCGGGTCGCGCGGGTCGCAGTTGGCGCTGTGGCAGGCGCATTACATCGAGAGCCGTCTGCAGGCGCTGGGCATTGAGACGCGCCTCGTCATCATCAAGACCACGGGCGATAAGATCACCGATGTCCCGCTCGCCCAGGTAGGCGGCAAGGGCCTGTTCACCAAGGAAATCGAAGAGGCGTTGCTCGACGGCCGCATTGACCTCGCCGTGCACAGCCTCAAGGACTTGCCTACCGTCCTGCCCGACGGCCTGGCCGTCGCGGCCATCCCCGAGCGCGAACTGCCTTTCGACGCGCTGGTCGGCGTGCCGTTAGCCAAGCTGAAGCCCGGTGCGCGCGTGGGGACCAGTTCGCTGCGCCGCGCCGCGCAGTTGAAGCTGGCGCGGCCGCATCTGGTTATCGAAAACATTCGCGGCAACCTGGACACCCGGCTGCGCAAGCTCGACGAGGGGCTGTACGACGCAATCGTGCTCGCCGCGGCGGGCCTGCGCCGGCTGGGTTGGGGCGATCGCATCGCCGAATTGCTGGCGCCCGAATTCATGTGCCCGGCTGTCGGACAGGGCGCCCTGGCGATTGAGACGCTCGCGGGTTCCGAAGCGTTCGAAATCTGCCGGCAACTCGATCACGAGCCGACGCGAATCGCCGTGAGCGCCGAACGAGCCGTGCTGGCCGCTCTCGGCGGCGGTTGCCAGGTGCCGATCGGCGCGCACGCAGAGGTGATTGGGGACCGCCTGCGGTTGCGCGCTCTGATCGCCCATCCGGACGGGAGCGAGGTCGTCACGCTGGTCGAAGAAGACAGTTGCGGGAACGCCGAGGCGCTCGGCAAAGACATGGCCCGCCGTCTGCTCGAAGACAAGGGGCGCGAGTTCCTGCGCGCGGCCTATGGCGAGGCGCTGCCGCTCGCCGGAAGGCGCGTGGTGGTGACCCGCGCCGCCGACCAGGCAGGGACTCTCTCGGACGCGCTGCGGCGCATGGGTGCGCAAGTGGTGGAACTGCCGGTAGTCGCCTTTGCTCCCCCGGAGGACTGGTCCGATGTGGACCATGCGACGGCCAGCCTGGAAAAGTACGACTGGCTGGTCTTCACGTCCGCCAACGGTGTGCGGTCCTTCTTTGAGAGAGCGAAGCAGACGGGAGCGAGCCTCGCGCGCGTTCGCGCCAAGGTCTGCGCCGTGGGCCCGGGAACCGCCGCCGCGGCAGAGAATCACGGGTTGGCGGTCCACCTGATGCCGCACGACTTTGTCGGAGAAGCTCTGGCCGAGGCGTTGTCCGGGCAGGGCATCGCCGGACAGAGAATCCTGTGGGTGCGCGCCGCCGCAGCGCGGGACACGGTGCTGGAGGCGCTGCGCAAAGCCGGCGCCGAGGTCGATGCCGTGATCGCTTACCGGACGATTGCACCGCCGGGATTGGGTGAACAGGCGCGCCAGGTTTTTGGCGCCGGTAAACCGGACTGGGTGACGTTCACCAGCGGCTCCACGGTGAAAAACCTCCTGGCGGTTGTGGGCGTCGAAGCGCTGGCCGGCGTGCGCTGCGCCTCCATCGGCCCGGTCACCACCGAGGCCGCTCTGCGCCACGGTCTGTCGATCGCGGCGGAAGCCGATCCTTCAACCGCCGAGGGACTGGCCGACGCGATCGCCCGCGCGGAAATCTGAGGAGAATCGGTTAGCGGGCTTGGTGCGGGCGGGAGTCCGCACGGCTACGGGGTTCAATCATGCCCAGTGTCCGGGAAGCGCACTTTCATGGAGTTTGCGTGAGTTCACTTGACTTGGTGCGCTTAGGCACGTCTTGTCAGGGAGTGAGTTCTTCTTGGCGTGTCGCAAACGTCATCGTCTTCGTCTCGGTCCTGATGTCTGGGCCGGATTCCACGACTCTGAGTACCACGTGGTTCCCTTCCGCTCGGATCGAAATGTCGCCATGGGTCGCCGTCTGATATACGACTTTCGGGATTCCGTGGCGGTATTCGATGGCCATAACCACGTCGTATGGTCCCGGCATAACCAAAACAAATAGGTTCTTGCTGACGATTGCTTGGCTTAATGAGAATCGATTGACATCGACCGCTAGGTCCGGCGCATCTCGGTCCTTCCTAAACGCGGCTACCTGCAAGTCCCCCCGAGTCGCATACGCGCACCTCAACCCGTGGAAGCTTCGTTGCTGGCTGTATTGAAGCTGTGCCCCTATGTGCCCAAGGGGCAAGGCGGGTCAGGACCGCTGGACATAACGGACTTTGCCCTGCGGCGCTCAGACCCGAAATCGAGCAGGAAACCACTGTAAGGAGATTTACCAATCCGCTTCTCGTCATAGCCATACTGTAGTTCAGCACCAAGCCGCGTGCTGCCCAAACTCCCGCCTTATCGGAACCTGCACCACCAAATCTGAATCTCACCGTTTCATCGGTTGTTTTGATGCGCGGGTAACGCCGGACGCCAAGCTCAGACGCTTCCGATCAGAACCAGATTTGAGGGACCGGCGCCTCGCACTGCTTTCAACGGAATCGACCGGTCGAACGTCGCGAGCCTGCCGTGATTTCGAACGGCCAGACCCAGCAAATACGCATCCGTGATCTTCTGGTGTCCGGCGATCATCGTGGGCTGAAACAACGACTCATCCAGGAGAGATACAGAATCCGGCCAGAAATGGTGATCCGTCGTGGAGCAAAGGCTCCGCAGGCGGTTGGCCACTTCGGCGGGCGTCGCTTCCACGGTCGGATAGGCCGGGTTGCTCAGAACGCGGATGCAGCCATTGGCCGTGATCGGGCAGGTCGCCCAGCCGTGCTTTCGATTCCGGCCGAACCAAAGGTGCGCACTCTCGTGATTCTGGTGAGCAGGATCGAAGAGCGCTACGAGAACATTCACGTCCAGCAGGGCGACGCTCATGCCTCATCTCTCAGGTCATTCACGACCCGCAGATCCGGCTTCGAAGCGCTGGCCTTCGGCACGAAAAGCAGAACCCCGTTGCGTACCTTCGGCGGCGCTCCGACCGAGAGCGATTTCCGCGCCAGCTCCGAGATCACCATTCCTAGCGTCACTCCTTGCTGCCGGGCCAGATGCTTGGCCGTGGTCACGAGATCGTCGTCAAGTTCTAAGGTGGTCCGCACATCTTAAGATTACCACATCACACATCAGGTGCAATGACGACTGATGCGAGGCGCGGCGCCACCACCTGCCGTCCGACATCGATCTCGGGTGATGCGCCGGCACCGCGGAAACTTGTCGAAGACAGGGCGACCAAGGGCGGCCTCAATTCAGAGGTGTCCTGCGGGTCCGCCCAACCAGGTCACGGATGAGGCGACCGTTCACAGGATTAGCGCTTCCGCTCGGCTTCCGAGCGAATCATGTGAGCGTTGGTCCAGGCCTGTTGCGCCACGGGCGATTTCAACTTCGCCGCCTGGTCGCAGAAATCGGCGCCTTGAAGCATCATCGCCTTGCTCAAGGACTGACGTCCCAGCTGATAGTTCGACACGCAGAGTCCATAAAGCGCAGTCGCCAGAGTTGCTTCATCGCCTCCCTTGAAATAGGGGAGGCCCGCACGCAGGGTTCTGTCCGCGTTGTGGAAGTTGTTCTCCAGATAGTAGGACATCCCGGTGATGAAGTGAGCGTGCCCGAGAAGTCCCGGTTTGGACTTCTTTCCAGCGGCAACGATCAGGCGGCTGCCGAGAGTGGCGGCACGGTCATACTTCTTCGCCTGGTATGCTGAATCGGCCGAAACCAGCAAAATATCTGGATTTCCGGGCCAATTTGCGAGAGCCTTCTCCGCGACGCCGTTAATCTTCGTGGCGGAGCCGGACTTCGTCAAGGCTACGAAATAGGGTCCGTAGGCATCCTCCAGATATTTGCTCTTCGGGTTCTGCTGTTCCAGCGTCGCGAGCAGATCGACCATCACCGCAGGCTCGCCTTGAACCGCAGTCGCATACAGGGCGTACTCGGAATAGAGGTCAATGTCTTTGGCCCGGGCCACACGAGATTTCCAGACCTCTTTTTCCGATTCATCGGCAGGCGCGGTCTCTGCGGCTGCTTCGCGAGCCTGGGCGCTGACGTCGGCGGCCAGCTTCTTCACGGTCGCTGGATCCTTTTTCTCCACCGCGCCCTTCAACTCGGTCAGCGAGGCTTCGATATCAAATGGCGCTGCCGGCAGGAGGCATCCGCCCAAAATGGCAGCTAAGGAAAGTGTTAATAGTTTCATAACTACAACCTCGGTCGGCCCTTATTCTATAGGCGTCCAACGTGGAGGGGAAGGGAGAAAACACCACTTCCCTTAGAAATCACAACCGGCATATTCGGTACATATTTGTCACGATTGATACAAAGACAAACGGGCGCGGGAAGTTTCCGGGCAGGCGATGCAGAGGCGTTTTCAGGCAGGATCGGGATCCCAGGGTGTTCCGCTTCAATTCGCGGACGGGTGCTCCAGACATGCGCCTCTGGTCCATGCAGAGGCTCTAAGCTGATGAATGTGACGCACAAAGAGATCGTCGCCGCGCTACTGAAGAGCCAGACCACCCTCTCGCTGGTTACCATTTCCGAGGACGGTTCGCCCCAGATTGCCCCGCTTTTCTACTTTGCCGGCGAGGCTTTGCACCTCTATTGGCTGTCTGCGGCTTCCTCCCGGCACAGCCGCAACCTGAAGCGGAGTCCAGCCGCGGCCGTTACGATCTACAGGCCCGCCACGGAGTGGAAGGAGATCCGCGGTGTGCAGATGCGTGGCGCGGCCTCGGTGGTCAAATCTCGAGTCGAGCGGCGCCAGATCGTCGAAGCCTATGCGGCGCGCTTTCATCTGGGACCGCTCTTCCGGGATCGCATCGCGCGCAGCCGCCTCTATCGCTTTCAACCGGATTGGGTTCGCTATCTCGACAACACGGCGCGCTTCGGCTACAAGTTCGAATTCACCGTCGACGATTCTGAGGCCTGATCGCGAGAGGGATCGTCGCTCCCGAGCCCCGTGCTTGCCGTGGAATCATGCGTTCTTCCAACACTTCAACCGCAGGCAACTGCCGTCCGGCCTCCGTGCGCGCGGACGTACCTTTGAATTGCCGCTCAACTGGGCAAATGAAGCCGATCTGGAGATCGGCGTTCCCGGGAGCCGCGAATGTGACGGAGTCGGGATGGCCCGCCGGGCCGCCGATAGGAATGAAAGTGACCGGACAGTGATGGGACGGCCTTCAATCCGCAGAACGGCTTCAGCCGGTTCTTCCGGCACGTTCCACGGGGCTGAAGCTTCGCGCAGGCTGAAGCTTGCCCCACGACGCAGACCTCGGCTTTCGCGTGCGCAGAGGTATTTCGGCTTCGTGCGGACGACGTGCGGCGGGGATGCGGCGTGAGGGGTCGAATGGATTCCCGGTGGTCGGCGCATCATGGCTAGTGGAGGTTCTATGAAAGTCATTGCCGACGTCTGCGTGATCCCGATGGGGACCGGGCTATCGGTCTCGAAGGAGGTCAGCGTCTGCGAGCGCATCTTCGCCGACGCGGGTCTCAAGACGAAGTTGCACGCCTATGGAACGAACCTGGAGGGCGAGTGGGACGACGTCTTCGCCGCCATCAAGCGCTGCCACGAGACGCTGCACGCGATGGGCATCGCCCGCATCTCCAGCAGTATGCGCTTCGGCACTCGCACCGATCGCGAGCAAACGATGGAAGATAAGATCCGGAGCGTGGAAACGAAGCTGCGTTAAACGTCCGCTCCGATTGAAGTCACCGCTCCGTCGAAAGTCGTTCCAAACGTTGCCGCTCGCGCGGCAACAGGTGCCGATCTGGAGATCGGCGCTCCCAGGACGCGTCCGCCGTTCGCCGAAGGTCGCACGCGGACTCTTCATGCGAGCTTGCGCGCCCGCAGGCCCATGGGCACTCGCTGACGATCGCGGCTCAGTTACGAGCTGCTCGATCCGGCCTTGCGCTGACTCGAGAAGCGTCCTAGAAGCCGACGCCGATCAGAAACTCCGCCTGGTTCGCGCTGATCTTGGGTATCGTTTGTGAGGAGATGTTGCCGTAGCGCGTCCAGCGCAACTCGCCGGAGATCTTGAGGATCAGCAGCTTGAACTCGACGCCGCCGCCGAGCGCGATGCCCTCCTGCCACCCGCTATGCGTACCCGCGAGCAGGGGATCCGTTATCGAGGTCGATCCCGGCAGGCCCGTGGTATATCGATTCGCCAGGCCGCCTTCCAGGAATGGCCGGAAGAAAAGCGCCTCTTCACCGAACCTCTTCTTGAGCAGAATCGGGACGTCGAAGGAATCAAAGTTGAACTGGCGAGTGCCTGCGGTGGTATAAAAGGGAGCTGGCGCCGCCAATTGGGCAAACGTCGCGCCGGATTTCTTGTACAACAGATCCGCCTCGATCGAGAACCCCACGGGCAGGTGCAATTCCGCGTACGGACCGATGGTGTAGATGTGGTCCTGCTTCGTGGTCTGCGCGACGGTGCCGTTGCTGTAATCCTGTGTGAAGTCTGACAGACGCGCGCCGCCCTTCAAACCGAACGATATCGGCAGTTGGGCCTGTAGGGGCACAGCCAGGCAAGCGAGAACAAACAAAGCCGGAAATGTTCTCTTCATGCTTCCCATCGTGGAAGGGAATTGGCGCCGCGTCA
>Ga0315272_10000951_pt1 | contig 14674 bp, 12 predicted proteins | sample C3_middle_MG_FD_203918 | JGI IMG/M metagenome (GOLD analysis project Ga0315272, IMG submission 203918) | Sediment microbial communities from Yellowstone Lake, YNP, Wyoming, USA - C3_middle | ecosystem: Environmental > Aquatic > Freshwater > Lake > Sediment | place: USA: Wyoming | collected...
TTCAGCGTGCAGTGCCGGCACTCCTGCCGGCATAGTCCGGACGTCGACTGAAGTCGACGCTGCACGCTAAGCGTGCGCCACGAAGAGCCGCGGAATCGAGCCTTTTGCCATCGCCCAGCAGTTCCACGCAACGGCTCCAGTTTACGGATAATGTGAGGCCGGCTTACGGCAAAACGGTAAGGGCTTACCGTTCTACTCTGCAACTTATTGATTCCACAGAGGCATTTTTGAGAAAACGGTAAATGCTTTCCGTTTGCGCTCTGCGGCGCGAGCGGCAAAGCCCAGACACGGGGCAAGTTCGCGCGCTGAACGCCCGCCCGATCACAGCAATCTCATGTTTTAAAACCGAACGCCCGGAGCGGGCACTGGAGGGCCCGCGCGGCGCCGGAGCGCTAGCGCGACCAAAGAGCGAGCGCCGCCCCACAACCGACGTTAGAACTTGAGCCCGTAGCCGAGCGGGAAAAGCACGGCGGTCTTCGTGTCGCCGGTCTTGACCGGGATCTGGTCCATTGACTTCGGCCAGGCGAAGGACAGCTTGCCGACCGGCTTGAAGTCGCCGAACAGCACGTCGGTCACGCCCTGGCCCTCGGTGCCGGGGAGCCACGCGGCGACAAACGCGTCGGCCTTGGCGAGCGCGTCGCCCAGAATCATCGGGCGTCCCGAAAGGAGCACGACGACGACCGGAATGCCCGCCTTCTTCACGCTCGCGATTGCATCCTGATCCGCCTGGTCGAGCGCCAGATTGGTGCGATCGCCATAGCCTTCGGCGTAGGGTTTCTCGCCGATCACGACGACGCCGAGGGTCGCTCCTTCCGCGCCAGTCCCGTCGGCCGAGAAGGTCACTTGCGTGCTCTTGGAGACCGCGCCCTTAATCGCCGACAGGACAGTGGTTCCGCCCGGAGTGACTTCCCCGCTCTTGCCCAACCAGTCGATGGTCCATCCGCCGCACTGATTCCCGAGGTCGTTGGCGTTCTTGCCGGCCACGTGAATGCGCGCGACGTTCTTCGAAATCGGCAGGGCTTTGTTGTCGTTCTTCAACAGCACCAGCGATTCGCGAACAGCCTCGCGGGCCACCGCGCGGTGCGCGGGGGAGCCGAAGTCCTTCTGCAGCTTCCGGTCGGCGAGCTGCGAGCGGTTCTTGTCCATCAGGCCCATGGCGAATTTCACGCGCAGGATCCGGGTGACCGCGTCGTCGATGCGCGACATCGGCACCTTGCCCTCCTGGACGAGTTCCAGCAGATCCTTCACGAACTCGCGGTGGCGTCCCGCGATCATCACCATGTCCATGCCGGCGTTGATGGTGATCTCGGTGGCTTTCTTGTAGTCCCTATCAAGCTGATTGATGGCGTTGTAGTCCGAGATCACGAAGCCCTCGAAACCCAGTTCCTTCTTCAGAACTTCCGTTAGCAGGTATTTCTGCGCCGACATCTTGACGCCGTTCCAACTGCTGTAGGACGGCATGACGGTGCCGACTCCGGCTTTCACTGTGGTGATGTAACCCTGCAGGTGCACCTGGCGCAATGTCGTTTCGTCGATCTCGGAGTTGCCCTGGTCGAGCGTATTCCTGCCGCCGGTTCCCGTTCCGAAAGTGGTCCCTCCGTCCGCCAGGTAGTGCTTGGCGCACGCCAGCACGCCCAGCGGATTGCTGAGATCGTTCCTCTGCAGACCGCGCACGGCGGCCTCGCCGAGAACCTTCACGAGGTCGGGATCGCTCGAATAGCCTTCGTAAGTGCGGCCCCAGCGAATGTCCTGCGGCACGGTGACACACGGCGCGAAGGCCCACTGAATCCCGGTCGCGCGCACCTCTTCCGCCGTAATCCGGCCGATCTTCTCGACCAGCGCCGCGTTGCGCGTGCAGCCGAGTCCGATGTTGTGCGGGAAGATCACGGCCCCCAGCACGTTGTTGTGCCCGTGCAGTGCGTCGACGCCGTACAGAATCGGAATCTGCAGGCGCGTCTTCGACGTGTGCTTCTGGTACTCGTCATACATGTTGGTCCAGGCTTCCAGGCTGTTGCCTTCCTTGGGATCGGCGTTGCCGCCGCTCAGGAGCGAACCAAGGAACAGGTTTTCGATGTCCGAAGGATCCTTGAGAGCGGTGATGTCGGGCTGAGTCATCTGCCCGACCTTCTCTTGGATCGTCATCTTGGCGAGCAGCGTCTTCACCTGTGGATCGTAGGACGAGAGCGGTTTGACTTTGGCGGGAGGCGCCGCGGCGCCGGAACCGATGAGCAGAACACCCGTGCAGGCCGCGAGGGCCGTGCAGCAACACTGGAGCGCGCTTTTCATATTCATCATGAAGACAGTCCTTAGAGAACATGCCAGCATATCAAGACTTGGGGATCCGACGGCCTCCGGCACGGAATCGGCAGGGAATCGAACGATCCGCCCCAGCTCCAAGGCAAGACTGAAGCGATCTCCACTGAAGCCGCTCAGGCGGTTGGCCGCGAGACGCGCGGGAACGCGAGATCGCGCCCGAATCCGGGAACAATTGCGCCCACCTCGGCGTATATTGGGGTGACACGGAGGAAGCATGGCTTTTGGCGACACTCTCAAGAACTTTGTAAAGAAACAATTTATCGACGTCATCCAGTGGACCGAGGCAGGCGATGACGTCCTGGCCTACCGGTATCCCATGCAGGACATGGAGATCCAAAACGGGGGCCAGCTCACGGTGCGCGAGTCCCAGATGGCGATGTTCGTGAACGAAGGCCGCTGCGCCGACGTTTTCGGACCCGGCCTCTACACGCTCACCACACACACTCTACCCGTGTTGACCAACCTCAGGAACTGGGACAAGATGTTCCAGAGCCCGTTCAAGAGCGACGTCTACTACTTTTCCTCGCGGCAGCGAACGTCCCAGCGCTGGGGCACGACACAGCCCGTGACCATCCGCGACAAGGACTTCGGCGCGGTCCGCATGCGCGCCTTCGGCATTTATTCGTGGCACATCGCCGACGCCCGCGCCTTCTACACGAAGCTCAGCGGCACGCGCGAGACCTACAACGTATCCGACATTGAAGCGCAGCTCCGCGAAACCATCGTGAGCCGCATGTCCAACGCTTTCGCCGACAGCGGCGTGCCGTTTCTGGACATGGCGGCCAATCTGGTCGCCGTCGGAGCTCGCATTCAGGAAGCCCTGACACCGATTTTTGCCGACTTCGGCATCGCTCTCGACACGTTTGTCGTGGAGAATCTCTCGCTGCCGGAAGAGCTGCAAAAGCGGCTCGACGAGCGCGTCGGGATGAATATGCTCGGCAACATGCAGCAGTACACGCAGTTCCAGGCCGCGCAGGCGCTGCCTATCGCGGCGGCGAACGAAGGCGGCGGCTTTGCCGCGATCGGCGCCGGTTTGGGCGCGGGGTTGGGGCTGGGCGGCGTGATGATGAATGCGATGAACCCGCTGGTAGGTCAGCAGCCGCCGCAGGCGCCTCCGCCTGCCGCAGCCGCGCCCCAGCCTGCTGCGCCACAACCGCCTGCGCCGGCCGCTCCCGTCGCGGCCGCCGTGCCCGTCGTGCCAGTGGCCGGAGCCGCCCCCGCGGCAGACACCAAGTTCTGTTTCAACTGCGGATCGAAGATCCCGCGCGCATCGAAGTTTTGCGCCGAGTGTGGAACTCAGCAGCCGGCACTCTGACGCGATACCATGGCGGCGATGGAGCCGGAACTGAAACTCGAGTCAGGCCTCGAATGGGTGATTGACGCCCAGGGGTGCGACCCTGCCGCACTGGCGGCTTCCGCGCCCCTGGAGCGCCTGTTCGACGCCTTCGTTCGAGGCATGGGTCTGCATCCGGCCGCTCCGGCGCAATGGCACCAGTTCCCTCGCACGGGCGGCTTTACGGGTATGCTGCTGCTGAAGGAATCCCATCTCACCGTGCATACCTTCCCGGAGAACGGCACGCTCTGCCTGAACCTGTTCTGTTGCCGCCGCCGCCCGGCGGGCGACTTTGCGGCCTGGTTGCGTGAGTTTCACCCGCAGGACGTGGCGATCCGGCTGATTGAGCGCCATGTCTCCGCAGCGGAGCCCTCGCTCGAAGTTGAAGCGCTGGGGCGACTGGAGACGACCCGATGACCGAGCGCGCGGCCCAATGTCCGAGTTGTGGCGCCCCGGTGCGCTTCGCATGGTCTTCGGCCGTGCAGACCGCCTGCCCGTACTGCCATTCGATCCTGGTCCGGCACGACGTGGATATCGAGCGCGTGGGCGAGGTTGCCGACCTGCCGCCCGATGCCTCGCCCATTCAGATCGGCACCGAAGGCCAATTCGACTCGAAGAACTTTCTCGTCGTCGGCCGCATCCGTTACGTCTGGGCGCAGGGCAATTGGAACGAGTGGCACATTGCTTTTAGCGACGGAACGAACGGCTGGCTGGCCGACGCGCAACTGACGTACGCAGTGTCGTTCCTTCTGCCCAACATGGCGCCCGCGGTCTCGCCCGACGCCCTGCAGGCGGGGCAGGTTTTCAACTTCCAAAACGAGAAGTACGTGCTGACGACGATCACGCGCGCGAGCTACGCGGGCTTCGAAGGCGAGTTGCCCTTCACGACGGCTGGGCATGAGGAGATGCTCTTCGCGGACTTGCGCACTACGGATGCCCAGTTCGCCACGCTCGATTTTTCCGATGCACAACCGGTCCTCTACGTGGGCCGCGAGTTGCCGTACGATGAACTGAAGCTGAAGAACGTTCGCCTGTTCGAGGGGTGGTAGAGAGACCATGAGCGGACCCGTCGCCGAACCGCCGGTTGTCAAAGGCGCAAAGCCGATTGCCTGCCCCAATTGCGGAGGCTCGGTGGAGTTGCGCGGCTTTGCGCACACGCGGACGGCCGTGTGTATCCAGTGCCTGTCGCTGATTGATACTTCCTCTCCGGAGCTGCAGATCCTCAGCCGCTTTGACGAGAAGATGCGCGTCCGCCCGGTGCTCGCCCTGGGCACGCGCGGCAAGTTCGGCGGCATTGCGTTTGAGGTCATCGGTTTCCAGGTCCGCACAACCTGGTCGGACGGCCTCGCCTATTCCTGGCACGAATACCTGCTCTTCAACCCGTACGAGGGCTTTCGCTACCTGACGCTCTACAACGGCCACTGGAACTTCGTTCGGGCTCTGCCCGGCGTCCCCGCGCCGGCGAGCTATTCCGGACGGAAGGCAGCCATTACCGGCGGCTTGACCTACCGCCACTACCAGCACGGCGAGGCCACCACGACGTTCGTGATGGGCGAGTTCCCCTGGGCCGTCCAGGCTGGCGAGCAGGTCGAGTTCGACGACTTCATCGCCCCGCCCCACGTCCTGTCGCGCGAGGCGAGCGCAGGGGAGATCAACTGGTCCGCGGGCGAGTACATCGCGGGTGCGGATGTGTGGAAAGCGTTCGGCCTGAGCGGGGAGCCGCCGCGGGCCGACGGCGTTTCGCCCAACCAACCCTCTCCCTATCCGCAAAAGGTGCGCCAACTGTGGAGCGACTTCTTCAAGCTGTCCCTGGTGTGGCTCGGGGTCCTGCTGCTGTTCCATTTCATCTCGACCGGCAAACAGTTTCTCTCGGAAACGCTGGCGATGACGCCTGAGGCAGGAACTGCCGCCCCGGCAGCCTTCACCGGCTCCTTCGATCTGAAGGAGCCAGAGAGCGGCCTGACCGTGGAGGTGAAGACGTCGGACTCCGACGCGCCCGCGCTCCAGGCTTCGCTCGTCAACCGTTCCTCTTCCAACACGGAACGGCTGGCGCTGGTCGACCAGGGACCGAAGTCCTCGGGATGGCGCGACCTGTACCGCTCCGGCGAGCTTCGGCCCGGCACGTATGCTGTCCGCCTGGAACCGGAACCGCAGGAAGCTAAGCGCGCGGGCTCTTACGAGATCAAGGTCCGGCGCGAGGCCAAGGGCGCCGGCTGGGTCTGGTTCGCCTTGTTCTTCCTGTTGATTCCACCCGTCCTCGCCAGCCGGCGGGCCTCTAGTTTTGAAACGCAGCGCTGGAGCGAAAGTGACTACGGCGGAGGCGCCTGATCATGAATAACCGTCCGTACTCGATCTTCGGTTTCGCCATTCTCGGTCTGATGAGTCTGGTGCAGTGGAGCGGTTTCTCGCTGGGCTCCATGGGGTTGTCTTCGCACCGCGGCGGTTTCATACCGGGCATCCCCCGCACCATTCGTGAAAACCCCGGGGCCTTGCGTCCCAATTACGGCGGCTCCCACACGTTCTTCGGAGGAAAATAGAATTCCATGCCTATCGAATTCCACCTCGGCGCGTTATTGAACGCTCTGATCTACGCCATCTTCGGCGTCTTCATCCTGGTCCTCAGTTTCTTTGTCCTCGACAAGGTGACGCCGTACGACCTCTGGAAGGAAGTGGTCGAGAAACAGAATCTCGCCATTGCGGTGCTGGCGGGCATGATGGCGTTAGGTATTGCCATTATCATCGCCTCGGCAGTCCACTAGGAAACGCGCCCCTCATGGCGGTTGCGTTATTCCTCTCTGTCCTGCTGATTGCCGCTTGCGGCCTGGTGTATGAACTGATCGCCGGCGCTCTCGCGAGCTACCTGCTCGGCGACAGCGTCTTCCAGTTCTCCACCATCATCGGCGCTTATCTGTTCGCGATGGGCATCGGGAGCTGGCTGTCGCGATTCCTCGACCGTGCGCTGGTCGCGCGTTTTATCGCAATTGAATTGATGGTCGGCCTGGCTGGAGGATTCTCGGCTACGCTGCTGTTTTTCGCCTTCGCCGCGACGGGCGGCTTTCGCTTCCTGCTTTATTTTCTGGTGATCCTGCTGGGCGTTCTGGTGGGCCTCGAAATCCCGCTCCTGATGCGCATCCTGCAAGAGCGTTTCAACTTCAAGGAACTGGTCTCGAACGTCCTGACCTTCGACTATCTGGGCGCCCTGGGCGCTTCGCTGATCTTCCCGCTGTTCGTCGTACCGCGTCTGGGACTCGTGCGCGGAGCGCTGGCGTTCGGGCTTTTGAACGCGCTGGTTGCACTGTGGTCCACGTGGCTGTTTCGCCGCCACCTGCCGCACGTTCTCCCGCAGCGCGTTGCCTGCTTTGCGGTCGTCGCGCTCTTGCTGGCGGGGTTCGTGTACGGGCAGCGGATCACCGATACGGCCGACGCGACGCTCTACGCCGACGAAGTAATTCTGGCGGAAACGACGCCCTACCAGCGCATCGTTCTCACCAAGTGGAAGGATGATTACCGCCTCCACCTGAACGCGCATCTGCAATTCAGCTCACGCGACGAGTATCGCTATCACGAGGCGCTGGTGCATCCCGGTCTCGCATCCCTGGCTGGCGCTAAGCACGCACTGGTACTGGGCGGCGGCGACGGCCTGGCGGTGCGGGAAATGCTGAAGTACCCGTCGCTCGAATCCATTACGCTGGTCGATCTCGACCCCGCGGTGACGAGGCTGTTTCGCACGCATCCGTTGCTGATCAAGCTGAACTCAAACGCCCTGAACTCGCCGAGAGTGCACGTCATCAACGCCGACGCTTTCCCGTGGCTGGAGCAGAGCAACGACGTCTACGATTTCGCCGTCGCCGACTTTCCGGACCCGAACAACTACTCGCTCGGCAAGCTCTTCACGACGGCCTTCTACCGGCTGCTGAAGCAGCACATCTCGGCGAACGGCATGATCGTGGTGCAGGCCACGTCGCCGATGTTCGCCCGCCAGAGCTACTGGTGCATCGTCGAGACCCTGAAGCGCGCGGGCCTTCGCACGTACCCCTACCACGCCTACGTGCCCGCGTTCGGGGAATGGGGCTTCGTGCTCGCCGGCGACCGCGACTGGCGCCCGCCCGCGCAACTGCCCCCGGGATTGCGTTATCTGGACGCAAAAACGCTGCCGTCCCTTTTTGATTTTGCGCCCGACATGGGCCCCGTCGCGGCCGATCCAAACCGCCTGAACGACCAGTCGCTGGTTCGCTACTACGAGAAGGAATGGCGCGAAATCATCCACTGACGCCGGAACGGAGCAACACTCCAAAACGGAGCAACACCCTGAAACGGAGCCGCGACCGTGAGGGAGCGGTGGATACCAATGCTGCATCGTGCACCGCCGCGCCGTCAAATGAACCGGGAATGCCGCCGCCACACGCGAATGAAAGTGCCCGAGGCATCGTGGGGCAGACTTCAGTCTGCGGATCGGCTACAGCTGGTCCTGAGCGCACGGAGCGGGGCCCAAGCCCCGCGCAGGCTGAAGCCTGCCCCACCACACAGGCCTGCCCCACCACGCGCCGCGATTTCACTTCCACCCTGCTCGCCGCTTCCGTCACCGGGCCCGCACTGCTCGGCATGACGATCAAGGCGCCGCGGCGCCTCGATGGCGGCTTTGTCTTTGAATCTCAGGAGCGCGGCCACAAGCTCCGCGATCACGTCCGGTTCCCCGCTCCGAAGCGCACCGAGAAGGTGCCCGTCGTCATCGTGGGCGGAGGCATCGCCGGTCTCTCCGCCGGCTGGTGGATGCAGAAGCGCAACTTCCGCGACTTCGTCCTGCTCGAACTCGAAGACCACGCCGGAGGCAACGCCCGCTGGGGCGAAAACGGGATCACGCCGTTTCCCTGGGCCGCGCACTACCTGCCCGTGCCCGGCAAGCGCGCGACGCTGGTGCGCGAACTCTGCGAGGAACTTGGACTGCTCAAAGATGGCGTCTGGGACGAGCGCTGGCTGTGCTTTTCACAACAGGAGCGCTTGTTCATCAACGGCCACTGGCAGGACGGCATCGAGCCGCAGAGCGGACTGGCGCGGGAGGATCTCGACCAGTTTCGCCACTTCTCCGACCAGGTGAATGCGATGCGCGAGACGGGCGCTTTTCGCATACCTTCCGAAGACGGCTCTGGGCACCAGACCGCCGCTACGCGAGATCTCGACCGCATCAGCTTCGCCGACTGGATCCGCCGGGAGGGGCTCTATTCGCCTTACCTGCGCTGGTACCTGGACTACTGCACGCGCGACGACTACGGCGCTCCCGCCGGCCGCGTCTCGGCCTGGGCAGGCATCCACTATTTCGCCGCGCGCGAGCCCGACGAGAAGGGGCCTCTCACCTGGCCCGAGGGCAATGGCTGGATCGCCCGGCGCCTGATGGATCGCCTCTCCTCGAACATCCGAACCGGCTCGATGGCGTATCACATTCGTCCCAACGGACGCCGCTGGCAGGTCTTCACCGAGGGCGTACTCTACGATGCCGAGGCGGTGATCTTCGCCGCGCCGATGTTCCTCGCCTCCTGGCTGGTGGAACCTCAGCCGCCGGCGTGGCCAATCCCGTACGCACCCTGGCTGGTGGCGAATCTGACGCTCGACCGCTGGCCCAAGGAAGACGAATCCGAGCCCGCCTGGGACAACGTAGTCTACGGCTCTCCGACGCTCGGCTACGTCGTTGCGACGCATCAGAATTTGGGCCGGCAACCGGACCGTACGGTCTGGACTTTCTATTGGGCGCTGGCGGAAGGGGCGCCGGCCGACATGCGCCGCGTGCTGTTGGGAGGCGATTGGAAGTATTGGTCGGAGCGGATTCTGGCCGACCTCGAGCGCGTCCACCCAGACATCCGTTCCTGCGTGAGCCGCATCGATATCAACCGTCTGGGCCATGCCATGCCGAGTCCGGCGCCAGGCTCCATCTTTCACGCCGAGCGTTTGCGCCGGGCGCGCCCGCAGGGCTCGCTCGTCTACGCCCACTCCGACCTGAGCGCGCTGCCCCTGTTCGAAGAGGCGCAATACCGTGGGGTCGCCGCCGCCCGCCACGTATTGCGTCTGCTGGGCCGCGCGTGACGACGTCACGACCTGGAACGGAGCTGCGATGGTGAGCGGTGGGTTGAGTCCCGAACCGGTGGAAATGACGTGCCCACAGGACCAAATCTCTACAATGAGAAAGTGACCATGAGCTCCAACCCCAATCGGCTGTCGCCTATGTCCTCGGGATAAAGTGTCAGCGACGCCGGCGAACGGCCATCGACATTCGGTCTATGTGCGAGCGGTACACCTATGGGGACACGTACAGTTTGGCTCGGGCCGCCCGGATCGGGTAAGACCACCCGGATGCTCGATGCCGTGCGCGGCCATCTGCGGGCCTTTCGCGACGACTTTCGTGTTGTCGTGCCTACTGCCACGATGGCCGAGCACTTGCGCAACAGTCTGGCGCGCGAAGGCTTCACGCTGCGCTCCAACACGATTGCGACCGTGACGGGACACGCCCGCGAATTGTTCCCCGGCGCGCGCCCGATGAGCGCGACAGCTCTTGAGATGGCGCTCGAAGAGGCGTTGTCATCGAGTTGCCCGCCGGCTTTCACCAAGACTCGCGAGATGCCCGGCTTCCCCGGACAACTGGCGGCGGTGCTCGAAGAACTCATCAACGCCGGCTGCGACGCGTACACATGGCAAGGGTTTCTGAGTCTGACGTCCGACGTAAGGCCGCTGTTGCGAGAGTTGGGCGGCGTGTGGGCCGAGGTTCAGGATCGCCTCCGCGCAGACGGCCTGATAACGCGTCACGAGTGGCTGCGCGGCGCGGCCCAGGCGCTGCGCGACGGCGCACTCCCCGGCGTCGGCACGTTCTACTGGGACGGCTTTTCTCGCATGGGCGCCGCTGAACTGGACCTGGTCCACGCCCACGGTGAGCGCGGTGACGTCACCGTGAGCCTGCCGGCCTGGCCCGGGGCCGCGCGCGGCGGTCTGATTGCGCTGCGCCGCGCCGGATTCGCCATCCGGCGGTTTACGGCCGTGCGGCCCACGCCGCGCAAGCTCCTGGTGCGTCCGGCCACCGAGGACGATGAGGCTGTGGAGATCGCCCGGCGCGTCCTGGAACACCATCGCGCGGGCCGTCCCTGGCATGAGATCGGCATTGTCGTCCGGACGAGAGAGCCATACGCCGCCCTGCTGGAGACCACTTTTTCCCGCTTTGGCATCCCCGTCCGGCCCTATTTCGCCAAGCCTCTGGCGGGCCATCCGGTCGCGCGGCTTTTCTCATCCGCACTGGAAGCGCTGCTCTCTGGCTGGCAGTGGGAGCCGCTGCTTGAGGCCTTACTCTCCCCGGCGGGTCTTGCGGGCGCCTGCCCGGCCTCGGGCCGCTTCGAGTATGCGGTGCGCGAGGAGCTGCCCGGACAGGGACTGGACAGGTTGCGGACGATGGCCCTCGCGATGATCGGCGCTGAACCGATCGCCGAGCTTCTGGACCGCCTCTCCACGTTTGACGTCTGGCGCTCGGAGACGCTCACCCCCGCCGACTGGGCCGCGCGCCTGGGCAGGTTGAACGCGCTCCTCGAGCCGCCCCGGCTCGTTGAGCAAGACGAGCCGCCGCGGCTCGTTCAACAAGAAGAGCCGCCCCAGCTCACTGGGCAAGGAGAGCAGCCCTGCCTCACGCCCGAACGCGTACTGATCTGGCGCGCGCGCGCCGCCGCGGCAAGAGCCTGGCTCGCAGCCGTTGCTGAAGCCGCTTCCTATCTGCCCGACCAGGCCGTCGCGCTGGCCCGCCTGCTGGAGGCAGCCAGGCCGGCGCTTCGCGATGCCACCATCCGCAGCCCTGAATTCCGCCGCGATGCCGTCCGGCTGATCGACGCGCAAGAAGCCCGGCAGTGGGAACTGCCCGTCGTCTTCGTCTGCGGTCTGCTGGAAGGTGCGTTCCCGCGCGCGGCGCGGCCCGACCCGATCCTGGGCGAAGCGTTGCGTGGTGCGCTGCGGCGCCGCCAGATCGCCGTGCGCACGCGCTCGGAACGAGACTCGGAAGAGCGTTTCCTGTTCGACGTGGCACTGTCGCGCGCGACCTGCGAACTGGTTCTGAGCTATCCCCGGCTCAATGAAAAAGGGGAAGAGGCTCTGGGCGCGTTCGCGCTCGCGCACGTGGACGCGCTGGTCGAGGAGCAGGCCCCGCCCTGCGATCTCGCCGTCCATCCGAAGGAAGATCCTCCCGCGGCGCGTCCCTATTTGCGCTCTCCGGAATCGCTCCAGGCTCTGGCAGAGCGGCACCAGCGCTTCTCCCCCACCGGCCTGGAGACGTACCTGGAGTGCCCGTTCCAATTCTTCGCTGGCAAGACGCTGAAACTCGACGATCCGCCGCCAGCGCCGGCCGAGCGCTTCGATGCCTTGGCGCGGGGCACGCTGGTCCACGCGCTGCTGGCGCAGTATCACCGGCTGCACTGCGACCTGCTGGAGATGTTCCGCAAAGAGTGGGCTCGCACCCTCGCCAAGCTCCGCGTACCCATGGGCTATCGTCTCGAGCTCGACCGGATCCTCATCGAGCGCAGCCTGCGGATGTATGCCCTGAACGCGCCCGAACACCCCGGCTGGGAGCAGCATATGGAGGAGAACTTCCAGCTACCGATCGCCATTTCGCTGGGCGGCCCGCTGGCGGTGCATGGGCGCATCGACCGCTACGAGGTGTCGCCCACCAAAGACTGCGTGGTGTACGACTACAAGTTCTCCCGGCCCTCGTCGGTCGGAAGCATTGTCAAGGACGAGGCGATGGGACGCGGCCTACAGGCCGGCATCTACCTGCAGGCGGTCCGGCGCAAGGCGCTGCGACCCGTGGCGTTCTACTACGTAGCTGTTAAGAGCGCTTGCGAGATGAAGGGCTGGGACAGCCCCGATGAGTTGGAGGCGCGGATGACGAGCGCCGGTGAGCAGGCCGCGCGGGCTGCCGATGAGATTCTGAGCGGACGCATCGCCGTGGCCCCGATCGACAGGGACTCGTGCGCCTTCTGCGGCTTCATCGACGCCTGCCGGATCCGCGAGATTGGCTATGGCAGCGCGGCTGAGGCCGTAGCCGCGGGCGCGAACGAATAACGCATTCCGTCAGCGCCAGCGCGAACTCGCCTATGCGGGGATCCAGCCGTCAGACTTTCCTCTGATTCCGGGGAATTTAACCGATAAGAATCGTATGGCGGATCTATCTGTTCCATTGGGAGGCATGTCGCGGGCGTCGTCGGACTTTGACCATGCTGCGGCGCGGATCGCTCGCGCCCCCGTCTCCTCCGGGCGCGTGGAGAACCCTGTCGATAGAGTTGATCTGAGCCACGAAATGGTGGCCCTGCTGCAAGCGAAGAATGACTTTTCCGCCAACGCCAAAGCCGTGCGCGTTTTCGACGAGATGAACCGCAGCACACTCGACATGATCGGCTGAGTTGACCGCCACAAAGGCATAGACTCCCACCCGGCAGCGGCAATCCCGGATAGTATATGAACATGTCAACGGACCACGATCATTCTTCCTCTCGGGTTTCGCGCCGGGATCTCCTCTGGACGACGGTGGCCGGCACGGGCGCAGCCCTGATCGGCCTGGGCGAGGGCGCATCCGCCGCACCCCCGCGGGCACAGCACCGTACGGTTGCTGGAATGCCCTTCGAGGCGAAGAGCGACGTTCGCATGGCGCTGGTCGGTTGCGGGGGCCGCGGCGGCGGCATGTTGAGGAACTTCCTGGGCGTCGAACATCTGGAAGTGACGGCCGTATGCGACCTGGTGCAGGAACATGCTCTCAAGGCGCAGGCCACGGTGGAGCGCGCCGGACACAGGCCGCCCGCCGTTTACGCCGGCGCCGAGCGTGAGTTCGAAAAGCTGATGAAGCGCGACGACGTGGATTTCGCCTACATCGCGTCTCCCTGGGACTGGCACGTGCCCATGGCGGTGGCGGCGATGGAAAATGGCAAGCACGCTTTTGTCGAGGTGCCGGCGGCCACCACCATCGAGGACTGTTGGAAGCTGGTCGAGACGGCAGAAAGGACGCGCCGCCACTGCATCATGCTCGAGAACTGCTGCTATGGCGAGAGCGAGTTGCTGGTGCTGAACATGGTCCGGGCCGGGATGTTCGGTGACCTGCTGCACGGCGAGGGCGCGTACTTGCACGATCTGCGCCGCATTCTCAACTCGGACCGCGGCGAAGGTCTTTGGCGCCGCCTGCCTCACACGACGCACAACGGCAACCTCTATCCGACGCACGGGCTCGGCCCGGTCGCGAATTATATGGGCATCAACCGAGGCGACCGTTTCGACTACCTGGTTTCCATGAGTTCTCCCGCGCGCGGACTGGATGCGTGGCGCGAGGCGCACGTGCCCAAGGACAGCCCGAAGTGGAAAGAGAAATACATCTGCGGCGACCGCAACACGTCCCTGATAAAGACAGCCAACGGCCTGACGATTACGCTGGTGCATGACGTCGTGAATGCGGAGCCCTATGACCGGATCAACCTGATCCAGGGCGTGAAGGGCATCTTCCGCGACTACCCGCCGCGCATCTACTTCGACGGCGCGGAGAAGGAGGAATTCACGCCGGTGGACAAGTACAAAGCGGAGTACGGCCACAGGCTGTGGAAGCTGCAGGGCGAGCAGGCGCAGAAACTGGGCGGCCACGGCGGTATGGATTTCCTCATGGTCTACCGGCTGGTGGAATGCATGCAGAAAGGACTCGCGCCGGACATGGACGTTTACGATGCGGCCGCGTGGAGCGCGCCGGGCCCGTTGAGCGAAGCCTCGGTCAAGCAAGGCAGCGCCCCGGTCAAGTTCCCCGACTTCACGCGCGGCCGCTGGAAAGAGAAGCGCACCGGGCTGGCATAACTGAAGTGGGGCGGCTCTCCAGAGCCGCGCGGGGTCTCCAGACCCCGCTGCAAACTCAAGTGTGTTCCGCCAACTTGCCGCTGACGCGGCAGTTGAGCCGATCGGGAGATCGGCGCTCCCAGGGCATTCGCGAGCACGAAGGCCCTCGCTCCCAGTAGGATGACTCAGAGGAGCATTTTTCAT
>Ga0315272_10000953_pt1 | contig 14664 bp, 13 predicted proteins | sample C3_middle_MG_FD_203918 | JGI IMG/M metagenome (GOLD analysis project Ga0315272, IMG submission 203918) | Sediment microbial communities from Yellowstone Lake, YNP, Wyoming, USA - C3_middle | ecosystem: Environmental > Aquatic > Freshwater > Lake > Sediment | place: USA: Wyoming | collected...
GAGGCGGAATAAAATCCGGCAGTGAAATTGAGGAAATATTCAATGCCGGTGCAGATCTTATAATCCTCGGAAATGGCTGTGAAAAAAATCCGGAACTGCTGGTGGAAGCCTGCAGGATAAGGGAAAATTTCAAAAATCTCTGAATTTTACCCCAGCCCACCTAAAGGGGAGACAGTCTGGTAAAAAACTATCTTACCCAACTCGATTATAATATGCTATCTGAACAATTCGAACATTGGTTCCCCAGTACACGCATTCGGATACGGAACCTTACAAAGAGTCGATAGGGTAGCCGCGATATCAGTCATATTGACATTTCGTGTTACTGTTGATCTGTTAACTGTCCATCCATACCAGATAAGAGGAACATGAGTATCATATTCATAAGGAGAATTATGATTTGTAACGTCATCACTTTCCTTCTCCACCCAACCGGGATTGAGAATAACTATAACATCACCCGACCTCTGGGGACTGAAATTATTAATTATCCTCTTAAGATTCCCGTTCCCGAAATCATTTGCCTCGAAGGCAGAGTAAGGATATGCAGCCTGAACACCGGTAAACTGCACGAGGAAGCGGGCTACTTTCTTTTGAACGTCATCAAGAGAAAGCCTGGCATCTTCAATAAGTGTGCGGTTCAGAAAAATCTGGCGTTCAGAAAAACCTTTTACCCAGTTACCCTCTCCATATACAGCGTTAAGATAACTCCTGAGAAGCTGAAGCGCCTGATTCTGTATGAAATATCCCGAAGGGATCCTGTTCTTTTCAAGTACAGCAGGAATCTCACAGATTCCATGTGCAGCCGTGAAATATATAAGCACGTTTCTCTTACCAATACTATCATCCACAAAAGTGAGAAGATTTTTAATGTCATTGTCCAGCCTCAGAATTGCATCACCCATTTCGACTGATGACGGACCGAACCTGTGACCAATATAATCGGTTGCAGAAAAGCACACAGAAAGATAGTCAGTAACATCATCCTTGCCAAGTTTCTCATTCTTAATTAACCTGATCGCAAAATCAGAAGTGAGTGAATTTCCGAAAGGTGTTTCTCTGAGCAGGGAGTAATCATTTTTTGATCTCATCTTTTTAAGATCGTAAGGGAAGTAATTTATCCCATTAAAGCCTATTTCAAAGCTATTGGAGTCGGGAAGACAATCAACATAATCTTTTGCCGGCCTGAGCAGGCTCCAGGTAGAATTCAGATATGAATCAGAAAACTTCATTGCATTGAAATCATTTACCCATACCGGCATGGAATTAAGATAATAAGTGCTCGACATCCATGTGCCTGTCCTGTCGTCAAACCAGTAAGCAGCATCAGCTCCATGCCCGGCAGAAAAGATCGCAGAGCTTTCTCTCAATCCGATTCCAAAGACCTTGGCCTTTTTATTCGTTGACATCTGGAGCTCATCTGAAAAAGTCGATACCAGCAGATTTGCAGGGGAATTCAATCCAGTTTCAAAACTTCCGCCAACTGCGTTTACGTTGACATCCTTTGTGCAGTTTATAAGCTCATTCTTTAAAGGAACATACCAGTTGTCCGAGGTTATGCCATGAGCGGACGGTTCAGCGCCGGTAGCAATTGTTGCATGTCCGGGAGCTGATTGTGTAAGCATATATTCGAATGCGGCATTCTTAAAGTAAGTTCCTTCATTTATGAGTTTCTTTATCCCGTTTTCACCCAGCTTGTCACGGAATTTCTCGAGCTGATCATATTTAAGTTCCTCAACAACAATCCCGATTACTAGCTTTGGCTTGTCTGGAGGAAGATAGGCTCCCTGCCCCGATACTTTTGCATAAACAAGAGTAAATAGAATAATTGCAATATATCTTTTCATATGTAATTTATAAGTCATGGTATATTAACTGCGGATTGACTGTATTATTATTCATTCAGGCTTCCGCTTTATCATAAGGTGCAAAAATACTTGAATTAATTTCAGAAGCAAATGAAGAGGATTATCTTATCACCACAAATCTGCCATGGTAAGTTTTTGCAGTTAACTTATCTGTGAAGACAATGGTATAAACACCTGCTGATAAATATTTTATATCTATCAGCAGGGGGATACCTCCTGTGATTTCCGTATCATAATCTGATAATATCTGACCGGACTGATTAATGATCCTGATGTTAATATTCCCGGTAAGAAGGTCATTAAGTAATGCGTCTATTTTGTTTTCGGCAGGATTTGGATAAAGCTTTACGAGCCTATCTGATTCAGTACTCTTAAGTCCACTAACAAGAGGCAGCATGTTCACCGTCAGATCTGTTCTCTGACCAGCGGTAACAATAACATTGTTTATCAAGAGCGGCTGATAGCCAGCCGAAGTGAATGTCAGGTTCCATGAACCCGGTGAAAGGAACCTCACAAAGCTGCCGGTATTACTATCCGAATAAACCTGGGAACTGTCTTTGTCATGTCCCGAAATGTAAACTCTTGCAGGTACTGCTTTATGGGTATTTACATCACTTACAATTCCATGGATCCCATATAGTGCATTTTCGAGATAGCCAAGAAGGGAGTGCCAGTTATTCTGCCAGAGTAGCGACAGCTGAGCAGGGGGAGTAATATATTGATCATCAAGCTCAATAGTGACTTCCCTTCCCTCCAGTTCCCATGTAACGAAATCCTGTCTCCCACCCCAAACAACATACCAGAGAGCTCCGCGCGTTACGCCGTTATCCTTAAAGTTCATGTATGCGGCTCCCCCGTAAACATGAGCAGTGTCGGCATATGCCCTGCTTATGCTATTAAACCATGTATCATCAGCATGTATTCTCGAAGACCATCTGTCCCAGGGGTAATTCACCACCTCGTTGCCCGAGTGAAAATTTGCTGACAGCGAGAATTTATGCTTCCTGAGAAAACTTATCATATCGAGAGTTTCCTTTTGTTTCACTGTATTAGGAGTAAAAGGGTCAGGAAAATTCCTGTTAAGATCGTAGCCATTGGCATTATATCTTATTGGAGATGTAATGGAATTACCTGTACCGTATGTGCCGTCAGGATTGGCCAGAGGGTTGATCCAGATTTCAAGATTGTCCACCAGGTTTCTCACCCTGCTGCTGGTATTATAATTTTTAAGCAGATAATCAGCCAGGTGAAGCATCAGGATATATCCGCCTGTCTCGTCCCCATGCATAGTGGATGTGTAAAACACCCTTGGCTCATTCTCACTTATCGCGGGATTAGCGGATATTTTCAAAGCGAGGACCAGTTTCCCGTTTACACTCGTGCCTATAGTATCAAGCCTGCACAATGAAGGATAATTTAGAGCAAAGCTCTGCATTATTGAATCATACTGCGAATATGTCGGATAGCTATCCCATAGCATAGCCTGACTAAGACTGCAGGAAGAAGTAAGGCTTTTAGGACTTATTCTTTCAACTATTTTATAATCATACTTTTTCGAAATGAACCATTCTACGGTAAGCTTTGAAAGGCTCAGGTGTACCATATTGTCACGCACCGATAGAATCGAAACATTTGACGTGAGTTCCTCAAAGGATTTTACTGAAGCAGCAGGAATTGTCACTTCGGCTTGTCCGTCCCTGTTTACATTTAGCCTAAGAATATCATCCGGATTGTTCTCTCTTGAAAAAGAGTTAAATACAGAAAGACAAAAAACAGATAATAATATCAAGAATTGTCTTCCCATATATGACTTATACGTTAAACCTTATATGAAGTATATCACCGTCTTCAACAACGTAATTCTTACCTTCTATGTAAAATTTCCCGGCTTCCTTGCAGGCATGTTCTGAACCAAGGGTAACAAAATCATGATATTTCATTACTTCTGCCCTTATGAAACCTCTTTCGAGGTCGCTATGAATAACTCCGGCAGCCTGCGGAGCTGTCATACCTGTTTTAATTGTCCAGGCCCTGATCTCCATCTGTCCAACTGTAAAGAAAGTCTGCAGATTAAGCATTTTATATGCAGCTCTGACCAGTTTATCCACCCCGGGTTCTGTGAGACCGGCATCACTCAGAAAAGCCAGGCGGTCTTCATTGTTTTCGAGATCAGCGATTTCAGCTTCAATTTCCCCGGCTATGACAAGAATTTCTGCATCTTTCCCTTTCAGGTATTCCTTGACTTTATCAACATACTTATTTCCGGTAATAGCCGACTTCTCATCAACATTACATACATATATAACCGGTTTCATTGTGAGGAGAAAGAGGTCATCAACATATTTCTTATCACCTTCTTTCACTTCGAGGGTCCTTGCATTCTTAAATTCCTCAAAATGTTCACGGTAAAGATTTAATACTTCCGCACCATGTTTTGCGTCTTTATCTCCGGCTTTGGCTGCCCGTCCAAGGCGTTCAATCTTTTTTTCAACTGATTCAATGTCTTTTACCTGCAGTTCCAGGTCGATTGTTTCCAGATCACGGACAGGATCAACCGAGCCATCGATATGAGGAAGTGCTTCATTGTCGAAACACCTGAGGACATGTATCAAAGCATCAGTATTTCTGATATCTCCAAGAAATTTATTACCGACGCCTTCTCCCTTGTTGGATCCTTTTGCCAGACCAGGTATGTCAACAATCTCCACAGTTGTATGAACAATACGGTCAGTAGTCTGGTATTTCTCAAGCTCATAAAGTCTTGGATCAGGAACCTGAACAACGCCCATATTCGACTTGGTTGCACTGAATGCGAAGGCATTAGTCTCACCCTTTGTATTGGATATGCAGTTAAAGATCGTTGTTTTGCCAACATTGGTTATTCCAATAATTCCACATTGAAGAGCCATCAGTATTCCGGATTAATTGTTAGGCAGCAAATTTATTATAATTATGGGGATAATTCAAGCTGCCACGAAAAAGGATTCGGGATGGTCTCAAACCCCCTCCCGCTTTGCGGGATCCCCCTAAAGGGGGAATAAATCCGATATGTAATAAAATTTTACGAGCATCTAGAACTTACCCCCCTTTAAGGGGGACAGGGGGGGTAAAAGTAACAGGGGGCTAACCTTACACCAGTCCCCTATCCGACGCGATTTTTATGAGCGAGGCAGTATTTCTTGCCTGTAATTTTACTATCAGGTTTTTCCGGTGACTATCGACAGTTAGAGGGGAGATGAATAGTTTTTCGGCTATCTCAAGATTGGTCAGACCATCCGCCAGAAGCTTAAGTACACTGCTCTCACGGCGTGTTATCATAAGTTCATTCTCCTGCGACTTCTTAAGGAGGTTTTCTGCCTCGGCACACAGATATTTGTTGCCCTTATTTACCTCAACAACTCCTTCCATGATCTCCTCTGAAGAGGCATTTTTCAAAACATATCCGCATGCCCCGTTGTCGAGCATCTGCTGAATAAAAACACGTTCAGTATAGGTTGTAAGCGCCAGGATCTTCTGACCGGGGTAAGCGGAAATAATCTGTTTACATAATTCAATTCCGCTGATATCCGGAAGGTTAATATCCAGTAACAGCACGTCAGGTTTAATCCATTTAAGAAGCTCTAAACATTGTTTTCCTGTAGAAGCTATACCTTCAACAATAAATGGACCCGCGGAATTAAACATTATCTGTAATCCCTCCACAACAACAGGATGATCTTCAACAATTAACAGCGATATAGGGGTATCATTTCCCTCATACTTTAAATTCGATGATTGCTTCTGTACCTTTTCCATATTCCGAAGATAAGTCAAAATGACCACCAAAAGAAGTAACTTGAGATCTAATATTCAACAGACCTTTCCCCTCCGCCATCTCACTCGTTGATATATTCATCCCTTTCCCGTTGTCAAGAACGGTAACCGACAATCTCTCTTCCTCGCTGACAATCTGTACTGAAATTTCGGTACCATCCGAATGTTTCATTGCATTATTCACCAGTTGCTGAACAATTCTGTAAATCGCGATCTCAAGCTTTTCATCATAGCGCTTTTCCACACCATAAAATGCAAAATTCACTTTTAATCCGGGATTCCGGACTACTTTACAGAAATCCGATAATGTTTGATTTATACCATATTCAAAAAGTGACTCAGGAAGTAGATTATATGCCACAAGCCTGAGTTCTTTAACAGATGTATCAAGCAGACCAAGCGCATGGTCATAAAGATCTAATCCTTCCCTTGTTATGATGGCATTTCCTTTCATGTTAATTGATATTAATTCCTGCTTCAATCAGGATTAATTTCAAAAGAGAAGCCTGAAATTATTGACAGGCTTCTCTAAAGAAATACAAGACTCAGTTTTTAATTCGCTGCCCAGGTAAAATTATTTCCTGTCCCCGGTGGTACTGTAATACCGGTTTTATATTCTGCAGCATGCGTTGAGCTGAAATTGCTGATATTTGTATTGCTGACATTAAAAGACTTTCTTGTGTAAATGGCTGGCTTTGAAGACATTCCTGAATAGGAAAACTCACAATAAGCCATTGAGGAATTTGTCTGGGTAAAATCAGCAAAGTAGAGCCCTTTCCATGATCCGGCTGCCGGACTGGATGCAGATGAGGTGAAGGAGATTTTACTGGTGGCAGTTCCTGCTGCTGTTATTTTTGTATTGGCATAATATCCAAAATAGAAGAATGCATCATTTACGAAAAGGAAGTTGGTTCCAGCTTCAATTGTGATATTTCCATCGATGTCATTTTCACCGCCGGTAATATAATAATCAGCTGTCTGTTTTCTCCATATAACATCACTGCTGTACTGAACATCACCAGAAACCTGTATTCCTTTCCCTGTAGCAGCGCTCATGGAATTTGGCGTCCCGAGTTCGGGCAGGTGCTTTGTACTAATTACGATAAGATGGTTTCCGCAACTTGAAATATTATTGCCTGTAAATGTCTGGAAGCCTGCATTTACATCTACAAGTATTCCATAAGTCGCACTATTCCTTAGAGTATTATTAGTGAATATAATTGATGCATCATCTGCTACATGCAATGCTCCATAAACAGCCAGGGCTCCTGCATAGTCAATAACACAATTATTCATTTTTGAGTTTGTCATTGTGTTTCCGTAGAAAGTAATTCCCCTCCATGATCCGGCAATAGGACTCGATGCATTGGACGTGAAGGTTATTGGCAATGCCCCTGTCCCATCAGCAATAAAAGTGGTTGCTGTATTATATCCAATCCCCATCCAGCCGGTGGATTCGAATTTAAAGGTTGTGCCTGCCTCAATTGTCAGGTTTCCATCAATATCAATCTCATTAGTAACTATGTATGGCACTCCGAGGTTTTTCCAGGTCTGGGCCGTTGTGCTATTGTAATCACCTTCAATAAGAACACCGAACTCATTTGTAAATACGTTGCCGGTACCAACTGTTCCGAGCTTCTGTGAGTTTATAACCAGACCATATTTGGCTGTTGTATTTATAGTATTGTTAGTGAAAGTGCTGAATCCACCCAGACTGTTTGTATAGACAGTATGAACACCATAACTGCCGGAGAGGCTGATATTACAATGATCAACTGACAAATCACATCCGACAATATTCAAAGCGCCATAGTTGGTATTGCTTCCTGCATAAATAATATTACAGTAAGAAAGAGAAGTGTTATTCAGTGTGTGCTCGTAGAAGAATAATCCCTCCCACGCACCTGCAGCCGGAGCAAGAGCACTGGTGGTGAATGTTATGGGCTTGGCAGCTGTGCCATTTGCGATCACTGTAGCGTTGCTTGAATAACCAACTGACAGACTGGCCCCGGCATTAAACCTGATGACTGTTCCCGGCTGTATGGTAAGGACTGAATTATTGCCTATTGAAACATCCCCCGAGATAGTATAGACTTTGTCGGCGGTCCAGGTGACTGAAGCGTTAATATCCTGGTCGACAGTAACACCCGATGAGGATGACACTGAAACCGTCCATGCTGTGGTGGTATTATCGGGACGTTTAACCGTATAAACAACCGGTGTTGTGAAGTTCTGTGCAGCCCCTGACGCAGGTGAGATAGTATGTCCGGCAGCCAGAGTTATTTCCGTAACCAGGCTTGTTACCGCAGTGCCTGCAGGAACAGTTACTGTAATAGTTTTATTTATTGTATCGATAACTCCGGTGGATGCAGGGGTAACAATCTTAAATGAAGTAATCTGCTTACCAGGGGAAACTACCTTTGCTAAAGGATCGGGAGTTGAGTCATCTTTCTGGCACCCGTTCATTCCTAACAAGAGAAGTAATAAGAGTCCAGTCAATTTGAAAAATTTCTGTTTCATTGCTTTTAATTTTTAATTTGGTTATCCTTATTTTGAAAGTCTTGGTTTTAACTTCTTGAACAGGATAAAGGTATTCCGCAATGAAAAGGCAGTAAATCCCCTTTTTCGTGGATTTTTCGTTTTTTATTTGTCAAACAGTACTTATATCTTTAAACCTTTGGATGTTTTTTCTATCCAAGAAGAAAATACAGATCGAAATTGAGTATTAATAACGCCGACGATAACATAACCGGGTTATTTAAGACGGATCCGGAAAAAGGCTTCAGACTACTGGTTGAAAAGTACAGCCAGAAACTCTACTGGCATATACGGCGACTTGTGATTCTGCATGAAGACGCTGATGATGCACTTCAGAACACCTTCATTAACGTCTGGAAGAACTTAGGAAATTTCAGAAGTGAAAGCGCTCTTTATACATGGCTTTATACTATCGCAACAAATGAAGCCCTAGCGCTTATAAACAAGAGAAAAAGAAATTATTCAGTATCTATCGATGGCCTGGAAAGTTATTTTGCAAGCTCAATGGAAGGAAGCACATGGTTCGATGGTGATGCAGCTGAAACAAAGCTTCAGAATGCTATTTTACTGCTTCCGGAAAAACAAAGAATCGTTTTTAATCTTAAATACTATGATGATATGCCTTATGAAGAGATGAGCAGGGTCCTTAATACTTCCGAAGGAGCACTGAAAGCATCATATCACCATGCCGTTAAGAAAATTGAAAGTTATTTGCTCAACAATTAAACCTTTGGTATAATAAACTATCTAAGTAAAAGATGAATAAACTAAATGAAATACCAGGTAAAAATCCATTCAAAGTACCTGACAAGTACTTTGAAGAGTTCAACAGAAAGATCATTTCTGAAGCAACGCGTGTTGACCATGACATCAAAAAGGTGACTTTTTACAGCAGGTACAGAACAAACCTGCTCATTGCAGCTTCAGTAGCCGGATTCATCATTTTGACATATACAGGAATAAAGGTGTTTACTCATTCAGACAGGAAGACGCAGGTCTTTGAAATTCTGAATGATATAAATCCCGATTCTTACCTGAACGATATTGACATCTCATCACTGGAAAGCGAGACAACTGTTCTGCCATCCCAGACAGGTCCAGATGTAAGTAAAAAAGAAATTATTGATTATCTTTTACTTGAAAACATTGAATTAACTGATATCTATGAACAACTATAAGTTCAAAGCCATGAAAAAATTATTAATGTTTTTAGTTATAATGTCATTTATCCCATTCAACAGATCAATGGCTCAGAATACCAATCTCGAAAAGCTGAATAATTATAAAATCGGATTTTTTACTAAAAAACTGAATTTAACATCAGAAGAGGCAGAAAAATTCTGGCCGGTCTATAACGACTTTCAAAGCCAGAGGAATCAGATTCAGCTCGATAGACTTAAATTAAACCGGACCTTTAATCAGAGTGGAGGTACTCTTACCAACAGCCAGCTGGAAGAGATTGGTGATAATTATGTGGACTGTTTGGTCAGGGAGTCAACTCTTGCAGTAGCATTTCACAAGAAGCTTAAGGATGTCCTGCCGCCCTCTAAAGTAATATTATATTACCAGGCTGAAAATCAATATAAAATTCAATTGCTGAATGAGCTTCAGACAGTGAGACAACAACAAAAGACCAGGGTCGGACGGAATTTCTAATATCAGGATGTAATTTTCCTGATATTCTGAAGATCGAAAGTCCTGAGAAAATTCACTGATTTTTCAATCTCTGTGTACATTACCTTGTCATCATTGATAAAAGGAACAGTCTTACGATAGGACTTAACCAACTCTTCCAGGGCTTCTGAAGACTTAAGTGGACGTCTGAACTCCAGTGCCTGAATTCCGGTAAAAAGCTCAATTGCAAGAACTCTTTCAAGGTTTTCTGCAACCCTTAGAAGTTTTGTTGCACCATTAGCTCCCATACTAACATGATCCTCCTGTTCATTAGATGAAGGAATTGAGTCAATAGAAGAAGGTGTACAAAACTGTTTATTCTGACTCACGATTGATGCTGCTGTATACTGAGGTATCATGAACCCACTGTTGAGACCGGGATTTGCTACCAGAAATTCGGGCAGATCTCTTTGTCCGGCAATCAACCTGTAAACCCGCCTTTCCGATATACTTCCCAACTCAGCCAATGCGATGGCCAGATAGTCAAAGACAAGAGCAAGCGGCTGTCCATGAAAATTTCCCCCGGAAACAATCAGATCCTCGCCTGGAAAAATTGTGGGGTTATCAGTAACCGAATTTATTTCTGTGCAGATCACCGACTTTGAATACTGAATAGCATCTTTGCTGGCACCATGGACTTGTGGAATACACCTGAAAGAATAAGGGTCCTGAACATGTTCTTTTTTTCTCGAGATCAGCTGGCTGCCTTCAAGTATCTTCCTGAAAGCTCTGGCTGTTTCAATCTGTCCTTTATGGGGCCTTATACTATGAACACACTCAAAGAAGGGATCAGGTCTTCCATCATACGCATCGAGGGATATTGCAGACGCAATGTCTGCAAAGGTCGAGAGCCGCTCTGCAATCATGATAGAATAAACACCATATGCACTCATAAACTGAGTACCGTTAAGGAGAGCCAGGCCTTCCTTCGACTTAAGTACAACCGGTGACCAGCCAAACCTGTCAAGTATTTCTTTTGTATCAGTTAACTTTCCATGATAGCTGACCTGGCCCAGACCGATCAGAGGAAGGACAAGGTGAGCGAGAGGGGCAAGATCGCCTGATGCTCCCAGGGAGCCTTGTTCAAAAACCACAGGATAGATGCCTTCATTGAAAAAATCAATCATTCTCTGAATTGTGGAGACCTGGACACCCGAATTCCCAAGACTAAGGGCATGGATTTTGAGCAGAAGCATTAACCTGACTATTTCTTCCCTCACAACATTACCTGTCCCACAGGCATGCGACATTACCAGGTTTTCCTGAAGCTTATTGAGCTGGTCCTTACTGATTGTTTTTTTATGCAGTGAGCCAAAACCAGTGGTAATGCCATAAATAGGAGAAGTATTGTTCTCCAGCTTACGGTCGAGATAATCCCTGCACCTGGTTATCAATTCAATCGATTCTGCGGATAATGATAACCTGGCATTTTTTCCCAGTATCTCGCTTATTGTTTCAATAGTGAGTTCTTCAGGTGATATTTTAAAAGTCATGGATGAATGAATAAAATTTAAAAGGATTACCCTGCTAAAAAAATGCTCGAAAATCAATTCTTTATCTGGTCCTCAACAAAATTAATAAGTTCAGAAACCAGAATTGTCCTCTGTTCTCCCGTCGACATGATCTTGACTGTTATCTGATTATTAATTATCTCATTCTCACCCGCCATTATTATATATGGTATTTTTTTAGCATTGGCGTATGAGAACTGCTTTCCGAGTTTCTGAGCGTCAGGGTATAATTCACTCCTTACACCAAGAGTATGAAGCTGATCTAATAAATTCATTGCATAAGCAGCTTCCTTTTCCCCGAAGTTGACAACCAATATCTCAGTTGATGCAGCCTTGATAGTATCAAAAAGGTTCAGCTGGTTCAGCACATCGTAGATTCTGTCGGCTCCGAAGGAAATACCAACACCCGATACGCCTGCCATGCCAAATACACCTGTAAGATTATCATACCGGCCACCACCGCAGATACTTCCAATACTCACATCCTTCGATTTAACTTCAATAATTGCACCCGTGTAATAGTTTAGTCCCCTGGCAAGTGTAAGATCAAGTTCAACTTCGCTTGTCAGCTGATTGCCTGTCAGATAAGAAAAAAGAGTTTTCAACTCCGCGATTCCTTTCATTCCGGCTTCAGATGATGACAATAATCCGGTAAGACTTTCAAGTTTCTCAGCTGTGTCTCCGCTCAGATGAAGGAAAGGCTGAAGATCAGCAACTGCCTTTTCAGACAAACCTTTACCACTTAGCTCTGCATTCACATTTTCAATACCAACCTTATCAATCTTGTCTATTGCGACTGTAATATCTATAATTCGTTCAGATTCACCAATATAGTCAGCAATGCCAGCAAGAACTTTCCTGTTGTTAATTTTTATTACAGTAGAGATCCTCAGTTTTTTGAAGATATCGTCAATTATTCTAACCAGCTCATATTCATTTAATATTGAATCGCTTCCAATTACATCTACATCGCATTGAAAGAATTCACGGTATCTTCCTTTCTGTGGCCTGTCGGCTCTCCAGACAGGCTGGATCTGGTATCTCTTAAATGGAAAGACTATTTCATCACGATGCTGGACAACATACCTGGCGAATGGCACTGTCAGATCGTACCTTAAACCCTTTTCGCAGATTTTGGAAGAGAGCTTCCCTGTTTCCCTGCTAACCAGTTCTTCGTCACTGACTCCCGACAAGTAATCTCCCGAATTAAGTATTCTGAATAACAGTTTATCTCCTTCATCACCATACTTCCCGAGCAGAGTTGAAAGATTCTCCATGGCAGGAGTTTCAATAGGCTGATAACCATAGAGTCTGAATACCTGCCTGATAGTTTCGAAGATATACTCACGCTTAAGCATTTCTTCAGTGGAAAAATCCCTCGTTCCCTTGGGTATGGATGGTTTTGAAGACATATTATTAAGATAAAAGACAAAAGTATAAAAGTTACCGAGAATTCGAAATGATGAAATGTATTAGCCAAACACTTATTCCAGGGGAAATGTGGCGAAAATAATTCACTTTGGTCACAAAACCCTCTCCCGCTAAAGCGGGATCCACTAAAGGGGGAAAATTCCGGGGCCTTACTAAAATTTTCAGATGATCCAGAATTTCATCCCCCTTTAGGGGAGTCGGGGGGTTAGTATTTTTCCGGCACGAAAGTCTGTTCCGTAACCGGAGGCCTTACATAAGCTAAATCGTGCTTCAGCGGAGGAAGCTTCAGAGGTTTTGATGTCAGGTCTTCATATGGAATCAGAGAAAGCAGGTGAGTTATGCAATTTAGCCTTGCCCTTCTTTTATCATCGGCGCGTACGACATACCAGGGTGATTGTTTGGTATCAGTATAGGAAAACATCTTGTCTTTTGCCATTGAATACTCAACCCATTTATCGCGCGATTCTATATCCATCGGACTGATTTTCCAACGCTTGGTAGGGTCCTTTATCCGGTCCTGGAATCTTTTTTCCTGCTCATGATCACTAACTGAGAACCAATACTTTACAAGGATCGTCCCCGATCTTATAAGCATCCTTTCAAATTCCGGGCAGGATCTCAGAAACTCTTCATATTCGTCACTGGTACAGTACCCCATTACCTGTTCCACACCCGCCCTGTTATACCAGCTTCTGTCGAAGAGTGTGATCTCTCCACCGGCAGGCAGCTCTGATACATATCTTTGAAAATACCACTGTGATTTTTCTCTCTCGGTAGGTATTCCTAGAGCTACAATTCTGCAAATCCTGGGATTCAGACATCCTGCAATGGTTTTAATGACTCCTCCCTTTCCTGCCGCATCCCTCCCTTCAAAAACCACTACTACCTTAAGCTTTTTGGCTTTTACCCATTCCTGAAGCTTTACCAGCTCAATTTCAAGATCACGAAGCAGGCTTTCATATTCCTTTTCCTCAAGCTTCTTCTTCTTTTCCTGTTTTATGTCGTGATACAGATCATCTTTTCCACTAACTGCATTTTTTGCGGGATTATCAGTTTTTTTGACTGCCATGGCTGGAGATTCTTTGTTGAAATTTAAATTTATCAAAAAAATCTGAAAACTAAAAATTTAAAAAATGGTACAAAGACACAAATGGGGATAGGAGTTCAACACCCTGATACAGGTGAAGTCTTTGACATAGATTACCATTAAAAGCATTATGGGACTACAATATTAAAGTCGCGAAGTTACAAACTTCGCTTAGTGTGAGGAGCGAAGTTACAAACTTCGCTCAACTTGAGAATCTGAGCCCTAACCCTAACCTTAATCTTAACTTATTGTATAAATGGTATCACCAGCGGATATCTGAAAAGCTCGCCTTTAGGTGCCTTTACACTTGCAATAATAATGCAGATAACTTTCAGTATTCCAAGAAATGCAATTATCGGAATACCGATAATGATGAAACACAAGGGAACCACAAGAATCATATAGAGCAACATAGATAACTGGAAGTTCAGAGCTGCCTTTCCGTTAATATTCACCCACGATGATTCATCTCTTCTTGTCAACCAGCAAATCAAAGGTCCGATTACTCCGCCAAACGGGAAAAAGAAACCGGCGAAAGCTGAAAGGTGACATAGCATCGACCAATTTCTTTCTGTTTCTGATAATACTCTGTTCTCTTCCATGGTAGTATTTAATTTATTAAAAGACGGTTTCGTTTTCCGAATGCTGCATTTTATTTTTCAAGTCGTTTAAGATCTTCAGGAAGTAGTCCATTGGGATTCGCATTGTCAATTAGATGAAGATTATAATAATACAATTCCGA
>Ga0315272_10000956_pt1 | contig 14628 bp, 13 predicted proteins | sample C3_middle_MG_FD_203918 | JGI IMG/M metagenome (GOLD analysis project Ga0315272, IMG submission 203918) | Sediment microbial communities from Yellowstone Lake, YNP, Wyoming, USA - C3_middle | ecosystem: Environmental > Aquatic > Freshwater > Lake > Sediment | place: USA: Wyoming | collected...
GGCCGCCAAGGAAGCGGTGAAGCTTGAGCCGGACTTCCCCATGGCCCACAACAATCTCGCGGTTGCGCTCTATTACAACAAGGATTTCCAGGCGGCCAAAAAGTCGCTCACCAAGGCAAAGGAACTCGGCTATGCGGTTGACCCGCGTCTTGTCGAGGCCATCGAGAAAGAGCTGTAATCATGGTGAAAGAAGCACAGATAAAGGTTCGACCCTGGTGTCCGTTCTGCGGTCAAGATGTAGGTCGGCCCCAGGAACCGGTGCAACGCAAGCTGGACGAATTCACCGTGGGCGAATGCCAATGCGGCGCGACATACACCTGCGACCCCACCGGCTTCAATGTGGGAGCGGCCATGGTCGAGGCCATAGTCCATGCCTGCGACGACAACTGGGATCTGGCCTGGGAACTGCTTCCCGACGAGGATTACCTCACCGGCCGGATCGACAATTACGACGAGCAGACCCATCAGGTTTACGAGACCAAGAATGTCGATGGCCGCAAGGTGGCGGGGGTTCTCTATTTTGTCCGGCTCAACCGGGATCTGGCCGCACTTGCCAACCGTCTTCACACGGACAAAAATGCCAAGAACAGCGCCCTGTGCCAGGAAGATCCGACACGCGATCTCCCTGCCATGGAACCCGCCCGCGACCCAAAACGCAAGAAGAAACGGGCCGATAAGGCGATAATCTCCCGGATGATGGCAGGCCAGGACATCGACGGCCTGGTGGATCTGGCCTTGGACGATCTCAAGACCCTGCGGTACATCCAGCGGCTGCTCTATGACCCGGACGAGGGAAAACGGTGGCAATGCGCCCATATTTTAGGGCAGGTCTGCCGGCGGCTCTCCACCCGAAAACCCGGGGCGGTGAGCGACCTGCTCCACCGTCTCTACGAGGCCTGTTCCGATTCAGCCGCCGCCCACTGGGGGCTGCTGGAGTCCATCGGTTCCATCATCGCGGCCCGTCCCGACATCTACGGCGCCTTTGCCAGGCATCTGCTCATGCACCGGGGAGCTCCCTCCAGCAGGGTTCAGGTGCTGTGGGCCTTGGGCTCCTTGGCTGAAAAACGCCCGGACATTGTCCGCTCCACCCCGTTTTACAGCCTGTTCCCCTTTGTCACCCACCCGGAACCAATCACCAGGGGCCATGCGGTCCGACTGATGGGGCGGATTGCCGCCACCGAGGTGGAAAGTGAGATCGAAAAACTGACCGGCGACCAAGCCGGATTAACTATTTATGAGCAGGGACAACCCGTGCACACCACCGTGGCGGAACTTGCCAAGGAAGCACTTGCCCGGCTGCACAAAACAAAAGAGCCAAAAAATGACTGAACAACAAAAACAGGATCAAGAGGTAAAAGAAGAAAAAAGCCAGGCCCAACTCGATTACGAGGCTGGCCAGGAATTTCTCAAAAACCTCGAACCGGCCCAGGCAGCCAATGCCTTTCACAACGCACTCATCGCCTTTGAAATCGAAGGCAATGAAAACGGCGTTGCCAATGCGGCGGACAAACTGGGCGATATCTGTGCGGCACGCGGCGATGTGGCAACGGCCATGAGCCATTACGACCGGGCCTATGGTATCTGCCAGAAGCACTCGGACCGTTTCAGCCTTTTTTCCATCGAAAAGAAAAAGGCCAAGCTCATGTACGATGCCAAAGACTATGACCAGGCCATCCGCCTGTATACCGAGGTTCTTGATGAATACGGCGCTCTGAGAAATCCCCAGGGATCGGTGGATACGCTGGAAACTCTTGCGGAAATCTATCTGGCAAAAGGAGAAAAGAGCAAGGCGGCGGATGCATACCGAACGGTGGCGGCGATCCACACGAGCTTCAAACACAGCCGCCATGCGGAAAAGTTTCTGCAAAAGGCAGCGGAGACCGAGAAGAACTAACGAACGCGGAGAGATTTCCCCACGAATACAAGCCTATTTTTTCTCTGCGGCAGGTGGGGCCTCAGCAAAAGCGCTGAATGCCGACTGCTCAAGAATCACCGAGGCGATGGGCCAACGCCTTGCGCCCATTTCTTCTCCTGCCAACCGGACGGAAAGGTCATGGAGTATCCGCTGTAGGGAAGCAAGATTGACCGTGGGGTATGATTTCCCCGGCTCGAATCCGGAAAAGCCGCAAACATGCCCCTTGCCGTCGATCACCGTAGGAATCCCATACGTTCGACAGTTTACAGGACGTGCCCCATAGCAGAGGCACTGACCTTGCGCATCAAGAAGCGGACACCTGATCCGCGCCACCGCCGGATCAAGCCGCGATTCCATAATCTGCTCCCAGCCCTGTTGAGCTTCCTGGGCCGCAACCGCTATCTGTTCACGCACAGCATGGTCCAATTTCTGAAAATGGGCCAAAAGATTGACTGCCTCGACAAAAGAGACGTCAAACACAGCGTGGCAGCAGTCAGCGCACCCCTTTCCGCAGGCGATCGCCTCGGGATGCGCCTGACGCATGGCCTCAAACGCCTGATCAATGGCGGCAAAAAGCGTGTCCAAATCACGGCCCATGGCCAGTTTCACCTTCCAAAATAAGATAAATCGGCAGGTCACAAAAAAAAATGCAGAGGAAACCCTCTGCATTTTTCATCTATCAGCCTAAAAACAAAAACTAGCGATGTTCTTCGTCCTTGGCCCGGCCTTTTGCGGCGTACATGGTGGTGCTGCCGCTGGACCAGAAGTCCATCTTGCCTTCCTTTACCAGATCATTGGCCGCGTTCTTCACTTCACGGGGCTTGGCATCGGGGTCACAGGCATAAAAATCCTTAACATAGAGCTGGGCCTTGGGGCCAGTCAGCGCTTTCTCAAGAATAGCCGCTTTCAACTCATCTTTGCTTAATGCCATGGTACCTACTCCTTTCAATAAGGTTTTACGCAAGCACATCAACAATCAAAAGAACAAGGTCAGCAGTTCACAAGGACAAAGGAACTACTGACCCTGATTCTAGTGAAGACCGTTCACCTACTTGATATGGCTGGTGAACTTGAACTGGGTCGTAGTTCTCCAGGTATCATAGGCCAGACGATAATCGTCAACAGACTTGATGGTGAAGGGGATACCGGTTTTTTCGAAGAATTTCTCCCAGCCGATCCGTGCTGCCCACTCGCCAACACGCTCATACTTGCGCGCGTCCTTGGCATAGGTCTCAAGGATGTTCTTCACTGCGGCAACGGTCTCAGGCCAACGGGGCGGAGTGTTGGGCAGGAAAGGGATAACCAGCTTGGAGAACATCGGCATGGACCTGGAGTTGGAAACCTTACCGCCAACCAGGATCGCAATACCGTCACCATCCGGATCAGCCAAAGGCATAGCCGGACACATGGTGTAACAGTTACCGCAGAACATGCAGCGCTCGGCGTTTACCTTAACAGACTTCACGTCCTCACCTTTGCTGTTCTTCGCGGTTGCAGGCTTTACCGCGCCCAAAGGACAGGCGGAGATGGCCAGGGGCAACTCGCAGAGACCGCTGATCGCATCATGGTCGACCATCGGCGGCTTACGATGCACGCCGAGGATGGCGATGTCGGAAGCATGAACCGCGCCGCACATGTTCAGACAGCAGGCCAGGGCAACACGAACCTGGGCCGGCAGCTTGTGGCTGACGAAGTAGTCGAACAGCTCGTCCATAACTGCCTTAACCACGCCGGAAGCGTCGGTAGCCGGAGTATGGCAGTGAACCCAACCCTGGGTGTGTACGCAGTTGCTGACAGAAGCGCCGGTGCCGCCAACCGGGAAACGGTTGCCGCGGCCCTTCAGATCATCCAACAGAGGCTGAACCTTGGCCTTGGAATCCACCATGAACTCAACGTTGTTCCGGGTGGTCCAACGGACGTAGCCATCGCAATGCTTATCGGCAACGTCGCAGATCTCACGGATCAACTCGATACTGATGAGACGGGCTGCACCGATACGAACGGTGTAGCATTCGTCGCCGCTTTCGCCCTTGTGCATCAAAACGCCGGGCTGAATGATCTCGTGGTACAGCCATTTGCCGTAGTTCTTTTTAACCACCGGCGGGAAAAACTGCTCAAAATGTGGCGGGCCGATATCTGTGATTCTGTCGGCCATCGGATTCGCTGGATCGTAACCCATGATAATTCCTCCTTATATCGTAATGTCAAATACGTTCAATGTAGTATCAAACAACAGCCACACACCTTACTGGGCGTTACGCTTGCGGAATTCAACAACATCACGCTCCCAGCCGCCTTCAACCTCGTCTTCCTGCCAGAATACATAGGGGTTGGAGCGGGGCTCTTTCACATGCTGCGGTACAGGGGTGATTTCCATAACCTTCAAGAAGGTGGGCAGACCGATACGCTGAATGGTCTCACCAACACGCTCACGATTTTTGCCAACTTCCATCCACCAATCCCAGATCTTCTCGATAACTTCAATAACCTCTGCGTACTCGGTATCCTTGTTGATCTCAAGGAAGGGGATGGTCATGGTGGCGAACTGGGCGCCGTCAAGAATCGGGGCCTTAGCACCGACACAGATTGTAGCGCCTTGCTTCACACCGGGACGCAGTGCACGGGGCATTACGTTGATGCAATGCATGCAGCGGGTGCATTCGGAGTTGTCGATCTTGAGGCTATCGCCTTCCATCCACATGCAACCGGTGGGGCAGAGGTCAAGAACCTCAGCCTTGATGTCGAACTTGCCCCAGTCCTTGCCGGAGTGTGCGCCGGCGTTGGGAGCAAACTCTCCCTTGATGTAGCCCTTGACCGCAGCCTGATCGATGCGGATGTCATCACGCCAAGTGCCGATAACAGCAAAGTCGGAACGGGCGATGGCGGCAACGCAGTCGTTGGGACAACCGGAGAACTTGAACTTGAATTTGTAGGGGAACGCCGGACGATGGATCTCGTCCTGATAGTGCATGGTCAGGCTGTGGCAGAGATCCTGGGTGTCGTAGCAACCCCACTCGCAACGTGCACGGCCCAAGCAACACTCAGGGGTACGCAGGTTGGAGCCGGAACCGCCGAGATCCTGGTTCAGATTGTGGGTCAGATCGTAGAACAGGGGCTCCAGGTTCGGGGTGGTGGTGCCGAGCAGAACCAGGTCGCCGGTGGAGCCGTGCATGTTGGTCATACCGGAACCATACTTCTCCCAGAGGTTGCAGATGTCGCGAAGTTTTGCGCTGCTGTAAAACTTACTGGAAGGCTGGTTCAGACGTACAGTGTGGAAGTGAGCCACGCCGGGGAACTTGTCCGGCACGTCCGAGTAACGGCCAACAATACCGCCGCCGTAACCGAAAACACCAACGATGCCGCCGTGTTTCCAGTGAGTAATTTTGTCCTTGTAGGACAGCTCAACCTGACCCAGAATGTCAAAACATTCTGGTTTTTTCTCTGCCTGACGCTTCAGGTCAGTGACGAAACTCGGCCACGGGCCTTTTTCGAGCTCGTCCAACAAAGGCGTATCGTGCTTCGGCATTGTCGATTCCTCCCTTACTAAGGTAAATTAATAGGTTTCCAATAAATAAACAGTTCGCCCCGCACCGTTATTTCCCACTCGCAGCACTGAAGGGGGCTTTCGAGGCAGGGCGATTGTAACTACTTGCAAAATGTGAACAGCGATTCAGTCAGAGGACCATAGCCAGTGCCGCACTCTTTGTCAATAAAAAATGACACGCTTTCAGCGCCTGTTTTCACCTCTGCGGTTTTTTGCTATTTTCCCTTACCACACGGGCATTGCCGGTCTGATTTCCAAAGACAATCCAGCGCTGGCGGCATCCTCATTTGATGCGATTTTTTTCTCCTGAACCGGCAAGCGCACGAAGGTGTTTATCTCCTCTTGCTTTTCCTGTACATTAAGGGCCAGTATTCGGAGACGTTTGTCTTGCCGACGACGCCATGGCTATTTATTATGACGGCTTACCCATAAGGAAGAGCCCGTGCCAAGACCAAAAAAGATCCGCCATTGCGAAGGCTCCAGATGCGGCAAGGCCTTCAAGCCCACCCGCATCCCCCTGGCGGAATTGAATCATATCCCTCTTTTTCAGGATGAGCTGGAATCCTTGCGGCTCTGCGATTTGCAGGGTCTGACCCAGGAGCAGGCCGGGGGCAGCATGGGAATATCCCGGGGAACAGTGCAAAGAATTCTGACCACGGCCCGGCGCAAGGTAGCCCAAGCACTGGTGGAGGGCGCCGCCCTCATCATCGAAGACAGCCCCGCACTCCAGGAAGAAATCAAGGGGTGAGTTCAGTGCCCCTCACCGTGGCAGTTGCCGTGCCCCTGACAGGCCTGGGCAGGCTCCATCAGGATCAGCTTGTTTTCGGCCATGCCGGACACAACCTCGGCAACCGTTTCAAAGGCATGCCGGGCAGCAAAGTAGACCTCAATGCCGACCTGGGCAAATCCCTGGAGCGGTCTCGCCCCCATCCCCGCCACGAGAATGGCGTGCACGCCATGTTCCTTCAGCATGCCAACCGGCTCCATGCAGCCGCCAGCGCCATGCGCGACACTGGCAACCGTCTTTACCCCAACAACATTGCCGTTTTCCACATCGACCAGAGTGAAGAGGTCACAATGCCCGAAGTGCTCGGAACGTCCGCCCTCAAGTCCGCCAGGGTTATTTGAAGGAACAGCTATCCGTTTTGTGCCCATGATATTTCTCCTATTGGTTTGCAAGGGGTTTGATTTTTTTTGTGCGCTCTTTTATTCCGCGCTGGGCGCTGGCCCGAAAATCCTGTCGCTGAACTTCACATACCAGGCTGCGGACTGAACCTGGATAATATAGGATACCGCGATAACCAGGGCGGCGTCCGCGCCCTTGGCCCCAAAGGCGTTGACGGCGATGGCCAGGGCGATGGAAAGGTTGCGCATCACCGTGCCGTACACCAGGGCGATGGCGTCGCCGCGGCCAAAAAACATCCTGCCGACCACGGTACTCAGGCCGAAATTCAAGCCATACATGATGAACAGCGGCGCCAGAATGATACCTAAAATGGCCGGATTCTCGGAGATTCCCTTAGCTTTCAGGGCGATAGCCACAAAAACGATGCCCAACACCCCCACCGTGGACAGGGAGGGGAACCGTGGCGCCCAGGTTTTTTTGAATTCCTGCGGCCCATATTTTTTCAAGAACGCCTGCCGGGTAAGATAGCCAAGCAGCATGGGCAAGAAAACAATGATCACGATCTGCTTGGCCACCAGCATCAGATCAACATCAACCCTGGCGCCCATGAGCCCCTGCACATAGAAAGGGGTGGCCAACGAGCCCAGAGTAAGACCGATCACGGTCATGTTGACGGCAGCGGCCAGATTCCCCTTGGCAAAACCGGTCCAGGAAATGGTCATGCCGCTGGTGGGCAACAGGGAAGCAAGGAGCAGGCCCAGAGCCATGTAAGGCTGGTCCCGGAAGAAAACAAGCCCCAGGCCATAGGCGACAAAAGGGACAACGAGAAAGTTGATGCACTGGGCGGAAAGCTGCAACCGGACATTCTTGATCCCGTCCTGCAAGGCCTTGATGTTCAAGGTCACCATCATGGGGTAAACCATGAGAAAGGTGAAGGGCAGGATCAGTGCCTTGAGAGTGCTTAAGGATGCGGGGGCAGCGCCGAGCCCGAACAGATAGCCCGCCGCCATCATGGCCGGAATCACCACCACCAGCCGCTTGTTGATCTTGATTAAAAAATTCCACATGGGATGCTCCTCGCCGTCTCGGATTTTAAAAACCGCACCGTTGCCGATTATCGCGCCTCATCAATCATCTCGCGAATCTTTTGAAAGGATTCAGCCAGCGAACCGGGAAAAACCTCGTCGTTAACCACCGCGCCGATATCCCCGCCGTTGTAACTTAAAAACCGCAACTGGGTTTTGTCGCCTTTGGAAAAAGCCATGACAAACTTGGGCATCAGGACAGCGCGCTCCGGATTGGCGGCCAGACTTTTTGCCGCCTTTCCCGGCTTGCAGATCTGGATCATGTGCAGATCAAAGTCCGCGTCGGCTTCAGCCCCGTGCGCCCGAAAGGTTTTGCCCATATCCATGGTCTCGGCGTTATTAATGATAAAGCCGTATTTCCCGGCGACCCGATCGAAATCCCGGGCAAAATCCGCCGGGGACTTGCTGGTTTCCGCAACGTACAAATCTTCCTGCTTCATGAGCCACTCCTTTCATTTTGCCTGATTTCCATGAGATTCCGGGCACACACCCGCAACCCAATTCTGTGCATATGCCCACAATAAACAAGGAGAAACCGGGTGTCAAGCTGGAAGTTAAGTAAAAAATAAAACATTTAAACATCAGCCCGAAAGGTTTGACAGAAGACACCAATCGCGATAGGCTATCGCGCATTCGGTAACATAATCAACTACTCATTTTTCATAATAAGGACTGTTGCCATGGGGAAAAAAATCGTGATCATCGGCGGAGTTGCCGCCGGACCTAAATCCGCCTGCCGGGTAAAACGCCTCCTGCCCGATGCCGAGGTGACCATCATTGACCAGGACAGCCTGATCTCCTACGGAGGCTGCGGCATTCCCTACTATGTTTCCGGCGATGTCTCCGATGAAAAGGAGCTGCGAAACACCAGCTTTCACATGACCCGGGACGAAGCCTTCTTTCTCAAGGCCAAGGGGGTCACGGCCAGAACCAACACCCTGGTCCTGGCCATCGACCGTAAGGAGAAACTCGTGCTTGTTGAGGACCTCGCCTCCGGCGCGCAGGAAAGCATCCCCTACGACAATCTGGTCCTTGCCACCGGCGCCCGACCCAATGTCCTGCCCATTCCCGGTGCGGACCTCGACGGGGTGTTCACCATCAGCGATCTGCACAAGGCCATTGCCATCAAGGAGCGGATCGCCAAAGGCGAGGTAAGCCGAGTGGTGGTCATCGGCGGCGGCGCCATCGGCATCGAAATGGCCGAAGCCTTCACTGACCTGTGGGGAATCGAAACCACCATCCTCGAATTCATGCCCCAAATTATGCCCCGCCTGGTTGACTGGGATTTCGCCAGAATGCTGGAAGCGCATCTACAGGAAAGCGGGGTGACGGTGTTCACCGGCGAGGGAGCCTCGACCATCGAAGGTGAAGACGGCAAGGTCTGCCGGGTTGTCACCCCCAAACGGACCCTGGAGGCGGATCTGGTCGTAATGGCCGTGGGGGTTAGAGCAAGAAGCGAGCTGGCCCAGGCGGCCGGACTGCTCGTCTCGGCCATGGGCAACATCGTGGTCAACGAGAGGATGCAGACCTCGGACCCGAACATCTATGCGGCAGGGGATTGCATCGAGGTAAAAAATAGCATCACCGGCAAGGGCGGCATCGCCCCCATGGGCTCGCTGGCCAATCGCGAAGGCCGGATCGTGGGAGACAACATCGCCGGTATTCCCACTAAATACAAGGGTTGGATCGGCAGTTTCGTCATGAAGGCCTTTGAGCGCAGCATCGCCGCCACCGGTCTTTCCCTGGACGCGGCCCTGGCCGAAGGCTTTGCCGCTGCCGCCGTGACCACGGCCCAGTCGGACCGAGCCCATTTCTTCCCCAGCCAGGCCGTGATCCCGCTGCGCCTCATCTTTGACACCAAGACCCGCAAGGTTCTCGGCTGCCAGGGCTTCGGCCCCATGAGCGACGCGGTGCTGGCCCGAATCGACGCGGTCGCCGGCATCATTGGCCAGGGGGGGACCATCGATGACGTCAGTCAGATGGAAATGGCCTACGCCCCGCCCTTTGCCACGGCCCTCGACGCCTTAAACGCCACGGCCAACGTGGCCGACAACCTGGCAGCCGGACGGTTGCGCTATGTAAGCACCAGGGAGTTTCTCAACTGGATGGACGATTTTGCCAGCCAGCCGGACTGGGTGGCCCTCGATCTGCGCCATCCCAACGAGGCCGGAAGTTTTGTCGAAAAATACGGCAAGGACAAGTGGCTCTCCCTCCCCTACATCGAGGTCCGGGACCGCCACCGGGAGCTGCCCAAAAACAAAACCATGCTCATCATCTGCGACGCAGGCACCCGCTCGTCCGAGATCCAGATCTTCCTGGACCATGTGGGACTTGCCAACAATCTGGTTCTGGGCGGCGGCTTCAACCTCATCCGCCGGATGGGCGTGGCCTGGTGGCCCAGCTGATTTTTTCATCCCGTCCACGATGGAGGATGATTGCCCGCCCAATATCCTTGGCGGCCATCCTCCTGTTTTGTCTGCTTGCCGCAGGCCCGGCGTTGGCGACCAACGCCCAACTGAAGACAAAAGCCTCTTCTGTCCAACCCGGAGCAATCCGGGCTCTGGCGGATGCGGCCTACGGCGACACCCTTGCCGCCCTGATCAAAAACGCTGGTCAGCGCATTGATCTCGCCATGTTTCTTTTTAAGACAAGCCCGGCCAGAGACAACCAACCGGCAGGGCTTGTCAGGGATTTGGTGGCGGCGAGGCAACGGGGAGTGGCGGTGCGGGTTATCCTGGAATATTCCGACCATGACCCAGCCCTCAACCAGGCAAACCAGGAAACCGCCCAAGCCCTGAGACAAGGCGGGGTCGCGGTTTTTTTCGACTCCCCCGAGCGGACCACCCATGCCAAGCTGGCGGTCATCGATCGACGTTACTGTCTGGTGGGCAGCCATAATCTCAGCCAATCAGCCCTCAAGTACAACCATGAGTTTTCCCTGTTACTTGACAGCCCGGCCCTGGCCGAAGAGATCCTGGCCTACATGGAAACAATCCTAAAGTAGCGCCCAGATGTAAGCTGCCACTTCTCACTTCTTCCTTCGGACAATACGGACCTTTTTCGTTGCCCCGCCAGCCCCCCCGCTTCCCGGAGCAACGCGGCGCACCAGCACCTTTTTTTTCACAGGCGCGGCGACAGGCTCCGATCCCCCGCCGACTCCAGAGAGGGGCCGGGTGAAAGTGCAGCCTGCTCTGGGGCATCGCAGGGAAAGCCTGCCGTCGAGATTCTTTTTTTCCACCAGAAACGGCGAATCGCACACCTGACACGGGATGGCATGGGGCTTGGACCAGGCCATGAATTCACAATCCTGCTCGGGACAGACATAAAAAAGCTTGCCGGTCGGCGTATGTTTGGTCACCACGGTGCCAATTTGGCAGACCGGACAGAGCAGCCCCGCCCCGCCGTCTTTTTCGTAGGATTCAGAATGTCGGCATTCGGGATGCCCCGAACAGTACCAGTACTTGCCGAAACGATCTTCCTTCAACAACAACGGCCTACCGCAGTCGGGACACGCCTTGACAGGCTCTGTCGCCGCAGGAGAAACCCCGGCAGCCGGCGGCGTCGGCTCGTCGATGGAAGTCGCGGCCTCGGCAAACATCTTTTCCGTGGCTGCGGAAAGTTCGGGGGAAGCGACCTGTTCCGTTACCGCGGATTCTTCCAAAGCAATGGGTTCCTGGTCCTCCTCCTTGCCTGGGCCGACCTCTTCCCTTTGAGGCTCGAGTGTTTCCACGCCGCCGCTTGCAGAATCTTCTTCCGCTGGCAAGGCCTGCGCTGCCTCCTCCGTTGCTGGCTCGACCATTGGCTCGGGAGCAGCCGCAACCTCCATGCCCGCTTCCGACGGCGGCACTGCCGCGGTCGGCTTCGCCTGGGCCGGAACAGATCCTCCTGAATCCTGGGCCTTTGCGGGCTCTCCTTCTTCGGGCAACCTGATAACGCTGCGCGAACTGATGCCCCTTTTTTGGGTGGCAACCGGCACCGCCATTTTCACCAGCACCTCACCCCGCATCATCATGGTCTGATCAAACTGTTGCAGGGCGGAGGTCAGGAGTTTTCTACCGCTCACCGCCTCCTCGATGGTCTGGGCCAGATAGGCGGAAAGATGAATCCCCTTCATGGTCGGGAAAGCACGATTCATAACACTGACAAGCTTGATCGTGTTCTCGGCGCAGCGGAAAGACCCGTCCGGCATCATCCTGAGATAATTGCTGTCGAGCATCTGCTGGAGCATGGCCACGGTCATCCCGTCGATCTCCAGGGAGAAATCGGCAAGATCGTTGGCCAGTCCCTCAAAGCTGTAATATTCAGGGGGAACTCCGATATTCTTTTCCGGGATGATCTGTATGCAATGCAGCGGTTGCCCCGCTTGCGCCCCGGCCAAAGGAGAAGGAGGCGCCAGAAGTTCGTGCTCCTGACAGCCAGGATAAATGGCGAGAAACCCTTTATCCGCCAAAACCCTAGTGCTGCCCTGAAAGATGCAGTCTTCCCCGGCCTCCACCGTCACGGCAAGAAGCTCCCCTTGCGCCTCTTTCATCTGGCTTGCCAGAGCCCTGGCCCAGACCAGCCGGTAAATCTTGTCCTCGGCAGGCCCCAGTTTCCCGGAAAGTTCTTCCGGACCAAGCGCTGGCTCGGTGGGCAAGATCAAACCCCTGGTGTCTTCCGGACTGGTTTCCGGCCCCAGACACACCGCGCCCAACCTTTTGCCAACCTGTTCCCGTATCTTTGCAAACAAAGCGACAGAGGCGTCCTGCTCCATCACCGGAGGAAGAAATGCGGTGACAAGTCCCAGCCATCGGCCATCCACCTGCACCCCGTAGTACAAATTGCGGATCGCAGCCATTGCCGCCAACGGCGAAAGACCCCCCTGCGCAACCCCGTCCCGCAGCAATTCCATGAAACGATACGGCTCCGGCGGGGCAACGGCAAGAGGAGAACCCACCACTTCGCGGACCTGAAACGAGGCATTGTTAAATGCGTTGATGGCGGCATGCACCTCTTTCTCGTTGCGCAAAAAACCGTCATCCGTGACCCCGTATGCCTCATTCAGACTGAGAATACAGTCCCCCGCCTCGCTGGTGATCTTGACCTTCACTTTCCACTTGGCGATCGGAGTGTACATCCGGATCTCGGTTTCCCTCTCCGCCAGCAAAAAAAGGGCCGTGAGACTCAAATAATTGAGCGGGAGACCATTGGGGCCGGAACGGCTGCCCAAGAGGCGTTGCAAGTGCCTCCCCAGATAAGACTCGAACAACATCTTGACATAGGTCGCCGCGCCCTTCTCTTCGCTGACAGGCTCCACCCGCCGAAAGGACCCATGAAGCGCCTCTCCGGCAAGACCCGTCAACCCGAGCCTCTTGGGCTGTTTACTGCCGGGGGCGACCGTGGCCCAATAGCCGCTGATCAACCAAGACCAAAACTCTCCCCGCCAGTCGCCATCAAGGGCGAGATATATTTCCCGGCCCTGACAGGCCCGAAGTCTATCCAAAAATATTTTTTCTTTGGTCTCCGGAACAAAATCGAAATGCGGCTTTTCCCGATGCATATGGTCCTGGGGAGGGACATAGGTCGCCTTGGCCGGAGCCGCCTGCACCAGGATGGTTTCCACTTCTCCGCCAAGCTGATCTTCCAAGGTTTTTGCCTTGGCCGCCGCCTCGACAACGACTACGGGCTTTGCCATGTACCTCTCCCCACGAATTTTTCAACGACACAAGGTTTTTGTTTCAGAAAAAAACAGTGAAGGAATTCCTCTTCCTTAACGAAAAATAGCATATAATCTGCAACAACTTTATACAATGAATTATGACGGGCTCGTAAAAAGGGGAAAACCCACAGGTCCGTGACACAGAATCAAATGGTTACAAAGCAACAACCGTCGCCGGTCGCTTTGGCTTCCTGCTGTAATCGCGATTTTTTTTTACGATTACAACAATTATCAGCAGACTTTTTTTGTTTGCCAACTCTTTCAGCCGGAGACCACATGCCTTCCCTGTTCACCCTCCAAGGCATTGATGAAACCCTTGACAACCTGGCCTTGAAGGAGGGAACCCTCAAAGCTGAACTGGCCAAGGTTATTCGCTCGTATTTCGTTGATGATCGTTCCTTGCAGTCCATCTCCAGCATCCCCACCGATGAGATCGTCCTCAAAATTTGGGGGCCTTGCAAGGCCGACGAACTCAAAGCCAAAAAGAAAAATTTCAGCTCCCTCAAATCCGCGCTCAACAAATCCCTCAAAGACCTGGACAAGGCAGGGAAAAATGAAGCCGGCATCATTCTGGGCAGGGACAATGTCTTTATTGTTTCCGAAGAGCGCAAGGATGATCTCCTCAAGCAGATGGGGATTTCGCCAAACTCCCCGCATCTGCTTCACGACATGTTCGCGGCCTTCAAAAAGTTCTTTTCCGAAAACATCAAGGATCAGAACACCGAGGAGGTCAAGGATCTACTGGCCGAATTTGAAGAAACACAAAAAAAATTACGCAAGATAGCCGGTCTTGAACCGGAGGCAAGCCAGGGAGAAAGCACTGCCGAGACTGTGGGGCCGGGAGAAGGAACCGGACCGACCGAGGAAGCGCCCATAGAAGAGGTTGAGGTGCTTGACGAGGAGGTGGAAATCCTTGATGCCGATGAGCTGGAGGAGGTGTTTGAGGAAGAGACTCCTCCTGGCGAAGGCCTGGGCGCGGAAGACGGCGAACCGACAAAGGAAGAACCCACCGAAGAGGTTGAGATTCTCGACGAGGACACGATCGAAGAGGTCGTGGCTGAGGAGCTTGATGACACCGAGATCCTTGAAGAGGAGGTGGAAGTTCTCGAAGCCGATGCGTTGGAGGAGGTACTTGAGGAAGAAGCCCCCCCTATCGAAGGCCTCGGCACGGAAGAAGGCGGGCTGGCAGAGGATGCGCTCACGGAAGAGGTTGAGGTGCTCGACGAGGACGCGATCGAAGAGGTCGTGGCTGAAGAGTCC
>Ga0315272_10000958_pt1 | contig 14614 bp, 21 predicted proteins | sample C3_middle_MG_FD_203918 | JGI IMG/M metagenome (GOLD analysis project Ga0315272, IMG submission 203918) | Sediment microbial communities from Yellowstone Lake, YNP, Wyoming, USA - C3_middle | ecosystem: Environmental > Aquatic > Freshwater > Lake > Sediment | place: USA: Wyoming | collected...
GCCGAGGTGATGCCGGACCACATAGGGGCGGAACTTAACTTTCTCGCCGTCTTGCTGGAGCGAACGCATTCAGAGATCAACGGGAAAAGTAAACAGGTAAACATGACGGAAAAACTTTTAAATGAGCATCTCTTGACCTGGTCGCCGGACTTTACCCGTGACATGGAAAATGCCGCAGAGACCCCTTTCTACAGAGCACTGGCCGGGGCAACACGGAAGGTAATAGATTTTATCGGGAGATAATGAGATGAACCCGTTGGTAGAAACAGGCACTTCGTTGGTTGAATTTGGCATGCTCTTGCAAGAGTCCGTCAAGGTCCATGGCCACCTCTGCGCCGGGCAGGTGCTGGGCGTCCGCATGTCCATGCTAGGGCTTCGGGAGATCGGCATCTGCGACCCGAAAGGAGCAGATCGCAAAAGCCTGATTGTATTCGTTGAAATGGACCGCTGCGCAACGGACGCGGTCCAGTCCGTGACCGGCTGCAGCCTGGGGAAGCGGAGCATGAAATTCCTGGATTACGGCAAAATGGCCGCGACCTTTCTCAACACGAAAACAGGCAAGGCGGTGCGGATCGTGGCGCGCGAGGATTCGCGCGTGAAAGCAAAAGAGCTTTTTCCTGAAGTCGAGAGCAAATACGCCGGACAGCTTGAGGCATACAAGATCATGTCCGATAAAGAGCTATTCGACGCGACAGAGGTCTCCGTCATGGTGCGGCCCGAGGACATGCCGGGAAGACCGATGCGCAGAGTGCAATGTGACTCTTGCGGGGAACACGTTCAGGATATGCGGGAAGTCTATCAGGACGGGAAGGTGCTCTGCACTCCCTGCGCCTCAGGAGGCTACTACGAAGTGAAGGCGTCTTCTTTCGAGGTGCGTTATGCAAAAAGGCCATAACGGACTGGAAATCAGATCCAAAATATGGATCGAGGTGGACGGCGAACCGGTCTTCGGCAGAGGACGGCGATTTCTCCTGGAGGCTATAGACTCCCATGGTTCGATCAACAGGGCCGCACAGGAAGTGGATATATCCTTCCGGAAGGCATGGGGCTATATCAAAGCGATGGAAGAACGGCTTGGTGTTCAGCTCGTTGAGCGCCAGACGGGCGGAAAGAACGGCGGCGGCGCACTGCTTACGGATGAGGCGCGGGATATGTTGAAAAAATACGAAGCTCTTGAAAAAGGAATACAGGAGCTCGTCGATAAACGGTTCAAGGCAATATTCAAGGGAGGCGTCCATGTGTGATGATGCGCATGAGAGTCAAAGTCACGGTTCCGTCATGAAGGCGATACCGGTCGATAAGGCCGTGGGGACGATCCTTGCCCATGACATAACGGAGATACGGCCCGGAGAGTTCAAAGGACGCGCATTCAAGAAAGGGCATATCATCCGGGAAGAGGACGTGTGCCACCTTCAGCGGCTCGGCAAGGAGCATCTCTTCGTGCTGAATGTCACCGAGGACGAGCTGCACGAGAACGATGCGGCGTATGCGATCGCCCAGGCGCTCATGGGCGAAGGTGTGGCCATAAAGGGAGAACCGAAGGAAGGCAAGATCAGTATCATTGCGGAACGTGACGGGCTTCTCAAGATAGACAAAGACGCTCTTCTTGCTTTCAATATGCTTGGCGAGGTCATGGCTGCGACGTTGCACAACAATACGATCGTCAAAAAAGGCCAGACCGTGGCCGGGACGCGGGCGATTCCGCTGGTTGTGAAACGCGGTATCGTTGAACAGGCCGTGCAGGTTGCAAAAGAGGCTCAGAGCGTCATTCAGGTAAAGGAAATCAGCAAACCGCGCGTTGGTGTGGTCATCACCGGAAACGAGGTCTATCACGGCAGGATCAAGGACGCCTTTGCTCCGGTCATTACGAAAAAGATCGAGGAGGTCGGCGGGGAACTTGTGGGCATCTATTACGCGCCGGACGATAAACCGTTCATCGTGGACAGGCTGCGGGAGTTGTTGAATGCGGGAGCCAATCTCCTGATCACCACGGGCGGTATGTCCGTTGATCCCGATGACGTAACGCGGTTTGCGATCCGGGAGCTTGGCGCTGAAGACATCACTTATGGTTCGGCAGTGCTGCCGGGCGCGATGTTCCTGACTGCCTATCTCGGCAAGGTGCCTATTCTCGGCATTCCTGCCTGCGGCATGTACGCGAAGACGACGATCTTCGATCTGGTCCTTCCAAGGGTGCTGGCAGGAGAAAAGATCGGGAGACGCGAACTGGCGGAACTGGGTCACGGTGGACTTTGCATGAAATGCGATGTCTGCCGCTACCCTGTCTGTCCGCTCGGGAAGCTCGGCTAGTGTCCTCAACAAATAGGAGCGTTGCTTTGCTCATAAAGCATATCATACTGTGGACCATGGTCCTGTTTGCGATGGGTGCACCCCAGATTACTTCTGCGGGGCCGCTCAGAATCGCTGCTGTATCTACGCTTGGGCTTAAAGAGACATTTGAGTACTATAGCCCTTTACGAGACTACGTCGGACGCAAGCTGGGAACTCCCGTTGATTTAGTTTTAAGAGAAAGTATTAAGGAGATTGAAGGTCTTCTGGATCAGAACGGTGATATTCTTGCGATTGTCTGTCCCGGAACGTACGTTCGCAATAGCAAAACATACGGTTTGGAGATCCTAGCGGCACCGCAGATAAAAGGACAACCTTTCTATCAATCCTACATTATAGTTCGTAACGATAGCGCGTTTAAAAACCTTGAGGACTTGCGCAGTAAACGCTTCGGCTTTACTGTTCAGAATTCAAATGCCGGTGAGCTCGCGCTTAGTTATTCGATCGCCCGCACGTTTCGGAAAAAGCCGGAAAAGTTTTTCGGCAGCATTCTGTATACAAAGAACTACGAGGAGGCCATGTACTTGCTGGCAAGGAAAGATGTGGACGGTGTTAGCGTTGACAGCATAACTCATGCATATTCGAGAAAACTAAAAAAGACAGATTCTACAGATACCAGGATCATTTACACTTCTCCTTGTTATGGCAGCCCGCCTTTCATTGTAAAGAAGGGCATGGATGCCACATTGAAGGAGAATATAAAGAAGATACTTTTAGCGATGCACAACGATCCCGAAGGAAAGGCTATTTTGGAAGAAATGGGGTTCGAAAAGCTCATCGTCCCTAAGAAATCCAACTATAACTCAGTGCGCGAAGTTGAGGCGTGGGCGTCTAAGAACCGCATATAGAATGCAAACTTTCTCCGGCGATCATAAACATTATGCGACCATATCGTTTGTCGCTGCCGCATCGAACAGCGGCAAAACCACGCTGATTGAAAAAATCATCCCCTTGCTGAAGAGGCGAGGCCTCACGGTCGGCGTGCTGAAACACGCATCGAAGGGGTTCGACCCCGAACGGCCCGGCAAGGATTCATGGCGTTTCCGGAAAGTGGGCGCTGACATAGTGGCCGTGGCCGGACCGGGCGGGACGGCGCTCATGCGGAGCGGGGAAAGTGAACCGGCTCCGGAGGACCTTAGCCATATCCTCGGGACTTGCGACATTGTGCTCCGCGAGGGTTCAAAAGCGACGGAGGCGACCGCATTGAAGTTTTCCGTAGCGGCATATCTGGGACCCGCCCGCTCTGCCTGGATGATCCTTCTTTTATCGCTCTTGCGACGGACACAAAATTCGATGTGGACATACCGCAGTTTGACCTGAACGACGCGTCAGGTGTTGCGAAATTTATTGAGGAGAGGGAATAATGCTAAAAAAGTTTTTTGTGGTAATCGCTGTATATATGACGGTGTTGCCGGGCGCTGCTTTTGCCGGCAAGGACCTTTCCTATAGCGGGTCATCTACGATCGGCATGGGGATTCTTGAAGCGGGCGCGCAGAAAGCGTACGAAGAAAAAACAGGAAAGAAGTTTACGCTTGTAGAAATGCCGGGCTCAGGGAAAGGCCTCCAGGCTCTGCTTGACGGCAAAGTAACGATTGCCGGGGTGTCGCGCCCGCTCAAGAAGGAGGAGAAAAAGCAGAACCTGGTCGGCACCGTGATAGGCTTGGACGCGATTGCGGTCTTTGTCCATATCGAAAATCCGGTTAAAAACCTGACAAAAGAACAGCTCAAAGGGATATTTACCGGCAAGATCAGGAACTGGAAGGAGGTCGGCGGAAACGATTCCCCGATCGAGCCGAATACCGAGATCGCCGGAGCGAAGCGGGCGACGATGCTCGAATTCCAGGAAATGATCATGGATAAAGCCCCCTATGGAGAAGGCTTCAAGGAGATCGACTTTCCCAAGGACCAGATCATCGAAACAGCGAAGAACAAAAACACAATCTGCACGGTCAGCCGCGGCTTGCTGATGAAACTGAGCGCCTATATGCGCACCAAGGTCAAGGTAGTGACCGTGAACGGCGCATCGCCGTCGGAAACCGACATCCTGTCGAACGTCTACATCATATCCAGGCCGCTGCTGCTGGTGACTGAAGGAATACCGAAGGGAGAGGCGAAGCAATTCATTGAATTCATGCTTACGCCGGAAGGCCAGAAGATAGTGAGAATCAACTTTGTACGGGTGAAGCAATAACATCAAACGGAACAGCTTGGTCCACATTTGGGGGTGACATGAGAAGACGGTTCCTTGCATCGATGTTTCTGTGCTTATTCTCCCTTATTTTTATCGTTCCATCTGTCTTTGCGGAAGTTCTGGTCGTTTACGGTTCCACGACCTGTATCAGCCGTTTCCTCGAACCTGGAGCGGCCGATTTGGAGAAAACAACGAACATCCAGGTCCGGACCGTGGGCGTCGGGACCGGCCAGGGCTTGTTCGCTCTTCTTCAAGGGCAGGCCAAAGTAAGCGCAGCATCTGAAGACCTTCAGGCGGCTATCGAATCGGCGAAAAAGTTTGCCGCATCCAAAAAGGTGCCGCTTGGCGGCTTCGAATATCTGGAGTATCACCAGATCACCGATGATGAAGTCGTGGTTATCGTGCATAAGGACAATCCGGTAAAAACCCTCACCTGGAAACAGGTGAAGGACATCAACACTGGGGACATCAAGAATTGGAAAGAGGTTGGAGGGCAAAACCTTCCGATAAAAGTAGTGACCAGCCATGCGGGAAGCGCGACGCGGTTGTTCCTTCAGAAGCTTGTTATGCGGAATGCCGCCTATAGCGAACAGGCAACAATTGTATGGACCACGGAAAAAGAAATAGCTGAGGTTTCTGCGGACAAAGGCGCGATCGGCGCGGTGAGCGTAACGTTCCATGCGAAAGCTCCGAAGGACACGACACGGATCAGTACTACGAGAATCGTCAGACCGTTGGGTTTGATCACCTACGGGAAACCCACACCGACGGTGCAAAAAGTGATCGACTTTTTCACGATCGGCGAGGGCCGGAAATACGCTCAGGGCCTGGGCGAAAAATAGCCTGTTGTCAGTGTTCGTTTGATGCTGCAAAAAATACTGACGGAGAATGCATGTAGATGACAGCGAACGATAAGCAATCAGGTGTTCTGAAGGATTCCTTCAATCGGCAGATTGACTATCTCCGGATATCAATTACCGACCGGTGCAATTTGAAATGCATTTACTGCATGCCTGAAAAGGGGCTCAAACACTTCGCCCAGGAAGACATCCTTACGAACGACGAGATCTTGAGAATCGTTCGCATTGCAGGCCAATATGGCGTCAGGCAGGTCCGCCTCACGGGCGGGGAACCGTTAATGCGCAACGAGATCCTTCCGCTCATTGCCGGGATCAAACAGGCGGGCATTCAGGACCTCAGTATAACCACCAACGGGCAGCGGCTGGCCGGGATGGCGGGGGCGCTCAAGAAAGCGGGCCTCGACCGGGTGAATATCAGCCTCGATACGCTCATTGCTCAGCGTTATCAGGAAATGACGAGAGGCGGCGAACTAGATCGCGTATGGGAAGCCGTCTCGGAGGCGGAGCGCGTCGGGCTTTCCCCGGTAAAGATCAATATGGTGCCTGTCCGGGGAGTCAACGACGACGAAGTGGCCCGGTTTGCGGCCCTTACCTTATACAAGGACGTTCACGTCCGGTTCATAGAGTTCATGCCTATCGGAAACCGTGAGACCTGGAATCCTGACGCCTATTTGAGCAAAGACGAGATCATGGAACGTGCATCGTCCGCCGGGAAACTTGTCAAGTTGCCCTTCAAAGGCAACGGCCCTTCGCGAAATTACCGGATCGAAGGAGCGCAAGGCATGATCGGTTTCATAAGCGCCATGAGCGACTGTTTCTGCGGCTCCTGCAACAGGCTTCGCTTGACCGCCATCGGTAAGTTGAGACCGTGCCTCTTTTCTGAAACAGCAGTGGACCTCAGATCCCCCCTCAGAAATGGCGCTACCGACGATGAGTTGGAAAGCCTTTATCGCAGCGCGGTCTTGTCCAAACCCGCCAGGCATACGCTCCATGAGAGTCCTTTGCTCCATCCTCCCTTGTCACCCATGTCGCAGATCGGCGGATAATAGATGACCAACAAGTTGACTCACTTTGATGAAGCCGGAGCGGCCCGCATGGTGAACGTTTCCGAAAAGCCCGATACCGCCCGCGAGGCCGTCGCCGCAGGCCGTGTTATCATGCTGCCCGGGACGCTTCGACTGATACTGGATCGCAAGGTTACGAAAGGTGATGTGTTCGGAGTATCGAGAATCGCGGGAATCATGGCGGCAAAGAAAACTGCCGATTTGATACCGTTGTGCCACCCCTTGCAACTGACATCGGTGGACATTTCGTTTGAGCCTGATGAAAAAACATCGAGCGTGAACATTCAGGCCACGGTCAGGACGACGGGGCAAACAGGAGTGGAAATGGAAGCATTGACAGCTGTCTCGGCAGCGTGTATGACGATCTATGATATGTGCAAGGCCGTGGACCGGGGAATGATCATATCCGACATCAGGTTGATAAAGAAGACCGGCGGCAAGAGCGGAACTTTCATGAGGAAATAAGAGTCATGGTAACCGTCAAGCTGTTTGCCATACTGAAAGAACGCGCGCGAAAGGGGGAGGTTGCTCTTTCTTTCCCCTCCGGCACGGTAGCGGATCTCCTGAGGGAGGTTTCACGCGAATGTCCCGAGCTTGCCGGTCTATTGACGCCGGACCGGATCATGATTTCAATAAACCAGGAATTCGTAAAGAAAGACGCATTGGTCAAAGACGGCGATGAAGTAGCGCTTATGCCTCCCTTTTCGGGCGGGTCCGGTCTTTTTGGCATTGTTCGGATACAGCAGGAGCCATTCTCCCTGGACGACGAAATCGAACGCCTGAAGCGGTCTTCGTCGTCCATAGGTGGCATCGTGACTTTCCTTGGAACGACGCGGGATATCTCGCGTTCAAAGGCGGTAGCGAAACTCGATTTCGAGCACTATCCCGGCATGGCGGAGAAGAAGCTTTCCGAGATCAGGAGCCGGGCAATCAAAGAGTTCGGCGTGATCGACGCGACTATCATTCACCGGGTCGGCGCGCTGCCGGTGGGGGAGAACATCGTACTGATCGTTGTCGCATCAGGACACCGCGATGAGGCATTCCGTGCCTGCAGTTTCTGTATTGACGAGTTAAAACGGATCACGCCGATCTGGAAGAGGGAAATAACTCCGGATGGAGAAACTTGGGTGGAGGAACATCCGTGACGGGAATTGTGCTGGCCGGCGGGGAAAACAGGCGAATGGGCGCTGATAAAGCCTTTCTCAAGATTGCCGGACTGCCTATGATCGAGCATGTGATTCGAACGATCAGATCAGCGGTAAGCCATATTATCGTAGTTACCAATAAGCCGGAGGCGTTTGTTTCTTATGATGTCGAAGTGACCCGTGACGTTTTTAACATGCGAGGTTCTCTTATCGGCCTTCATTCTGGCCTTCTCAAATCACGGGACGAGTATAATTTCGTCGTCGCATGCGATATGCCGTTCCTGAACCGGGATCTTTTATCATTCATGGCCGGTCTCGCGGGAAGCGCTGACGTCATTCTGCCGAAGGTCGGAGGGTTTGTCGAGCCGCTGCATGCTGTCTACCGCAGGTCGCTTCTGCCCGTAATAGAAGATCATATCAAATGCGAACAGCGTCAGGTCAAGGGAATTTTCGATGGTCTCTGTGTGCGATATGTAGCGGAAGAGGAGGTCGATCGTTTTGATCCCGGGAGACGATCTTTTATCAATATCAATACGCCGGAGGAGTACAGGCTTATTCAATAGGTCAATACCTACCGAGAACAGTAAAAGGATATTACGCATAACATAACCATCCCTTGTCCAGGCCCTAAACACGGCGATCAAATTGGAAGAAGTTTGAAGAAAAAGGTATCATTTTCCAAATAAGCGCTTGACAAACCAGCCTCACCTCGCTAATATATAAAAAATAATTGATATGAGGTGAAGTGATGCTGCAGAATATTGCTTACTATTTAGTGTATGACCTGTTGGGCATGGCGCAGGGCACGCGATTGTCTGGTGCTCTAGAATTCTTTATTTATGACACCATAAAGATCTTTCTGCTCCTTTCCGTCATTATCTTCATTGTTTCCATCATCCGGTCTTACTTCCCTCCCGAAAAGACGAAACGCATTCTGACCCATAAACGCGAGTTTATCGGTAATATTCTCGCCGCCTTATTGGGCATTGTGACGCCCTTTTGCTCTTGCTCCGCAGTGCAGCTCTTTATCGGCTTCATAGAAGCAGGGGTCCCTCTTGGAGTTACCTTCTCATTTCTTATTTCATCGCCTATGGTGAATGAAGTTGCGGTAGTGCTTCTGTGGGGTCTTTTCGGCTGGAAGATCGCACTTATCTACATGGGGACCGGTCTTCTTGTAGCAATAGTAGCGGGCATGATCATCGGAAAGTTGAAGCTTGAGAAATGGGTCGAGGAGTATGTCTATAAGATCAAGTCTCTTGGCACAGCCGCCGGCATCGCAAAACTGACGTTCAGGGACCGACTTTTGTATGCGCGTGAAAATACGACGGATATCCTTAAAAAAGTATGGGTTTATGTGATTGTTGCCATTGGCATCGGCGGATTTATCCATGGCTATGTACCTGAAGACTTCCTGGTGCGCTACGCAGGCCCGCAGAATCCGTTCGCAGTCCCGATTGCCGTTGCACTCGGTGTTCCACTTTACTCCAATGCTGCAGGCGTGATACCCATTGTTTACGCGCTTATGGAAAAAGGCATGAGTATGGGCACTGTTCTTGCCTTCATGATGGCGGTCACGGCACTCTCTCTTCCCGAGATGATCATTCTTCGGAAGGTTTTGAAGGTCAAGCTCCTTGTTGTATTCGTCTCGATCATGACGGTCACAATCATCGGCGTGGGGTATCTGTTTAATGCGATTCTTTGATCAGGAGGAATAGAGATGGAAATCAAAGTACTTGGTCCTGGTTGCACGAACTGCTTTAAGATGGAGGAATTAGCCAAGACAGCGTTGAGGGAACTCGGCATTGAGGCCACGGTTGTAAAAATAACGGACATCGGACAGATCGCCATGCATGGCATTCTCTCGACGCCTGGTCTTATGGTGAACGGCAAAATCAAGCATTCAGGTAAACCGCTACCAAGCTTGGAGAAGGTTAAGGAACTAATAAAGGGAGAAGCGTAAAAGAAGGAGTGAATGGGGGAGCCCATGTTGCTTAAAGGATATCGGGAAGAGATTTCAAAACCGACGTGCAATAATACCTTTCAATCGTTGCACTGTATAGCTCATCTTGATGAGGATATCAGCGACGTACTACCATACCTGAACTCTGTATTGGGAGGCGATTCATATATCAAGAATCCGCCCTCGGTTACGTTCAAAACGCAGGGAAAACTCATCACCGTGCATGGCAATAAGATCGCCGTTAATGCCCTGCGGGACGAAGATGAAGCCCATCACATTATTGAATGGCTCAAGCGGGAGATTAATAATTCATGGGAGAACCGGGCAACGATCATTCCAAAATACGAAGGAAAGTCGAAGCCGAAAATCCTGGATATTTTTAAGCTGCTACCGAAGACCAATTGCCGCAAGTGCGGGCAGCCGACCTGCATGATGTTCTCCTCGTTAGCGACTGAGGGAATCAAGGGGTACGGAGATTGTCCAGAGTTGACAGCGGATAGCGCCAATGGTTTGAAAAACTATCTCTGCCGTTTTATATTTGATTGAAAGGTGATCTATGAGTGAGCTGACAACCATATTTAAAGCATTGTCCGACGAGACACGGCTTAGGATCATCAAACTCCTTGAAAAGGGAGAGCTTTGCGTATGCGATATCACGATGGCGCTGGACATGGTGCAGCCGAAAGTGTCGTTCCATCTCAGCGCACTGAAAGAAGCGGGGCTCATCAAGGACCGCAAACAGGGCAAATGGATCCATTACAGCCTGAGCGATTCTGATTTGTTCAGGAGGATGCTCATGGTATCGGTCTGCGAAAAGGCCGATGGCGCGCTGATAGCGGAAGACCGGAAGCATCTTGCCGGTTTTCTTAAGAAGAAGAAAGCCGGTTCGGCTTGTGCAACGACGAAGAACAAAGTGCGCGCCTGTGGAGCTTGAAAAAAATGAAGCTTGAGGTTATTGGAGACAGACAAAGAAAACTATATTCCTTTGCATCCGCACTGGCGCTTATCACCATCGCCTACAATATCATCGAAGGTGCGGTCTCCGTTTTCTTCGGCCTCGAAGACGGAAGTATGGCGCTCTTCGGATTTGGAGTGGACTCTTTCATTGAAGTGGTCTCCGGCATCGGGATTTGGCACATGGTGCGGCGGATCAGGAGCAGCAACAGCGAAAACCCCGATCAGTTCGAGCAAACAGCGCTCAGGATAACGGGGGCCGGATTCTATGCTCTGACAATCGGGCTGTCGATCATCGCGGCTGTCGATCTATACCGGGGGCATAAGCCGGATACCACCTTCTGGGGCATTGTTATATCACTCATTTCAATTGCTACCATGTGGCTGCTGATCCACTACAAGGTAAAAGTCGGGAAACAGCTCAACTCCGAGGCCATTCTTTCCGATGCCGCATGCACCCGCGCCTGTTTGCAGCTTTCGATCGTTCTGCTCATTGCAAGCGTCGGCTACGAACTGACTCATATAGGCGGGATTGATTCCGTAGGCACGTTCGTAATCGCGGGCCTTTGCTATCGGGAAGGGAAAGAGGCTTTCGAGAAAGCGAAGGCAAAAAGCTTTGCCTGCGCCTGCGGCGGCGCTTGCCAGACGAACGTGTCGGAAAACAAATAACTTTCAGAGTCAGGGGGGACCTATGAACGACATGCCAACTAAAAAACTCTCTTTTATGGACCGGTTTCTCACGCTCTGGATCTTCGCTGCAATGGCGCTTGGCGTAGGTCTCGGATATTTTATCCAGGGCACAGAATCTTTTATCAACAGCTTCCAGGTCGGCACGACCAATATCCCCATTGCCATCGGACTGATCCTGATGATGTATCCGCCCCTTGCGAAGGTGAAATATGAGGAGCTTGGCGAGGTCTTCCGTAATAAAAAGGTGCTGGGGCTCTCACTCGTGCAGAACTGGGTCATCGGCCCCGTCCTGATGTTCGGCCTTGCTATCATCTTCCTTCATAATTATCCCGAATATATGGTCGGTCTCATCATGATCGGCCTTGCCCGCTGCATCGCCATGGTGATTGTCTGGAATGACCTTGCCTGCGGCGATCCGGAATACGCCGCCGGTCTTGTGGCGTTCAATTCCATCTTTCAGGTCCTTTTCTTTTCCGTCTATGCCTACATCTTCATAACCGTGTTGCCTGTCTGGTTCGGGCTCAAGGGTGTTGTCGTCAATGTGACGATCGGTCAGATCGCACAGAGCGTTTTCATCTACCTTGGCATTCCGTTCATCGCGGGAATGCTGACACGGTTCACTCTCATCAAGTTGAAAGACCGCCACTGGTACGAGACGGTATTTATCCCGAAGATCAGCCCGATTACGCTCATCTCGCTGCTTTTTACGATCATTGTCATGTTTTCGCTCAAGGGCAATTACATCGTCAAGCTGCCGCTCGATGTGCTGCGCATCGCGGTTCCCTTGTTGATCTACTTCGTGGTCATGTTCCTGGTTTCGTTTTACCTTGGCAAAAAGATCGGGGCGGATTATCCGAAGACCGCGACGCTGGCATTTACCGCCGCGAGCAATAACTTTGAGCTGGCGATCGCCGTAGCCGTGGCCGTGTTCGGCATAAATTCCGGCGCAGCTTTCGCGGCAGTCATCGGGCCGCTGGTCGAGGTTCCGGTGCTGATCGGGCTCGTGAATGTGGCGCGGTATTTCCAAAAAAGATTTTTTTCAGTCGAATATTGCCGGGTCACTAAGACGGCACAGTAATTAAGGAGAACCGGACATGAAATTATGGAAAGCTTGTTTGACTGTACTTGTAATAATCTTGTCCCTAATCGGCTGCAGCCAGGCGAGCGACGTTGACAACGTGCTTGCTCAGGCAAAGAATGACGGCAAGGTCGTTATGCTGGAGCTTGGCTCCGTGGGCTGCATCCCCTGCGAGCAAATGAAGCCGGTGATGGATAAGCTCAGGTCCGGCTACAAAGATAAGTTGGAAGTCTATTTCGTTGATGTAAGAAGAGACAATGCAACCGGGCGGCGTTTCGGCACGCATATGATCCCGACGCAGGTCTTCCTGGACAAGGACGGCAAGGAATTCCACCGGCATGTCGGGTTCTATGCCTATGATGAGATCACGCCGGTATTAAAGAAGGCGGGATTGTAGCTGCGATATGAGGTTCTGTGATGGCGAATCAAATATGTTACTGCTTCGGCTATTCCGATGAGGACATTATCAAGGACGTGCTGGCCAACAGGGGCGTTTCGACCATTCTGGAAAAAATCGTGAATGAGAAGAAAACGGGCGGGTGCAACTGCGGGACCAATCATCCGCTCGGGCGGTGATGCCTTGCTGATGTCCGCCGGGTCGCGGACAAGGCAAAAGGACAGCTCGAACTATCAGAGGATAAAAGACGAACACTATGAAAATCGCTGTATTCGGTGACATCCACGGCAATATCGAGGCGCTCACTGCCGCCTATTCCGTTGTCCAGAGCCTGAATCCGGACAAGGTGTATCATCTAGGCGATCTCGGCGGCTACTCCCCGTTCGTGAACGAGGTTGTGGAGTTTCTCCGCGAGCATGCAATCGAGGGCGTTCAGGGGAATTATGACGAGACCGTCGCGAATGACCGGGAACACTGCGGGTGCAAGTACGAAGACCCGATCCAGGAAGAGATGGCGAACAAGTCTTTTGAATGGACGAAGAAGCATACATCCCCGGAAACGAAAGAGTACCTGAAAAAGCTGCCATTCTCTTTATCGTTCGTTGCTGAGGGGAAGAGGGTTCTGCTGTTCCATGCCACGCCCTCGAAGAACAACCTGTACTGGTTTGAAGACCGCCCGGAAAAGTTCTTCCGGGAAATGGCGGAGAAGACCGACGCCGATGTGATGATCTACGGACATACTCATAAACCGTATCGGAAGGATTTTAACGGCAAGGTCTTCGTCAATGCTGGAAGCGTGGGCAAGCCGAAAGACGGCGATCCGAGGGCGTGCGTAACCCTGCTCGCAATAACAACGGACAAGATGAATGTCGAGTTTCTCCGGGTTCCTTATGCTGTTAAAAAGACGGCTGACGCAATTATCGCGAGCGGTCTACCGGAGTATTTCGCGGACAGATTGAAAGAGGCCAGATAGAGCCATGGAGGTCCTGCTTAACAACAATACTCTTCACGCTTCTCGGTGTGGTGGCCGTGGCAATTGGAGCGTTTTTTCTTAGATCCATGGAGATCCATTAATGAACAGGTCTGAAAAAGTCTGGCAAGAATATCAGTCAAGGCTGCGCGCGTTTATTAAGAGCAGTATGTATGATGACTCGGCGACAGATGACGTTCTTCAGAACGTATTTCTGAAAATGCATGCCGGATTGGTTTCCCTGAAGGACGAGACAAAGCTGAAAAGCTGGCTCTACCAAATTGCGCGAAACGCTATGATTGATTATTTCCGGTCTCATAAGCCTACCGCAGAACTTCCTGGTCAGCTTTCACAACCCGAAACAGATCCCGGAGAGAAGGTCACTCAAGAGTTGTCGGAATGCCTGCATCCCATGATACAACTCCTCCCCGAGAGCTATCGAGAGGCAATAATTTTGTCGGAAATGAAAGGCTTGACGCAGAAGGAAGTCGCCAAAGCGCAGGGCACGTCGCTTTCCGGGGCTAAATCCAGGGTGCAGCGGGGACGCGCCCTTTTGAAAAACATGCTGGCCGAATGTTGCCGACTTGAGTTCGATCATAGCGGGCGGCTCTGCGGCTACGAGCGAAAGGAAGGGACTGGTGATAATTGTTGCTGATCGTTTGCGTCCTTTTTGATGTTTCCTCGTCTAAGGGTGAGCGTTGCTCATAAAAATTAGAGGAGGTCACAAATGGACAAGCTGAATAATGACAAGCTTCGCAGTGCGGTTCGGGAGAATTATGGAAAGGTTGCCGTGTCAGGGAGCGCCGGTTGCGGTTGCTCACCCTCATCCTGTTGCGGAACATCCAGGGAAGTGACAGCGGCGGATATCTCGCTCGGCCTGGGATATTCCGGCGAGGATGTAAATGCTGTGCCGGAAGGGGCGAACATGGGGCTTGGGTGCGGCAATCCGCAGGCCATCG
>Ga0315272_10000959_pt1 | contig 14614 bp, 14 predicted proteins | sample C3_middle_MG_FD_203918 | JGI IMG/M metagenome (GOLD analysis project Ga0315272, IMG submission 203918) | Sediment microbial communities from Yellowstone Lake, YNP, Wyoming, USA - C3_middle | ecosystem: Environmental > Aquatic > Freshwater > Lake > Sediment | place: USA: Wyoming | collected...
TGGCGCTCTCGCTGGGCGCGGATTTAGTTACGCTGGTCTGCATGAAGCGACTCCTCAACTTGGTATTGCTTAACTTGATGTTTCAATTGCTCGTTCGAGCGCCTCACCGCTGTTACCTGCACTGCGGGAAACACTGCGCGATGCAGCTTAACTGAATTTGTTCCGGTTACCGGTCCGGCCGTCATGACGTGGGTCAATTTTGTAAAAAATAGTTGGGCCAAAGAGCGGCAAACTGATGCCAATCACGGTATCAAAAAACAAATTCGTGTACATTAAATTCCAAGTGCGGCCACGCCGGAAGCGCGCCAGTCTCACTGCGTTTTTGCAGCCACAAACTTGGTGTCTCGGCGCAGTGCAATTCATTCGAGGCTTGCCTCCAGTTTGAATTTCCGGTGACGCCGCATCACATTGAACGCAACCAATTTTCTAAATGAATGGCATGCGCACTGGCTGTTTCTCGGCCGAGGCGACACGCAAGGAGATGACACGATGACTACACATGTGATGGTGCAAGACCTGGGGCTGAAAAACAGCGTCGGCAAATATCCCCAATGGAAGATCAACGAAGGCGCGAATCACTTCGACATCACGGTTGATGGCCAGACTTTTGCTGCACAAGAGGGCGATACCATCCTGGTCGCTGCGCGCAAGGCCGGCATCGAGATCCCGGCGATGTGTTCCGATTCACGCACCAATCCGAACAGCGATTGCGGCCTGTGCGCAGTCGAAATTGATGGCAATGCGGACTCCGTGAAGGCCTGCGAAACCAAGGTGCACAAAGGCATGCAAGTGGTCGTCAATTCGCCCGCCTTGACCGACCTGCGCCGTCAAATTCTTAACACTTACCTGAGCAACCACAATGCCTACTGCCTGCCGCCCTGTTCCTACAAATGTCCGGCCGGCATTGACATCCCAGGCTACATCGGCCTGATTGCGCAAAAAAAATATGTCGAAGCGACTGCCTTGATCAAGGAAAAACTGCCACTGCCGCAGATCATAGGCCGCGTTTGTCCGAGGCCGTGTGAGAGCGTCTGCCGGCGCGCGCAGGTGGACGAGGAGCAACCGGTGGCGATCTGTTCACTCAAGCGTTTTGCTGCGGATCGCGCGCGCGAACTCGGCGCCATGACGCAACCGCAACCGAAACCAGCCACCGGCAAGAAGGTGGCCGTGGTTGGCGCCGGCCCGGCCGGACTGACCACCGCCTACTATCTCGCACTGGAAGGTCACCAGGTCACGTTGCTGGAAGCGCAGGAAGCCGCCGGCGGTATGCTGCGCTATGGCATTCCGCCTTACCGCCTGCCCAATCAGGTGATCGATGACGAGATCAACGACATCCTGGCGCTCGGGGTCGAGTTGAAGCTCAATCAACGGCTGGGCCGCGACTACCTGCTTGACTCGCTGACCGATAGCTATGACGCGGTGTTCATCTCGATCGGCGCTTGCACCGGCAAGATGGCGCGCGTCAAGAATGAAAACGCCGAGGGCGTGATGCCGGCGGTCGATTTTCTGGCAAAAGCCAACCGGGGCCAGCGCTTCGACCTGGGCCAGAACGTGGTTGTCATCGGTGGCGGCTTCACTGCCGCCGATGCGGTGCGCACTGCGCGCCGCATGGGTGCCCCTAATGTGACGCTGTCGTACCGCCGTTCGCGCAAGGAAATGCCGGCCAGCCCGCACGAAATCCATGATTGCGAAGTCGAAGGCGTGGTGCTTGACCTGCTGTCGGCGCCGATTGAAGTGAAGATCAATGACGCTGGCCGTGCCATCGGCCTCGTTTGCCAGCGCATGCGCCTGGGTGAACCCGATGCCAGCGGGCGTCGCAGCCCGGAGTCGGTGCCCGGCTCCGAGTACCTGATCCCGGCCGATACCATCCTGCAGGCCATCAGCCAGGACGTTGACGTCAAGAGCCTGCAAATCAGCAATATCGGCACCACCCGCTGGGGCAGCATCGAGGTTGACGAAGCCACCATGAAAACCAACCTGCCCGGTATCTTCGCCGGCGGCGATGCGTCGCTGGGCGCGGCCACCGCAGTTGAGGCCATTGGCCAGGGGCGTCGCGCGGCCTACGCGATCGACGCTTACCTGAGAGGCGCAGACGACCGGGAAATCGCAAAAGTCATTCAAATCGAGCGGCCCAAGTTTTTCGACATTGGCACCTGGCCCAAGCAAAGCGCCAAGCTGGCGGTCATGCCGGTGCTGCCAAAAGAAAAACGCGTCTCGGTTTTCGGCCAAGACATTGCCCCGGGCGATACCGGGGCCATAACGGCCGCCGGCGCCTATGCCGAAGTTGAATTGGGCTTCACCGAAGCAGCGGCCATCACCGAAGCGCAGCGCTGCTTGCAGTGTGTATGCCAGGCCGCTGGCACCTGCGATTTGCAGAAATACTCGCTTCAATTCGGTGCCGGGACCAAGGAATATGTGGGGCCGCTGGCCTTTGCCGGCAAGCACAACAAGGGTTCTGCGCCGGCGAAAATCGCAGCCGTCACAACCAACGCCTAAGACATATTCGCCAGATACAAGGACGCTAGTTACCATGACTACAACCCAGACACCCTCTCAAAGTCGGGCCATCGCCCAAGCGCTGGAAGATAACTTCATAGAAGGACATAAGGCGCCAAGTTCACTGCGCACTGCGCTGGTGCAAGGCAGCGATGCGCTTGAAGGTTTCTACACGCCGCTGCAATCGCTGCCGTTCTTCGAATTGCACAAGGAAAAGTGCATACAGTGCCACAACTGCGTGCGCATCTGCAATGAGGTGCAGCATCGCAAGGTCTATGCGATCGACGAAACAGGCTACCCGGCGCTGGTCAGTGGCACCTATGACTTTCGCGACACCGAATGCAACAACTGCGGTCAATGCGTGAGCGCCTGCCCTACTGGCGCGCTGAAAAACCTGCTCGACAGCGGCAAGTTGCTCAGCAGCCAGCGCAAAAAAGTCACGACCACCTGCAGCTACTGCGGCGTCGGCTGCGCGATGAACCTCGAAGTGGAAAACAACAAGGTCGTCGCGGTCAGCGGTGCGTTCGTTTCGGATGCGAACGAGGGCAATCTGTGCGTGAAGGGACGCTTCGGCATGGAATTCATTCACAGCAAGGACCGTCTGACCCGACCCTTGATTCGTCGCGGCGGCAAGAACAGTCCGCTGGAAGAAGCGAGCTGGGACGAAGCGATCCGTTTTGCGGCCGATGCCCTGATGGCGGTAAAAGCCAAGCATGGCTCTGCTGCGATCGGTGGCTTGACCTCGGCGCGCGCAACCAACGAAGACAACTACGTATTCCAGCGCTTCGTGCGAACCGCACTGGGCACCAACAACATCGACCATTGCGCCCGTCTGTGCCACATGGCGTCTGTGGTCGCGCTTCAGATGTCGGTCGGCAGCGGCGCACCTAGCGTATCAACGCCGGATATCCGCATGGCTGACGCGTTCATCGTCGCTGGCTCGAACACGACCGAAACCCATCCGGTGATTTCGAGCGCGGTCATGAAAGCCAAGTACGAAGACGGCGCAAAAATCGTCGTCATCGACACCCGTCGCATCGAAATGGTCAACCATGCCGACGTCTGGCTGCGCCCGCGCCTGGGCACCAACGTCGCCGTGCTCAACGGTCTGGCCCATGTGATGCTGGAACAGGGATTGGCCAACGAAGCCTTCATCCAGTCGCGTACCGAGGATTTCGACAAATTTCGCGAGTCGGTCAAGAAATATACGGCGGAATATGTCGAGCAGATCAGCGGCGTACCCGCCGAACGTCTGCGCGAAGCGGCCCGCATCTATGGCAAGGCCAAGCGCGGCATGCTGATGTGGGGCATGGGCATGACGCAACATCTGACCGGCGTGGACGCCTGCCTGGCGCTGTGCAACCTGTTCCTGATGACCGGGCATCTCGGCAAGCCCGGTGCAGGCTTCATCCCGATTCGCGGCCAAAACAACGTGCAGGGATGCAGCGACATGCAGGGCATGAACAACGCACTGCCGGGTAATCATGACATCAACAATCCCGCGCACCGTGCCAAGTTCGAGAAAGCCTGGGGTGCACCGCTGCCGACCAACCCGTACCTGACCCTGGTCGAAATGGAGGAAGCGTCGTTGCATGGCGGGATCAAGGCCCTGTACATCATGGGCGAGAACCCGATGGGCAGCAGCCCCAACGTGAACGAGGTTGAGGCCGGACTGAAGAACCTGGAATTCCTCGTGGTTCAGGACATGTTCCTGTCTGAAACCGCCAAGCTGGCCGACGTCGTGTTCCCGGTCTGCAGCTTTGCCGAGAAGGATGGCACCTTCACCAACACCGAGCGCCGCGTACAGCTGGTGCAGAAAGCCATTCCCGAGGTCGGAGAATCTCGTGCCGACTGGAAGGTGATCTGCGACATGTCCGCTGCGATGGGTTATCCGATGCCATACACCAGTGCGGCGCAGGTGATGGAAGAAATTGCATCGCTGGTTCCGTCCTACGGCGGCATCCGCCACGAACGCCTGCACAACGGCGGCCTGCTGTGGCCCTGCCCGGATGAAAACCATCCAGGCACACGATACCTGTACGACAAGAAGTTCTCGACCGCGAACGGCCTGGGCAAGTTCCACGCGGTGGAGTACGTCGATTCCGGCGAACACACGAGTGACAAATACCCACTGATCCTGACCACCGGTCGCCTGCTGGAGCATTACCATACCGGCACGATGACGCGGCGCAACCGCGGCCTCGATTTCATGAAGCCGGAGGGCGAGGTCGAAGTGAATCCGGAAGATGCCCGCCGCTTCAACGTGGCGCAGGGTGAGAAGGTGCGCCTGGTGTCCCATCACGGCGCAGTGGAAGTCAAGGTGAAAGTGACCGAGCGTTCCCCGGAAGGGGTGGTCTTCTATCCGTTCCACTTCGCGGAAGCGTCCGCCAACCGACTGACCGGCAGCGAGTCGCTGGACAAGCAGTCTGGGACGCCGGCCATGAAGCGCTCTGCGGCCAGGATCGAGAAGATCGCAACGGCGTAACTCGCGCGGTTCGCTGTCGAAAAACAGTACCCCGTCAGTCGTCCGGTTGACGGGGTATTTTCAAGCTGGCGCACCGGTGAAGTCACGCAACTCGCGCAGACTGGGCTTGACCAGGTAAACGCCTTCCTCAAGCGCCGCCGCCACCGCCGGGGTGCTGCTGCGGCACGCCGCACCTGAGTTGTGCGTTGGGATAACCCGGTTGGTTGAGGTGGCGATATCAACCGCGGGATTCATGGTGACGGTAAGGATATCCATCATTGCCATTCGAGAATATCATGACTGTCTTTGACAGGAGCACCCATGATTGATCTTTACTACTGGCCCACGCCCAACGGTTGGAAAATTTCCATCATGCTCGAAGAGTGTGGCTTGCCCTACCAACTTATTCCGGTGAACATTGGCAAAGGCGAACAGTTCACGCCAGAATTTTTGGCGATCAGTCCGAACAACCGCATGCCCGCCATCATCGATCACGACCCCGCCGGTGGCGGCGCGCCCATCGCGATGTTTGAGAGCGGCGCTATTCTGATCTACCTGGCCGAAAAAGCGGGCCGATTCATGCCGACCGATCTGCGCGGGCGCTACCTGGTCTTGCAATGGCTGATGTGGCAAATGGGCGGGCTCGGCCCAATGGCTGGCCAAAACGGTCACTTTTTACTCTATGCGCCGGAGCAAGTACCCTACGCCATCGAGCGCTACGGCAAGGAAGTCAACCGGCTCTATGGCGTACTCAATACCCAGTTGGAAAAGACCGGTGCTTTTGTGGCCGGCCCTGATTACTCCATCGCCGACATGGCCATCTTCCCGTGGATCCGAACCCACAACGCGCAACACATTTCGCTAGACCACTTTCCCCACATCCAGCGTTGGTACAACGTCTTGCTGCAACGCCCGGCGCTGCAGCGCGGCGTCGATCAACTCAAGGAATTGCGCGCTGGCACGATGACCGAAGAGGCCCGTAAAGCACTGTTCGGGCAGACCGCTCAAAGCGTGCGCAGCGGCATTCACAAACTAAGTTGATCCGCCTTGAAAGCGATCGGTGATGATTGAATTTTTCTTTGATTGTTCCAGCCCCTGGACCTACCTGGCGTTTCACAACCTGCAGGCGCTGGCCGCCGAATTGAACGCGCCGGTGCGCTGGCGACCGGTGTTGGTGGGCGGCATTTTTAACGCCGTCAACCCCAGCGTCTATGCCATGCGCGACCACCCGGTGCCCGCCAAGTGGGCCTACATGCTCAAGGATTTGCAAGACTGGGCAGCTCTGGCCGGTCTGAAGATTGTGATGCCGCCCAAGGTGTTCCCGGTCAACAGCGTGAAGGCCATGCGCGGCTGCCTCTGGCTGGAGCCACAGGGCAAACTGTTGCCCTTTGCCAGGGCCGTGTTTGAAGCCTACTGGGCGCGCGGGCAAGACATCTCAAACGACGCCGTGCTGGTCGATCTGTGCGCTCAAGTGGGTGTCGATGGCGATGCATTCCTGAGCGGCATTGCCCAGGGCGCCATCAAGGACCAGCTCAAAGTCAACACCGACGAAGTCATCCGCCGTGGCGGCTTTGGTTCACCCACCATGTTCCTCGGTGACGATATGTATTTTGGCAATGACCGGTTGCTGCCGTTGCGGTCCGCGCTGTTGCGCCAGCGTGCGTAGCGGGGCTGGGCGGCAATTTGGCCTGGCTTTTGAGGAGTCTGCGACACTTGCCCTTTCGGCCCGTCAGGCCGCCCACTCGCAACGACATGACCACCTTAATCCACGACATCCATATTGCCCAATCCGAACCGCTGCCCGAGCCCAGGTTGCTGCGCGCAGAACTGCCGGCCGATGAAACGCAAGCAGCGTTTATTACCTCGGCACGCGCGGCCACGCGCGCCATCCTGCGCGGCGAAGATGACAGGCTGCTGGTGATTGTGGGCCCCTGCTCGGTCCATGAACCCGCATCGGCGCTCGAATACGCGGCACGCTTGCGCGAGGTGGCAGGGCGGCTCAAAGACGAGTTGCTGATCGTGATGCGTGTCTATTTTGAGAAACCTCGCACCCGCATGGGCTGGAAAGGTCTGATCTACGACCCCAGCCTGGATGGACAAGGCGACATCCGAGAAGGACTGCGCCAGGCGCGCCACCTGCTGCTGGAATGCGCGCGGCTGGGCGTACCCGCTGCCTCGGAAATCCTGGACTTGGTAACGCCGCAGTATTACGCCGAATTGCTGACCTGGGGCGCCATTGGTGCGCGCACTGTGGAAAGCCCGCTGCACCGTCAGATGGCATCGGCACTGTCAGCGCCGGTGGGTTTCAAGAATGCCACCCACGGCAGCGTGAGCGCAGCCATCGATGCGATCCATGTCGCCGCCCAGACGCACCGTTTCCCGACCATCTCGCTCGAAGGCAAGGCCACCGTGATCACGACCACCGGCAACCCGGACGGACATCTGGTGCTGCGAGGGGCCAACGATGGCCCCAATTACGACGCCGCCAGCGTGCAAGTCGCGTCGGCTGCGTTGCAGGCCGCGGGGCTGGCGCAGCGCTTGGTGATCGACTGCAGCCACGGCAACAGCAGCAAGGACTACACACGCCAGGCCATGGTGGCGGCAGACATCGCACGCCAACTGACCAGCGGCAGCGACAGCATCTGTGGCGTCATGCTGGAGAGCCACCTGTTGGAAGGCCGCCAGGACATCGTCAACGGGCGCACCGGTCTACGCTACGGTCAAAGCGTCACCGACGCGTGCATGGGCTGGGAGACCAGCGTCAGCGTGCTGCAAGAACTTGCCGAGGCAGTGAACGCGCGTCGTGTGACACTGCGCAGCCGACATCCCGGTATTGGTTGAGGACAGAGCTGGCTCGCGCAGCAACGCTGCGGTCTGTCCCGCAAAGTACTGGTCGGCTTGGATGCTGTGTTTTATTTTTGAAGAAGTCAGCGCCAGCGACTCCTTCACCAATGAAAAAGGCCTTCAAGAATCACTCCTTGAAGGCCTTTGGACTGTCTCTTGGTCGGTGTGAAAGGATTCGAACCTTCGACCCCTTGCACCCCATGCAAGTGCGCTACCAGGCTGCGCCACACACCGAAACTGTGCCGCGATTATAACTGTTGATCCTGCAAATTTCAGGCGGCCAAAGACAGGAGATCACGAATATCGAGCAGTTCGCGCCGCAAGAAGAGGGGAACACTGTCCAAGCTTGGGTCAGACTGGCCGTCGTTGAAATCAGTCAATGCAGAATCGTTGGTCTGAATGACTTCGACACCGTCAAGCAGCACCTCGCCATTGTGTTTTTTGTCGTGCTCGGCCTGCAGGATTTCCTGCATTTTGTTACGGGCACCACTGATGGTGAAACCCTGCTCATAGAGCAAATCGCGAATGCGGCGGATCATCAACACCTCATGGTGTTGGTAATAACGGCGATTGCCGCGCCGCTTCATGGGCCGCAACTGCGTGAACTCCTGCTCCCAATACCGTAGCACGTGAGGTTTGACGCCGCACAAATCGCCCACCTCACCGATGGTGAAGTAGCGTTTAGCAGGTATGCACGGGAGGAGTTTCTCCATTTAAATCAATGCCATGGGAGAGAAGGTGCGAGGTTACTCCAAGTCACCACCGTATGTAAAGACAGGATTTAACGCTGAGCATCAAACCAACTAAGCCGTTGAAGGTGGGTGCCCTTCATTCTGAATTTGTTCTTTGAGTTTGTGGCTGGCATGAAAGGTTACCACCCGGCGAGACTCGATCGGAATGGTTTCACCGGTCCGGGGGTTGCGCCCCGGGCGCGGGGCCTTGGTTCGAATCTGAAAATTGCCAAAACCTGACAACTTGACATCGACCCCGCTCACCAGACTGTCCGTAATCAGAGTAAAAAACGCGTCAATCATGTCTTTTGACTCACGCTTATTCAAACCAATTTGCTCAAACAGAAGCTCTGCCAACTGGGCTTTTGTCAGCGCCGGAGTTTCCAGACTTTCAACCGCGATGTCCATAAAATCCTCGTTTCCTTTTCAGACGACGGTCCCAGGTCAGGCGCGCTGACGGGCACCCACTGCGCTTGCAAGCGAGCCAACCACAGCGCGCACGGTGGTGTCGATTTGTTCTTCGGTCAGGGTGACTTCGTCGCTGTTGAGCGTCAGGCGCAACGCCATGCTTTTTTCATGGTTGGGCACCAGCCCGCCATCCAGACCTTTCGCGGTTTCTGCACGATAAATATCAAACAGGGTGGCAGCGCGCAACAACTCGCAGCCGGGTGCCGCCCAAACTGCCGCCATCAATGCGTCATGGGTGACGGTCTCATCGACCACCACGGCGATGTCGCGCGCAACGGCTTGATGTTTGGCGACGGCTTTAAACACGCTTACCTCACGCTGCAACACAGCATCGAGCTCAAGCTCAAACATGACCGGTGCCTGCACCAGATCATAGCCCTGGCACCACTTGGGATGAAGCTCGCCGACAAAACCAATGGCCACACCTGCGAGCCAGACGCGGGCACAGCGTCCCGGGTGCATGGCGGGATGCGCGGCCGGTACAAACGTGGCTTGGCGTGGTGCCAGCAAGGCTTCGACATCGCCCTTGATATCAAAAAAATCGACGTCCTTCTCTTTTCGCCCCCACTGCAGCACATCGGCACTGCCGCACACCAGACCGGCCACGCGCATGGGCTGGGCAAAGCCCTCGACGGTGGTGTCCGTATTTTTCACACTGGCATCGCGCAAGAACACGCGCCCCAGCTCAAATACGCGCACGCGCTTGGCTTTGCGGTCGAGGTTGAACTTCAAAACCTGCAACAGCGAACCCAGCAAAGAGGATCGCATCACACTCATTTGGCTGGCGATCGGGTTGAGCAGCCGGATTGGGTTGGGATTGCCGCCAAGTTCATGCTCCCAACGCTCTTCAACGAAGCTGAAATTGATGGTTTCCTGGTAACCCAAGGCGGCAACCGCGCGGCGTAAGGCGAACGCACTGCGCCGGGACTCCGGGCGAATTCTTGCGGTAACAGGCGCCAGCGGCGGTGTCTGTGGCAAGTTGTTGTAGCCCACCATGCGCGCCACTTCTTCGATCAGGTCTTCTTCGATCTGCAAGTCAAAACGATAAGAAGGCGCCAGCACCGTGATCACGCCATCGCCCTGCGTGACAGGCAGCCCCAGACGGTTCAGCGCATCAACGCATTGCGCCTGCGTAAGCTCCATGCCAAGAATCTTGCTGGCACGCGCCACGCGCAGTTTGACCACCGCAGCGACCGGCATGTTCACCTGCTGGTCATCGATAGGACCCGCTACAGTTTTGTCGGTACCGCAGATGTCAATGATCAATTGCGTGATGCGCTCAAGATGCTCGACCGTCTGGTTCGAATCGACACCACGCTCAAAGCGGTGGCCAGCATCGGTGGAGAAGTTAAAGCGCCGTGAGCGGCCGGCGATGGCTTTGGGCCACCAAAAAGCGGCTTCCACATAGACGTGCTGCGTCTCATCCGAGACGGCGGTCGCGTCGCCCCCCATGATGCCAGCCAGCGATTCCACTTGGGTGTCGTCCGCAATCACACCGACCTGGTCGTCCAGCGTCACTGTGCTGGCGTTGAGCAGCTTGAGTTGCTCGCCCGGTTGGCCCCAGCGCACGTCCAGACCACCGTGTATTTTGTCCAGGTCAAAAATATGCGAGGGGCGGCCCAGTTCAAACATCACATAGTTGGAAATATCGACCAACGCGGTGACGCTGCGCTGCCCACAGCGCGCCAACCGATCCACCATCCATTGCGGCGTCTTGGCGCGCGTATTGACATGGCGAACGATGCGACCGGAGAAACGCCCGCACAGATCGGGTGCACTAACTCGCACCGGCAGCTTGTCAGTGCTGCCAACCGGCACAAAGGGAAAACTTGGCGGCTTCAAAGGCGCGCCAGTCAAAGCGGCGACTTCGCGCGCCACGCCAAAAACGCTCAGGCAGTGCGCCAGATTGGGCGTGAGCTTGAGGGTGAACAAGGTGTCGTCCAAATTCAAAAGCTCGCGAAGATCTTGACCCAGCGCTGCCTCAGCAGCAAGCTCCATCAGGCCAGCGTGATCGGTTGAGAGTTGGAGTTCACGCGCCGAGCACAACATGCCGCAGCTCTCAACGCCACGCAGCATGCTGACTTTGATCAGAAAAGGTTTGCCGTCTTCGCCCGGTGGCAACTCGGCACCCACCAAGGCGCAAGGCACCTTGATACCGGCACGGGCGTTGGGGGCACCACAGACAATGGTGAGCAATTCAGGCTGCCCGACATCCACCTTGCACACACGCAGCCGGTCCGCATTGGGGTGCTGCACCGCCTCTTTGATTTCGCCCACGACGATGTTGCGAAACGGTGGCGCCACGGGTTTGAGCTCTTCAACTTCAAGCCCGGCCATGGTGAGCGTTTCAGCGAGTTGTGCTGTGGATAGCGGCGGGTTGCAGAATTCGCGCAACCAGGATTCGGGGAATTGCATAGATTTAATCAGTTGAGGACAACGCTTGTTCGCTTCGCGTAACTGCGGCCTGTCCCGCAAAGTCTTTCATTTGGTTGAGGACAGCGCTTACCCACTTGGTGGGGTTGCGGCCTGTCCGGCAAAGTTTCATATCTATTCAAATTGCGACAGAAAACGGATGTCGCCGTCAAAAAACAAGCGCAAATCATTGATGCCATAACGCAGCATCGTGAGGCGGTCAGGACCCATGCCAAAGGCAAAGCCAATGTACTTCTCAGGCTCCAAACCCATGTTGCGAATCACGTTGGGATGGACCTGACCGGAGCCCGCCACTTCCAGCCAACGCCCGGCCAGTGGCCCACTCTGGAATTGGATGTCGATTTCAGCACTGGGTTCGGTAAACGGGAAAAAACTCGGGCGAAATCGAAGCACCAGATCATCCGATTCAAAGAAGGTTCGACAAAAATCCGTGAAGACGAACTTGAGATCCTTAAAGCTTATATTCTCGCCCACCCACAAACCTTCGCACTGATGAAACATGGGCGAATGGGTGGCATCGCTGTCAACCCGGTAGGTGCGTCCGGGCGCGATGACGCGAATCTCAGGCATGGGGCCGGAAAAAAGCGGCTCCGCGGACGGTCCTTGGCTGAACGCGGCACGGTGCTGCTTGACGTGCTGCACGGCATAGCGAATCTGCATCGGACTGGTGTGCGTGCGCAGTAAATTTGGCGCAGCAGCGCTGCCACCTTCAACGTAAAACGTGTCATGCATGGACCGCGCCGGGTGGTCCTGCGGCGTGTTCAGCGCCGTGAAATTAAACCAGTCGGACTCGATTTCCGGGCCTTCTGCAACGGCAAAGCCCATCGAGCCGAAAATCGCTTCGATGCGTTCCAGCGTGAGTGATACGGGATGCAAACCGCCCTGCCCGCGCCTGCGCCCGGGCAGGCTCACGTCCAGCGCTTCGGCCTGAAGTTGCGCCTGCATTTGAGCATCCGCCAGCATTTGGCGCCTGTCATTCAAGGCCCCCTCAATGGCTTGCTTGGCAAGATTGATCGCTGCACCGCGTAATTTTTTCTCGTCCACAGTCAGGGCGACCATGTCTTTCATCAGTTTGGTGATGTGACCCGACTTGCCCAAAAACAAGGCTTTGGCATTTTCCAGCTCTGCCGGTGTGGTGGCCTGCCCAAATGCGGTTTTGGCACTGTCAATGACAACCTTCAACTCGTTCATATTTTCTCTGGCGCTCTCTTATCGTTCCAACACAACCTGCGTACACGTCAGTCATCTCTGAAACCGCATTTTCATGAAAAAAGGGCTAGCGCCTTTTCAAGCTCTAGCCCTTGTTGACGGTGCATGGATCACTATTCCGAATAGTTGGGGACAGCACTTGCCGCTTTGCGGCTGCGGCCTGTCTCACAAAGTTCCAGATCAGCGAGTCGCCGTGAACTCAAGCAGCCAGCTTGGCCTTGACTTGTTCCACGATGCCGGCAAAAGCAGCCATGTCATGCACTGCAATATCGCTCAAGACCTTGCGGTCGATTTCAATATGGGCTTTCTTCAGACCATTGGCAAACTGACTGTAAGTCATGCCGCACTGGCGGGCTGCCGCGTTGATACGGGCAATCCACAACTGACGAAAGACACGCTTTTTGGTGCGGCGGTCACGGTAGGCATATTGCCCGGCCTTCATCACCGCTTCTTTGGCGACCCGAAAGACATTACCACGGCGACCGCGGAAACCTTTTGCAAGGGCTAAAACTTTTTTATGGCGGGCGTGAGCCGTTACACCACGTTTGACGCGAGGCATGTGAGTACTCCTTGTTCGTCGTTAATTAAATACCACGGCCGGGCAGCATCTGTGCCATGCGACCCATATCGGTCTCATGAACAGCCGTTGCACCACGCAGATGGCGTTTATTTTTGGTGGTCTTCTTGGTCAGAATGTGACGTTTGAAGGCTTGGCCGCGTTTAACGGTGCCACCGGGACGGACGCGGAAGCGTTTCTTCGCCGCGCTCTTGGTCTTCATTTTGGGCATCTTCATGCTCCTTCTTCATTGTGCTCGTGAGGCGTCCGCAAACGGTTTGCAGTCTTGTTGGCCCCGAGCCACTTTTAAGTGGTGAACGTTAATTCACCACTTTAAAGGGATGAGTGTTACCTCACCACCTTCAAGCGACGTTTTCTAATGCGTCACTTTTTACAGCACACCCGTTGTAAAAACCAATGTGCCGAAAACTTTTTACGAAGCCGCAGCCGGTGCTGTTTCCGCTACCGGCTTGGTCGCAATCTTTTTCTTCCCAGGCGCAATCATCATGATCATCTGGCGCCCCTCGAGCTTGGGAAACTGCTCAATCAAAATCAGATCACCCAATTCACTGCGGATGCGATTCAACAAAGCCATGCCCAATTCCTGGTGCGTAATCTCCCGACCCCTGAAGCGCAAAGTAATCTTGCACTTGTCGCCTTCAGACAAGAAACGCTTGATATTGCGCATCTTGATGTTGTAGTCACCGTCATCGGTGCCCGGACGGAACTTGATCTCCTTGATCTCAATTACCGTCTGCTTCGCTTTCGCTTCCGCCGCTTTCTTTTGCTCCTGGTATTTGAATTTGCCGTAATCCATCAAGCGACAGACCGGCGGTACCGCCGTGGCAGAAATTTCAACCAAATCCACATCCAATTCGCCTGCCATGCGCAGCGCGTCCATCAGGCTAACCACTCCAAGCGGTTCATTTTCAACTCCGGAGAGTCGAACTTCCGGGGCCATGATTTCCCGGTTCAGGCGGTGTTTGCGTTCTTCGCGGTGACGGCGGTCACGAAATTCAGTAGCGATGGTTCAGTCCTTCATAAATTCTGCTACAAATAATGTAGCTAAAACCGTTTTGTACACGCGAACAAACTGCGCTCTTGTTTGATACCGGCTCAAACAACAGATTTGCTAATAATGTCGCCCGAGATTTTTTGCATAAATGCGTCAAGGGACATCACACCGAGGTCTTGACCACCCCGGGCGCGCACTGCAACGGTACCTGCTGCTTTCTCTTTGTCGCCTACGACAAGGATATAGGGCAGCTTTTGCATTGAATGCTCGCGTATTTTATACGTAATTTTCTCATTGCGCAGATCAGTGATCACCCTAAGTTCTTGATTTGGCAGTGATTTCTTCAATTTTTCGACAATTTCACGACAATAATCGGCCTGCGCGTCGGTGATATTAAG
>Ga0315272_10000960_pt1 | contig 14607 bp, 14 predicted proteins | sample C3_middle_MG_FD_203918 | JGI IMG/M metagenome (GOLD analysis project Ga0315272, IMG submission 203918) | Sediment microbial communities from Yellowstone Lake, YNP, Wyoming, USA - C3_middle | ecosystem: Environmental > Aquatic > Freshwater > Lake > Sediment | place: USA: Wyoming | collected...
GCATGTGGGCATCGTGGGGGAACAGGGCCATGAAGTTTCCCGGAAACAGGCCCACCCGCAAAAGACCTTGCTCGGGGTGTTTGTATAATTCCACATCTTTCGCGGCGTCATAGGGGGTGTCAATCACCAGTGCATCGGCCTGGCACCAGCCAATCACCTCTTCTCCGGTGAGGACCGCTTGAATATCCAGATATTTCCGGTGCGCTTCCAGCTCCGAGGTTTCCGGGGAGCGGGTTTCATAGCTCATGACAATGGCGAAGAGGTCATCGCCTTGTAAGTGGTATTTTTTTTCTTCCGCGTCGGGAGGCAACGACCGGAGAAAATCAAAGGCCAATTGCCATGCTTTGCCCAAGGGGTAATATTTGTAGTTGTCTAAACGATCAACGATCATGGCTGTGAATTCCTGTTTGGCTATTTTGCTTGGGCGAGGTTGAGATCCGTTTGGTTGGCCTTACTGTTTCGGCTGGAACGTGCGGCGCCCAGCATCAATTGGTTAAACGAAGTTGCAGGGAAATTTCATGCAGCCGCCTGTCAATTGTCCAGAGCGGAACCTTGGTAAGCAGGGCGGACATGAGCAAATGAATATCAATATACCCCAACCCTTTGCCCATCAGCGTGTAATCTTCAATGAATTTGATGAGTTCCTCGTCATCTGCACGGATCGCCATGGGAAGCTCTTGGAGGAGCGTGAGTATCTCTGTTCTATTTTTGAGATATCCGCAAGCGAGTTCGCCAATGATAAACGGGTGACAGATGACCTGGCCGTTATTTAATAATGCGTCAAGTCCGATGGTCCCGGATCGTAAATGATCAACCCAAACCGAGGTGTCGACCAGAATCATCTTATGATTCCTCGGGTCTTCTTCGCGGAATCATTTCCAGATTTTTTTCAGTTCCCCCCAATCCGGCGAGTCTTTTCGCACTTTCCTTGGCGATGAGCGCTTGCAATCCGAGCCTGACCAGAGAGGTTTTTTCCGTAACCCCAGTCAATTTCGCAGCTTTTTCCAGCAAGGTATCTTCGATATTCAGCGTTGTTCTCATGGGTGATCTTCCTCGTATGCATGATTTGTATGTACTAGTATGCATATCTTGTCTGCCAGTGTCAAGGTCAAACACGAAGAGAAAGATTTACGCTTCGTTGTCTTAGCTGGCTCTTCGATGTAGGTATTGAATTTTACATTATGGCCTCAAGCCCCCGGCTGCTGACAGGATTTTGCCAGCAGATCCTGTAGCTTCCAGGGCGAGGACAGGCAGGCGCAACCCTGACTGCACTCGTTGAGCAGGGCGCAGAAGTTGATGAACTCCTCCATCAGGTTGGTGGTGGCCTTTTTTTTGTATTGAATGATCTGCAAGGTCCGTTTCATGTCGATGCCCTCCACGGGCAGCCCTGCCAGCCATCCCTGCTCCACCTCCCGGCAGACCGCCAGTTTTGAGAGGCAGGCGACCCCGGCCCCCGATTCAACCGCTTTTTTGATGGCCTCGGTATGGCCGAGTTCCATGACCACCTTGAGGCCGGTTACGTGGCGGCCCAGTTTCTTTTTGAATATCTGCGCCGTGCCCGAACCCTTTTCCCGCATGACCCACTCGCATCTCTCCAGATCCTCCGGTACGCGGAAGGTTTTCTGGGCGGCTATTTCGCTGGCCGGGCTGGCGATCACCATCAGTTCATCCTGAAGCCAGGGAATCGTTGATATCTGGTCATTGCTGACCTCTCCCTCCACAAAACCCAGATCCATGCTGCCGTCCACGATGAGTTCCTCGGCATGGCTGGTGTTGCATACCTCCATGTCGATGGCGACCGAGGGGTGCATCTGCTTGAAGGCCCCGATCAGATAGGGCAGAACATAATTGCCCACGGTGGAACTGGCCACGATTTTGAGGGCGCCGATAACCTTGTCCTTCTTCTCGGTCATCAGGGTCTCGATATTGTTGATCTGGCAGAGAATCTCCTTGGCAAACGGCAGGAGGTAGCGGCCACGGTCGTTGATCAGCAGGCTACGCCCCCGCCGGTCAAAAAGCGGGCCGCCCAGCTGATTCTGCAACTCGTTGAGGGCCATGCTCACCGCCGATTGGGTCAGAAACAGCCTTTCGCTCGCCTTGGTCACCTGTTGGGTTTCGGCCACGGCGACAAAGATTTCCAGTTGTCTCAGGGTAATGCTCATCCGGGTTCCTCGCAGGATAATGGTTTGGCTGGCTTTCTCGCTCAGACTTTACCATAAGTAAAACTTGCCACAAATATCTATATTATTCATTTTTATTTATCGTTGGGGTTCGTTACAGTGTCTTCACGATGCAGGGAGCATAGGGAGAAAAAACGGCAAAAATAGTTTTTTCTCGGCACAAGCGCCTGGTCGAGCCAGAAAGACAGCTCAGCAAAAAAAAGGAGGAATGCCCATGGGAAAGTCAGAAGATGCCATCTGTAGGATTGCCCCGCAACGCAACGCTTCTCCGATCAAAAGCGAAGAAGCGTTGGCAAACCGGTCAGAAAATTGGCTCGATACCGGGGGCGGCAAGCCTGTCCACACCAGCAATGCGCCGGGCGAGCACCACGGAAAATTCCCCCGCTTCACCCCGCGCCAGGAGATGTATGTGTTTCATCAGGGGGTTGGCCGGGTGCTCGACATCAGTATGGGCGGCGTCTCGTTTTCATACATTGCCGATAACCACCCGCCTGAGGAACTGCCGAGGGAGGGAATACTTTTTACCCACAGCGGCCAGCACATTCAGGGAATTCCCTTCGAGATCATGGCCGATGCCGTGTGTTCCCGGTTTTTTTCAAGCGACTATTTTGTCATGGAACGGCGGGTCCGCTTTGGCGAGCTTTCCGAGGCCCAGATCAGGCAACTGGAAAGTTTTATCCTGAACAATGCCCATATCCCGCAATGTTCCTACGATACCCGGTACACGGAGTATAAATCCGTATATGCCCCTGCCGGATTGGCTTCTCTGAGCAAAAAAGCGCGGGCAATGGAGAATGCGGATGTACGCCTGGCTTGATCGCGCTGACATCAGAATTTCCGAGGGGATGGACAGGTACTGCCAGCCCCTGATGCGATACTCCATCGCCCTCATCTTCATCTGGTTCGGCCTGTTGAAGCCATTGGGCATGAGTCCGGAAGCGGAACTGATCAAGCGGACGGTGTATTGGGTTTCTCCGCAGATTTTTTTGCCGGTTCTCGGCTGGTGGGAGGTAACTATCGGTCTGTGTCTGCTCTACCGACCGCTGATCCGCGTCGCCCTGCTGCTCCTGCTTCTCCAGTTGCCGGGGACGATGCTGCCTTTGATTCTGCTGCCGGAAATTTGCTTTACCCATCCGCCTTTCGGGTTGTCCCTGGAAGGGCAGTATATCGTGAAAAATCTTTTTTTAGTGAGCGCGGCTTTTATGATTGGCGGCAAGGTCCGCGCCCAATGATCGCCCTCAGCACCGGCAGCCCTCTTCCCCTGCCGGGGCGACTGCGGCTTTGCCCAGCTTTTCTCCCCTGGGCAAGGCCGCAGATTTTTTGTAAAAAAGGATTTTTCTTGGCATGGGCTTCCTTCAGCGCAGCCCCAATTTCAGCTTGGCGGGTACGGCCCCGTCCTCTTCTTCGCTCTGCACGGCAGGGCCAACGGTGATCCGGGCAGCCTCCGCTCCGGCCCGGCCCGTGAGTTCCTGGGCGATTGCCTTCCCCCGTTGTTCGCCAAGCCTCTCGAGTTCCGTTTGGGGCAAGGGCGCGGTTTTCACCAGATATGCAAACAGGGCCTGGTAGAAGTCCCGGTCCTCGCTTCCCTTTCCAATCAGAGCCAGGGCCGGATTCACCCGTTTGGCCTTTTTGCCCGTGATCTTTTCGTACTCGGCCAGCGCGGTTTTCAATCCCTCGTCTCCAGCCAGGGATTCCAACGCCCGTTGGGTCTTGCCATTGTCAAGCGCCACAGGACCAGGCTCTTCGTCCACGCTGATTTTCTCGCCAAGTTTTTTGGCCAGCGCCTGGCGAATATGCGCCGTCTTGAGTGCAATCCCGTCCAATGCCGGATCAAAACCTCCATGTACGGTGAGGACAAGCTGTTTTTTCTTATCCAGCATCCCGCTCACTGCTTTGAGTTTTTCCTGTTCCGGCGGAGTCAGATTTGTCAGTCCCGGTTCGAACAAAACCACGTCCGGATTTTTTACCCCGCTGCCAAACAAGCTGGCCAGCGCCCGGAATGGCGCGGTCGCCACCTTGGAGAGCAGATTGAATATCGCCTGCCGGACAACGTTCCCGTAGGAAAACTCAGGATGGTCCACATTTCCGTTGATCGGCACCGCCAGATCGATCTTCCCCTGGCTGTCGGTGAGCAGGGCAATGGCCAGATCCAGGGGCAGGTCCATGGCGGTGGGGCTCTCCACCCGATCGCCCAGGGTGAAGTTCTCCATCACCACCGAGTTTTTCCCGGCCAGCTCGCTGTCTTTGATCTTGTACTCAAGATCCAGGTTGAGTTTGCCCGAGGCGATGGCCCGTCCGGCAAAGGTTGCGGTGTAGGGGGAAAGGTGAGCCATGGTCACATTGCGAAACAGTACCGTAATGTCGGTGAACCGCTTGGGCTCAAAGGGTATCAGGCTGCCGGACGCCTTGGCCTGGCCGAATTCGCCCACCCTGCCTTCGAACTTGAGTGAGGTCCGGCTTGCCGGTTCGTTGGAGATGGAGTTGGCCGAGCCCCTGCACTGATGGATGCGGGTGGCAAAGGGCAGCACCAGGCTGAAATCGGCAAAATCCACCACGCCGTTTTCCAGGCGCACCCGGTCCACGGCCACAGGAAATGGTTTCTGATCCTCCTTGCCGGATTGCCCGGCGGGCTTGGGCTGTTGCTGGGTATTTTGCTTACGGAGTTTGGCAAGGTTGAGGCTCTTGTCCTTGAAGATGATGATCTTTGTTCCCGGCTCCTGCATTCGCACCTCCCGGATGGTGAGGCGGTCCGGGTTGAGGCTCAAGGCAAGGCCGCTGATCGTCGCCTCCTTCCAGGCAAGGAGGCGGTCGCCGGTGTCGTCTTCCTTGAGGAGTAAATCGTTGATGCTGGCGTCGCCGTCGAGGGTGAGGGCGGCCTGTTGCTGTTCGTTTTGGGTGCGAAGCAGGTGCACATCCGCCGAGAGGTTACCGGAAACCAGGGCAACGGCGGCATCCCGGTCAACCAGAGCATCCAGTGGTTTGAGGCTAAAGCGTGCGATGTGTGCTTGGGCCTCGATCCTGTCGCCTTTCTGGGAGACGGTTCCGTGTAGCGCTGCCTCGCCGCCCTCTTCGATGTCGGCCTTAAGATCGAAGGCCATGGGCTGGGTGGAATGGCCGAGGTCTTTCATCGTTGCGGTGAGGTCGCGCAAAGTGTAGGCGATTTTGCTGGCCTGATCGGTAACGCCAAAGCGGAAGCTGTTTATTGCAAGTTGATCCAAGGAGGCCTTCCAGGGAGGTTCCTGGCCGGTCTGCTTATGTTTCTCGGCGGGCGTTTTGGCAGCCTTCGGGGGGGATGCGAGGCCCAGATTCAGGGCAAGTCCGCCGCCGGATAGGGCAAGATGCTTGCCCGACGTTTTTCGTTTGGCAAGGTCAATCTTGGCGCCGACAAGGGAGAGTTTGGCCAGTTCCAGGTTGAGGCTGATGGGATTGGCGGGGCTGGCGTTGCTGAATCCCACGGTGGAGTCGGCGATGGTAAGGGAGTCGATCCCGATCTGCCAGGGCGGGGTGGGTTCCTCGGTTTCTTCTGGTTCAACAAGCCCCTCCCAGTTGCCGTGGCCGTTGGCATCCATGCTGACGGTTGCTGCAAGGCCATGCACAGTGATGGCTGGGAACTCCACCTGATGCTTGGCCAGATCGATCCGGCCGCCCGAGGCGGTGAGCGTGTCGAGCTTCAGGATCGGCTGGGCCGTGCCCGTGCCTTGTACGGCAAGTCCCTGGACTGTGATGGCAACCGGATTCATCTCAAGGGCGGGCTTTCCATCCTGCAAGGCAAAGCGATAGCCTGCCGTGAGCGCAAGGGTGCCTGGGGGAGGAGCGATATGGACCCGTTCCGGGAGAAAGCGCCAGATGGCGGCGGGCTTGAAGTCCTTGATCTCAAGGGAGCCAGTGGCCAGAATCGGGGCAAGGGACAGGTCGCCCTTCCAGGCAAGGGAGCCGCCTTCGGGCAGGGCGGCGGAAACCGCATAGGCCCCCCGCTGTTCGGGCAGGGTGGAGACCTTGACCAGCTCGATGTTCAGCGGGTCGATGGCAAAGGGCAGGGAGTTCGGTTTTTTGCTCTGATCCGTAAGGCTGGCCAAGCCGCCGGACAGGGAGAAATGCTGGAAATAGAGGCGGGGCAGTGGCTGTGGTTGGCCAGAAGCAGGGTCCGCCTTCGGCTCTGCCTCTGCGGAACCGGAGGGGTTCAGCTGTGCCAGGTTGAGGCGGCCCTCGCTGTCGATTGTGAGGCGGAGGGCGGGTTTTTCAATGACCAGATCGGCAAAGGTCCAGGCCCGGCGGAACAGGCTTTCCGTTTCGAAATCGACGAACAACCGCTCCACCGCAAGGATTGGTTCGTCTTCTCCTTCCTGCTCAAGGCGCAGCCCCTTGATCTCGCAGGTGAAAAGGATTGGGTTGATCCGGACCGCGTCCATGGTCAACCGGGCGTGCAGCTGTTCCGCAACGTATTGCGGGAGAAACCTTTTTAGCAGAGAGGGGGCAAGGAGGAATCCGGCCAGAGCGTAGACCGTGAAGAGGACCGCCAGCCCCACGGACAGCCGCAAGCAGAGGCGGCGGAATGCCGGAGGAAGGAACCGGAAAAATACGGACCCATGGGGAGAGGGTTTTTTTTCGAACATGAGACGCTGCCTCCGGATAAAAGCCTCCGCAGGCCTGCCCTTAGAAGGGGCTGGTCCCTGCGGAAGCGGAGAGTTTTTTTCTATCCAAGTACAGCATAGCAGAAAACTTGCAGGACAATAAGGCTGTAAATCCCGGCCAGCACATCATCGAGGACGATGCCCATGCCGCCGTTGACCCGCTGGTCGATGAGGCGGATGGGGTAGGGCTTGAAGATGTCGAAAAAGCGGAAGAGGGCAAAACCCAGCAGCCAGATCAGGGGGTTGTTCGGCGCGGCAATGAGGGTGATGAGCATGCCGATGACCTCGTCGATCACCACCACGCCGGGGTCTTTGCGGTCCAGGATCTTTTCCGCCTGCCCGGCCGTGATGACGGCGAGGAAGAAGATCCCCCCCAGGGCCAGGGCATAATGGTTCGGCGCCAGTTGGCGCAGGAAATAATGCAGGGGCAGGGCCAGCAGGGAGCCCCAGGTGCCGGGGGCCTTAGGGAGATAGCCCGCGCCGAAACCGGTGGCAATGCCCATGAATAAACGATCCATTTAGGTTTCCTTTTTAAAATCTGTGCGTTCGGCGCGAGCCACCTCGGCGTACACCTCTTTGATCGGAACGCGGTGCGCGATTGCCACCCGTTTGCAGTCCTCGTATTCCGGGGTCAAGACCTCCCCGGTGGGAGTCGTTACCTTTTTTACTTTCACCGCACCCCAGCGGGTGGGCACCGTGCCGGTCTCCCTGGGCAGGGTCCAGCGCTGCTCCGTGCGGAAACGCAACCCGATGGCCGTGGTCTCGCTGAGGATGCATTCCTTGATTGCCAGAGCCGCAGCCCGGTCGCAGATCACCCGCAGGAGGAAGCCGGGCCGTCCCTTTTTCATCTGGATGGGGATCAGGGCGACATCCAGAGCGTCCAGGGTAAACAACCGTTCACTGAGATAGGGGAAGGTTTCCGGCGACCAGTCGTCCAGATGGGTTTCGATCACCTCCACCTCTTGGGCCTCGACCACGATTCGGGCGCTACCGATGACCAGGCGCAGCAGATTGGGCTGACCATTGCTCAACTCTTGGCTGCCAGCCCCGTAACCCACAGCATTCATGGTCATGGCTGGCATGGAGCCAAAGTTTGAGGCCAGGGCCTTGACGATGGCGGCGCCGGTCGGGGTGACCAGCTCCTGGTTCAGCTCAACCCCGTAGGTGGGCACCCCTTGCAGCAGCTCGCAGACCGCGGGTGCTGGCAGGGGCAGCACCCCGTGGGCGCACTGGACCCAGCCGCGCGGCATGGGCAGGGGAGCGCAATGCAACCGGGTGATGTTCAGAGTGGCAAGGCCGATGGCCGCGCCGACTATATCAACAATAGAGTCGATTCCTCCCACCTCATGGAAATGGACGGTATCCAGCGGCTTGCCATGCACCTTGGCCTCGGCCTCGGCCAGCAGGGAGAAGATGGAAAGCGCTGTTTTTTTGATCGGCTCCGCGAGTCTGCTTGCGGTGATGAGCTGCCGGATGTCTCCCCAGGAGCGGTGCGGATGGTGCTCTCCGTTTTGGACCGTGAGGGTGGTGGCGGCGATGGCCCCGCAGGTTTTTTTGCCCACGGTCAGGGTATAGCCGTCAAGTCCCAGCAGGGAGAGCTGGCTGCGCAACTCCTCTTCCGGCAGCCCCGCATCAAGCAGAGCGCCAAGGAACATGTCGCCGCTGATCCCGGAGAAACAGTCGATATAGGCGATGGTTTGTTGCTCAGTCATTTTTCTCCGTTGGGCCATCGTCGGGAAAGGTCCGCTTGCTGTAGTGGGTGAGCCAAACGAGAATCCGTCTGTGGTAGAAGGCATACGGGAGGGCGATCAGGGTAGAGATCGCCAGGAGAATCACGAAGTTCAGATAGTCGCCTTGGTAGATCTCGGCCCCCTGGAAGGAGAGGAGCAGGGTGCCTGGGATTCGGCCCACCACGGTGATGAACAAAAAAACCGGCAGCGGCATGTGGCTCATGCCCAGCAGATAGGCCAGAGAGTCCTTGGGGAAGCCCGGCAGGAGAAAGAGGACAAAGGGGATGGCAAAATCTCCCTTGCTGACCAGATGGTTGAACCGCTTGTAGGTGGCGGTGTGCTCCAGACGGCGGCGGACCAGATCGCTCAGCAACCGACCGACCATGAAGGCCAGCCAGGAGCCGATGGTAAGCCCGATGGAGGAATAGACAAAGGAGGGCAGGGCGCCGAAGAGGTAGCCGCCCAAGATGCCGCTTGCCTCGCCGGGGATGGGGGCAATAAGTACCTGGAGGATCTGGATGGTGATGAAGATAAGGGGCGCAAAGGCACCCTTGGCCAGGATGGCCTCCCGGAGCTGTTCGCCGTGTTGCCGTGAATTTTGCAGGTAGGAAATGACCCTGCCAAAAATATTGTCCGGCTGAAAGGCATAGATGGCAATGGCTCCAATCGCGGCCAGGATGAGAATCAGGTAAAAGATGCGGCTTTTTAGAAATTTGGTCATGTGGGGAACCGGAGTCCGGGAGTAAGTGGCCTGCCTCGGAGAAAGGCGTCCACGCTCATCCGTTTGGAGCCTTCAAGCTGCACCTCGCCAAGGCGCAGATACCCTTCGCCCGTGGCCATCACCAGCCCATTCTTGTTGGCTCTGCACAGAGTGCCGGGCGTTTCGCGGACAGGCTCAATAATCACCTGCGGGGCAAAAAACCGCAGCCATTTGCCCTCCAGGGTGGTGTGCGCCATGGGCCATGGGTCCAGCCCCCTGATCTGGCAGCTGATTTCCCTGGCCGATCTCTGCCAGTTGATGGCGCTCAATTCTTTGGAGAGCGGCGGGGCCGGGCTGGCCAGGCTTTCGTCTTGTTTCTGCGGAGGGAGGTTTTCGGCCTTGAGTCGTTCCAGGGCCTCGATGAGCAGCCTGCCCCCGAGTTCGGCCATCTTCACGGCCAGGGTGCCTGCGGTATCATCGGCTTCGATGGCCAGGCGGCCCGGCAGGAGGATGTCGCCGGTGTCCATGCCCTCGTCCATCTGCATGATGGTGATCCCGGTTTCCGTGTCGCCGTTGAGCACCGCCCACTGGACCGGCGCCGCGCCCCGGTATTTGGGGAGGAGTGAGCCGTGCACGTTGATGGTGCCTAAGCGCGGCAGGCTGAGCACCGGCCCGGTCAGGATGCGGCCATAGGCGGTCACCACCATGAGATCCGGCTGGTAGGAACGGAGTTCTTCGAGAAATTCAGGCGTCCGAACCTTGGTCGGTTGGAGCACCGGAATGCCCGCGGCCAGGGCCAGCTCCTTGACCGGTGGTGGGCTCAGCTTGCGGCCCCTGCCCTTGGGCTTGTCCGGCTGGCAGACCACGGCCACCACCTCTTCGCCGTGGTCGAGAAGGGCCTGGAGCGAGGGCACGGCAAATTCCGGGGTGCCCATGAAGATGATGCGGTACCTGCTGGTTGCCACCGGTTATTTCCCCTCTTCGGCCTTGAGCATTTTTTTAATCTTCTTTTTATACAGCGTCCGCTTGAGGGAGCTGATTCGGTCGATGAACAGGGTGCCGTTTAAGTGATCGAGTTCGTGCTGGATCACTCTGGCGTAATAGCCTTCGGCCTCAAAGCTTAGCGGCTGTCCGGTAATGTCCTGGGCCTCCACCCAGACCTTGGCGAAGCGGGGTACGTTGCTGCAATACTCCCGCACGCTGAGGCACCCCTCTTCGTCAATCTCCTGGCCCTCGCCCTTGGTGATCTTTGGGTTGGCCAGGACGATCAGTTCCCTGGGCGCATCCTTGGGCGAGATATCAATGACGCAGAGTTGCAGGGGAATGTTGATCTGTGGGGCTGCTAAGCCCACGCCGGGAGCGTCGTACATGGTTTCCGCCATGTCGGCCACCAGTTTTTCAAGCTCGGGGCCGAAATCGGTCACCGGCTTGGCCGTGTCCTTGAGAATGGGAAAGGGGTAGGTGACGATCTCTCGCAGAGCCATGGTGTGTCCTTAACGATGGTTGACGCTTTGAAAATGAAAACCGATGACATCTCGGTTCGTTACACCCTGCCGTGTACCTCTTCATAAACCCGGCTACGATGTTTGATGGCAAACACGACCACTTCGTTGTTGCGAATGGCATACACCACCCGCCAGTCTCCCACGCGAAGTTTCCAGTATCCTGCCAGTGTACCCCGTAACGGCTTGCCGTACCGGGAGGGGTCGGTGGTCAGGCGGGTTTCAATCGCAATTTTTATTCGTTCCCGCATGGCCTTGGTAAGGGCAGCGGCATCATCCTTGACCTCTGGATGAAAAACAACGGGAAAAGGCATCAGCCGAAAACCTGATCAGCAGTCAGGGCCTTGTTCCGGTCAAAGTTTGCCGCCCGGGCATCAACCACCTTGGTCAGGGCGATGTCCTCGCGCAGTTCCAGCGATTCCAGAAGTAGATCGTGGGCCACCGATGAAAGGGACGCACCGTCCTGCGCGGCCAGTTTGGCGATGGTTGCGTACAGGTCTTTTTCGCAGACAATGTGGATGCGGGGATTGGGTGTCGGCATGGTATGCTCCTCTATTTTTCAGAAACTGTAACACTAGTGGTGCACTGTGTCAATATCGCACTTTTACAACATACTCTCCGGATCAACGTCCACCGACAAATTCACCGCTCCAGCCAATCGGGTGTGCTCCTGCTCCAAATCAAGACAGAGGGCGTGCAGCTCCTCAAGATCCGGGCCCTTGAGCAGGATCTGCCAGCGGAACCTGCCCCGCAACCGGGCCAGGGGCGCCGGGGCCGGGCCGAGGATGGCGGTTTTTTGATAGCGGCGCAGGGTTTTCCCCTTGGCGGCGAGCGCTTCAGCCCGTTTTTGCACCGCCTCTTCCTGTTCGCCGTCCAGGACCAGATTGATGAGGCGGCTGAAGGGTGGATAGCCCAAGGATTTGCGCAGCCCGATCTCTTTTGTGAAAAAACTGGGATAATCGTGATCGCGGGCAGCGGCAATGCTGTAATGGCCGGGCTGGTGGGTCTGGACGATGACTCTCCCCGGCTGCTCACCCCGGCCCGCCCGGCCGGTCACCTGGGCCAGGAGCTGGAAGGTGCGCTCCCCTGCCTTGTAATCGGGCATGCCCAGCCCGGCATCGGCCCAGACGATGCCCACCAGGGTAACATGGGGGAAATGGTGGCCCTTGGTGATCATCTGGGTGCCCACAAGAATGTCCACCTCCCGGTCATGGACCGCCCGGAGGATGCGGAGGAAATCCTGGCGGTTGCGGGTAGTGTCGTGGTCAAGCCGGGCGATGCGGGCCTTGGGAAACATCCCTGCAAGTTCCTCTTCGATGCGTTCCGTGCCGAAACCGATGGGCGCCAGGTTTATTGATCGGCAATTGGTGCAGACCGTGCGGCTGTTGGTGGCATAGCCGCAGTAATGGCAGACCAGCTCGCCCCTGCCTTTGTGCAGGGTCAGGGTGATCCGGCAATGGGGGCATTGCACCGCCTGGCCGCAGTCCGAGCAGAGCATGCAGCCGGCAAAGCCACGACGGTTTAAAAAGACGAGGCTCTGCTCCTGCCGGGCAAGGGTCGCCCGCAGCGCCTGTTTGAGTTGCGGGGAAAAAAGCGGCGGCCGGCCGGAGACCGTGTTCACGGCCTGGAGATCGACCAGCTCCACCTGGGGCAGGGGCCGGTTTTCTATTCTGGTGGGCAGGCTGAGCAGGGTGTACTTGCCACTGAGCGCATGCTGATAGCTGATCAGCGATGGGGTGGCCGAGCCGAGCAACACCGTGGCTCCGCCCTGGCTGCCCCGGAGCAGGGCCAGGTCGCGGCCCTGGTAGCGCAGGCTGTCTTCCTGCTTGTAGGCGCCGTCGTGTTCCTCATCGACGATGATCAACCCTGGGTCGGCCAGGGGAGCGAAGATGGCGGAGCGGGCGCCGATGACAATGCGCGCCTCCCCGGAAACCACCCGCTGCCATTGGTCAAAACGCTCGCCCCGGGCCAGGCCGCTGTGGAGCAGGGCCACGGTCTCGCCGAAGCGGGAAAGAAAATGCGCCTCCAGTTGGGTGGCCAGGGCGATTTCCGGCACCAGCACCAGGACGCTGCGGCCCAAGGCCAGGGTGGTTTCCGCAGCCTGCAGGTAGACCTCGGTCTTGCCGCTGCCGGTGACGCCGTGCAGGAGGAAGGCCGCGTATTTTTTTTTGGCGATGGCCGGGTTCAGTTGGGCCAGGGCGTTCTCCTGATCCGCAGTGAGGTGAGCGGGTCTGGGGTAAAAAAGCGGGGTCTCGCCAAAGGGGTCGCGGTACACCGGGCGCTCTTCCAGGCGGATGATGCCTTGGGCGGCCAGGGAGGCGAGGGCTTTTGCTGCGCCGCTGTAAATCTTGGTCAGTTCCCTCCGGGGAAGCGTCTGGGTCGAATCTGGCAGCAGATCCTTAATGAGGGCGAGGGTTTTTGTTTCCGAGGGCTTGAGGCCGGCCACGGCCTCTGGGGTAAGCGGTTCGTGGGCAAGGAGCACGCAGGTTTCCGTCTTCTGGCCAATGGATGCCCCGGAAATAATCTGCTCCACGGAGATCAACCCCTGCTCTACCCACTGCTCGATGATCCGTCTTTCCCTGCCCCGCCAGAGCTTGCGCACAGCGGCGGCGCTCAGTTTTTTGGCGGCCAGCAGATTGGCGAGCCAGGGATAATCCTGGGCAAGCTGCGGCTGTTCAGTAAGGAAATAGTTTAGCCCCGCCGCGGTGGCCTTGAGCTGGCGACCGCTTTGCGAGGTGAGCCCGCCGGGCAAAGCGCCCCGGATCACCTCGCCGATGGGATAATGATAGTAGCGGGCCACCCAACGAAAAAATGGAACCAGCCCTTCCGGGAAAACCGGGAAGGCATCGAGAATCTCGGTCACTCGCTTGAGCCGGAACTCGGGCTTTTCGTCGCTTAAGGCCAGCACATAGCCGGTGAGCAACCGTTTGCCCAAGGGGACCAGCACCCGCTGGCCCGGGGCGGGAATTTCCCCGCTGGTCGGGATGGCGTAGGTAAGGGTCTGCGGTAGGGGCGCGGCTACGGCGACTTCAAGATATAGGGGGGATGCGGAGGACATGGCGCGCTGTCGGTGGAAATGAGAGGCCACCCTTCGACAGGCTCAGGGCGAACGGTAGCCATCTTGAAAAACATTATAGTTTCTTCCGTTCATGCTGAGCCCTGTCGAAGCACAATAAAGCATTTTGCAAGAACCTCAGGGACAAGTCAGTCCGTTACGGCCTCTAAAAATCAGCGCATACTTCCTTGATGTGTTTCTTGAACTCCTTGCATACCACGGGATGTCGCAGGGCATAGGCGACAATGGCCTTGAGGTAGCCGAGTTTGTCCCCGGCGTCGAAGCGGGTGCCGCTGAATTCATAGGCATACATGGGGCGCTGTTTGGCCAGGGCCAGCAGGGCGTCGGTGAGCTGGATCTCGCCGCCGTGACCCGGGGTGGTTTTTTCAAGCATGGCAAAGATTTCCGGGGTCAGCAGGTAGCGGCCGATGATTGCCAGGTCGGAGTCGGTGGTGCCAGGGGCGGGCTTTTCCACCATGCGGTCTATCTGATATACCCCCTCGCGGAGCTGGGTTCCTTCCACGATCCCGTATTGGTTGGTTTCTTCGGCGGGTACCTTCTGGATCGCCACGATGGGCGCATCCAGTTCCTGGTGCAGGTTGAGCATTTGCTGGCAGCACGGCACCTTGCTCAAGACCAGATCGTCGCCCAGCAGCACCAGGAAGGGTTCGTCGCCGATAACATTTCTGGTGGTCCAGATGGCGTGGCCCAGACCCAATGGTTTTTTCTGGCGGACCGTGGTAATGTCGATGAGGTTTGAGATGTGGTTGATCTCTTCGCAGAGCGCATCCTTGCCCTTTTGCCGCAGG
>Ga0315272_10000961_pt1 | contig 14592 bp, 14 predicted proteins | sample C3_middle_MG_FD_203918 | JGI IMG/M metagenome (GOLD analysis project Ga0315272, IMG submission 203918) | Sediment microbial communities from Yellowstone Lake, YNP, Wyoming, USA - C3_middle | ecosystem: Environmental > Aquatic > Freshwater > Lake > Sediment | place: USA: Wyoming | collected...
CTGCAAAAGAATGATATGTGAAATTATTAAACCTATCTGTCTCTGCAAAGTTTTAACCTGTTTTAATATTACATTTGTAAACATGTACAAATAATCTGCCGTTATGTCAAAACTCTTTTCAGAACTTGTGATCAAAAATATCAAACTTAAAAACAGGATTGCAATGCCCCCGATGTGCCAGTATTCGTCAACATATGGCTTTGTAAGCGATTGGCATTTAACACACTATGGAAGCAGGGCCATTGGGGGTGTGGGATTGATTATTCAGGAGGCAACTGCAGTATCACCAGAAGGTCGCATCACTCCCGGTGATCTTGGTTTATGGAGCGATGAACATATTGCCGGACTGACTAAGGTTGCCAGTTTTATCCATAAATACGGTGCAGTTGCAGGAATTCAGCTGGCACATGCCGGCAGGAAAGCCTCATGTGATCTTCCCTGGAATGGAGGAAAACAGCTTGATATGACAAACGGAGGTTGGCGAACTGTAGCCCCAAGTGCCATCCCATTTTCTTCAGGTGAAAGAATACCCGAATCTCTTAACAAAGAAGGTCTCCAAAAAGTGGTTTCAGATTTTAAACAGGCTGCAATACGCGCCCTTAAAGCCGGATACAAAGTGATCGAAATTCACAGCGCCCATGGGTACCTTCTTCAGGAATTCATGTCACCCATCAGTAATAAACGTACTGATGAATACGGGGGTTCATTCGAAAACCGTATCCGCTTGTTATTCGAGGTAATTGATGCTATAAAAACTTCTTGGCCTGCAGAGAATCCTCTTTTTGTACGCATCTCATCAACAGAATGGACAAATGGTGGATGGACAATTGATGATAGTCTTAACCTGGCTTATGAATTAAAAAAGAAGGGAATTGACCTTATAGATTGTTCATCAGGAGGGAATGTTTTTGATGCTAAAATACCATTTGGTCCGGGTTACCAGGTTCCGTTCTCTGAAGCGATAAGAAAAACAGGTATTATGACCGGTGCAGTGGGATTAATAACCACTGCTTCACAGGCAGAATCAATCCTTCAGGATGAAAAAGCTGACATTGTACTCCTTGGAAGGGAATTGCTCAGAAATCCTTACTTTCCTTTAAATGCAGCAAAAGAATTGGCTGCAGAAGCTACCTGGCCTTTGCAGTATATGAGGGCTAAATAAATTAAATATTGTAACTGCAAAACGGAATAGCTCCTCAGTCTCTTTTTACTTATAACTAACAAGCTCTTCTTGTTTTTTTCTTGTTGAAGCAGCAGATGTGGCATCAACATTTTTATCGATATGACCAATTCTCAGGATTGTTACAACCCTGTATCCTTCAGGTATTCCGAGAATCTCCTTCATCGTTGAATTAACGTTTCTCACAGGGCCTCCATATATTCTTGCTCCCAGACCAAGACTCTGTGCAGCAATATTCATGTTTTCTGCAGTCAGGGCACAATCAAATTCTATACCACCGCCTTCCTGAGCTGGCTCCGGTCCTGAAACCACGATTGCAATATTGCCGGGATTTATATTTTCTATCATTTTCTTTGTCAGCGCTGTATCCTTTACAACAGTAAACTTCCATGGTTGTCCGTTTCTGGAGCTTGGAGCTTTTATACCACATTTAAGTATCAGATCAATATCCTGGTCTGAAACAGGTTCCGATGTATACATTCTTGCTGAATAACCTTTCAGAATTACATCTGTAACACTGCTTCCGGAGTTCTGCCCCCTGAGAATTGTGCTGCTCATCAATATTGTTACTAAAAGGACCGTCTTTAGTTTTGTCTTCATAATATTTTGGGTTTGTTAAACACTCGTTTGATGCATTTAAAACATTTTATTTGTTTCATTAAATTTACTAAAAATTACTAACTTGGAATATTGATTGATGATACAGAACAGCTTATTATATTACATTCATGAACTCAATTGAAATTTCCGGCACATGAAACTACCTGATTTTTACTCTCGTTCTTTAATGAATTTCTTCCCGCTCGAAGAATAAAGTCACCGATGTATTATTTACAATAAGATCGCAGATAAAAATTACGGCCATGAAAAAATATTTCACATTCACTCTGGTCATTTTCTTAATGTTTTTCCCTTCCGGTTGTAAGAAGAAAAGTGATCATTACCAGGTATTTGCAGTTAAATATCTTGAGCTCAAAACTACCAGTGCCAAAAATGCTGCTATTGGTGCAAACCCAAATGACAGTGTAAAAAATTGTTTTATGGTCTGGCTGTTAAAGGGAGATAATGGAAGGACTATACTTGTTGATGCCGGATACACTGATACAAGTAAAATCCGCAGCAATAAATATGTGAGGCCTGACCTCGTACTGCAAAGAATGAATGTTTTTCCTTCCGATATTTCAGACCTGATACTTACCCATCCGCATTGGGACCATATAGGTGGAATCTCTCTTTTTCCCAAGGCGACAATCTGGATGCAGAGGGCTGATTTTGATTATTATGTAAGCGGAAAATGGCAGGAAGATGGCCATTCCGAAGGTTTCACAAAAGACAATATCCCTGATATTCTGAATGTGCAGGCTCAGGGCAGGCTTAAACTTGTTGAGGGCGACAGCATAGAGATAATCCCAGGGATAAGAGTATTTACTGGTTCAAGACATTCCTGGGAAAACCAGTATCTCCTCATCAATGCCAATTCAAAAAATGACAAAATCCTTCTGGCATCAGATGCAAGCTGGTTCTATTATAATCTGAACCATCTTCTCTCAGTGCCTCTGGTAATTGACCCAGTATCATATGTTAAAGCTTTAAGAAGAATGAAAACACTGGTTACTGATCCTGATATGATAATTCCCGGACATGATGATCTGGTCTTTTCAAAATTCCCTGAGGTCGCTGAATGGATTGTTAAAATAGAGAAATAAGTACTTTCATGTTAAATAAAGGAACTGCAGCAAATCCTATTATTTTTCTGTTTTTAGTTCTGCCGTCGGGTATAAGCCAGGGATTTATTGCTGTTTCTTTGCCGTTCATCCTTACACAAAATGGATTTTCAGTTGCTGCAGCTGCCTCAATTACCGCCCTTGGAATATCATCAAATATCTGGAGATTTGTGCTGGCTCCAATGACTGATTTGTCTTTCACTCTTAATAAATGGTATTTTGCAGGCAATATTCTGTGTGGAATTACTCTTTCTTTTTTATGCTTTATCCCTCTTGAAACAGGTTCAATGGGTATTCTGACTGCATTTGTATTTTTATCGCAGGTTGCAGCAAATTTAATTGTCGCCCCGGTAGGCGGATTCATGGCTAAAACAATTGCTGAAGAGATGAAAGGAAGGGCAGCCGGCTGGTATCAGGCAGGTAATCTGGGAGGAGAGGGATTGGGAGGAGGTGCCGGTATCTGGCTCTATACTCATTATTCATATCAAACAGCACTGATCGCCCTGTCATTAATCATCATTCTCTGCTCTTTTGCACTCTGGTTTGTACCCCAGGTATCCGCTGAAAAAGACAAACTGATAAAAGAAAGATTCAGGGTTATTATAGGTGACATAAAGAGCTTGCTTCATTCCCCCGTTGCTATTTTCACAATGATTGTTATAGTTCTGCCGATTGGTATTGGCGCAGCAAGTAACCTGTGGTCATCAGTTGCCACAGACTGGCATGTTAAAGCCGATACTGTTGCCCTGGTTACAGGAACACTCAGCGCATTGGCCTGCGTTGCCGGAAGCGTTGCAGGTGGTTGGATCGCTGACAAATTCGGAAGATGGCTGGCATATTTTGGTGCCGGAACTTTAATGGCGGCAGTTACACTCGGAATGACTTTTTTTGCATATCAACCTGGAACATATATAACAGGTGTTTTATCTTATGCCGTCACTTTTGGAATGTCTAATGCAGCTTTTTCTGCAATCGTACTTCATGCAATAGGTAAGGGAATGGCATCCACCAAGTATGCTCTTATCTCTTCGTTAGGTAATATCCCTTTCCCATATATGACCTTTATCGACGGCTGGCTCCACGATGCATATAATATAAAAATAATGCTGCTTGGCGAAACCTTCCTGGGTATAAGCTTTATAATGATGTCAGTATTCGTCCTGACACGATTGAGATTTAAAAAAATTAATGTTTGAAAATATAAACTAAACTTTGAATATGAAAAAAATAGTTCTGCTGGTTCTAATTACACTAGTGTTTTCAGGATGTTCAAGAGGTAAGTCCAAGATCCTTGATTTCCCAAATACAAGACAATCCTATGATTATAGCTGCGGCCCGGGGGCTGTTCAGGCAGTTATGGCATATTACGGAGAAGATTATCGTGAATCTCAGTTAATCGATCTGCTCAAAACTGATAAAAATGATGGAACATACGTTAAGGATATTGTGAAATTTATAAATTCTCAGGGTCTCTCAACCCATTTAAAACAACACATGACAAAACATGAACTCTTCAGTTATATTGATAAAGACATCCCGGTTATTGTACTGATCCAGGCTTGGGGTAATGAAACCGATTTTAAAAATCATTACAAAGATTGCTGGAATGATGGTCATTTTGTTGTTGTAATCGGATATACTGAGGAAAATATTATTTGCTCTGATCCTGCATTATTTCAGGTAGGTTTTATACCTATTGCTGAATTTATGGATAGATGGCACGATTATGATGAAGCTGACAAAAAGACATATCAGCTTGGACTGGCAGTTTACGGTAAAAAACCGGCTTTTATTATGAAAAACCTTGAAAGAATCGAGTGATATTTAACCTCATTATCAATATCATTCATACAGGGTCAGGAGCTATGATATTATTTTATCTTACAAATATTTTATTTCTCCAGAGGATCAATCACACCTGCATATCTTGTCAAAGAATCCGGAACAACCAGCTTGAAATGCGACATGGCCAGTTTATACATATCCTGACGTTTTTTCAATGTGATATCAATTGCGTCACTGTAGGCATCATCGAACGAATTTCCCTTTGCCATTGAATCTCTTTCATTAATTTCGTTCGCGATTGAATATTCAGTTTCTTCGCATGAAACCTGGCCATCTATCCATATCTCATTCCTTGGTATGAAATGACAGGACAGGTCATTTCCGCTGAAACCAAAATCCGGATATATATTCTTCCTTACCAGGTACCCGTCTACAATCCATATATCGAAACCATCACGCTGGCCGACCGGTACACGGTATATATTCTGCAGCTGAATACTGTCAGGAAGACCCGGGATCTCTTTCACATTGGCATAATCCGTAACTGCAACTTTTTTAAGAGAAGCTTCATGAATACGGCAAGCCTCTTCGTTCTTCTTTCTGATAAACTGCTCTACCCTCAGAGAAGAATCATGAGATGAATAATAGGTCCATCCGAATTTCGCCATAAGATGTCTTTCGTTCAGCTCATGGGCAAGTGTCAGATAGTACTCCTCACATGAAATTGCATTATCTATCCATATCTCCCCTTTTGGATTAAAGGGATATCTCTGTTCATTCCCGCCATAGAGAAATGAGCTGAAAAGATTCAGTCTGACCTGGTTGCCATCTACAATCCAGACGTCGTAGTTGTCCTGTTTGCCAATATAATATCGGTAAACACCTCCAATTTTTTTATCCTTGCTGCAACTGGCAAAAAATAAAATGATCGCTGTGAATAATAACAACTTTTTCATAAGTATAATGACATTGAGTTAATAGACTATTTCACCTTTTTTCCCTCCAGTTTGATAGCTTCAGCCCACTGGCATACAAGGTCAATCTGCTCTTTTGTCGGTACAACAACTGACTTCTTCTCTATTGCCGATTGGGGGGGCATTGTCCCTTTCCTGAGGTTTGAACATATCATTGAAGCCTTTTCTGCCTCTTTGGACGGGCCATATCCGTCCCATTTTGAAAAGTTCAGCCTGGTTTTTGGAAATCGTCCGCCTTTTTCACCATGACAGGACATACATGAAGACTGGAATATCTTATTTATGTTGTCAGGTATCGGATATGGTTTTCTCTTCTCTTTCTGGCCATATACGGCTATGATGTTCATAAAACAGAGTACCAGTACTATGTTCAGGAACCTCGGATAAAATGATAATGCTCTTTTCATTTTTCTGATATTGTTTTTCATATAAGTCATTCTAAAACAATTTGATTATCTGCTCCTTTTTCTGTATCTCTCTCAAATCTTAAATCGAGATCTTTAATAGAACCAAGACTTTCCATCAGATCAGGCAGATACTCTGTCTGACCGATGAAAGTCCAAAGGTATGCAACTATTGAATAAATCTTCCCTGTAGTGAAATTATCAAGATCGACACAAATGAACAGAACAGCCATGAATATGATAACCAGGAGTATTTTCACTGAGCTGTAACTGAATGAATTCCATTTTGCGATCCTGGAACGGGGATAGATCATGTTGGTATAAAACTGGTGCAATTGGGAGATATCACGTTTTTCAACAAATCTGTATAACTCCTCCTGGTTGTCATGAATATCTTTTTGGAGATGACTGACTTTTTTTCTGACCATATTGTTTATATAGGCAATAGGCCCGATCACAACAAGGCAAACCAATCCGATACGATAATCATAAAAAAACATTGCAATTATTGCTCCTGCAGAGGCTGAAAGCTGCCAGAACATTTCCGGAACCCTGTCCTTGAAGAAGGAGATGTACTCCTTCACAAGCTCTGCCCTTACAAGCATCTTTGAATAATTGTCTCCTCTTGATTTAGACTCTTCGATAACACCTGTAGCGATATCCGCATACATTTTTGCATATATTCCACCATTGAAAAGCCGTTGAAGCGTTCCTCCCATAACATTCACAAAATAGATAAAGATCCATATTACCAAAGGAAGGAAGTAATTGACTTTTTCATGATCATAAAAGTATCCGATCAGGGCATCAAGCAGTTTCCCGAAAAAGGTTGGCTCAATGATCCATGCTATGTTTTCAATCAGTACAAATGTAAGTAGCAGAGCAATTGAATACTTGTAGTTTGAAATTATTTGTTTAATGGTCATACAGGAAAATTTAAGACTATAACAAATGTCGGAAAATAAATAAAACAGAAGCTCCTTTAACCAATTTTTCAATTTAATTGAATATTTGTGAAAAAGGATTATTTTGTTGTAGTATCTGAAAAGTTGCTACCTTGGTTAACCTATTTAGAAATTATAATTATGAAAAAGACTGCTATACTGATTTGTGTGATGATAATCTCCGGATTTACAACATTCTCCCAGAAAACAGACATTTTCACCATGGATGCTGTCACCGATTTTTCACTGACTCTCCGCGAAGGAAAAGCTCCGAACAGGCTGCCCTATAATCCTTTCCATATTGAAAAGGAATGGAAAGCCCTTGCAGGTGATGATCTTAACTTTGCTTTTCATATGGCCTCAGCCGAAGGATTATTTAAAGGAAAACCCGGAATTTATACAATTACATTGAATACCCTCACAGAAAGGGATGGTGAATGTGCATACAACGTTTATGTTAACGATAAAGCAGTCGGATTTTGCCAGAAGAATCCACCTACAAATGAATTTTGTGCTCCTGCAATGCTGCAATGGACAGGAGTGGAAATACCGGCAAATGCCAGGATAAGGGTTGAATCAAACAGCTATTCAAATCTGCGGAGACCTGAAATGAATTTCTTCGAATATGCACGTGGCCGATGGACTGGTGTCGTCTTTAAAGCTGAAAATCCCGGAATAACCAATGTGCCAAATACTCAAAATCCTCAATACTTCAGCAAATGCATTAATGTGGGTAACTCCCCCATTAAACCTGAAATGAAATATCATGAGCCTGCACAGGTTTATTTCCTTGTTGCCGGAGGATCGGGACTAAAAGCCAGACAGGATGGGTTTGGCATCCTTTACAAGCCAATAAGTGTAGATTTTACACTTGAAACTTCTGTCAAAGTGATCGGATTATCAGATGCAGGTTCAGGCTGTGCAGGTATCATGCTTCGACAATCTTCATCTCCGGGTTCTGCATTTATCGCCTGTATGGTTCAGAATGATGGAGTTGTAAAACTGCAATACCGTCCATCTGAAGGAGAGTTAACAAAAGAAATCCCCTTCAAAATAGATGGTGCGGATATGATCCAGATCGAAAGAAAACAAGGATCCTGTATTGTTTCAGTTGCAAAGTTTGGTGAAACCTATGAAAGAAATACAGTTGAAATTCCTGTTCTTAAAGGAGCTTCAATGATCGGATTTTTTGTTTTCTCCGGTTCTGAAAAGGAAAAAGAAGCAGCTGCTTTCAGCAACTTACGGTTTTTTGAAAACTAGACCACCTTCATATTAACAGGATCCCAGTTAATAATTTTCTTCTGGAAATAACTGTCGTTACATGCCAGGGTGGGCGCTGCTGCCCTGAAGGCAAATTCAGGTCCCTCGACAAGAGGTTTGTTTTCACGAACACCGTCAAAGAAGTTGATGAAATGCTGCAGATGTTCATCGTAACCATCCGGTGATGTATATTGGACTCCCGGCTTTTCTGGTCTTTTCTTTTCATCTGCTGAATACTTCAGATCATATTGTTTCATAAGTTCATCCTGCATTGCCTGCGGATAAGAATATATGGAATCCCAACCTCCAATTCCAGGTGCTTTGGACATTATGCTGTGAGTCAGGTTAAATCCTTTATCGAGCATTTCCATAGCTCCTTCGCTGCCTATAAAACGTGTGATTCCTTTGTTTCCCTGTCCGCTTACAAAATTCACCCGCAACATCAGCTGGAAAGCCGGATGCTCTTTCGATTCAGGATACTGCATTATTCCGGTCATGACATCTGGCACATCGCGGCCATCTTTCCAGTAACACAACTGCCCTGATGCGAATATTGTTTTCGGCCCGAGAGAGTCAGTCATCAGGTGAATCCCCGAAAGCAGATGTACAAACAGGTCTCCTGCAACACCTGTTCCGAAATCTTTATAATTTCTCCACCAGAAGAATTTCCTGGGATCCCACTGCATTTTTGCCATTCCTTCAATGTATCTGTCCCAGTCAACAGTCTGTAGTGAGCCATCAGTTGGCATTGTATATTCCCAGGCCCCAAGTGCATCCTGCCGGTCGAAAGATGCTTCAACGCAGTTTAATTGTCCTATAGCGCCTGATTTATAGAGCTTTTTTGCTTCCCGGTATACAATGCTGCTGACCCGCTGACTGCCAACCTGCATTGGTCTGCCGGTTTTTTTCTGAGCTTCAATTACAGGAAGTCCATCAGCTATCTTCTGGACAATGGGCTTTTCACAATAGACCGCCTTTCCGCTGTTCATGGCATCAATTGCTATCCTTGCATGCCATTGATCGCTTGTTGCTATTATCACGGCATCGATGTCCTTCCTGTTCAGAATTTCACGGTAATCACGTGTAGTGAAAATATTCTTTCCATACTTCTCCTTCGCCCTGGTAAGTCTTCCGTTATAGAGGTCGCACACAGCTGCCAGTTCAACTCCCGGTACCTTAAGTGCAGTATCGGTGTCCTGATTACCCATAATTCCCATTCCTATTGTTGCAATACGGATTTTATCGTTAGGAGCGATAACCGGATTAATACCATACTGATTCCGGACCATTTCGTCTGATCCAAATGAATTCAGAGAACCTGCCGCCAAAAGGAGGGAGGATCCTCCCATCTGCTTTATAAATTTCCTGCGCGAAGATTGAGTTTTCATTTTTCTTTTAGTAATTGAAAGTTTATAAATGTGTTTGCCTGTCTAACAATATATAATAGTTCGGTTATGAAATCAGACCTGCTATAAAATATGCTGCTCCGGCAGCCAGAACGCCTGTCAAAACAGTTTTTATTGCTCCTGCCAACGGTTTATCAGATGTCAGTTTTGTCTTTACATACCCAAAAATAAACAAAAAGATTATTGTGACGACAGCCGATAAAATTAATCCGTTTTTCGGACTGCTGGTAAAAAAATATCCGGCGAGCGGAACAATACCTCCCAAAATATATGAAATTCCTATGTTAAAGGCGCTTTTCTTTGCCCTGTTTTCATCCGGTCTGGACATTCCCAATTCAAATTTCATCATAAAGTCCACCCATTTCGCTTTATCCAGACTAAGCTCCAATGCAAGTTTTTCCTGTAAGTCTGAACTTATTCCATATTCTTTAAAAATGTCTTTAACTTCCTGCTTCTCAATTTCAGGAACAGTTTCAATTTCATCATATTCCCTTTTCAATTCATTCTCATAATGCTCAACATCTGTTTTTCCTGCAAGATATCCTCCAAGCCCCATAGCAATAGATCCTGCAACTATTTCCGCAATTCCCGCGGTAATAACAATGTTATTGCTTGCCACAGCGCTGCTGAGACCTGCTGCAAGAGCAAACGGGACTGTTAACCCGTCTGACATTCCTATTACGATATCTCTGACGAGATCAGAACCGGTAAAATGTTTTTCTTCATTCATATATTTTAACTGTTAATCAGGGTAATCATTTAATTTCTTTAAAATTAATGTGAACCAATTGATTTTCATTATTGTTTAATAAATTATTATTTCAGATTTACTCTTCAGAATTATTTTATTGATTGATCAACTCTTTCTACCTTTATTTTTTAAACATTTAAAGAATTCATCAGATGGACAAAAATATTCCGGCAGGATGGGAAAGATTCCTAGAAGGATACCCCTGGTTTAATTGTAACGGATGTTATCAGATTAAAGCATATTCGGAATTTATGCCTCCGCCAAAGATTGGCTACAAGCCATACGGGAGGCCTGATAATTCAGTATTGAATAAAGATGATCCATACGGATGGAATATATCAGAGATGGAGGAAGAATCTGAGCTTAAGCCCGGTATTGAGCATGCCGGACTACAGATAATGAAAAATCTTATAAAACTTGGAAAAGGTTTGCCTGAACACCAGATCTCCGGCCATGGTGGCGAAAACCTTCGGGATAATCCTTACTGGCCACCCGAACTGGCAGGATCAGCCGGTAAGCTTTCACATGAAAAATTTATTGCGCTTTTACCTATGATGCTTTCCCGTACCCAGGATGACAAGGGAAGAGTGCTTTGGACATTTTTCGGAAACAGCATTCACGACCCGGAAACTGCTTTCTGGAAAAACTTCTTCAGTGCACCTGATAAAGAGATTCCTTCAGGGGTATCATTTTTCACCGGTTTGCTTTCAGAGGTTTTTGGAGAAAATATTCCGGATGCCCCTTCTCTCTTAAAAGCAGGATTAAGGATTATGTTCCGGAATGAGAATTGTATTCCTTCCTGGGCAAAAATGTTTAAAGTAAATAAAGCTGATTCGTTTAATGATGTAAAATATTTACTCACGTTTGATCCATTTATATCGCTGCCGGAAACTGTCAGGGTAAAATACCTTTCAGGCAAGCTTGCTTTATTGCCTTTCCCGGGAAGCCTTGTATTCTGGGGCATGCCAGGATATAACAAACTTAAAAAACAGTTACCTGTTGCAGGTCAGATACCATTACTTAATCTTGTTGCACGCAACAGAGGAATAGGAGGATTAAGGGTAACTCAATCAGGCTGGCTGCACGAACCCCATGCAAAAAGCAATGAAATTACTGTTAATGAATCCCTTCTTAATCCTACATTTCACAGGACACACCGCTGGCAACGGATACACAGATACCAGGATGAGCTTAATGAAGCCGGACATAAAATAAAAATGATTCAGGCTCTGTTCAGCACCGAACCCGAATCAATGGGTCTTTACAATAAACCTATGGCTTCTAACTGCCATTTATGGAACCATGAATTCGAATTAATACTTAATGGTCCGGAAGCAGAACAAAGAAAACTGACCTTGGTTGAGAAGACCCTTACAGCGGGAGGACTGTTCGGATACCGGTTTTTTTATCCTCCAATGAAAGTGGGTAACCACTCCGTCTATCTGCACAGACCGCTAATAGCTTATGAAGACACAAAAACAGGAAATGTTGTAATCAAACCTCAGTTATTGTCCGGATATCTGACAGGTTATGATGATAAAGACATAAATTTTGAAAATCCTGTCGAACTATGGCCCAGGATGCTGAAAAGGGAATTATACTTATCAGCTCTTCACAATTTCAATACACATAATGACCACTATGCTCATCAGACCTCTTTCAATATAATTTCCCTGCTTGACAGCTGGGAAAAACTGCAAAGGAGACCTCTTCCAAGATCATTTGCTCATCATCTTCTGAATATTGCAAAACACAAATCGCTTGAAGACTGGCTGAATCAGCTGGATATCCACGCCTTATCACCGGAAAATGCTTCAGCAATGAGGGAATCTCTTGCTGAAATTATAGAACCAGCGGCTGGCAATTCAATTCCGGATGCAATCACCTATAATAAAACAGCCACACGTACATTTGAAGAGGCTTGGTGGGATAGCATCAGGTATCTTGCCCATGGTGAATTTATCTATAAGGACAATGCAGATATCATGCACGATGAAACAACATTGAAAAAGGTCCATAAAAAGCAAAGAGACATTGAACCATTGGGTGAATATTTTCTTTCATGGTACCGCAAATCAATAGCAGATGCCGGCATGGTTGGAAAAGCCTTTGCCGGAGAGCTCCCTTTCAAATGGAGAACTCTGTTTGATTTTACACAGTATGGCGGATGGAAGGGAAATCAGAATGGAAGCCATTACGAAAGAAATATACTTATGGTTATCCCGGGTAAAAACCGTAACCAGGCGGTAGTATTCGGAGATCATTACGATACTGCCTATATGGAAGATATCTATGAATCTGAAAGAGGAGGATCAGGTGCGCGTTTAGCAGCAAACGGTGCAGATGATAATTATTCTGCCACCTCAACGCTTCTGCTGGCAGCTCCGATATTTCTTGAGCTTTCAAAACAGGGAAGGCTGGAACGCGATATATGGCTGATTAATCTTACAGGAGAAGAATTTCCTGCTGATTGCCTGGGTGCAAGAAGCTTCTGTGAGAAACTTATTGAAAAAAACATGGTCCTTCACGCTGAAAATGATTCCGAAATTGATCTCTCATCAACTGAAATAAAAGGGGTGTTTGTAATGGATATGATAGGCCATAACAGGGATAATGACCAGGATATATTCCAGATCTCCCCGGGGAAAAGCACTGCTTCCCTTAATCTTGCTCTTCAGGCTCATATTGCCAACATGATCTGGAATGAATCTACACACCGCCTGAACAGGCAACCTGAACGTCTGAACAAGAGCAGGGGAAAACGGACAACCAGCACAGAAATAATACCCGCGATAGCGAAACATCTTGCTATAAAAGGAGAAGTCCGTACTCAGTTTAATCCTCACAGTTCTATTTTCAATACTGATGGACAGATCTTTTCTGATACAGGGGTTCCTGTAGTTCTGTTTATGGAGAATTATGATATCAACAGAAGCGGATATCACGATACCAAAGATACTCTTGAGAATATTGATCTTGACTACGGCTCTGCGTTTGCAGCTATAGCAATAGAAACAGTTGCCAGAATGGCAACTATTAGTAATTTGCCCTAATTATGTAATTTTTTATAATCTGTCAAACTATGAACATCACATTCAGAACAATCCCTGAAAGAAGGGATATTGCCAGGGTAATGGAAATTGTGGAATCAACTAAATTTTTCTACGACCATGAAGTTGAAGTTGCTGCAGAGCTTGTTGCAGAACGTCTTGCCCAGGGTGAATCTACTGGTTATTTTTTTGTTTTTGCCGAAGAGAATGGAATTACAATAGCATATTCCTGTTTTGGTCCTATATCTATGTCAAAAACCTGTTTTGATCTGTACTGGATTGTAACCCATAATGATTACCGGGGTAAAGGCGTAGGCAAGAAGATACTTGAGGAAACCTGCAGGCAGGCAAAAGAGATGGGGTGCAAAATTTTAATTGCAGAAACTTCAGGTTTGGAGCATTACGCTCCTACCAGGGCATTTTATATTAACAACAATTTTATAAATGAAGCCAGGATTAAGGATTTCTACGACATAGGTGACGATAAGTTATATTACACCAAATATATCGGATAGTTTTCCTCTATTGTTTAATTACGCTGGCCAGCGCTCCGGGCACCTGTATCAGATCATAGTCGTCGCTATAGATCAGGTACTTGTTTTTCCAGACAGGCTGAAATTTATCTTTATAATCACGTTGTCCCTTATAGTGTGAGAAAGAACGAATCTTTTCATAAGCAAACTTCATTGACCTTTCAGGTATATTGCTGGGAACCTCCAGCCCTGATAAAGGTGCAAAACCAAGATTGACAAACCTTATCCCCGTTGACCGGAAATAGCTGAACAATTCTGTCAGCAAATAATCCATCACCCCGTTGGGAGCATCCGCTGTTTTACGCAGAAGGTCATATGTGCCTTCCTCTGATGCAAAGTCGGGTATTACATTCAGAAATCCAATTATTTTTTCCTGATTGTTTTCAACAGTAATGACTACCTGTTGTTTTATCTCTGCCTCAGAAAATAATCCCTGTGAGAAAATAATTTCATCCCGTTCATTTACCTTCAGCCACTCTTCACTTACGCTCTTAAGTTTCTGGATAAAACCGTCAGTTAAAGGCGGAGTATAAATATGAGCCGTATAACCCTGTTCCCTGATTTTATTCAAAGCATTTCTT
>Ga0315272_10000962_pt1 | contig 14587 bp, 14 predicted proteins | sample C3_middle_MG_FD_203918 | JGI IMG/M metagenome (GOLD analysis project Ga0315272, IMG submission 203918) | Sediment microbial communities from Yellowstone Lake, YNP, Wyoming, USA - C3_middle | ecosystem: Environmental > Aquatic > Freshwater > Lake > Sediment | place: USA: Wyoming | collected...
CTGCCGGATATCGCATGAAGGCGAACGTTCACACTCCTGGGCCCAACATCATCCGGTGACGAGCGGTCACAGACAGAATGTTTACGAGGTTCCCACCGCAACACGATTGACTCCCTGGCAAAACAATGTTAACGGTACTAAGGCCTGTTTATCTGCAATAAGAAGAAGGAGAGGCAAATAGCATGGCAACTAAGAAGATTACGCCCAGCCTTAGCGCTGCGGAAATGAAGGCGCTCGCGGCTGAATTGGGCGTTCCCGTCAAGGAAGGGAAGGTTACGGTCGTTCGCGACAAGTACTTCGTCACCGTCGGCAAGACCAAGACAGCGATCCCGGTCGGAGAGGTCATCGATCCGGTACATGTCAAAGCGCTGGCTGGCAAACCGGTCTCCGTCATCGCGGTCGGACGAAACATCGTAGCCATCACTGGCATCGGGTGGAAGCCGCCTATCATCGTTTGCTATATCCCCGTGCCCGATTTCATCAAAGGAATCCGGCAGGATCTGCGGGCCACCATCCTCAAAGGTATGGTCGACCGCCAGATCATCACTCCGGATCTCCAGGAGCGCCTGCTGGCCGGGAGATAGTTGGCAGAGATGGCCTCGCGATGACCCCGCACGAATACCTCGTCGTCGAGGTGACCGAGGCTTGTCCCCACGCCTGCGTTCACTGTTACAACTATTGGCGGGAGAACCGCGCTCCGGTGCTCGCGCCGGATACTCTGCGCAGAAAAGATATTCGGGGACTCATTCGCAAAATCCGGAAAGAGGCGCCGCTCAAAGTAGTCGCTCTCTCCGGCGGCGAGCCGCTGTTGCGCCCGGACATTGCCGGCATTTGCACGGACCTGATGAGCGACGGACTCAACGTGGCGGTGATCACGAGCGGAGCGTTACTGACGCCCGCGCGGGCCGCACGATTCCCTGCAGGCACCACTTTCGAGATCACCTTATTCGGCGCCGACGCCGCGCTGCACGACAGGATCGTGGGCCGTGCCGGCGCCTTCGGAAGAGTCATCAACGGCGCTGTTTCCGCGGTGGAACACGGCTGCAGCGTGGTGGCGAGCGTGGTCTTGAACCGGATGAATGCAGGCCACACCCGCGACGCACTGGAACTCGGGATCGCGCTCGGCGCGGACGCGTTCCTGCTGAACCGGATGAACTTCAGCCGGTTGACGCTGCCCCAGGCGAACCGGCTGGGCCCCACCGTCGAGCAGTTGAAAGACGCGCTGGCCGCGGCCGAGGCGGTTGCCGTGGAATTCGAGGCCAGCATTTCCGTATCGATTCCCATTCCCCCTTGTGTCGTCGATCCGGCGCCGTATTCGCATCTGCACTTCGGATGGTGTCCGCGCGGCGGGGCGCAGGCCTACTACACCCTCAGTCACAACGGACTGCTGCGCCCATGCAATCATTCGTCCTTCGTGTTGGGCGATCTGCGGGAAAAGCGGTTTGAGGAACTGGTCAACAGTCGCGAGGCCGCGGCGTTCTGGGCCCCTGTTCCCAACGAGTGCCAGACGTGTGCGCACCCGTTGCGCGACGTCTGCCTCGGGGGTTGCCCGGCAGCGAGCGATGAGTGCTACGGGACACGCGAGCGCGTAGACCCGCTGGTCCAACTGGCCCGCCAGGAAGCCGCGTGTCTTTCCTGATGAAGGGCTTACGGGGCGCGAAACGTTGCCGCGTGTGGGATTCCCAGGCGCCTGCGCAGCCGCGGCACGTTTTCGGAACGCGATCATGGAGACTATCTTCGTGATACGTACGATAATGGGTCCATGAGGATTGGGATCCTGTTAGCCGCGGCAATGTGCCTGGTTCTGGTGGCGACGGCTCTGGCCGCGCCGCCGATGACGACCCTGCGCGTCGAGGTGAAGACGCACTCCGACAAGCCGATCGAGCGTGCGAGCGTGATCGTGACGTTCGTCGAGGGGCGCAACTACATGAAGCTCGGCAAGAAGGTCTATATTCCCTTCGAACTGAAGACGAACATGGAGGGCGTGGCTAAGATCCCGCCTGTGCCGCAGGGCAAGATCAAGGTTCAGGTGATCGCCAAAGGCTACCAGACCTTCGGCGAGGTCTTCGATGTCGACGTGGCTGAAAAGACAATTGAAGTGAAACTCAACCCGCCGCAACAGCCGTACTCGGCGCACCAGTAGGACGGAGCGGCGAACGCGTCCCGGGAACGCCGATCTCCAGGGCGGCAACTCTTGCCGCGCGAACGGCAACGTATGGGAATGACTTTCGACGGAGCCGGTGGCGAGTGGGGCTTTCCTCCCGGGCGCGTGTTGAGTCCCCGGATATACCGTCCACTCCGTGACTGGATACGGCAGTCTCCAGGTTGGTCCTTATCGACGCCTCAGCGGCGACGCAGCGTACGCGCTGCGGGGGCCATCGGACAGGACCCGGAGATACTGCTGCTCCCTGCCGGCCGCGGCTCCGCGCAAGGCAACTTATTTCACGAAGGCGATGGCTTCGATCTCGACCTTCACATCTTTCGGCAGACGCGCAACTTCGACGGTGGAGCGGGCCGGGGCGCCCACGCCGAAGTACTTTGCATAGACCTCGTTCATGGCGCCGAACTCGGCTAGATCCTTCACGAACACAGTGGTCTTGAGCACCGAATCGAGGCCAGCGCCCGAGGCATCCAGGACGGCCTTGAGGTTTTCGATCGCGCACGCCGTCTGCTCGGCGATGCCGCCAGCGACCACCTGGCCGGTGGACGAGTCGAGCGGAATCTGCCCGCTGCAAAACACCAGCCCGCTCCGCTTGACGGCTTGCGAGTAAGGACCGATCGCCTGGGGCGCGTTGCCGGTTGCGACAATCTCTTTTGTTGATTCCATCAGGGTGCTCCAAACTTGAGCGTGCCGATCAGGTCGCGCACGCTTCCGATACTTTCCTCTTTCAAGAACCGGTCCAACTCGGCGGCGATGCGCAGCGGTGAACTGGGATCCCAGAAACTGGCGGTGCCGATCTCCACGGCCGATGCACCGGCAATGAGGAACTCGGCGGCGTCCTCTCCGCTGCGGATTCCGCCTAGTCCGACGACGGGGATCTTCACCGCGCGCGCCGCTTCGCAGACCATGCGCAGCGCAATGGGCTTAATGGCGGGCCCCGAGAGACCGCCAAAGCCCGCGCCCAGGCGAGGACGCCGTGTGCGGACGTCGATCGCCAGCGCGACGAATGTGTTTACGAGTGAAATCGCGTCAGCGCCGGCGGCCTCAGCCGCCTGGGCCAACGGTTCGATGCGAGCGACGTTCGGCGACAGCTTGACCACGATGGGACGCCTGGCCACGCGCTTGACGTTTTCGATGAGCTCGCCGAGCAGAACGGGATCGCTCGAAAAGAACATGCCTCCGTGCTTCGTGTTGGGACAGGAGACGTTCAGCTCGTAGCCCGCCAGGCCTTCGTGATCATCGAGCACGCGCACGACCTCGGCGTAGTCCTCGAGCGCGTAGCCGAAGACGTTGGCGAAGATGGCGGTTTCGAGCTTCGCGAGCGCGGGCAGCTTCTCCGCGACGAAGGCCCGGACGCCGATGTTCTGCAGGCCGACGGAGTTGATCATCCCCGCAGTGGCTTCCCACACGCGCGGCGGCGGGTTGCCCTCGATCGGCTCTCGCGACAGGCCCTTGACGACGAACCCGCCGAGCTGGTTCAGGTCGAGGATGGTCGCGAACTCGACGCCGTAGGCGAACGTGCCGGACGCTGCCAGTACGGGGTTCTTCAGAGGGATGCCGCAGAGCGTCGTGGCAAGGCGCGGGGATGCGGGGGCTGCGGACATCTATTTGAGTTTAACGTCTGCGGGGGGGGCAAGGGATTCCTTGCGCGAAGCATCACGGGGAAGACGCCGGTCGACGCGCCTGGTCCGCCACATCCAACGCGGCTCGCACAACGAGATCCGGACAGTCGAGTTGCACCCAATGGTCGCTGCCGCCGGCGACGACGTGGCTGCCGCGCGAGGAGAGCGCGGCAGTGGCGCGATGGGCCTCGATAACGGCGGCGGCGGTCCTTTCCGCGGAGATCACGGCCAGCGGCAGGTCGCGCAGCGGGGCGTCGTCCAGGGCCAGCGCGCAGGACGCGGGAATGAGTTCCAGATACTCGGCCATGTTGACGAAACGGGATGGCTGGCACCACTGCGCCTTCATCACCGGCCACAGTTCTTGCGGCAGTTTCTGAACCTCGGCGACCAGACGGTTGGGCACCGTCACGCCCTTGCCGCCGGAGACGCGCGCCAGCAGCTTCGGCAGGAACTGCGCGCCCGATGTGAGCAGGTCGAGACCCAGGCGCACAACGCCCAGACGCGCGAGCAGCGCGCCGCGACGGGAAAGTTGCACGCCCTTGCGGGCGCGGAACGCCTGCGTCTCGGAGAGCGGCGACCACTCGATGGGTTCGAGCGGATCGACCAGCACCAGCCCCGCCACTTTCCCAGGCGCGTGCGCGGCAAAGTGGCGCAGCAGCAGGCCTCCGAACGAGTGGCCAACGAGCACGTAGGGTCCCGTTGCGCCGCTCGCGTCCAGTAGCGCTTCCAACTCCGCGCAGAGCTGGGGAATCGTGCGCGGCGTGCGGATGCGCGGGCTCCAGCCGTAGCCGGCCCGGTCATAGGCCAAGACGCGGTGATGCCGCGCCAGTTCCTTCTGCACCGGCCGCCAGCTTATCGACGATGCCGATATGCCGGCTTCCAAGACGATGGTGGGGCTGCCCAGTCCCTGCTCGAAGCAATGCAACGCGCCGCCGGGAATGCGCAGCAGGCGGCCCGGGGCGGGGAAGCGCATGCGGTCGCGCCACGCCCCGGTCGACTGGTAGCAAAGGCCCCCTCCGAGCAGCAGAGCGACGGTTTCGACGATGGACTCGATGATCATTGCACCGTTGTGGGACATATTTCGGTCTGCGAACCGGCTTCAGCCGGTTCATCTGTCCGGACAAATGCCGATCTGGAGATCGGCGTTCCCAGGGCGGAAGCCCCGCACGTGCTCAGAAGCCGAGCAGCGGCAGCACGGCCCGATCGATCTCCGCGTCGGTGATGGCGTTCAGTTTGATGTTGCGATGGATGCTCCAACGTTCGGAGTGTTCAATCTGGCCTCCGGCCGGGACCTTGGTGATGGGGCCGAGGGTTTCCATCTCGAGAAATTCGTTGCTCGTGAACATCTCAAAACTGCACCCGAAATCGGGATAGTCCGGCGCCGGCGCGGGAGTATAACGTTTGATGAACAGCTCGCCGTTGAGTGAGTAGGCGGCCCAGGTCTTGGCGTTCCAGAGACCGAGCTTCTGCGCGGTGCTGCTCGACGGGTCCATGCGCAGCGTCACGTATTTTGTAGTGAACGTCCAGCGTGGATCGCTGAAATCGGTGTACGCCCACATCGTCAGAGGATTGGTGGGCTGCAGGTACTCATCGTGAGTACCGCGCGGCGGGAAACCGGTGATGGCCAAGCCGCTCGGGGCCATCATGGACATCGCCCAGGTCGTATATTCGAGCGCCATCATTCCGGTGTTCTTCAGCCGGTGAATGACGGTGACGCCGGCGCCTGAGGGGTCCATGCGAATCTCGATCTGCTTCTGAATTCCCGTCTCCTTCTCGACGGGCTGCGTGGCAATCACCACGCCGCCCTGGACCTTCACATCGATGGGGGAGTTATCGGGCACATAGCTGTACTTCGGGTCCTCCGGGGCGATCCAGACGCGATGGCCGCCGCGTTTTACCCAGGCCGGTTCGCCCGATTTGCCGAGGCTCTGCAGCTCTTCGAAGAAGAAGTTCTGTCCTCCGGGAAAGCCGAAGCGCATGATGCGCGGACCGATGTCGGAGGTGACAATCAGTTCAATCTCCCCGTTGGTGACGCGGTAGCAATTGGGCCAGCCGTGGTAGGCGGTCTTTTCGACGCGGACTTCAGCGTTCATGATGAGTGATCCAAGTACGAGCAAACTGGCGGCTTTCAGCATCGCCGCCTATTCTTTCCTGAATGCGAGAACTGCGTCAAGGGGCGCTCCCGTGCGGCGTCCCTCGACCTGCGTAAAGCCGCAGCGTTCGAGCAGTTCGCGGTACTCCCCGGCGCTGCGCTCGCGGCCCTCGGTGCAGACCAGCATGTTGAGTGATTGCATCAGCGACGGAACGGGTCCCGCGTGGTCGTCGTCGAGCAGCGTCTCGGCGAGCAGGATGGCTCCGCCCGGCGGGAGCGCCGCGTGGATCTTTCCGAGCAGAATTTCGATCTTTTCGTCGCCCCAATCGTGGACGATGCGGCCCAGCGCGTAGAGATCGGCGGGCGGCAGAGCATCGGCGAAGAAGTCGCCTGTGACGAGTTCAATGCGAGCGGCGGCGCTCGACGCGGCGACGTGCGGGCGCGCTTCGGCAATCGCTTCAGGAAGGTCGAAGACCACGCCGTGCAGCGAACCATAGCGCTCGCAGGCGGCGATGGCGAGATGGCCTGTCGCTCCGCCGAGGTCCACCAGGCGGCGAAAGCGGCCGAGGTTGAAGACGCGTACGACGGCGGGCGAACTGATTCGTCCGAAGCCGTGCATGCCGAGCAGGAATTCGTGCTTGGCCTGGGGGGTGCGGAAGAAGCCGGAGAAGATGCCACCGTCGAGGCCGAAGGTCTGTTTCCAGCGCGGCGTGCCTTCGCGCATCGCGTCGTCGAGGTGGCCCCACATCGGGTAGAGCGCATCCCTCGAGTAGAGGATGTAGCCGGCGAGTGTGTTGGGGCTCGCCTTTCGCAGGTATTCGTGCGCGACGGTCGTGTTGGCGTACAGGCCGTCGCGCTTGTCGAGAAGGCCGAGGCCGACACAGCCGTCGAGCAGCCGGCGTAGCGCGCGCAGATCCGTGCCCGTCGCCGAGGCGAGCGCTTCCGCGCTCTGGGCTTTGGAGACGAGCGCTTCCGCGCTCTCGGACTCGGAGGCGAGCAAGTCGAAAATACCGAGCGAGACCGCGGTGAACATGGTCTGCGAGCGCCGGAACGCGTTGATGAGATCGATGACTGGCGAAGGATCGGTCTGGCTCATTGCGCTCTATTTCGCGGGATCAGGCACGCAGGCCCTCTGCCGCCTCCTGGATCTTGTCCCACACCGCGAAGACATCCTCGCGCGTGGTGGCGATATTGCCGATAGCGTAACGGATGACGAAGCGGCCATTGAGCACGTTGCCCGCGAGGAACGCCAGCCCGGACGCGTTCAGGCGTTCGATGATCGCCTTGTTGTCCTCGTCGGCGCCGCGGTAGCGGAAGCAGACCAGCGAGAGCGTCGTGGGCGCGGCCAGTTCGAAGCGCGGGTCAGCGCTCACGGCGGCGGATAGCTCGTGCGCCAGAGCGATGTGGAAGCGCAGGATTTCCTCGATCTTCTTGCGGCCGTAATAGCGCATGACGAACCACAGTTTCAAGGCGCGGAAACGGCGGCCCAAGGCGATGCCATAGTCCATGAAATTGACAACCCGGTCGTCCTGGTCCGTTCGCAGATACTCCGGGACCAGCGAGAAGGCGCGACGCAGCATTTCCGGCTTGCGGCAGTAAAAAACGCTGCAATCGACGGGTGTCAGCAGCCACTTGTGCGGGTTGAGCACCAGCGAGTCGGCGCGCCCGGCGCCTTCCAGCATCCAGCGGTTCTCTTCGAGGATGGCGGCCGGCCCGCCGTAGGCGGCGTCGATGTGGTGCCAGAGCTGTTCCTCTTCGGCGATCTTCTGCACGGCGGCGACGGGATCGATGCTGGTCACCGCAGTTGTCCCGACCGTCGATACGACGCAGAAAGGTGTCAAGCCGTTTTGGCGATCTTCTGCAATTGCGGCGCGCAGCAGTTCGGGCACCATGCGAAATTCGGAGTCGACGCCAATTTTGCGAACGTTGTCCTGGCCGATGCCGAGCACCAGCGCGCCTTTCTCGATGGACGAGTGCGCGTGTACGGAGGCGTAGACCACCATGCCAGCCCGCGCGCCGCGGGTCCGCAACTCGGGATCGGCCTGCACGCGCGCCGCGGCGATGGCCTGCATGGTCGAGGTGGAGGCAGTGTCCATGATCTCGCCAAAGAATTCCTGGGGCAGACCGAGCCATTGCCGCAGCCACGAGAGCACAACCTGTTCGAGTTCCACATGGCCCGGCGACGATTTCCAAAGCATTCCGTTCGTATTCACGGCGGCTGCCAGGGCCTCGGCGAGAATGCCCGGCGCGGAAGCCGTGTTGGCGAAGAAGGCGTGAAAGCGCGGGTGGTTCCAGTGGCTCAAGGCCGGGACGATCTGTCTCTGGAAGTCGGAGAGAATCGCCTCCATCGACTCGGGGTTGTCCGGAGCGGAGCGGGGCAGCGCATCGATCACGTCTCCAGGTTGGGTGCTTGGAAACACCGGCAGGTCGCTGACGCTTTCGAGATACGACGAAATCCAGTCGATGACGTCATAGCCGAATCGCCGGAACTCCGCCGGCTCCATATCAAATTGACTCATTCCTGTTTTATCCTTCACTGTACGGTCAGCGTAACGGTGCCGCCGAGGCTGTTCTTTCCATTTTGAATACGCCTGCCAGAGGCATCAAACCTGCCGTGAGCGACGATGTGATCGAGACTCCCGCGGAAGAGCAGGTAGTCGTCCGTGCTGTTCGTCAAACGCATGCGCGGAGTGACGTAACTGGTGACGCGCGCCGTGGCATCCGAGGGGATGAACGGGATGCCCGAAAGCACCAGCGCCAGATGCCCGGGGGCAAATCCGGACGCGACGACGGCCAGGCCGGTATTCTTTGGCGCATCTTCCGCATCGGGTAGCCGCAGGATCAGTGCGCTGCCCAGCTTTGCGACCAGCGCGTTGGTTTTAGCGTTTCCAAAAAGCACGAAGTTCGAATTCCGCAGATCGAAATCGGTCACATCGCTGTCCGCGACGACATGCGGGAAGTACCAGACCCGCGTGCTGCCGCCATACCAGTCCGCGGCCTGCAATGCCTCATTCTCGCGGCGCATTCTCTCCGCTTGGGACGGGTTGTCCGCCGTGCCGTAGACATAGACATGGCGCGATCCGAAGACGTTGACGATGCCACCCTCCCACGATTTCTCAGCGAGTCCAACTTCCCATTTTCCCGCTTTCTGGCGGAATGACAAAGCCGTGCCCGGCTGCAGGGAGAAGCTGGCGCCCGGCAGAGTCAGCCGCAGCGTCGCATTGGCTTTGAATTTCGGATGGCCAGTCAGCAACAGAGTGAACCCCTGCAGGTTAGAGGTCGAGATGTCGATTGAATTTGCCGCTGTGAACTCCGCGTCAATCGAGGTGGGCGTTCCAGGCTCCAAACGATCGAAGCGTACCCAGTAAGCGCCCGCATTGCGGTAGCTCAGCGCCGCATAACGCAGATGGTCCGGGAAGCGGTTGCGCTGGAATTTCGAGAACCATTGGAAGATGCCCGCATTCGCATAAGCATGGTCCCAGGCGTTGTGATCGACGCCGGGATACTCACGGAATTCGGGCACGATGCCCAACTCCCGCAGCCTCGCGACGAGCTTGCGCGTGCCCGCGATGGGCACGACGGAATCGACCGTGCCGTGGTGAAAGAAGACAGGCAGGTTCGAGTAGTTCACGGCCAGGTCAAAGGCGAAGTCCGGCATCACCGGGCAGACGGGCGCGACCGCGGCCCACAAATCGGGATGCGTCAGGCTCAACTCCAGCGCGCCTCCGCCGCCCATCGACAGGCCCGTCAGGTAGACACGATCTTCATCCACGTGAAAGCGGCGCTTGACGTCGGCGAGCACGGACAGCACATCATTTTCCGTGACACCGCGATAGCCCGTGGTGCCGCGCGCCCAGGGCGAGGCGATGATGTAGGGCACGTCCGGCAGGTCGCCCCAGGTTCGCGAGGCGTCGGAATCGGCCTCGTGCGGCTTGTTCCCCTGGCCGAGGACCCGCTTCAGGTTCAGGCGGTGGTTGGACCAGGCTCCATGCAGGCTGATGACCACCGGCCAGGCCCGGGCGCTGGTGTAATCTTTCGGGACATATAAGGCGTAGGGCTGATCGGTGTCGTCGATTTCGGAGAGGAACGAAACGACCTGAGGGCCGGATTGGATGGATTGCGAAAAGGCCGTGAACGTGGAAAGGATCAGAAAACAGAACGGCAGGATGATTCGTTTCACCCTTCCACGATATAGAATATGAGCCACCGAGGTAATTTCCCAAATGGATTCTTTGTCGAACCCGACATCTCGCCGGTCCTTCCTGGCCGGTCCCGCCGCGGCTGCCGCGGCCTTCACGCTGATAAAGCCGGAACTGGTCAAGGGCTGGGGCGCGGACAAGCTGAAGATCGGCTTGATCGGCTGCGGCGGCCGCGGTACGCAAGCCGTCGCCGACAACATGAAGGGCGATCCGCACACCGAACTCGTCGCCATGGGTGACATCTTCGAGGACCGCCTGGAAGGCAGCCTCAAGGACCTGCGCGAGCGCAAAGAGATGCAGCCGTATCAGGATCGCATCAAGGTGACGCCCGAGAACCATTTCATCGGATTCGACGCTTATAAGAAAGTTATCGCCTCAGGCGTGGACATCATCTTCCTCGCGACGCCTCCCGGCTGGCGGCCGATCCACTTCGAAGCCGCTATCGAGGCCAACAAACACGTCTTCTGCGAGAAGCCTTTCGGCACGGATCCGGTGGGCGTACGCAAGATCATGGCCGCGGCGGCTAAGGCCGCGGAGAAGAAACTCACCGTTGTATCGGGCGCGCAGCGCCGCAGCGACCCGTTCTACATCGACAAGATCGCCCGGCTTCGCGCCGGGGAGTTCGGCGATGTTCAAGCGCTCTACGCGTACTGGGTCGGTACACCGGTGATTCAGCAGCCCAACGGCAAGAAGCCGGAATGGGGCGACTTCGAGTGGCAGCACCGCAACTGGTACTCAAACCTATGGCTGTGCGGCGACCAGATCGTCGAGCAGCATCTGCATAACATCGACGTCTGCAACTGGGCGATGGGCACTCATCCGGAGAAGTGCTTCGCCAGCGGCGGCGCGGCGTGGAGACCGGTGGGCACCGAGGTCTACGGCAATATCTACGACCATATCGGGACCGATTTCGAATACGCCAACGGCGTGCACATGTCGAGCTACTGCCGTCAGTTCGAGCATTGCTACAACCGCGTGGAAGAGATCGTGGTCACCTCAAAGCAGCGCATGACCTGGAACCAGACCAAGGGCGGGCCGGGCTACCCCAACGAGCACGGCAAACTGATGCAGTCCATCCGCGGCGAGATCCCTTACGTGAACGAAGGCCAGGCGGTCGCAGAATCCACGATGACCTGCATCATGGGCCGCGAGGCCGCTTATTCAGGCCAGATGCTCACCTGGGACATGATGATGAACTCGCAGCTCGACCTGTTCCCCAAGGGCGACTACGACTACAAGATGAAGAACGCGACCACGCCGTTCCCGATCCCCGGGCAGTACAAGTTCATCTAGGCTGGTTCAACACTCCCTTTGAAAAATGCCCCCCGGCGCTCACGCGGCGCCGGGGGGTTCGTATTTGGAAGAACGGGCGGAATTGTGGCAGGCCGGTCCTCCCACGCGCCAACCGGCGCAACGGCCCGGATCTGCAACCCAGACTGTTCACGCAACGTCAGATCAAGTAGATGCCATGGGACGTTCGATTCCGAGGCAATTCCGCACAGGGCACCCGGTAGGGGCGCGCGAGCAGTGGTGGTTGAAAACCACCGCCGTGGTGACAACCGGCCAGCGGGTGTGAGATGAGCATTCTGATTCTAAATGGCTTACCGGCTGGCACCGGGATTGCATCTCCCGCGGTTGAGAAAGGATCGGAGCATTATGAAGATCCGACACATTTCGAGTTGCTCTTTTTTGTTGGCGTTGCCGGTGGCTTTGCTGTTGCCGGCTTATGCGCAGGAGGCGCCTTATCAGGCGGAGCCACAGCAGGAACCGCAGCAGGAGCAGGCTGAGCCCATGCCGCCTCCTCCTCAAGCGCCTGCGCAGCGGGGTGGCTGGCAACGTTTCAATGCTCCGCCCGCGATGACGCAGCCTGCACTGCCCATGCAACTCACCATTCCGGCCGGAACGTAGGTCACTTTGAGCTTGGATCAGGTGCTTTCGAGCGACCATAACCGGCCCGGCGACGTATGGACGGCGACGCTGACGCAGCCTGTGATCGTGAGTGGACGCGTGGTCGCTCAGCGCGGACAGACCGTGGGCGGTGTGGTGGCCGAGGCTGAAAAGGCCGGCCGGGCAAAAGGCACGTCACGCCTGGGCCTGGATATGAACGAGTTGACGCTGGCCGACGGCCGCCAGATCCCGGTGAGGAGCCGGTTGATGGAGTTCCGCGGCGGGACATCGCGCAGGCGTGACGCGGTAGGCGTCGGCACGACAATTGCCACCGGTGCGGCTATCGGTGCAGTGGTGAACGGCGGAGTAGGCGCCGGCGTCGGCGCGGCGGCCGGCGTGGTTGCATCGACGATCGGTGTCTTGCTGACTCGCGGCAGGCCGACGGTGATCTATCCCGAGACGACGTTGACGTTCCGCCTGGAGGCGCCGTTCACTTTTGCCGTCGATAACGAGGCAGCCCTGAGGGCGTTCGCGCCGGTACAAATGAACGACTATCAGCAGCAGGTGTTCCGCACTCGCGCCGTGCAGTCGGCTCCAGCGCCGGGATATTACGGTGGGTACCCCTACTACTCGCCCTACTACTCGCCCTACTACTACTCGCCGTTCTACTACGGGTCGGGCTTGGGCCTGTACTTTGGATCGGGCTGGGGCTATGGCGGCTGGGGCTACGGCGGCTGGGGCGGCTACGGGGGCTACGGCGGCTGGGGACGCGGTGGCGGCTGGGGACGCGGTGGCGGATGGGGACGCGGCGGCGGCGTGGGTCGTGGAGGCGGCGGGGGACATGGCGGGCATCGCTAGAAGCGGCCGCTCCGCTCCACTCGCGGTTCAGCGCCTAAGTCGATAGGAACAACGGGCCAGTTCCCGGATCGGAGGATCGGGAGACTGGCCCGTTCTGCATGACGGAGGATGGTGGCGTTCTCTGTCACTCACTGGATTCGGTTTCGCGCCGCCGCGCGCCGCTCCAAGCCGCGCGGATCGAAGAGATGACGCGGGCGGAATCCCCGTTGACTCCAACGCGATTTGTTCATCAACTCGACGCGTAGCGCAAAACCGAAATCCGGCTCGTGGCGGCAGTCCCGCACCGCGGCGTCAAAATCGCCACGCGGCGTGCGGAGTTGTAGTGGCGTTCCGGGCGGCAGGCCCAGTTCCAGGACCAGACTGGCGCCGTGCGCCGAGATCCACTCGATATTGGCTATCTCGGAATGCGGTTCGCCTGTCTTGTCCGACCAGCGGATCTCGACCAGGTCCGCGCACAGGAGTCGGTTCTCGAGCCAGGGCTCTTGCATACTTACTGAAACTCACATATCGGATTGAGCGCGCGAAGTTTGAGTGTGGATCCGAAGACGATTTACGCCGGACGGTTCTGACGAAGCCATTCTTCGCGGGTGCAGAGGCTGTCGCGGTCGAGCGCGCGGTCCACGGCGAGCACGCCGTCGAGGTGATCCATTTCGTGCTGTATCAGTTCCGCCAGCGCGCCCGCGGCCTCGATCTCTCGAGTCGAGCCATCGCGATTCTCATGAGTCAGCCGCACGCTCGTGTGCCGTTGTAGACGCACCATGAGGTCCGGGAAGGAGAAGCAGTCGTCCCAGAGCTCGAACAATTCCGGGCTGCGCCAGGTGAGTTCCGGATTGATGAGTTCATAACGCACGCCGTCCACATGCATGAAAATCACGCGCACCGCGGAGCCGATCTGAATGGCGCTGATAGCGCGGCCGAATCCGTGCGTCACGCGGAATTCGTCCAGCGTGTCTTCAAGATCCCGCAGGACCTCGCCCGCGGCGTGCGCGGCAATGGGAAGCGAAACCGACCGCAGCAGCGGGTCGCCGAGTTGCAGTATCCTTCGCGCCGCCATGGGGCTATCGTAGCAGCTTGGCGGCTCGGCGCCGGGTGGTGGTGGCTGCGCGCGAAAGGGCCTCCGTTGATCAGAGATGTGAAACCGAGCCAGCCAGGTGCGGCTATTTCCTCTCGACGAGAGCGCCGCGATTGACGTCCTCGCCGTGAAAGAAGACTTGCACGATTCGCTCGGTCGCGGAGATGTCTTCTAGCGGATTGCCCTCCACGAGCACGAGGGAGGCGTCGCCGCCGGCCTGAATGCGTCCGGCCCGGTCCGCCGCGCTGAGACATGCGGCGGCGTCGGAGGTCGCCGCGCGCAGGGCTTCCAAGGGCGTCAAACCCGCCTTCACCATCAGTTGCAGTTCGTGATGCACCATCGGACCATGAACCAGCAGGGTGGTGCCGCTGAGCGTCGCCGCCGCGATCTTCGTTCCGCTCGCGTGAGCGGCGAGCAAGCCCCGCATGCCTGCCTCAAGCGTAGGCGTTTGGGGATCGCGCGCTTGCGGCGTGTCATACGCCTTCTCGATCCGGTTCAACAATTCGCGCGGAGTCACCTGCTCGGCGAGCGAGCCTTTCAACAAATCGAGTTTTGCCGTTTCCCGGTCCAAGGCGGCCTGCAGGTAGGAGAGATGGGACATCCGGCAACCGTCCTGGCCTGGTTGATCCGAAGAGCGCAGGATTGCCGCGCCAAGCTTCTCGCCTGAGTCGAAGCGCGTCGCCAGAACCTTGCTGA
>Ga0315272_10000963_pt1 | contig 14573 bp, 11 predicted proteins | sample C3_middle_MG_FD_203918 | JGI IMG/M metagenome (GOLD analysis project Ga0315272, IMG submission 203918) | Sediment microbial communities from Yellowstone Lake, YNP, Wyoming, USA - C3_middle | ecosystem: Environmental > Aquatic > Freshwater > Lake > Sediment | place: USA: Wyoming | collected...
CGATCCTCTCGGGGGGCTTGAAGCCCGTCTCGGCGGCCTCCACCAGCGCGGATCTGCCCTCGCCGCCCAGCCTGACGGCCGTCGGCCTTATGGCGGTGAGGCCGTCGACGTAGTAGATGTAGGCGACGCGCTTGGGGTGTAGGTACGTGGCGCGGTAGAGGTAGCCTGGCCTGGCCGCCTTCCGCTCGGTGAGCGCGAGGCCTATGCGCGCCTTCTTGTAGAACCGCTCTGCCGAGCCGTCGGGAAACGCGGCGAAGTCCATGGCTGGGATGCCCACCTTGTCGCCTATCTTCACCAGGGGGCCCCACATCCCGCGTATCCCCAGCTGGTCGGCGAGGGCCGTCAGGGCCTCCTCGGCGGCCTGCGTCGGGCTTTCGCCGCGCTGGGGGCATTCCGCCCTCACGCCGAGGAGGTCGCCGAGGGCTCCCAGCACCGTGGAGGGCGGCGGGGCTATCCACACGTCGTCTCTGCCGGCCACAGCGGGCGAGGAGACGTTCCTGATGCCGAAGCGGGCGGGCCCCAGGGGGACTATCCTCAGCTCGATCATAGGAACTCCCTGAGCGCCTTCAGGAGCTCGGCCGTGTTCCGCCAGGGCCCCTCCATCCTCAGTTCGCCGCATGCCTCCTCCGCCTCGTCCCGCGCCTCCTTCAGCTTTAGGCTATCCCACATCTCCCTGTGGAGCGTGATGAGCGCCTCGACGGCCGCCTTCCCGTCGCCCCTCGCGTTCCTCTCGGCGATGTGCCTCAGGAGGGCCTCCTCTGCTCTGCGCCTGGCGTCGCCCTCCTCCGCCCCCTCTCCGGCGAACTCCCTCTCCACGTCGTAGGGAAGGTTTCTGGAGAGGCCTCCCTCTAGGAAGGCCGCCACTATCCCCATGACCGAGCCGACGCTGGACGTCTTGGCGATGCCCATATGCCCGGTGGAGGTGGACACCGCGAGGGCGTCCTTCCCCTTCACGGCTTCCTTGGCCTTCTCCACGGCCTCGTGCGCCGCCCAGACCTCGACCGACATGAAGTCCGTGATGGAGTGGGCCAGCCTGACCGAGTAGCTCCTGCCGTAGGCGGCGGGCGCCGGCAGGGCGTATCCCCTCAGCCTGTGGAATCCCCCCTCGCCGTGGAATCCCTCCCGGGTCTCCTTCACTATCTCCAACGCGGCCGGCCTGGCGGCGAACGCCAGCAGGTCGTCGCCCCCGGCGTAGACCGCCTCGCCGCCGTGCTCGAGGACCGTCTTGACGTCCTTGAGGGCGGTCACCATCAGGGAGGCCGAGAGCGCGGCGTAGTAGGACGGCGACGGGATGACGAAGGCCACGTCGCCGAAAACCTGCGCCGCGTCGCCGCACTCCGCGTCCCTCAGCGCCTGCGCCGCCTTGAGGGCCCCGGCCACGGCCTCCCTGTCTCTCCTCCACCGCTCGGCGTCTCCCTCGGCCTCCTTGGGGAGGATCCCGTCGACCGCCTTCTCCACGTCGGGGCCGAGCCCCCTCACGCACCCTCTGTTTACCTGCGTGATGAAGTCGCCGTCTGCGCTGATTATGGCGTACATGAACGACATGGGCGGCGCCCTCTCTCCGGGCGGCTTGCACCGCTCGAGCGCCCGGTCGGGGGCCGGCGAGGGGCCCATGATCTCCTCGGCGTCTCCCCCATCGACTATTTCCTCCACGGCCTTCTTCACGTCGTCCGGACATCCATCCATCCAGGTCTTCCTCTGGGCGTACCACCTCAATGCGACCTCCTCCACGGACGGGAGGCGCCTTCCGCTGGCCGCGTAGTAGAGCGCCCTCTTCAGCACGTCCACGGGCCCCAGGGCCTCCTTCGGCTTGAACACCCTCTTGAGCTCCTTGGGGTCCCACCCGCGGCCCAGCCGCTCCTCCAGCACCTTCTTGGTCCCCTCGTCGTAGTCCAGCGAGTCGGGGCTCTGGCCGAACCTCAGCGAGGCCGGCTGGTCCGGGTCCAAGGTGCTGTGGATCCACGGCCCGTCGTAGAGCTTTCTAAACCTCGGCGCGCCGCCCTTGGCGAACCAGGAGGGGGCTCTCGGCACGGCCGGCCTGCGGTGGAGCAGGCGCCAGGCGGCGTAGAAGAGGAGGCGCTCCTCGTCGAAGGCGCCGGGCGGGCCGCCGCGCGACAGTAGCTCCGCCAGACTCCTGGCCTCCTCGCGGGCCTCGTCCACAGACACGTATCTATATCTGAAGTGTAGGTAGGGCATCGGCATCTGCCGCAACGCCTCCTCCGCCAGCTTGTGGATGGGGCTTCCCCGATCTACGCCGAGGGGGATCGGGAGGGGCGGATCCACGTCTTCCGAGCCCAGAACCGCGTCCCTTATGGCCGTCAGCGCCCTGTCGAAGTAGTCCGGCGCCTTCTCCGCCTCGCCGCAGTCGGGCAGCATCAGATACGCGGTGCCGGGCATCACCGAGGCTCTGCTGACGAGGAAGCGCACGAGGGACCCGGCCTCCCCTTCCCTCCTCGCCTCGGCCAGCTCCCTGAACCCCAACATCTCTGCGGCGAATCTCGAGTAGAGCCCCAGCGCCTTGCCGCCGCCCCCTATCTCCCTCTCCAGCTGGAGGTAGAAGAGGGGGTTGAAGCGGGGCGTGGGCGAGAGGAGCGCGTCCGGCCCGTGGGCCCTCATGTATTGCCAGGCGGTGAGCCATATGGCCAGCGACACGAGCAGGCTCCCCGCGCTGTAGTCGCCGGCCTTCCTCGCCGAGCCGATTATCTTCTGTATGCCCGGGATGTCCACCTCCAGGAGGCATCCCCGCAACCTGCCCCCCTCGCCTACCCAGTTCATGACCGAGGCCGTCGCGTACAGGTGGTCGAAGACGGTGTGGGTCGGCGCCCTGGTGTCGGCGGGCAACGCCGGGAGGCCCCTCAGCGCCCAGGCGAGCTCGGCCGACGCGTAGAGGAGCATGTAGGCATCCCTCTCGCTCGGGGCCCCCCTCAAGATGCCGTTGACGTCGTGGACGTAGTCCAGGACGGCCGCCTCGAAGGCCTTGGGGTCCGGCCTCTCTATCTCTAAACTGTACTTGACGTTGAAGGGGTTGTGGAGCGCCTTGGCCCTCACCCAGTAGCCGCCGTCGGGCTTGGGTAGCGCCCATCTGTCGAAGGAGGCGGCGGCCCTGTCGGCCAGATCCACCCTCCTCGCGAGCGCGTCGCCGGTCGGCGGGGCCCCTCCGCCGAGGGGCGTGGCCATGAGCATCACGGCGAGCATCTGGCGGGCCTCCTCCTCGTGGCTGTTCTTGCTATATATCCTATAGCCCTCGAACCAAAGCGCCTTGTGCGGCGGGTCGTGGAGGAGGGCGTACGCCTTCGCAAACCAGTCCATAAAACTTTAAATATGGTGTTTATTAAAGTTTATGGAGGGGAAGTTGTTCTGGCTGGTGGCGCTGACCGCGGTGCATCCGGGCGTCGGCAGGAGCGAGGAGGCGCAGGTCGACCTCCCCGTGCAGCGCGACGAGTTCGGCCTGCCCACAGTCTGGGCCTCCTCCCTGAAGGGCGCCATAAGGGCCAAGGCGGAGCTGGGGCTGTTCCGCGACGGCGTGTGCGTGGGGGATCCGGCGCGGTGCGCCGGGGTTCTCGCGGCCTTCGGCCCCAGGCCCGAGGAGGCGTCCGACTTCGCGTCGCCCGTGGCGTTTCTGGACGCCAAGCTGGTGGCCATCCCAGCGAGGTCCCTCAGGGGGGTCTGGCTGTACGTCACCTCGCCGCTCCTCCTGAGCTTCGTGAGGCTGTACGCCGAGGCGCTGGGCGCCGCCCAGGCTGTCAACCTGCCGGAGGTCCCGAGGCCCAAGAGGGGTGAGGTCTACCTCTCCGACGATAGATACGCCGTCGGGAACGAGGCGGTCATCAACGAGAGGAAGTACGGAGTGGCGGGGAGGGCGCCGGCCCTCGACCTCCCGCCGTTCCAGGAGGTGAGGAGGATCGCCGGCGACGTGGGGTTCGCGGTGGTGTCGGACGACGACCTCGCGGGGGTCGTGCGGCGGAGCCTCCTGGTCCAGTACAGGGTCCGCCTCAAGCAGGAGACCAAGACCGTGGACGTGGGGCCTTGGAGCGAGGAGTATATCCCGCCCTTCACGGCCTTCGTGTCGGGGTACTACTGCGCCAAGCGGCGCGCCTCGGCCGTGGGCGTGCGGGTGCAGGTAGACGACGTCTCGCAGTGCCGCGACGGCGAGGTGGTCGACCGCAACAGGAAGATCTGCAGGAGGCAGGTTAAGGTCGACGGCGACCCCTGCGCGTACGTGGCCGACGTGGCCAAGGGCTCCCTGTGGCTCGGGGGCAAGGAGACCGTGGGCAGGGGCCTCGTGAAGCTGCTATGACGTCGTGGCTCGAGAGGGCTCTGGCCTGCGTGGAGCAGATAGAGAGGGCGTGCGACAAGGACGCCCGGTCGGCCTTCAGGACGAGGGCCAGGCAGATCCCCTCTGACATATACTACGTGGGCACCGCCTACGCCTTGGCCGTGCTCGCGGCCAGGTCCAGCGAGCGGGACATATTCGGCCACCGCGACGTGAAGGAGGGGATCGGCGCCATATGCGGCTCCAAGCTGTCGAAGGAGGAGAAGGGGTACGCCCTGTACGGCCTCTGCCTCGTCGACGCGCTGAGGGCCCTGGGCGTGAGGGCCGACTCGCTGGGCGACGCGCTGAGGGAGGCCGAGAGGCTGGGCGACCTGATGGACGCGGAGCTCGCCGAGTACGTGGACTGGCTCAAGAAGCTGGCCGAGGCGAAGTTCGAGAAAGGGGAATGAGGGCCGTCTTCGAGCTCACGATAGCCACCCCCCTGTCCGTGGGCTGGTACGACCCCGACCTGGTCGACCCGCGTTTCTACATAAGGCCCACCTCCGTGAAGGGCGTCTGGAGGTGGTGGGCGAGGGCGGCCGCCGCCGGCGCGCTCTACGAGGCCGGGTGCGTGAGGGATCTGGCCGAGAGCACGGCGAGGGCCGTGGCCGAGGATCTGGGCCTGGGCTCCACCGGGGCCGCCTCAGCGTACAGGATCAGGGTCGAGGTCGTAGAGAGGCCCAGGGTCGAGGTGGCCAAAAGGAGGCAGAGGAGGGGCATCCAGAGGCTCGACCTCCTCGCGCTGTCTAGGGACGTGGAGTACGCCGTCGGGGGCAGGTTCAGGCTGACGGTGGAGGGGAGCCACAAGTCTTTCGCCTCGGCCGCGGCGGCGCTCGCCCTCGCCCTCACCCTCTCCGGGCTGGGCAAGGGCGGGAGGAAGTCGCTGGGCGTCGTCGACGTGCTGGACGCGCGGGGGGACGTCCCCAGCGGCGGCGTGAGGGAGCTCCTGGAGGCGGCGAGGGCGGGCGTGAGGGCCCAGAGGTGCGGCGCCGCGCCGCAGTCGCTTCCGCCGTTCCCCGCGGCCGCCCGGGGCTTCTTCGAGGTGTACAAGGTCTCGGCCGGGTTCCCCGACGTCCACAACATCTTCCTGCGGCCCAACAGGGCCAGATGGGCCGCCGGGAGCTTCGCCGCGCCCGACCCCATGGACCGCGACGCCTGGTTTTTCGGCCTGCCGAGGAGCCAGAGGGGCACGGGCTACATGGACCCCCAGGGCGGCGACCTGAGGAGACCCTCCGCCGTCTTCGCGGCGGCCCACTCGCAGCGCCACAGGTACGGGGGAGGGACCTACATCTCGATATTCCTCTCGGCCGACTGGCCCCCCAGGCTCAAATGGGTCGGCGGAGGCGGCGTCGACAGCATCTCCGTGGACGAGAGGAGGATCAGGGGGGCGCACAGCCGCTTCCTCCAGCTCATAGGGAGGTGGAGCCCCCAGAGGGTGTGGCCATGAGGCCTCAGAGGCGGCCGCCAGCCGCCGGAGGTCCGCCCGGCGGGAGGCCCCCGCAAAGGAGGGAGGAAGGCGGGGAGGTCGCCCTCGACTGCATCAGGCAGGGATACAACGTGACCTCATGCGTCGTGCTCAAGCTGCTCGAATGGATGAGGGTCAAACGGGGGGACGACGCCAAGCTCCCGAGGTTCAGCCGCGAGGCGGCCGTGGGGCTGAGGAACTTCGCCGTCGATACGGCCGCGGTGGCGAGGTATCTGGAGGCCGTGGATAGGGAGCTGAGGAGCCAGTTCCCCCTGGTCCTCCGCCTGACCGTGGAGACGGAGACCCCCCTCGCGGTGCATCTCCGCAACCCCTACATGCCGCTGGAGATAGGCCTGGCGTGGCATCCCGTATTCAACGCGCCCTACATACCCGCGACCACGCTCAAGGGCGCCCTCAGGGCGGGGGCGCGGAGAGGCGTCTGCGGACTGCCGCCGGCCGATCTCTTCGGCTACGTGGGGCGGGAGGGGGCGCTGGTCGTAACCGACGCCCTCCCCACCTCCTCGGCCGCGGTCGAGCCGGACGTCATAACGCCGCACTACAAGGAGCCGGACGTCAGGGAGACTGAGGCGAAGCCGACCCCCCTCGTCTTCCCTGTGGTCAAGCCAGGCGCCACCTTCGACTTCTTTGCGGCGTCCCGCTCCGTGGAGGCGCGATGCGCCGAGGAGGTATACGGCCTAATCAAGGAGGCCCTGGCGGAGGGTCTCGGTGCGAAGACCAGGCTGGGGTACGGCATAGTCAAGCTCAGATAGGAAAGTCTCTGTCCCTTTCTGAAAAGTACAACAAAATTTATTAACGATTAATGACTTCTCTATATGCTCATACAAATCAAGACCTTGAAGATGCTGAAGGATGTGGTTATCGAGGGGGATAAGGTGGTCCTCTACGGGCCCAACGGCGCTGGGAAGTCCACGGTGATCCACCTCCTGCTCCTGGCCCTCACCAAGCTCTCCGCGCGCCGGTACTACGACAGCGACGTGCTACCCGGGCCAGCGCTGGAGGGGGCGGAGGCCGTCGTGAAGTTCGGGAGGTTCCAGGTGGAAATAGGCGGATACAACTTCTCCGCGAAGAGGGACGACGGGAGTTCGTGGGGAAGCGCCGTCACGAGCCCCGACGGCTGGGGCCAGGACCTGGTCGTGTGGCATATAGACGAGGTTAAGGCGAGGCAAGTCGGTGCCGTGAGGGAATGCGGGACCGTCTTTGGAGGCGAGGAGGCTCATTTCGTCGGTGACCTAGAGCTGTTCGTTGTGCGTTGCCCCGAGGTCGCCAGGCGTCTCTACCTGGAGGTCTATTACGACAGATCCTACGACCCGGATCTGGGCTGGATTCCCATAAGGCATCTCTCTTACGGCCAGAGGAGGCGGCTGGCGATTGAGGCGGCGCTGGAGACGGGGGACTTTGTGGCCGTCGAGAACTTCGAGGGGGGTCTCCACGTGGACTACATAGCGGAGCTTATCAAGCAGATAGCTGAGTCAGACGCGGCGGTGGTGCTTGAGACCCACAGCGGGCTTGTGCTGCGGCTCGCCATGAGGTACGGGCTTCCTGCGTACTACATAGAGCAGGGGGCTAGGCGCATCGAGCGGCTGGACGATGTGGGACTCTTCCAGCGGGAACTCTCCGCGTACCAGGCAGTGGTGCCCCATGGCGGCAGTTAAGACTTTGCGTCTCAACGACGGCGAATGCGTTAAGGATAGTTGCATTGTTAACTTCTCGGCCGACTGCTGTTGCACCGCAGATCCCCAAGGACAGTGCAATTCTCCGCATCAATGTTGCCGACGTTGTAGCGACGGCGTTCCGCCCAACGTCTCGATCGTCGACTATATCTGTAAGTGTGGCAAGCGGTTTTTCGCTGTCGAGGTAACCGAGAGGACTGACGCGTGGAAGCACAAGGAGAAGTTCGCCGACAAGCTGGAAGAGACCCGGGCGAGGTTTAGGGGTCTCCAACCGATATTGGTCATAGTTTCTAGAGAGCTCAAGCTCGATAAAGAGACGAGGGAGTACTTCAACAGACGCGGAATGGACGTGAGGGTGGTTAGGCCCTCTGGGAGCATATGCTCCTAGTTTTGCTTAAGAAGGGGCGCTGCAGATCTGCGCTGGACGCCGTGGCCGGGGTCCTCGGCCCCCTCGAGGGGAAGGGGCCCGAGTACTTCGCGGCGGGGGGAGAGGTCGTGGTGCTGTGCCACGAGTCGAGGGGCGCCGCCGAGCTTCTCGACTACTCGTGCCCCACGGACTACTTGGTCCTGCACCTCAACACAGGCGATTACTACTCCCCCTCCCAAGTGCCCCCCGAGGCCGTGTTGCGCTATAGGGAGAAGCTCTGCGCCCTCCTCGGCAAGATGCGCGGACTTTACTACCTCGCGGTGGCCACCACCCAGCCCTACCTCACGATATATGGGGTCTACCTCGGCAGGTCGCCGCCTCCAGTGACGGCGCTCGGCGTAGAGCTCGGCGATGGCGAGTGCGCAGAGCGCCTCTACCGCGCCGTCGCTGTCGGCGAGGCGACGCAGCTCGACCTCCTGCCCGCGCCTCAGCCGCCCAAGCCGGAGAAGCTCTGCGGCGAGTAGCGCCGGAGGGACCGGCGCGACGCTTAGCGCGAGGCCGAGCCGGAGCATCGGCGCACCGTCCGGCGGGGCGGCAGTTAATAATATTTAGGTCCGTCCTCTCTGTGGAGTCTCTGTTCAAGTTCGTAGACGCCTTGGGGCTTCTGGCGGATTCCGTGGGGGACTTCGCGGCGGGGGAGCCCGTGGAGCTGGGCGAGGGCGGCTTCGAGGTGGGGTGCGGCGGGGTGGAGGCCAGGCTGGTGGAGGAGGCGCCGGCGTCGGGCCTGGCCGGGCTGGACTCCCAGTCCTCCATAGTGAGGTTCGAGGCGGCCGACGTGTACGTGGTCACCGGGGCCCTCGTGGGGCCCGAGGTGTCCGTGGTGCCGGGCGGCGCGGAGGCCAGGTGGCTCGGCCTGAGGCTGAGGTTCAAGGCGGGCGGCGGCCTGGCGGAGGCCCTGGAGTCCGCCGTGGGGGGCCTCGCGCTGGTCAGGTCGGGGGTCACGGGCCGCTTCTTCGACGGGACCTACAACGAGGAGGCGGTGAGGGACGAGGTCAGGACGGAGGTGGAGACGGCCCTCCTGGGCAGGTGGAGGGGCGGCGGCCTGCTCCTCCTCGACGGGCCCATATTCCCCACGCCGAGGGTACTCGCCATGGAGGGGAACCCCTACGCCGAGCTGTACCGGGGCCTCGTCAGGCGGAGGGTCGAGGCGGCCAGGGGCGTCGAGGCCGTGGGGGTCGTCAAGAGGGTCGGCATGTCCACCTACTACGCCAGATGCAGGGGGCTGGGGGTCGACGACGACACGCTGGTCAAGAACGAGGCCTCGCGCCTGTTCGGGAGGCGGGGCGCCTTCGCCGCGGTGGTCGGGCCCGTGGAGATAAGGGCGGGCGGCTTCGCCAAGTACTGCTGGTACGCGGCGGCAGGCGTCGGGAGGGACCTCCACGTCGTCAGGGTGGAGGGGCTGGACCCCGAGCTGGCCGAGAGGGGGGCCGAGGCCGTCGCCGCGGTCATGGGGCCGGGCGGCGCCCCGCTCCCCATAGCGCTCGCCGACAGAATCGCCCGGCGGCTCAACGGCGGAGTCGTGAGGCTCCTGGCCGGCCTCTCGCCGCTCCGGCTGACCTACGAGGGCCTCGAGGCTGTGGGCAGGGCGCTGGAGGCGCCATGACGGGCATCGACTGCGCCAAGTACGTGGGCCTCATCACGAGGCTCATGCCGAGCGCAGTCTCGCTGGACGGCGCCGAGGTCTACATGGTGTCCGAGTGCGGGAGGGGGTTCCCCGTCGGCGAGTACCTGGTGGTGGAGTCCCCCGAGGCCCGCTACCTCGCCAGGGTGAGGGAGTCCAGGGTGGAGGACGTGTACTCGATAGCCAAGACGCCCGTGCTGTCGCTACAGCAGGAGCTGGCCATGGGCGTCAAGTACGTGCCCAGGTTCGTGAGGCTGGAGCTGGTCTCCGAGTGCTCCGCCTCCTGCGCGCCGCCGAGCACCCCGCCGGCGATACACTCCAGGGTCAGGACGCCGGAGCCAGGCGAGGTGGCGGCCATGCTCTCCCTCCCCCAGTCGGGGATCCCCCTGGGCGTCCTGGCCATGCCCAGCGGGGCCGAGGTCGCGGGGAACGCAGTCCTGCTGCCCCACGACGCCTTGAGGCACCACGTCCTCGTCGTGGGGACCACCGGCAGCGGGAAGACGACGCTCCTCAAGAACCTGGCCCTGGAGCTCCTCGGCGGCGGGAAGGCCACCGTCGTCGCGCTGGACTCGGTGGGCCACTTCCACCACCTGGTGTTCAACGGCGTGCGGGCCAGGGTGGTGGTGCCGGCGACCCGCCGCGAGCTCCCCCGCCACGGCGGAGGCGCGAGGGCCTTCGCGAGGAGGCTCGCGAGGAGGTACCTCAGGGACGCCTTCGCGAGCTTCGGAATAGAGGTCAGGAGGTTCAGGTACAGGTACGGCTACGTGCGGAGGGGCGGGGACGCCGTCGTGAGGAGGATCTCGGTCTCCGTGGAGTTCGCCAAGCCGCAGGCCTCGGCCGAGCTGGAGCTTGTGCCCTGGGCCCTCACCACGCGCGGCGTCCTCCGCAGGGTCCACGAGCTGACGGGCATGCTGACGGAGCAGGCGAGGATATTCTACGGGAGGATAATCGAGGAGGTGGAGAGGCGGCTCGGGGGAAGGCCCACCTTCAGGGAGATGTTCCAATTCCTCACGGGGCCCAGCGAGGTCCAGGCCGGAGGCAGGCCCCTCCTCAACTACGAGGCGATATCCAGAAGCCTCGGCATACACGTGAGCACCCTGGAGAACATAGTGCGGGCCATCCTCGCGGTGGAGGAGTCCGGCGTCGTGGACGTGTCGGGCGGAGGCGTCGCGGTGGCCGAGCCGAACTACGGCGAGCTCTTCAGGCCCGGATACGTGGCGGTGCATCTGGCGGGCGCCCCGCCCATGGTGCAGAGGATGGCCGTCTACCGGCTGCTGGAGGGGGTCTACAGGGTCATGGGGCGGGAGCACCTGCGGGACAGGGAGAGGACAGCGGCCGTGCTGATAGACGAGGCCCACCTCTTCTTCCCGCAGGCCAGGACCGAGGACGAGAAGGCGGCGATAGAGGCCCATCTGACCCGTCTCACGAGGCTCGGCAGGGGCAGAGGCATCGGGGTGGTCTTCGCCACGCACATGCCCGACGACCTCAACGACGCGGTCATGCAGCTGGCCAACACCAAGGTAGTCCTCAGGAGCGAGGAGAGGGTGCTGGAGAGGCTCGGGGTCCCGCCCCAGGAGAGGAGGTTCCTCGCCGCGGCCCCCGCCGGCCTTGCCTACGTCAAGTCCTTCGCCCTCAGGCACCCGGTCTACGTGAGGATCGCGCCCAGGTCCTTCCACCTGGGCTGACGGCGGCGTCGTTCGGCGCGTTTCGGCGTCGGGACTTCACCCGGGCCGACAGAGCCCCCTGACGGCCAGAAGGTCGGCGACCCACCTCGGCACGACGTATCTGCCGCCCCGCCTGACCACGAGGCCCGTCCGCGCCAGCTCCTCCGCCCCCTCAAGCCCCCCGCCCGCGGCCCTGCAGAGGGCCTCGGCGAAGTCCCCCGCAAGGGCGATGGGGAGGCGCGGAAGGACCACCAGAGGCCCGCCCTCCATCCTGTAGACGGGCCTGGCCCCCACCAGCCAAGCCACCATGGACGCCAGGACGGCCTCGGCCTTCGTGCCGCCGGTCACCGCCACGTAGGCGTCGGCGCCGGCCGACACGGCCCCGTACAGCCTCCTCCCCACCACGTCGACCAGCGACGAGAGGGCCGCCTCCGGATCCCCGCCGAAGAGCGGCACCTGGACGCTCCCCACCACCTCCACGTCGGGAAGGACGCCGCGGCCCAGGCACTCGGCCATGGTCACGGCGCAGAGCCAGCTGGCCTTCGTGTCCGTATAGAAGAACTCCACCCTGAACCTCCCAGGCACGGCCCGCCTCAGCGCGGAGACCGTCGACAGCTCGGCGCAACACCCCTCCACATCGCCGCAGGCGAACTCCAGAAGCCCCCTCCCCAGCCTGCCCCCCAGGGCCGCCAGCCCCAGCTCCCTCTCGGCATCCGCATCCCCAGCAAGAGCCCTCTCCACCACGCCCCCGCCCACGCCCCCGGCCAACGCGTTCCTCAGCAACGAAACGCCCACCACGACCCCCACGTAGACAGACACGTAGATACACGCGGCCGCCTATATAAACAGAGCCGGCGGCCCGACACCCCAACCCCACCCCGGCGCGCCACCAGCGCCGTGAGACCGACCGGCACAGCGCTCGCTTTAAGGCCTGTCTCAATCCCTCTTTTGAGATTCATCTTGCGCGACGGCGGAATAGTTGATGTAAAAGAAGAGCGGTCTCAATCCTTCTCTTGAGATTCCACATGAGTGAAACAAAAAAGAACATGGAGAACGCCCCAGCGTTTCAATCCTTCTCTTGAGATTCCCCAACTGCGGCGTTGCGGCCTCCGCAGTCAGTTGCGGCACAAGTTTCAATCCTTCTCTTGAGATTCACTCTAGGCTGGAGAAGCCGGAGGTACAAATTACATATGTAGTAGAGTTTCAATCCTTCTCTTGAGATTCGTGTGGGTCTATGTGCCGCAGTGGTCGCAGTACGTAATAGCGACGTATTGGTTTCAATCCTTCTCTTGAGATTCAGGTCGAATTCATTCAAGCCCCGTGGCGCGCCACGGGGATGGGCGGTTTCAATCCTTCTCTTGAGATTCTTCGACATCGACAATCCACAGACGAAGATCTTGGATGAGGCGTTGTTTCAATCCTTCTCTTGAGATTCCTAATAGGGCGCGTCAGTAGCCGACGCTCGTCACCTTCGTGTTTCAATCCTTCTCTTGAGATTCGTACAGAGGCATCATTGAGATCATCGGCATAGTCGCAGTTGGAGGTTTCAATCCTTCTCTTGAGATTCCCAGGTCCAAACTCAAAACCAAGCCCAAAGCCAAATAGATAAGCGTTTCAATCCTTCTCTTGAGATTCAAGACGTCGGACGGCGAGGAGGTGTGCTTTCCGCTGTCCGTGAGTTTCAATCCTTCTCTTGAGATTCGCCACTCCTCCTCATACACAAGCCGCACCTGGGCTGGCGGTTTCAATCCTTCTCTTGAGATTCGTACTGCATGGCTTTCCACCATCAGAGGGATCGGCTGCGGTATAGTTTCAATCCTTCTCTTGAGATTCGGGCTGAAGTCAAGCACGCATCCCCACAGAGCATCGTCCAGTTTCAATCCTTCTCTTGAGATTCACGACTCCACATGTTTCAATGTACCCCACCTCCGCAGATGCCTAAGTTTCAATCCTTCTCTTGAGATTCGCACGGCCTCAGCTTTGTTGATTACGTCAAGCTGGTGGACAGTTTCAATCCTTCTCTTGAGATTCTGGCGCAGCCGCCCGGCTCTCTGATATACGTCAAGAATATGGTTTCAATCCTTCTCTTGAGATTCTGATCACAGCCGTCACGTCCTCCGACGCTGGATACTACTACTGTTTCAATCCTTCTCTTGAGATTCACCAGCGCCAGCTCAGGCCCCGCCAGCTCAGGCTCCAGTCGAGTTTCAATCCTTCTCTTGAGATTCAGCCCGGAAGCCGCGTCGGGTCGAACATGGCGAAGTTGAGCCCGTTTCAATCCTTCTCTTGAGATTCTGCGTCGTGGTCGTCGGGGGACGCGGCGTTGAAGCTTGTAGTTTCAATCCTTCTCTTGAGATTCGGAGCTGAAGTTGCTCGCCGAAAGCTCCTTCGATAAGGATAACGGTTTCAATCCTTCTCTTGAGATTCCGACTACGTCGCCGCTCCCCACGCCATCGGCTCGACGAGGTTTCAATCCTTCTCTTGAGATTCCCAATAAGCTTCAGCAGACACTCGCCTACCTCACGGCGATGGGTTTCAATCCTTCTCTTGAGATTCCGTATTCAAGTCGCTGGACGAATACGTGCGCTACGAGAGGTGTTTCAATCCTTCTCTTGAGATTCTGGTGGCGGCCCTCCTATGCATGGGCGGCGTGCAAGGGCAAATACGTTTCAATCCTTCTCTTGAGATTCCAGCAGTCGTCACGTCCGCAGGCCCAGCCACCTCCTGTGCAGGGTTTCAATCCTTCTCTTGAGATTCAACCCCCCGTCAGGAGAAAGTACGGAGGTGGGTTAAGGTGGTTTCAATCCTTCTCTTGAGATTCTGAAGGGCGAGGTGAGGAAGGAGATATACGACACCCTGAGGGAGTTTCAATCCTTCTCTTGAGATTCTGCGAAGAACGTCACCGTGTCAGGCGTTACGAAGAAGATGTTCGTGTGTTTCAATCCTTCTCTTGAGATTCATGTGGAAACGCGTGCTTGACATTGCCGACGTCATTACAAAGTTTCAATCCTTCTCTTGAGATTCACTTCGGATAATCAAACCCCCAAGAGATTGGTGTTGGAATATGTTTCAATCCTTCTCTTGAGATTCGCGTCCGTATCGGCCGGGGGCGTATCGACTGTAGTCGCGACGGGTTTCAATCCTTCTCTTGAGATTCAATGGAGACCCGACGTGATCATAAGAGCGAAGAGACTGTGCGTTTCAATCCTTCTCTTGAGATTCAACGCGCTGTCGTCCGCGCTGTCGTCGCTCCAGAACGTCTTGTCGTTTCAATCCTTCTCTTGAGATTCCGGGTTTTCTTGTGTTTTGTTTTTGGTGGTTTTTAAATGTTTCTCTGGCGGTCTGCGGCTGGGCCGCGGCGTGTTGTCCATATTTCGCGAGGGCGGCGTATGG
>Ga0315272_10000964_pt1 | contig 14568 bp, 10 predicted proteins | sample C3_middle_MG_FD_203918 | JGI IMG/M metagenome (GOLD analysis project Ga0315272, IMG submission 203918) | Sediment microbial communities from Yellowstone Lake, YNP, Wyoming, USA - C3_middle | ecosystem: Environmental > Aquatic > Freshwater > Lake > Sediment | place: USA: Wyoming | collected...
GGCTGATCAGCCTGGTCCGGCCGCCGGCCTGGCGGGAGGAGGACCTGGTCCCCGCCCCGGCGCTGGTGCTGCTGCTCGACGGTATCCAGGATCCCGGCAACGCCGGCACGCTGATCCGGTCGGCCGAAGCGTTCGGAGCGACCGGCGTGCTGCTGCTCAAGGGCTGCGTCAACCCCTGGAATCCCAAGGCCCTGCGCGCCTCGGCGGGCAGCCTGTTCCGCTTGCCGGTGCTCGACCTGGTGACGCCGGAAGACGCCATCGGCGCATTTTCCCGGCGGGATCTGCCGCTGTGGACCACGATCACGGACGAAGGCATGCCGCTGCGGCAGGCCGATTTGTCCGCGCCCTGCGGCATCGCGGTGGGCAGCGAGGCGCACGGCGTCTCGACCGGCATCCGGCGCTTTTCCAAGGGTTTGACGATCCCTACCCGGTCCGTCGAATCGTTGAATGCCGCCACCGCCGGGTCCATCGTCCTGTACGAGGCCGCGCGGCAGAGGGAGCGCGCTTGAGTCTCTTCGATCAGCCGATCGCCGACCCAGGGCGCCCGCTCGCCGAGCGCATGAGACCGGAGACGCTGGACGAATACGTCGGGCAAGAGCACATCCTCGGCCCGGGTAAGCCCCTGCGTTCCCAGATCGAAAACGACCGGCTCACCTCCATCATCCTGTGGGGTCCTCCAGGCGTGGGCAAGACGACCCTGGCAAAGCTGGTCGCCAAGCACACCAAAGCGCAGTTCATCCCGTTCAGCGCCGTAATGAGCGGCATGAAGGAGATCAAGGCCGTGATGGCCGACGCCGAGCGCAACCGGCGTCTGGGCTACCGCACGGTGCTGTTCATCGACGAAATCCACCGTTTCAATAAAGCGCAGCAGGATGCTTTCCTGCCCTACGTGGAGCGGGGCGACGTCATCCTGATCGGCGCGACCACGGAGAACCCCTCGTTCGAAGTGATCTCGGCGCTGCTCTCGCGCTCCAAGGTCTATGCGCTGCGCAGTTTGACGGTGGAAGAGACCGTAACGCTGCTGCGGCGGGCGCTGCCCGTGGTGGGCCTGACGGCGCCGGACGATCTGCTGGAACAGATCGCGCTCTATGCCGGAGGCGATGCGCGCACCGCTTACAATGTCCTCGAGATCGCCGGCTCGGCGTCGAAGGACGGCGTGCTGCAACTGCAGGCGGTCGAGGACGCGGTGCAGCGCAAGATGCTGCTCTACGACAAGGGCGGCGAAGAACACTACAACCTGATCTCGGCGTTGCACAAGTCGGTGCGCTCGTCGGATCCCGACGCCGCGCTCTACTGGCTGTCGCGGATGCTCGAAGCGGGCGAGGACCGCATGTACCTGGCGCGGCGCCTGGTGCGGATAGCGGTGGAGGACATCGGCCTGGCCGATCCGCGGGCCGTCGAGCAAGCCATCGCGTGCATGCAGACCGTCCACTTCCTGGGTGTGCCGGAGGGCGATCAGGCGCTGGCGCAGGTGGCCATCTACCTGGCCATCGCGCCCAAGTCGGATGCCGCCTACCAGGCTCTGAACAAGGCGCGGGCGCTGGTGCAGGCCAGTCCAGCGGAGCCAGTCCCGATGCAGTTGCGCAACGCGCCGACGCGGCCGATGAAGGAATGGGGCTACGGCCAGGGTTACCAGCACGCGCATCAGTTGGCGGACGCCATCACGCAGATGGAATGTTTCCCCGACGCGCTGGCCGGAACGCGATTCTACGAGCCTACGCAGCGCGGCACAGAGGCCCGAATCGCCGAGCGGCTCAGCGAGATCCGGCGTCGGCGGAGCGGAATGCCTGCTTCGCCTGAAGCGCCGCCCGCCGAACGCTATTCTGGAAGAGATCGGGACGCGGATCCGGCCGCGCGTGGGGACTCCGAGCCCGGCAATCAGGCGGCGGCCATGCCGGAGAAGCCCGAAGAGACGCACTGAAACAGAGGAGTATGACCAGGCCGTTCGTCTTTCACGACCCGACCGGTGCGCGCTGGGCGCGGGCGCGCCGGATCTTTGCCGGCGTCGCGGCGCTTCTGTCGGTGCTTCTCCTGCTGTTGCTGATCGCGGCGGCGACCAGCCCGCAACTGCCCGTGCTCGGGCTTCCGGCCGCGCGGCACGACCTTGGATTACAGGAGGTGCCGGCGATCATCCGCGGGGAGAAGCCGGTAAAGAACGTGCCGTTCGAGTTGCGCAAAGCCGCGAAGGACGTCAAGTTCGTGCGTTCGAACTCGCCGGTGGCGCACCCGCGCAAGGCCGCTCCGGTGGCACCCGCCGCCCCGGTGGTTTTTGGCTACTACGTGAACTGGGACCGGGCGAGCATGGTGTCCCTGCGCATGAATGTCCGGCACCTGACGCATCTGGTGACGGAGTGGCTGACGCTGCAAAATGCCAAGGGCGACCTGGACGACGAGACCGATAACACGGTGATGGCTATTGCGAAGCAGGGCAACCTGCCGGTGCTCGCAATGGTGACTAACTACAGCAACGGCTGGCAGGCCGGCTGGGTGCACAAGCTCCTCAACAGCCGCGACGCTCGCGCGAATCTGATCGACAACATTCACGGCAATCTCGAGGAGCATGGCTTCGCCGGAGTGAACATCGACCTCGAACAGGTGCGCAAGGGCGACCGCGACCGGCTGGTCGACTTCATGCGCGAGCTGCGCATGAAACTGAACCCGGAAGGCTACCTCATCACGCAGAGCATTCCGGTGGACGACCCGGCCTATAACGGCCGACGGCTGGCCGAGTTCAACGACTACGTAGTACCGATGGTCTATGACGAGCACTACCAGTCGGGAGAACCCGGCCCGGTGGCGTCCGAACCCTGGTTTGAAGAGCAGATGAACCAGTTGCTGAAAGCGCTGCCGCCTGAGAAGACGGTCGTCGGGATGGGGAGCTACGGTTACGACTGGGTGATCGGCGGCCGGGGCGGCACGGAGGTTTCGCACGGGGACGTGATGGCGGCGGCGCTGGCCAACCGTGGCGCGATCGAATTCGACGCCGGGCTGAAGAACCCCGTGCTGCGCTACACGCTGGACGGCAAGCAGCACGAGACCTGGTTTCTGGACGGCGTTACGGGGCTTAATCAGATCCTGGATGTGCGGATGTGGGGCTTCCGCGGCGTGGCCCTTTGGCGGTTGGGCGGCGAGGATCCCGCGCTGTGGCAGGTCCTGTCGGGGCGATGGTGGCCCGACGAGCAAAGTGCCGCCTCGAAGCTTAAGAAGCTCACGGTGAACCAGTCCGTGACCCAGTACGGCGAGGGCGACGTGCTGCGCGTGCAGGCGACGCCGCGGGAAGGCTCGCGCAACGTCTGGCGGGACGCCGGCGGCGATTATCTGGAGCAGTATCAGAGCGTGCCGACGTACTACGTGATGGAGAGCGTGGGCGAGCATAAGGACAAAGAACTCAGCATCAGCTTCGACGACGGTCCGGACCCGAGGAACACGCCAAAGATTCTCGACATCCTCAAGGTCGCCGGAGTACCCGCCTCCTTCTTCGTGGTCGGCGTGAATGCGGAGGCCGCCCCCGAACTGGTCCAGCGGATTTACCAGGAGGGGCACGTACTCGGCAATCACACCTACAGCCATCCGAACATCGCGCTGACCACGCCGGAACGAACCAATCTCGAACTGGATGCGACGCTGCGGCTGATCGAACACCTGACAGGCCGGTCGACGATCCTGTTCCGCCCTCCGTACAACGCCGACAGCGAACCGCAGACGCCGAACGAACTGATCCCGATCGTGCGGGCGCAGGAGCGCGGCTATATCACCATCGGCGAGCGCATCGATCCGCAGGACTGGCGGGCCGGCGCCAAGACGAGCGAGATCGTGCATGAGGTGATGAGCGATATCGACGATGGCAACGTGATCCTGCTGCACGACGGCGGCGGAGACCGCACCGCAACCATCGAGGCGCTGCCCGAGATCATCGAGCGCTGCCGCGCGAAGGGCTACCGCTTCGTCTCGCTGGGCGACCTGATCGGCAAGTCGCGCGACGATCTGATGCCGGTGCCGCCGGTAGACGAGAAGCGTTGGGCCGACCTCGAGGCACAGGCCTTCGACATGAAAGGAATGTTCCTGCGCTGGATCGGCCGGCTGTTCCTGGCTGCTATCTTTCTCACCGCGGCCCGGTCGGTGATCTACGCGATTCTAGCCATCATCCAGAAATTCGTGGCGCGGCGCAGGCGGTACGACGAGGCGTACGCGCCGCCCGTGTCGGCGGTGCTGGCTGCCTACAACGAGGAGAAGGTCATCCGGCGCACCATCGAATCCATGCTCGCCTCCGACTACCCGGACCTGGAAATCGTGGCGGTTGATGACGGCTCCAAGGATCGGACCTGGGCGATTCTGCAAGACATTGCCGCGGCAGAGCCGCGCGTGCGCGTCTTCACCAAACCCAATGGCGGCAAATCGGCCGCGTTGAACATGGCGATCCGCGAGGCGAAGAACGAAATCCTGGTGGCTGTCGACGCCGATACGCTGTTTGCGGAGAACACGGTGCGGGACCTGGTGAAGCACTTCTGTGACCCACGCGTAGCCGCGGTTTCGGGCAACGCAAAGGTCGGCAACCGGCAGAAGTGGATTACGCGTTTTCAGTCGATCGAGTACATCTACGGTTTCAATCTCGACCGGCGGGCTCTCGACCTGGTGAATGGCATCCCGGTCGTGCCGGGCGCGGTTGGCGCGTGGCGCAAAAGCCTGATCCTCGCCGAGGGAGGCTTCGGTCACGACACTCTGGCCGAGGATACGGACCTGACGCTCGCGCTGCGGCGGAAGGGCCATGTCATCCGCTACGAAGAGAGAGCGATCGCGTACACGGAAGCGCCGGAGGACACCGCGAGCCTGCGGAAGCAGCGTTTCCGCTGGTCGTTCGGCACGCTGCAGGCCGCCTGGAAACACCGCAGCGCGCTGTTCAACCCGAAGTACGGGAGCCTGGCGTTCATCACGCTGCCGAACATCTGGCTGTTCCAGGTAGCGTTGTCGGTGCTCGCGCCGTTCGCCGACATCGCGATGATCTTCACGCTGATCGTCGGCAACTGGCACGTGGTGCTGCTGTACTATCTGGCATTCTTCCTGGTCGAATTGCTGTCGGGCTGCGTGGCGTACGCGCTCGAAGAAGAGAACCCGAAGGATCTGGCGCTGCTGTTCTTTCAACGGCTCTTCTATCGCCAGCTCATGCACGAAGTGCTGTTGAAGACGCTGTTGTACGCGCTGCGCGGGCGGCTGGTGGGTTGGGGCAAATTGGAGCGGACGGCATCGGTTCAGGCCAGAGCTTAGCGGCTGTAGGGGCGTGGTGGGTCCGATTCTCTCTGCGGATCGGATTCAACCGGTCCTTTGCGGAAGAAGCCTTGCGGGGCTGAAGCCCCGCGCGGACTAAAGTCCGCCCCACGGCACGCTATGATGGAACGCATAGAGTCCGGCTGGAACTGGGATGGATCGTAACGATCCAGAAGGCCGATTCACTCGCAGCAGGAGATTGCCATGCAACGACGCGAATTTCTCACAGGCGCGATCAGTCTGAGCGCGTTTCCTTATCACCTCTTCGCGGGCACGACGAAGAAGTCGGCCAGCGACGTGATTGAACTGGGGCCGAAGAAGGTGAAGGTGACCCGGCTGGCGATGGGCACCGGAACGAACGGTGTCGGCGGAAGTTCGAACCAGACCCGCAAGCTGGGCATGAGCGGGCTGTCGGATCTGTTGCGGACGGCCTACGACAACGGGGTCGCGTTCTACGACTCGGCCGATCAGTACGGCACGCACCCGTTCGTGAAAGAGGCGCTCAAGAAAGTTCCGCGTGAAAAGGTCGCGATTCTTTCGAAGACGCACGCCGACACCTACGACGAGATGAAGGCGGACCTGGCGCGCTTCCAGAAAGAGCTGGGGACGGACTACATCGACGTCATGCTTCTGCACTGCATGATGGATCCCGACTGGCCGGAGCGCAAGAAGGGCGCCATGGAGTTTATCACCGAGGCACAGGCGAAGGGCCTGATCAAGACGAAAGGCGTGAGCTGCCACACGCTGGGCGCGCTGCGGACGTCGGCGAAGACGCCGTGGGTGGAGGTTCAACTGGCGCGCATCAACCCGGCGGGCGCGGTGATGGACGCCGATCCGCAGACCGTGCTGAGCGTGCTGAAAGAGATGAAAGCCGCAGGTAAGGGCGTCATCGGCATGAAGATCTTCGGCGCGGGTAAGTTGAGGCACCGCACCGACGAGTGCCTGCAGTTTGCCCTGGCGCAGGACTGCGTGGATTGCTTCACCATCGGCAGCGAGAGCATCGCGGAGTTCACCGATCTGACCAAGAAGATCCCGGCGGCGTCGGTGCGAGGGTAAGTTGGTGGTGGGCTCTGGAGAGCCCACGCCCCCACTCACTTCGATGCCCCTTTTGCTTACAGCAATCCCTGAAGTTCATCCACGGTAAGCTGGCAGTCCCGGAGTATTTTAGACAAAAGCCCCGGCCCGATTGTTTCGCCTGCGTGCACAGGCACGACAGTCGCCCGCCCATCCTCGTGCCGGAGGAAGTGATGGCTCCCTTTGGTCCGAATCGTTGCGAAGCCGCACTTCGCGAGCGCTGCGATCAGTTCAGATCCGGTGATGCGAGGACTTCGGCTCATGCGGCCACGGTAATCCGCTGAATGCCGATGAATTCGAGGGTCTTCCCGGCGACGCCCTCCACTTCGAGGCACAGCTCGGCGGCTTCGCGGATGCGAACGGCAAGCTCGTCAAGTGATCGTCCCTGGGTGTGGCATCCGGGGAGTTGGGGGATAGAGGCAACGTAATAGCCCTCTTCGTCGCGTTCAATAACAACATCGAACTGGCGTTGCATCGGCGGCCCTCCTCCTTCATTCTAGTTTGCCCGGAATCCGCACGGGACGAGGATTGCATGAGATCAGAGCCGGATACATAGGGTAAACGCCACGCGAACTCTCCGGGCCATGCAACCGCTCTAGCGCCTCCAGCGTGGATGCCGCGCGACAACGTCGCGTCTCCTGTCAGCGGCCGTAGACCAGCTTGATGTTATGCGTCCTGCCTGCGCTGACGCCTGCCGAAGCGTTGAGTCCGACCGGCAGCAGGTCGCCGGTCTCGATGCTAGCAGTGGCTTTGTCGGAGATCTCAAACGCGATCTCCACCGTGATGTCGCCGCGCTCGAAGTTACTGAGCGGTCCACCGGCAACGTGCTGTTCGCCGACGTAGGCTTGTTTGGCCGCCTGGATGGCCTGTGCAATCGGCGAGCTGAGTTTGACGCGCCGCAGTTCCTCCGTGGGCGCCGATGTCGTCTTGGGCGCCTCGAGTTCGAGCGTCAGCGAAGTGGAGTGCGCCGCGGTGGTATCCACGCCACCCGTGACGAGCAGGAACTTCACTTGCCCGCCCGCGTCCATTTCCGTTCTCGCCTGCAGTTGCACTTCCACGTGTTTGAGGTCCGGGAAACCAGCCGGATTGTGCCCCTGGGACTCTTCCAGCGCGATGTTCAGCGCGCGCAGGACGCTTCGGATTTCAAAGGCAGGACGGCCGGCATTGCGGCGAGGCGCGGTCTGCGTCGTGGTCCGGGCGGCCGGGGAACATGCGCCGAGCAACAGCGCGAAAACAACGACGAGCATCTGTTTCATATAAGCCTTGGGGACCGGCAGAATCGTCGCCGGCGCACGACAAAGACAGTCCTGATATTTGTAAAATCTACCCATTGCGGAGACGCCGCCGCCACTATATCGAGGCCCGGCCCTTTCGCCCCAAAGTCGCAAACACCCTGGACTCTCGATGATCATTGTGTGGCTGAGACTATCTTCGCTGGCCAGCCCGAACCGCATGGCATCCTGCACCGCCCCGCACCGCCAATCAGAAGTTTCAAACCAATCCGAAACAACCCTAATGCGCCGACGCCGTATCGCCATTCAGAAGATCCCGCACACTCTCGAAGAGCTGCGGGTCATCGACGACGTAGAACAGTCCGCCCCGGCCGTTCTGGCTGCTATCGCACTTCGACCCGGAGAGCGCTCCCTGCTGATTCATGTCCCCGAAAATGGCATAGGTGTGAGTATTGGTGGAAACGCCGACCTTGGCGTGATTGCCCTTAGGATTCACCCCGCCTTTCAGGCCGATCGTCTTTCCATCCCATGTTCCACTGGTGGCGATCTCCACCGCCCCCGGCTTGCCGAGAGAAGCGTCCCAACATCCGATCGACGTCTCCTCCGTGGTGGTGGGAATCTGGGGATTGGTCCACCATGTCGCGGCCCGCAGGGGCTCGCCGCCCAATAACGCGGAAACCATCTGCCAGGGCGGAACGTGGAGGCCGGAGGGTTTCGAGATCAACCGCACGCCGGATGAGAGTTTGACCAATGTGGCGGTCTTGTTCTTGGAGAGCTTGCCGAGACCTTTGACGAGCGCCTGAATCTCCGGCGGGCCGCCGCTGCTCGCGAGTTGAGGCTGCGAAGGGTCCGTCACGACGCTCGCGTTCTGCAGAGCCTGGAGGACCGCGATCACATCGTCCTTATCGAGTTTCAACGCAAAGAAGTGCTGGCTGACCAGAACGTCGTTGTCCTTGACGCAACCGAGGGTATTGCCGTCGGACTTGCGCGGATTGTTCGCGCTGCCCGAAGCGGGCCACGACGGCGTCGAGACCTGCATCACCAATCCGTTGCCGTTGTCGTCCCACGCGAGCAGACCCTTGGAATGTCCCGCCGGCGCCGACTTGCTGGGGATGGGATCGCCGTAAAACTGATCGTTCCAAAGCACGTAAAAGAGCTTGCCGTCGTAGACCTGCGCGAACGTGGCGCCCAGCGGGTCGGTGCTGGTGTCCCCGACACAACCGGAGCCCTGCTGCAGTTTGGGACTGGCGCTGCTCGAATAGGCGAACTGCTGGCTGAAGGATGTGTAGGACTGGACGGTTCCGCCAAAGGCGCAGACTCTTTGGGCCTCGCCGCCGCATGCCGGCATGGCGCCGGCGTTGAACTTGAACACGAACCACCAGTCCACCGGCTGCCCTTGTTTCAGAAGCGGGCTTGGAACATTTTCCTGGGCCCGCGTCGCGGCAGCGATGCCGGCGATCGACAGCAACAGAAGCGCACAAAGGCGCGACGCCAAGTAGGCTCTGCGTAGTGTTTTTGTCATCGATGGACTTACCGTTCCCTCTTTGGGCTGCAGTGCGGATTGCCGCAGCCGGTTGATTGACATCAGGAGACAGCGCTGTGCCCCCCGCCCAGATCGTATGCGAGAGTACCAGACGTTTTGAAGAAAAGCGAACCATCTTATGACTGAGGAGGGGCTGGAGCACGGCGCCGGCCGGCGTTATAGTGTGCGCGGAGGTCAGTCCATGGCTACACTCTCAGGAAAAGCCGCGGACCTCGCGGGCCCCGGAATCGGAGACTACGAGGAACTTGATAAGATCCTTCCGCGGGATTATCAATCGCTGCTGTCGCCCAAAGAGACCCAGCGCGCGATTTTCGCGGCCAAAACCTATATCGAAGAGAATTTGTGCAAGGAACTGAGCCTGATGATGGTGACGGTTCCGCTGATCGTCGACGCCGAGAGCGGCATCAACGATCTGCTAGACCGCGACGGATCCCGGACGCCGGTGCAGTTCCACATTTCGAACGACCGCGACGTTCATCCCATTGACGCTCAGGTGGTGCAGGCGGCGACCAAGTGGAAGCGCGTCGCGCTGCGCCGTTTCGGGATGCAGCCCGGAGAGGGCCTGTGCACGGATATGCACGCCGTGCGGAAGGACTACTTCCTCGATCACGACCACAGCGCCTACGTGGACCAGTGGGATTGGGAACGGGCGATCACTGACCAAGACCGCAACCTCGATTTCCTGAAGCGAATCGTGAGCGGGATCTGGAAGGTGCTGGTCGGGGCCGAGCGCTACGTCCAGGAGTTGTTCCCACAGCTCAAAGATGAGCGCTATCCGAACCTGCCCGAGAAACTCACGTTTCTGCACGCCGAAGAGATCCTGGAGATGTACCCGGACCTGCCGCGCAAGCAGCGCGAAACCGCGATTCTGCAGAAGTACCCGGCGATTTTCATCATCGGGATCGGGTGGACGCTGGCCGACGGGTATCCGCACGAGATGCGGGCGGCGGATTACGACGACTGGGTCACTGAGACGCAGTCTGCCAGCCGCAAACCGATGCACGGGCTGAACGGCGACATCCTGGTGTGGAACCCGGTAACACAGCGGCGGCACGAGTTGTCCTCCATGGGCATCCGCGTGAATGCGGAGACTCTGCGGCAGCAACTGGCGGCGACCGGTCAACTGGCTTCGCTCGAGTACCCGTATCACCGGGCGATCGTGAACGGCGAACTGCCGTTGAGCATCGGGGGCGGCATCGGGCAATCGCGAACCATCATGCTCCTGTTGCGGAAGGCGCACCTGGGCGAGGTCAGCGTGACCGTGTGGCCGAAGGTGCTGAAGGAGATGTGCGCGCGGAAGAACATCCACGTGCTGGAGTGAGGTTCACGGCCCGGGGGCGGGAATCTCTATGCGGCCGAAAGCGTCGAGAGCTTGGACTCGCGCCGCGCTTCGTAGGCGGCGATGGCGTCCGTCTTCTTAAGGATGTAGCCGAGTTCGTCCACGCCTTCGAGCAGGCAGTTCTTTGAAAACGCATCGACCGGGAAGTGCGCGGTGAGGCCGCCGGCGTAAGTCAGGGTCTGCGTGGCGAGGTCGATCTTCACGGTTCCAGCCGCCGCGGTTTCGAGCAGCTTCGCGTGCACTTCGCGCGAGACCTCGATGGGCAGCAGGCCGTTCTTCAGAGAGTTGTTCTTGAAGATGTCGGCGAAGCTGGTCGAGATGATCCCGCGGAAGCCGAACTGCGTCAGCGCCCACGGGGCATGTTCACGCGAGGATCCGCAGCCGAAATTGTCGCCGGCCAGCAGAACCTGGCACTCTTTCGCTCCCGGCCGGTTGAGAATGAAGTCCGGCTTGGGCTTGCCCTCGGCGTCGTAGCGATAGTCGAAGAAAAGCTGATCGCCCAGCCCCGCCTTGGAGATGGTCTTGAGGAAGCGCGCCGGGATGATCTGGTCCGTGTCGATGTTATCGACCGGGAAGACGACCACCTTGCTCTCGAATGCGGTGAATTTTTCCATGATCTGATTCCTCTTGAGGTGCGTCTCGCCGGAGCGCTAGCGGATCAATGTCCTCGGGTCTGTCACCACTCCGTTGACCGCGGAGGCGGCGGCGGTAAGCGGACTGGCGAGGAAAGTCCGCGCGCCTTTGCCCTGCCGGCCTTCGAAGTTGCGATTCGACGTGGAGACGCTGTACTGGCCGGGCTGGAGCTGGTCGCCGTTCATGGCAATGCACATGGAGCAGCCGGCTTCACGCCACTCGGCGCCGGCCTCGCGGAAGATCTTGTCGAGGCCCTCGGCTTCGGCGGCGCGCTTGATGGGCTGCGAGCCGGGCACAACCAGAGTCCGGACGTTGGGGTTGACCTTGCGGCCTTTCAGAATCGACGCCGCGGCGCGCAGGTCCGACAGGCGCGAGTTGGTGCAGCTTCCGATGAAGACCACGTTGACGGCGTGGCCGAGCAGCGGCTTGCCGGGTTCGAGGTCCATGTAGCGCAGGGCTTTGGCCAGGGTCTCGCGCTCGGCGGCGTCGCCGATGGCGGCCGGGTCGGGCACGCAGCCGGTGATGGTCATGCCCATGCCGGGGTTGTTGCCGAAGGTGATCATCGGTTCGAGCGAGGAAGCGTCAATGGAGGTTTCCAGGTCGTAGGTCGCGCCGTCATCGGTCGGCAGGACCTTCCAGCGCGCCAGTGCGGCGTCCCAATCCGCGCCCTTCGGCGCGGCGGGGCGGCCGTTCAGGTAGTTGTAGGTGGTGTCGTCGGGAGCAACCAGGCCGGCGCGCGCGCCCGCTTCGATCGACATGTTGCAGACCGTCATGCGCTCCTCCATCGAGAGCGCGCGGATCGCGGAGCCGGAGAATTCGAAAACGCAACCCGTGCCGCCGCCGATGCCGATTTTGGCGATCAGGGCCAGGATGATGTCCTTGGCCGCAACGCCGGGGTGCAGCGTGCCGTCCACCTTCACCGCGTAGCTCTTCGACTTGCGCTGGAGCAGGCACTGGGTGGCGAGCACGTGCTCGACTTCGCTGGTGCCGATGCCAAACGCGAGCGCGCCGAACGCACCGTGCGTGGCGGTGTGCGAGTCGCCGCAGACCACGGTCATGCCGGGTTGCGTGAAGCCGTTCTCCGGGCCGACCACGTGAACGATGCCGTTCTTATTGCTGAAATAGTCGAACAGCGGGATGCCGAATTCCTTGCAGTTCTCGGTGAGTTGCGTGACCTGAGCGAGGGCGATCCTGTCCACGATGGGCAAGGACTTGTCCGTCGTCGGCGTCGAGTGGTCGCAGGTGGCGATCGTCAGGTCGGGCCTGCGCACTTTTAAGCCGCGCTGGCGGAGACCGGAGAAGGCCTGCGGCGAGGTGACCTCGTGGACGAGATGGAGGTCGATGTAGAGCAGCGCGGGCGCGTCTCCGTTAGTACCTGAAACACTTGCCGCTTGAGATTCGCCGACTACATGCGAGTCCCAGAGTTTTTCGATGATGGTGCGCGGACGGGACATTGTTTTCAGTGCCAATCTTTCTCTTCCTGTTACGGGCCTAGCGAATCCCTCGCGGGCCGCCAAGTTAGTTGCGGGGCCTGGAGGCCCCGCGCGGCTCTGGAGAGCCGCCCCACATCAGAGCGCTTCGCAGACGGCGTCGCCGACCTGCGTCGTTGTCGCCGGAGCGCCCTTCGGTTTCAGATCCGCCGTGACCCGGCCGCTATCGAGAATCGTCTCGATGGCCCGGTTCACCGCCGCCGCTTCCTCCATCAGGCCGAAGCTGTATTCAAGCATCGCCGCGACGCTGCCAATCGCGCCTAGCGGGTTGGCTTTGTCCTGGCCGGCAATGTCCGGCGCGGAGCCATGCACGGGTTCGTACAAACCGGTGAATGCGCCCGAGGGCCGCTTCTCACCGAGCGAGGCCGAAGGCAACATGCCGATGGACCCGGCGATGACGGCGCCCTCGTCGCTGAGGATGTCGCCGAACATATTCTCGGTGACCACGATGTCGAACCGCGTCGGATTCAGCACGAGTTGCATGGCGCAGTTATCGACCAGCACGTGTTCCAGTTCGACGTCCGGATAATCGGCCGCAACTTCCACCATCACGCGGCGCCAGAGCTGCGAGGTTTCCAGCACGTTCGACTTGTCCACCGATGAAACTTTTTTGCGGCGCTGGCGCGCCAGGTGGAACGCCATGCGGCCGATGCGCGCGATCTCGGCGCGCGTGTAGGTCATCGTGTTGGTGCCGCGCTCGGTCTCGCCCGAGCCTTCGATGCCGCGCGGCGTGCCGTAGTAAATCCCGCCGGTGAGTTCGCGGACGATGATCATGTCGGTGCCCGCGACGCGCTCGTTCTTGAGCGGCGACGAGTCGATCAGCGAGCGGTACGTCCGCACGGGGCGGAGGTTGGCGTAGACGCCCAGGATTTTGCGAATGCCGAGCAGTCCGCGTTCCGGCCGCTGGAGCGGTGGGGCATTATCGAACTCGGGCAAGCCGACCGCGCCGAGCAGCGTGGCGTCGGCTTCTCCGGCCAGGCGCGCCGTTTCGTCCGGCATCGGCTGGCCCGTCTTGTGAATGGCGATGCCGCCGAGCAGGCCTTCGCTGAGATGGAGCGAGTGGGAGAACTTGTCCGCGACGCGGCGGAGCACCTTCACGGCCTCCCGCGTGACTTCGGTGCCAATGCCGTCACCGGGCAGCGCCAACACATTCAACTGCATGTAACTATTGTCAGCTCCTCAACAATTCCTCGCCACTCACCACAAACAGGTGGTGGCGAACGGAGGGGATGGATCGAACCGGGATGGAGCGGGCGCGCAGGCCCGCCCCTGAAGAGTTCATCTGGAACGGCGTCTCAGTCGCTCGCCACGGCCGCGTCGGACTGCATCCGTTCGCTGGCCTTCAAGGTCAGGAGGATGGCCAGAATTTCCTGGTCGGAGACGTTCTTCTTGCGGTCGGCGATCTCGATGAAGCCCTTGTACACGACGTCGAGTTCTTCCTTGGAGACGTGGTAGCCGAGGTGCTCGCACTTCGACCGCAGGGCATGGCGGCCGCTGTGTTTGCCGAGCACGAGACGGCCCTCGGGGATGCCGATACTCTTCGGGTCGATGATCTCGTAGGTCGACTTGTTCTTCAGGTAACCATCCTGGTGGATGCCGGCCTCGTGCGCGAAGGCGTTCTGCCCGACGATCGCCTTGTTCGGCTGCGGCCCGAAAGCGATATATTCGGTGAGCAGTTTGCTGGCCGGATAAAGATGCTGAGCGTGAATCACGGTGCTGTACGGCAATTGGTCCTGACGGACGCGGAAGGCCATCACGACCTCCTCCAGCGCGCAATTGCCGGCGCGCTCGCCGATGCCGTTGATCGTGCACTCGATCTGACGCGCGCCGGCCACGACAGCCGCAATCGAATTGGCGGTCGCCAGTCCCAGGTCGTCGTGGCAATGCACGCTGATGATAGCGGTGTCGCCAACGGCGGCAACCATGCGAGCGATCAGTTCGCCGTATTCCTGCGGGACGGAGAAGCCGACCGTGTCCGGCAGGTTGACGGTGGTC
>Ga0315272_10000965_pt1 | contig 14567 bp, 15 predicted proteins | sample C3_middle_MG_FD_203918 | JGI IMG/M metagenome (GOLD analysis project Ga0315272, IMG submission 203918) | Sediment microbial communities from Yellowstone Lake, YNP, Wyoming, USA - C3_middle | ecosystem: Environmental > Aquatic > Freshwater > Lake > Sediment | place: USA: Wyoming | collected...
TCCCCGCCAGGTGGTCAACCACAGCCCGCTTAAACTCGTGGTCTTTCCGCGCCCGCTCCAGCCCCTGCATGAGGACGCCTGCCTCGAAATACACGAGCCTCCTGTCCCAAGCCTCCAGCGCCTCCTCTACCCACTCCGTGTGGTCGAGGTAGTCCCCGATGGCGCCGTACAGCGCAACTCTGCTGTACAGCCTCGGCAACCTGCCCCCCAGGTGGCGGTAGGCGAGCTCGGAGGCGGAGCTCCCCACCTCGTGCACCACCTCAACCCCTGGCAGGTCCACGGAGAGCGGGTGGTGGTCTATATACACAATCCTCCCCCCGTAGCCCCGGAACGCCCTCCGCACCTCCTCGGCGGTCTTCTCGTCGATAGCCACGTCGACGATGTAGACATCCCCCTCGGCGAACGTCCCAAAATCCTTAGCCAAGTCGACTGGGTGCGTGAAGTAGACCTTCACAGCCTCGTACTCGCCGGCCAGCGCCGCCTTAACCACAGCGGCGGAGCTGACCCCGTCGGCGTCGCCGTGAGCCAACACCGTCAAGACGCGCGCCACAGATTTTTAACCCCCCAAGTATATATACATGGCGGCGGAGAGCCCCGAAGGGGGCGCCGTGAGGCTTCCGCAGTCGGTCCCCCTTGACACACACCCAGATTGCTATCTTCAACTACCAGTCATCTAGATCCCACTCAAGGCGCCACTCCCCCCGCGCGATCAACCTCCCCTCAAGTATCGCGATGAGCATCTGAAGCTTGAGGTTGTAGTCTAGGAGGTCTCTCCGGTTGTTTTCCCACCCCTCCTTCTCTATGAGCTCCGATATCCGCCTAAGCTCCTTCACGTCAGCTGCCGTGTACCTCCCCTCCTTGACACCCTTCAAAATCTCGATAAGCCGCTGACGCACCTCCTCAGTAAAATATTTCGACTTGGCAGGAGGCACATACAGCAGATGGCTACTAAGCGCCTCGGCCTCCGTCTCGGTCAACACGCCCTTGGAAGACAGCACTTTCAACAACGTCGAGTTGTAGATCTGGAAAGTCCTCACGAGCTGTCCCACCTGCCCCTCCACGCGCCCCAACTGCTCCTCTAAGCGCCCGACTCTCCCCTTGAGCTCTGCCACGTCATTCTCCACGCGCCCCATCTGTTCCTCGATTTTTGATGTGCGCTCCTCCAGCCTGACAACCCGCTCTTCGAGCTTGTCGATGCGTCTCTCTACCCGCCTAACTTCGTTCCGTATCTCCCGGCTCAAAAGCAGATACAGCACCACAACTGCCACAGCGACTAGAGGTGCCTGGCTGGCCACCGCCACAGCTACATCCCAAACATCCACGGAAGGGAAGGCGCCGCCGGTTAAAAACTTTATCCTTAGGTGAGCAAAAGCTATATACTCCCCACCCCCGCGTGGATGTGGAGATCGTGGTTAAAGACGTCCATAAGTACTACGGCGAGTACCCCGCCCTCAGAGGCGTGACGCTGGAGGTGCCTAAGGGGATCTTCCAGTGCATCATCGGACCCTCGGGGTCGGGCAAGTCTACTCTCCTCCACATAATCGGCGGAGTCGACAAGCCGACCAAGGGCGAGGTGGTGGTGGCGGGCGTCAGGCTGAACGACCTAAGCGACGACCAGCTGGCTGAGTTCCGCAACAGAAACATCGGCTTCGTCTTCCAGCTCTTCTACCTCATCCCCCGCATGTCCATCCTAGAAAACGTGGAGCTCCCCCTCATCCTCCGCGGCGTCCCCAAGGAGGAGAGGCGGAGGCTGGCGCTTGAGGCCCTCCAGCTGGCGGGTCTGAGCCACGTGGACCCCAAGAAGAGGCCCACCCAGCTCTCAGGCGGCGAGCAGCAACGCGTCGCCATAGCCAGGGCCATAGTCACCAAGCCCCGGATACTGCTCGCAGACGAGCCCACCGGCAACCTCGACAGCGCCACCGCCAAGGTGGTCATGGACACCTTCCTCAACCTCAAGAAGCAACTCGGCATAACCATCGTGATGGTCACCCACAACCTAGAGCTCCTCCCCTACTGCGACCGCCACGTAAGAATGAGAGACGGAAAAATCGTGGACTAGCCCCACGCCTCCCGGGCCGTCAGATAACGCAAAACCTGGTCTCGCGTCACGTTGCATCCGTTTTTCTTCAGCCAGTCGGTGAGGATGTTTATAACCAGCTCGGCGTTGTGTTTGCCGGTTGCTTTCTCCAGCACTTCGTATACCCGCCAAGGCTCCTCCACAAGGAAGTAGTCAAAAGGCTTCCCAAAGGCGGCTAACACCCTGTAATGCACAAGAGTACGCAAAGAGAAGTTCAACGCGCCGTAGAACCTAACTAAGAGATCTTTTGTGAGGCACATATCAACACTTTATCTTCTCTCCTATCCTCCCCTGCGGCCCCCTTACGCCGATTACACTCCTCTCTTCCATCTGTACAATGACGTCGAACAACATGTCGAGGTCGTGTAGATCTCTAAGCGACACCACCACAGCCCTGCCGCCTCTGGCCATCTGTAGCAGAATCCGCAACACCGTATATAACACAGAGGGGCCGTACAGCGTGGACAACGCCTCTAAGCCTCTGATAAACACCGCTTCCCTCTCTGTAGAGTTCACCGCGGCGAACAGCTCCTCTACGTTCAAATCCACCTCTACTGTATCCACTCCAAACTGCTTCGCATATACCGCGCCGGCGCCCGATACGGAGATGTAAACGGCGCCCCTCCCCCTCTCCTTCAGGGCGCTCGCCGCTTTGAGCATAAGCCAAGTCTTTCCTGCGCCCACTGGGCCGACGATCGCATGAAGCAGACCCTTGTAGACCCCGCCCACTGCCCCGTCTAGACATGTGCCGGTGGTCAACCGCTCCATCGCAGTCTTTGCCCGCGCTTCAGGCGCTAAGAACACGATGCCTCTTCCCTCTCTTATGATAAACGGTATGGAGTAGCCTGCCTTTCCACCTCGTATTTTCCTCACCACCGCCTCTCTCAACGCGCCGTAGGGATACACCTCGTATATCAACTCTATCACGTTATCCGTCACGTAGGCAACTCTAGAGACCGCATCTTTTTCAGCAGTCAAAAACACGTCGACTCCGCTCTGCTTAACTGTGCGGTAAAGCACGTTGTGGAGAATGTCAAGCCCTCCGCCCGACGCCAACACCTCAGTCACTGAGTCTATGACAAGGGCCCCCGGGCGTTCCCGCACCACAGCGTCTAGAAGCGTGCCGAAAAACGCCTCAAGCTCGGCCAACGGCGCCTCCCAAAACACAAGCCGGTCTCCGAAATCGTAGCCAAAAGAAGCCATATTACGGCGGAACATCGCCTCGTCCTCAAATACAGACACCCAAAACACCCTTTTATAGTTGTGGTAGGTGTACCATGCGGCAAAGGTTGTCTTGCCGGCGCCTGGAGGTCCATATATAAGAGAAACCCCCCGTAGCCTAAACACTACCCAGAACAATCACTCTTTTATAAGTTTTATAGACTGACTCGAATTATATATTTGTCATAGAATCGAATATTAGGTAGAAGACGATCCCAACAATCGGCGTGTAGACTAGACCCATCAGTATCATCAACGTCAGGGGGTCGATTCCGAGGCCCCCAACCTCTAGGCTGCCGAGTGGGCTGAAGGACAGCGCCACTATGTAAACCATGAGCGGGAGTAACATCACTGCCACTACGAAGATTTCGAACATAAGCGAGAGCGACCTCACAAGCGACTGCGCCTTTACCTGCTTCGTCCTTAGGGCCCAGTCCAGCCTGGCCAGGAGGACCAGATCTATCCTCTGCGTAATCCTCGCCGCCTTTGTCAAAACCTCCACAGTCTCCCGGTAGGTGGGGCTCGGCGTCCTCTCTGCGCTGTTCCGCAGAGCCTCCTCCGGCGTGGCCCCCATGACGATCATCTCCCGCGCAGCCAGCGCCAGCTCCCTCGCGATGTATTTATCCTCCTCCACCTCGGCAAGCCTCGTGACGGCTCTGCCGAGGGGCACCCCCGCTGCGAGAAGAGGCAGAAGGACGCCCAGAGTGTAGACGAAGTTGTTCTCAAAGTGGCTACGCCGCGCAGTGACTAGGTGGACGGGGTACAGCACCAGCCCGGCGAAGGCCAGAAGCGCCGCCATGAGGCCGAAGGCGGCGCCGGCCAGGGGGCCCAGGAGGAGGAGCCCAGCCACGCCGGCCGCCGCCCCGGCGGCCAAGGGCACCAGGACGAGGGCCGCCATGTACCTCCGGTAAGAGAAAGCCAGCCCGCTCTGCCGGTAAAGCTCGTAAAACAGCCTCATATCCTCCCGGCCTTGACCGCCTCCAGCGCAGCCTCGGGGTTTAGGTGGTACTGGGTGAATATCTTAGCGACGATATACGGCGTGGAGTAGCCCCGCTCCACCATCGCCGCGATCAGCTCCCTACGCCTCTTGTACTCGGCCTTGAGGAAGTCCAGCGACACAAACCGCGTCCTCGCAATGGTCTCTAGATGTTTGCTCTCTTCTACAGGTTCCAGCGCGTCTTTCTCTGGGTTCCATCGGAAGACGTAGTGGAGGCGGGGTCTGCCGCCTCGCGCCACGCCCATGTTTTCGGCGATCTCCACCACTCTACGCACTATGCTGTTCCCCACCTTGACCCTCATGATCCTGACGAAGACGTGGGCGAGGCCGACCAGCATCGGCGGCACGTTCATGGGCCGGGTCAAGAGGCGCCTCACCGCGTCTTCGATAGTCTCGGCGTGTATCGTAGTGGCGCCGGAGTGGCCCGAGCCGAAGGCCTGGAACAACACGTACGCCTCCTCGCCTCTCACCTCGCCCACCACCACGTAGTCGGGCCGCGACCTCATGGCTATGGCCAGGAGGTCGAAGGCTGAAACGTCCCTAACCCCCTCGGCCCTAGACGGCCTCGTGACGAGGGCCTGCCAGTGTTCATGTACTATGTTGATCTCCCTGGTGTCCTCAATAGTGAAGATCTTGGCGTCGGGCCTTATGAGGTACAGCAGAGCGTTTAGGAGGGTGGTCTTCCCCGCGCCGGTGGGGCCCACGATCACGATGTTGCGGCCGTAGTCCAGCATCAGCCAGAGGTAGGCGACGGCGTCCGCCGAGATCGTGCCCATCTTCACCATGTCCACAAGCGTGATGGGCACCACGAAGTATTTCCTAATTACGAAGGAGGGCCCCCTGGGAGAGATAGGCGGCGCCGCCAGCTCCACCCGGAAGCCCTCTGGCAACATCCCCTCCAGTATGGGGTCGGCGTAGGAGATAGACTTCCCCACCAGCGCCGAAAACCTCTGCACGTAGCTGTCTAAGTCGTCGGGAGACAGCACGATGTCGGTCTTAAGAGACTCCCACCGGCTGTGCCATATGTAGACGTGTCCAGGCCCGTCCACGTGGATGTCCTCTATGTAGGGGTCCCGCACCAGGGGGTCAAGCACCCCGTACCCCAGGAGGTCCCGCCGCAGGTAGTACATCATCTTCCCCCAAGTCCTCTCGTCGAGTTTGATCTTAAACTCTGCCACCGCCCTCTTCGCCAGCTCCTCGAGGTACTCCGCCCGCCTCTCCCGCGCGAGCCTCAAAACCCCGTCTCGCACCTCCCCCACGTTTTGAATAGCACGCTTGAGCCTCGCCAGCGTCTCCACCTCTTCTTTACTCAACGGAGGCTCCACGGCCCTATACCGCCTAAAGCCCTCTCTATCGACGTATACTACTGCATGTACGAGATCTGAGATCTCGTACTGGTCTAGAATCTTCAAAACTTCATCCACTGCGGAGTCCATAGCCCCACCGCCAGGATTATCGCCGCCACGCCTGCATGCACGAGGCCCGCCCGCGGGCTCCCATACACCACCCTACCCACGATAAGCCCACCCACGACGGCACTTACGAAGCCGGATATATAAAGAACGCGTAGGACATCCCCCCGCTCAAGAACCACCGGCCTAATGCCTTGTTGCGTCGGGGCCGAGACCGTGAGCTGGGCGAGTTGCGGTAGAAGCATGTAGACCAAGACGTCGGCCAGTACCGCGAAGACGGCCACCACTGTGTAGAAAAGAGCCACGTAGGGCCTGAGCTGAGAAGCCACCGCCTGCCGGAACTCCACCACTGTGGCGAAGCTCCGCGCCGCCACGTCAAGCACCTCCGGTAGCCTCGCCCCCGAACGCGCCGCCTCCGTCACAATGAGGGCAAACCGCCTGAAGTTAGGCGAGGGTGTCTCCCTAGCTACCCTCCACAGTGCCTCCTCCACCGTGAGCCCGCCCACCTCAGCCAGCGACAGAACCCGCCTAAGCACATCCCCCATCGGCCTAAGCGCCAGCGTTGCCGCAGACTCCACAGCCCCCCTAAGGCTTAGCCCCGCAGAAACTGCGTCAGAAAGCACCCGCAAAACCTGCGGAATCTGCCCCTCCAGCCGATACACAAACACAGCCCTCCTCCACGCCCCAGCCCCCGCCAACGCCAACGCCAACCCCGCCGCCACACCCACAACAAACACCAAGTCAAACACGCCAAAAACCTGCCACATATTAATTAGCAGTAACCACAACAGACGCCTCCGCCCCGCGGGCAGTCACCAACTTAACCACATACTCCGCCCCAGGCACAACAGCCTCCCTACACCCAGCCACCACACCACCACCAATGTTAGACGGCGGTCCCACCGGCATCCAAAGATCTATATACTCCAAATGCCCCGGCCCCACGACCCAATAAAGACGATCGGCAACACACACGAGGTCGCCGCCGGACTTGTATACATACACCGTACGCGGCAACACGGCACCTCCACCCAAATTACGAATCCACAGAAAAACCTTCACACCCCCGCCCACGTTAGTGACGTTACCCCCCTCGATCTTCAACAAATCCGGAGCAAGCTCCGCAGAAGACGCCGCTTTCCCTAAGAAACCTGAAAACCACAACCAGACAAGAACGACCCCAACTACCACCACAACAACAAGCAAAAGAGCACCAACCACCGGCTCCAAACCCCGGAAAAAAGAAATAGACATGGAAAAAAGAGGGAGTTTTTTACGAGGCAGTTACCGTAACCGCGAACTCGGTACCCTTCTGAGTGACCACCTTAATCACGTAATCATAACCATCAGTAATTCCGCAACCGGTGGGCAAATTGAACCTGACAAGTTGTAAACTGCCTGGATAGAGCGTTGATGCGCCGCCAGCAGTGGTGCTAGTACCTTTATATATAGAGATGGAGCTAGCAATGCACAACGGGTTTACAGTACCTGGTTTTAAGATGTAAATTGTCGATAACGTCACATTGTCACCGCCTAGGTTGCGGATGAATAAATACCCGTATGTAGATGTGAGGTTGGCAGCCTCTATTTTGAGCTTTTCCGAGGCGGCCATCTGTTCGGCTTGGCTTGTGGCTTTTGTTACGTAGCCTGCGAACCAGAGGTACACCAGCACCGCGCCTATCACCGCCACCACTATTAGCAACACCGCGGCGACTATTGGTTCGAGACCTCTTGTTTTGGTTTTCATGTGGTTCTGTTTTGTCCAGTTTTTAATATTCTCTGGTGCGCCTTAAATAGTATACAGGATATAAATCCATCAGACAAAAGTGGGGCTCGGCGGTGGCACAGCAAAATATTTCTTTAAATTGGTAAATATTTACATGCTTGGAGTTTCTGAGGTTGTGGTTAGCGTCCTCCTTCTGCTGGTTACGGTACTGCTGGCGGCCGCCGTCGTGTCGATTTTCTTCAACGTGGTGTATAGCCCCACCCAGTCCCAGTTTGTGATTGAAAGCGCGAAGCCGCTGTGCACTGCGCGGGTGGTGGCCGTGGCGGACAACGGGAGCGGGTACGCGAGGATCTATGTCTACAACAGGGGCAACTCCTTATGCATATTTGACACGGTCTACGCCGTGTCTGGCGGCGCTGTAGTCGACAGGGGCAGTATATACCTGCGTGTAGAACCCGGCCAGGTGGGCTTCAACGACACCACCATCCGCTACATGCCCAGCTGGGTCTACCGCCTGACTGGCCCAAGAGGCGAAGTTGCAGAGGGGAGGCCATGAGGGGTCTCTCGACGGTGGCGGCCTTTGTCGTGTTCCTTACGGCGTTCGCCGTGGTGATGCTTTCAGTATTTTACTTCTACAACGCACTTCGCGAAGCCACGCAGAAAGGCGTGGAGACTATATACTCCGCCGTCACACACGACGCGTGCGTCGGCATAAGCTTCAACGGGAAGACATGTAATTTGGCGGGGGGGCCCTACCTATACTATGTTGTGACCAACGGGACGGGTCACGTGGTGTACAACGGATCCGGGCCTCCTCCCTGTCCCCCCGCCAGGCGGGGGCTCTACACCTACAGGGCCGTGCGGAGAGACGGCGGCTTAGACGTCGCCATGGTTGTCGTGGGTAACCTCTCGCTGTCTTTCTCTGCAAACAAGTCTATTGCGGTGGTGAACGACTACGATAGAAGCGCCGCATTTAAGATAAGGGCTCTGCTGGTTAACCCCAACGGGGCCTACGCCCTCTTGACAAACATCACAGCGACTCCGGCTGCCGCCGGCTTCACCTGCACCCCCTCCACGCTTAGGGTGGATAAGCCCCTCCTCATCCCGCCCGGCGGCTCTCTGACCGTAGACATGGGCGCTGTTGCTTGCAACGCCACGGACACCTATCTATACGTCCAGGGGGCCCCGCCGGTGTCGCTGAATGTAACCGGTGCGGCGTATTACAACGGCGTGGTGGTCGCCAGCACCTCCCAGCCCGTTGCAAGCATCGTCGGGACGCCCTCTAAGCCTGGCAACTTCACGGCATACGGCGGGAGGTGCAGAGTCGGCTACTTCTCCGGCGACCCGCCTCGGTACTACGTCCTGCTCAGCGGGGCCTCCCCAGCGGCGCGGGGCCCCGTCGCCGCGGTTGACGGGGGCTACGCCGTTGTGCCGTGCCCCGCTTCCAGCGGGTTCTTCCGGTACCGGGTCGTCACGGCGTCGGGAGCCGTCGTGGAGGTGCCGGTGAGCGTGGGGCGGGTCTTGGCTTGGGCCGAGAGCAACATGACAGTGGCGTATGTCAACGGCATCGGGCAGAGCGTATTCTTCGACCTCTACCTACGCTTCACGAACCCCAACGCGGGCTACACAGCCCTAAACTACACTTACAAGCTGATATACAACGAGCAACTCCTCAGTTGCTACCTATACGCCGGGCAGGAAAGCGGCACCCTCACGCTCCAGCCAGGCGAAACCAGGTCAATCTACGTCGCCACCTACCGATGCGATGTGCTGAATAAGTTCAATGAGACGAACATCGCGGTTAATATTACAGCCACCTACACCGGCGGCGGCTACACCGCCACGCTGTATCGAGGCGTGGTGGGCAAGCCCACCTTCGCCGGGGCCCCCAGCTGGGTTGTCCTTAAGATACTGTGGGGCAACGGCACGGCGGTTGCCAACCCTGGCTACAGCGCCTTGCAACTAGCCTACCGCAAGTCTCTCGCGACGTTGAGGTGGGCGCCCGTGGCAAGGCCTCCGCCGAAGTGCCCTCCCACTCTTGTCTACGTCAACAAGTCGCTGTTTCCGCTTCTCTCCGCCAGCTGGGCCCTTGCGGGAATCTACAACGTCACGACGCTCATCATGAGGGTCTTCCCCGGCTGGCCCGAGGACTACGTGCCTGCGACTCTGGCTCCTACCCAGTCGCCGCAGTCGCTTTCGCTTCGCAGAGCCAGCTTCTTAGGCGCCGGCCTCTATTCGGTGTATCTCGGCAACTTGTTGCAGTTCAGCGACGCCGCACCGGGTCCAGGTCCAGCCGTTACGCTTCCGGCTAACCTGAGATGGTGGACGACCACCTCGGCGGCTTACACAGTCGTTGCTAACGCCACAGTGCCTACGATATGTACCTACCCGTTGCTCAACTTCACGGCGATGCCGATGAGTAACCTCCTACGTCAAACCTACGCATGCGGCACTTCACAACTATACGATGACTACAGCAATTACGCTACAACCATCTACTGCAACACAACCGACTTTTCGAGGTCTGTATACAACAGGACGTATACAGATGGCGCAGCTATCAGCTTAGCGAAGGCGCCGAAGTACCGCGGCACGACGGCGACTGCACCCTCCTTATTACTAGATATAACTAAGGACGGCGGCATAGCTGTGTTTTATATAAACTTGACCAGATGGCTCGGCAAGGTGTCTGCCTCAGCCGCCTTCTCTGTGTGGATATTCCCTCAAAAGAGACCTGACGGAAACCACTGGTACTGGATAAGCTTTTTCATCGACATAGACGGAGACGGTAGGCCAGATAGAGAGGTTATTTACTATGCGAGAGGCGGTAGCTACGTCGCCGTGGGTGGCTACTTAGGATTCACGACACAGACAGAGGTGAGAGGAACCTTCCGAGTTAAGGCGGGTGCATGGAGACAGTTTCAACTCTCCTCCATATATCCCTCCGGCTACCTAGTGGGGGTGGCGTTGGCTGTTCAAGGCAAAAGCGATGCGGATGCGTATTGGGACGACGTGAAGATATGTCCAGTTTCCTACTTTACCAACGCCCCCTACATCTCCGTGACGTTTGACGGCTGGACCTCCACCGGCGTGTACATAGATACACAGACCAGCCCCCGCACGCCGCCTTCCTTAGTTACCGAAGTAGACGCCAGCAACGCCACGGGTAACCTCTTAGCGGACTACGGCTACGCGTCGGCCATATATAACGTAACCATGTGGGCACAGTACATGAACAGGCCTTGGCCTGTGCCTGCCTACGGCACCTCTATCTCTGTGTGGGGTAGATATGTGAGAGATGAGCAGAATGATTTTCCGAACAATGTCGCCTATCTCTCCATAGGTGTAGATACAAACGGCGACGGGCAGATAGACAAGGAGTACATCATATACCGATACGACACTGCAAGAGGAAGTGGCGTAATAGTTTCAGCGTATTTTTACGACCCTAACACAGGCGACCCCATGGTGGTCTGTACCGTTGGCAACACCGGCGTCTGCACGCCGGCAGATCCGCGTTTTGTGGTTGTGAACGCCGGCGCCATGGTCTCTGGCAACAACTACCAGTGGAACTACACCCTGTATGAACAAGGCGCCGTGTTGGCTGTGGCGTTTGTAGCTGTAGACGCCACAGGATATCAAGACGGCGCGGCTGACGACTTCTGGGTGTATTGGGACGACTTGACTATTCAATACAGCGCATGTCCCCCGCCCGCCGGCTGGAGCGCGGCTGGTAGCTACGTGTGGCAGTCTAACAACTATCTGCTTGTGTCCGGCTCGGCGACGGCGTATATGCCGCTTGTGGCAAACGCGCTAACCTACGTGGCTAACTTCTCCGGCGTGGGGACTTATGCAGTTTTCGATTCTTCGCTAGGCGTAATATTCGGCGTCTCTGCCAGCGGCAACTCGTTTACGGCGCTTTGCGGCGGCGGGTCTACGCCGCTAGGCTCTCTGCCGGCGGCGCGGTGGGTGGAGCTCAGACCGCTCAACGGCCTCGGCGATATAATAATACGGGATCAATACGGCGCGATATTAGCCAGATACGGCTGTAGATACACAGCCGCACCGCAGTACGTGGGGTTCAGAGGCGGACCGCTGAGGGTGTACTCGGTAGAGGCTTGGGGGTAGTCTGTTTTTGTTGCAGGTTTACGTAAAGGGATAAGCGTTATTGCCGGTGTGTCCCGCGTCTAGCGTAAAAAGACGTGGGGAGGCGAAGCCTTTACGTTATGCCGCGGCGTCTGCGGGGGCCCGGCGGTATCTAGGCTTTTAAAAAGAACAGCAGAAGTTTCCATGGTTGTTGAGCTTGTGGAGAGGCCTCTTCCTAAGCCCTCTGACGAGGGCTATATCGAGGCTAGGCTTCTTGAGGCTTTGGGAGAGGCTCGTCTCGCTCTCCGCTTCTTGGAGGAAGGGTTGACGCGTAACGCCGCGTGTAAGGCCTTCCAAGCCTGGAAAGCACTTTTAGCCGCCTTGTTGCGGCTTGAGCTGGGCAAGCTTAAGGCCCTGGCCAGGACCGAGGAAGAGAAGAGGTGGCTTGAGTCTAAGGCCGTGCCGCGGGTTCCCACGTCTAGGATAGTTGTTCTTTCGCTTCTGCTTGAGAAGGCAAGGCATGAAGCTGTCGCAGCGTGGACCTCCATGGCCCTAGACATTCACGACTACCAGTACCACGGCCCAGACCCAGACATGGCCCTCTCGAAGTACCGCTCCAAGGAGGAGGCGGCTAGGGCCATCTTGGCGCTCGCGGCTGACGTGGCGGAGAGAGCCGAGGCGCTGAGGGGCCGCGTCAAGTGGGGCGAGGAGTTGGAGAAGGCGCTGGAGACTCTGCGGAGCTCGTTGTCTGCGGTCTCCTTCTGACGTCGCCTGCGGGGAATGTTTTTATTGGCGACGTTTCCCCAGAGGGGCATGGAGCTACCTCTGCTTCAGGTGGCGTTTCTGGTGTTGCTGGTGGCGCTTCCCATACTTTCGAAGAAGGTGGAGCACAACCTTGAGCTGTTTTTCCTCGTTATGGCGGTGGCGGGGGCCACCTTGGAGGGGGACTGGAGCCCCCAGCTGGTCGAGGAGGCCCTCCTCCACCCGCTGGCCGTTTACCAGCCCGGCATCGGCTACGTGCCGATCGGCATAACCCAGGTGGTGTTGGCCGCCGGCTTAATCTTCTACTTCCTTAGGCACAGGCTTGCGGCCAAGGCCGACGTGTTGGCGAAGCCTGGGGTCTTGGCGCTTCTGATCTTCGTCTTGGGTCTCTCCAGTAGCGTGGTGTCGGCGATTGTGGCGGCGGCGGTTTTGGCAGAACTCCTCGCCTTCGCCGACGCGCCGCATGGGTACAAGGCCCGGGCGGCTGTGTACGGGGCCTACGCCATAGGCGTGGGGGCTGTGCTTCTCCCCATCGGCGAGCCCCTCTCCACCATCGCCATCGCCAAGCTGAAGCAGGGCTTCTTTTTCCTCGTGGACCTTCTCCTCGACGCCGTGGTCGTCGTAGTGGCGTTTTTCGCCCTCTACGCCTACTTCGCCCTAAGGAGGCTCCGCGTGGCGGGCGTGGAGGTGGAGCCCTACGAGCCGGAGCTCCGGGAGGTGTTCCTCAGGGCGGCTAAGATATTCATCTTCATCTTCGCCCTGACGATACTGGGCGAGTTCTTCAAGCCCGTCGCCGAGGTCGTGGCCGGGTTGGGGAAGGAGGCTCTCTACGTCTTCGGCATGTTGTCCGCCGTGGCCGACAACGCCACGCTTGTCGCCGCGCTCGTGGCGCCGGAGATGGCTGAAGACGCGCTGAGGAGCTTCCTTATTTCGCTGGTGCTCTCCGGCGGCTTCACCATACCGGGCAACGCCCCCAACATAGTCTTGGCAACAGTGCTGAAGATCGGGTTCCGCGAATGGATAAAGCTAGCCCTCCCCATAGGCCTCGCGGTCTTCGCCGCCATGGGCCTCTACGTCCTGGCGCTGGCGCCACACCCACCTCTCTCTGGCGCCTTTAAATGAAACACAAACCTTTGAGACCTCTGCACCTTCTAAAGCCGTGATCGCAATTGAGAGGGAACCCAGCTGGCTTGACCGCCTAGCGATTCGTAAGGTGCCTCGGCTTCAACTACGTCATAGTGGCCGGATACGTAGCCATATTGCTGGGCCGCACAAGAACCACAGACAACGTCGACGTGGTGGTTGACGCGGCCTCCGGCGCCGAGGTCGCCGCAAGAGTGGCCAGATGCGGCTTCAAGCCCCTCACCCTCGAGAGCAACCTAGACTACGAGTTCAGACACGTCTCGGTCAGGTTCTACAAGCCGCCAGCGGTTCTGCCTAACTTCGAAGTGAAGCCGCCGCGGAGCTTCTACCAGCGCTACGCACTGGCCCGGAGGGTAGCTGTCTCCATAGCCGGGGAGGTTCTGTACGTGTCGCCGCTGGAGCTCCAGATTGCCTACAAGCTGTGGCTCGGCTCCGACAAAGACTTCGAAGACGCGGTCTTCCTCTACGCCTTCGCCAAGTCGAAAGGAATTTTAAACCAAGAGGAGCTCGAGACGTAGGCGAGGAGACTCGGGACGCCGTTAGAGAGGCTGAGGAGGAGCGTAGGAGAAACCTAGCACACAACGCCAAGGTGCTCCGCCTTTTCGCGGAGCTCGCAGCTAAAAACGACAGAGACTACTGGAGGGCCTATCTCAACTTCATCAACGACTTCTACCGCTACGTCTGGCGGCGGCTTGAGGAGGACCCCCTCTTCCGGGAAACCTACATGAAGATACTAGCCGAGAGGGCCAAGAGGCCAAGGAGAGAGCCGCCCGAGGAGCAGGTCGCCGCTGAAAAGACTCCGCCCGCATGAGGCGCGTGGCGCCGTCGCCGGAGCGGAAAACTGCGGCGGTACGTATTGATCTGGAATCAGTATGGACAGGTTATTATCATTAATCTATGTCAACGTTCCTTATACACTGACAAACGATAAAATGAAGAACCGTGGGTCTGTGGGTGTCGGCGGAAAGGCATTGGGCCCGTCGTTGTTGTCAACAGTGGTGGCGGTGATAGGCGCGGTGCTGGTGTACCTCTGGTTCGCAGGCTACGTAACAAAAGCCACAAGCCAAGCCGAACAGATGGCCGCCTCGGAGAAGCTGAAGTATAGAAGTTGCACACGGCAGGCGCATACGCTGGCCCCGGCCC
>Ga0315272_10000966_pt1 | contig 14567 bp, 17 predicted proteins | sample C3_middle_MG_FD_203918 | JGI IMG/M metagenome (GOLD analysis project Ga0315272, IMG submission 203918) | Sediment microbial communities from Yellowstone Lake, YNP, Wyoming, USA - C3_middle | ecosystem: Environmental > Aquatic > Freshwater > Lake > Sediment | place: USA: Wyoming | collected...
CAAAGCACCCTCGGTTCAGCTACCGCACGGGGACGAGGGCGGCGCAGTTGTATTGGAACGGCGAACGCGTAGGACAAAGCCTCCGCATATGTACCAGGTTGTCATGATCAACGATGATTACACACCGATGGAGTTTGTCGTCGCGGTGATCCAGGATTTTTTTGGAAAAGATGTTGAAACTGCGACCCAAATCATGCTCAAAATCCATTTGGACGGCAAAGCCATCTGCGGGGTTTATTCCCGGGATGTCGCGGCTACCAAAGTGGATCAGGTGCTTGAGGCGGCGATCAAGGCCGGGCATCCTTTGCAATGTGCCAGTGAACCAACTGATTAGGCATCTAAACAGAATTGATATTTAAATCGGATTACAGTCAACCATAGCAAGGCTAAAAAGGAAATCACATGATTGCCCAAGAATTGGAAGTCAGCCTTCATATGGCATTTGTCGAGGCGCGTCAGCTGCGTCACGAATTCATCACGGTCGAGCACTTGTTGATGGCCCTGCTGGACAATCCCAGCGCGGCTGAAGTGCTTCAGGCTTGCTCTGCAAATATCGATGATTTGCGCAAATCCTTGACCAATTTCATCAAGGACAACACACCGCAGGTGGCTGGTTTGGACGATGTCGATACGCAGCCTACTTTGGGTTTTCAGCGCGTCATTCAGCGCGCCATCATGCATGTGCAATCCACTGGCAGTGGCAAAAAAGAAGTCACTGGTGCCAACGTGCTGGTGGCTATTTTTGGCGAAAAAGACTCGCACGCGGTGTACTACCTACATCAACAAGGCGTCACCCGGCTTGATGTGGTTAACTTTATCGCCCATGGCATCAAGAAAAACGATCCGGCAGAACCGTCCAAATCGGGCGAAAACCCGGCCGAGGCCGAAGATGGCGGAGCTGAGAAAAATGAGAAAACTTCGCCGCTCGAGCTGTACACGCAAAACCTGAATCAATTGGCCAAGGACGGCAAAATTGACCCCCTGATTGGGCGCGAGTATGAGATCGAACGGGTGATTCAGATTCTGTGCCGTCGTCGCAAAAACAACCCCTTGCTGGTGGGCGAAGCCGGTGTCGGTAAAACGGCGATTGCCGAAGGTTTGGCTTGGCGCATCACGCAAAAAAATGTGCCTGAAATTCTGGCCGAATCATTGGTCTATTCGCTCGACATGGGCGCTTTGCTGGCCGGCACCAAATACCGGGGTGATTTTGAACAACGCCTCAAAGGTGTTTTGAAGTCGCTCAAAGACAAGCCCAATGCCATTTTGTTCATCGATGAGATTCATACCTTGATTGGGGCCGGTGCGGCCTCGGGTGGCACACTCGATGCTTCCAATTTGCTTAAACCAGGTTTGAGTTCCGGTGCCCTCAAGTGCGTTGGCGCCACCACGTTTACCGAATACCGCGGTATCTTCGAGAAGGATGCGGCGCTGTCCCGACGGTTTCAGAAAGTCGATGTGGTTGAACCCACCGTCGAGCAGACGGTGGAGATTCTCAAGGGTCTGAAATCCCGATTTGAAGAACACCACAGCGTCAAATATTCGTTAGCAGCGTTGCAGGCGGCAGCGGAACTGAGCGCCAAATATATCAACGACCGCCATTTGCCGGACAAAGCAATTGATGTGATTGACGAGGCTGGTGCGGCGCAGCGCATTTTGCCGACCTCCAAACGCAAAAAAATTATCAGCAAAACAGAGGTTGAGGAAATCGTCGCGAAGATTGCTCGAATTCCTTCGGCCAATGTTTCCAACGATGATCGCGGCAAGCTCAGGACCCTGGAACGCGATCTTAAAAGCGTTGTCTTTGGACAGGATAGCGCGATTGACATGCTGGCCTCAGCCGTGAAAATGGCGCGCTCGGGCTTGGGCAAGGGCGACAAGCCCATTGGCTCCTTCCTGTTTAGCGGCCCCACCGGGGTTGGCAAGACCGAGGCGGCCAAGCAGTTGGCCTATATCATGGGCATAGAGCTGATTCGCTTTGATATGAGCGAATATATGGAGCAGCACGCGGTGAGTCGCTTGATTGGCGCACCACCTGGCTATGTCGGTTTTGACCAGGGTGGCTTGCTGACTGAAGCCATCACCAAGAAGCCGCATTGCGTGTTGCTGCTCGATGAAATTGAAAAGGCACATCCGGCAATCTTCAACGTGTTGCTGCAGGTCATGGATCACGGCACGCTCACCGACAACAACGGTCGCAAGGCAGATTTTCGCAACGTCATCATCATCATGACGACCAACGCCGGGGCCGAGACTCTGAACAAGACCGTCATGGGGTTCACCACGGAGCGCCATGCCGGCGATGAAATGGTTGATATCAAACGGCTGTTCACCCCTGAATTCCGGAACCGGCTCGATGCCGTCGTCAACTTCAAGGCGCTCAATGAGGTCGTCATCATGCGGGTGGTCGATAAGTTTTTACTGCAATTGGAAGCCCAGTTGGCCGACAAGAAAGTTGATGTCACATTCACCGACAAACTGCGCCAGCACCTGGCCAAGAAGGGCTTTGATCCGCTCATGGGCGCACGTCCGATGCAGCGTTTGATTCAAGACACTATTCGCCGTGCACTGGCCGATGAATTGTTGTTTGGTCGCCTGATTGATGGGGGTCGTCTGACGGTCGATATCGATGAAAAAGATGAAAGCAAAACCTCTGTGTTGCTCGATATTGCACCGTTGTTAAAGAAAGAGGGCAAGCCCAAGCCCGAAGCGCAAGAGACGGCTGCCATCTAAAGGCATCCAGGATTTAAATATCCGTGAGCAGTGGGTAGGGTGGCGCTACCGCGACCAGGGTCGGGCCATTGACCCTGCCGACATGCAAGTCGCCCGCTTCTTTGGCCGAAATTTGCAACGACACGATGGCATCAAAGCCTGCCGGAGACGACGCCGGAACTGCCGCCGCTTGGACCACGATGCCACAGGCTTGGCTGTCGTCGCCGGCCTGAAATACTTCGTCGCCGGCGTTCATGGCGGCGTTCGAATGCGCGAGGTAAGCGCGGCGTTTGAGCGTGCCACGGAATTGGCTGCGCGCCACCACTTCCTGCCCCGGATAGCAGCCTTTTTTGAAATTCACGCCACCGACTGACTCGTAGTTGAGCATTTGCGGCACAAAGGCTTCGACAATCGGAGCGCTGACCATGGCAATGCCGCTGCGCACTTCACCCCAAGCCCAGGTTGACTCACTCAAGGGCTCGCCAACCGGCCTGGCCTGGGTTGCCGGTGCCAGCCACAAAGCGCGACGCACGCCGTCAGCCGGATACAAGGAAATCACCGATGCAGCACCGACGTCAGTCTTGACCCAGGCTGTCTCGGCAAGTGCCGCATCAACCGCGTCGCCGGCCAGGCCAAACAACGCATATTCACCGCTGGCATCACTCAATTTGAGCTTGGCGCGCAAGACGAACAGAGACAATTTTTTGAGCGTGCTGGCCAGAATATCAAGACTGCAAATCAGCAAAATTTCGGTTGGTTCGCGTTGAACACCAATAAAGCTGGCCAGCATCCGGCCTTTGGCTGAGCAAAAAGCCGCCAAACGCGCTTCGGACAAACCCAGCGCCAAAAAGTCCTGGCTTAGTTGAGCATGAAGAAATTTAGCCGCATCAACGCCTTGCGCTTTTATCACGCCCAAATGGGTAAGTGGCGCGACGCCATTGAGTTTATTTTGCATGGGGTGAATTATCATCCTATCAATTTTATGGAAGACTCTAAAACTGTGCGTCGTCTCTTTGTATTGATTGTTGTATTGGTGACCCTGCTGGGGGGCTCAACGGCGTGGTGGTTGAACCATGATTTTGTATTGAACGCCGAGACCCTCGATCTCGAAGTGGAGCCCGGTACTTCGCCCCGAGCGGTGGCGCAGGCCATCAGCGACGTGGGGGCCGAGGTCAACCCGTCGGTGTTGTACTGGTGGTTTCGCTTGTCGGGCGAGGCGCGTCAGATCAAGGCTGGCAATTATGAAATTGAACGCGGTACCACACCACGAAGTTTGCTGAAAAAACTGGTGCGCGGCGAAGAAGCGCTGCGTGCCGTGACCTTGGTCGAAGGTTGGACCTTCAGCCAAGTTCGTGCCGCGCTCTTGAAAGCGGAACAACTCAACCCAGAATCCAAAGGGCTGCCTGATTATTTGATCATGAAAGTGCTGGAGCAGCCAGGGCTTGCCCCGGAAGGCCGTTTCTTTCCAGACACCTACACTTATGCCAAAGGCAGCAGCGATATGGCGTTACTCAAGCGAGCCCTGCGCGCCATGGATAAAAAGCTGGCTATCGCCTGGCAGCAACGTTCGCCCGATACGCCGCTGAAGACACCCGAACAAGCGCTGATTTTGGCCAGCATCATCGAAAAAGAAAGCGCACGCGCCAGTGATAGACCCATGATCGCCGGTGTTTTTACCAACCGACTGCGCATCGGCATGATGTTGCAAACGGATCCCACGGTAATTTATGGACTGGGGGACGCCTACGACGGCAAGTTGCATCGCGCTGATCTGCTGAAAGACACGCCCTGGAATACCTACACCCGCGTCGGTCTGCCACCCACTCCGATTGCCATGCCGGGCAAGCAAGCATTGCTTGCAGCGGTGCAACCGGCAGCCACAAAAGCCCTGTACTTTGTGGCACGCGGTGACGGCAGCAGCGAGTTCAGCACCAGTCTTGAAGCGCACAATCGAGCTGTCAACAAATACCAGCGTGGACAACAAGAAAAATAGCACAAACCTATGGCAACCAGTGGACTTTTTATCAGCTTCGAAGGCATTGATGGTGCGGGAAAATCAACACACCTTCAAGCATTGGCCCAGGCGTTCCAAGCGCAGGGCAGGGTGGTTACGCTGACACGCGAGCCAGGCGGTACCGCATTGGCCGAAAAGCTGCGGGTCATGGTATTGAATGACGCAATGGATGCGATGACCGAGGTGTTGCTGGTTTTTGCCGCGCGGCGCGATCACCTGCAGCAAGTCATTGAGCCAGCGCTGGCACGTGGTGAAGTGGTCTTGTCGGACCGCTTTACCGATGCTACTTTTGCCTATCAAGGCGCTGGTCGCGGCTTTGACCTGCAAATGCTGTCAACGCTGGAGCAATGGGTGCAAACCGTGCCCGGGCCTGGTGCCAATTTGATTCGTCAACCTGATTTGACCGTGTGGTTTGATCTTCCGGTCGAAATTGCTGCGCAACGCTTGTCCGGGGCGCGGCCGCCAGACAAGTTTGAAACCCAATCAACCCAGTTTTTCAGCCGCGTCGCCGACGGCTACTTGAGTCGCCTGCGCGCTAGCCCAGGCCGTTTTGCACGGATTGATGCAAAAATCACGCGAGAGGCAGTCTGGCTGGAGGTATTTAATGCCGTGCTGAGTCGGGGCTGGTTGGTATGAATGCCACCAGAGAGGCGCCCTGGATTGCGGCGCAAGCCCGGCAACTGTTGGCGCAACGCGGCCATGCCTGGTTGTTGGCCGGGCCATCGGGCTTGGGGCAATACGTTCTGGCGTTGGCACTAGTTCGTGCCTGGCTTTGTGAGCGACCGTCAAAGCAGGGCGCCTGTGGCGTTTGCGGGAGCTGCCATGCCATTGATGTGCGAACCCACGCTGACCTGGCCGTGTTGTTGCCTGAGACCCTCATGCTCGAATTGGGTTGGCCCTTGAGTGAACGGGCGCAGGCCGAGCTGGACGGAAAAACGCGCAAACCGAGCAAGGAAATTCGAGTCGAAGCACTGCGCGATACCGTGGAATTTGCCCAACGTACCAGTGCCCGTGGTCACGGCAAGGCTGTGCTGGTATTCCCGGCCGAACGCATGAATATGGTGAGTGCCAATGCCCTGCTTAAAACGCTGGAAGAACCGCCGGGTGATGTGAAGTTTGTCTTGGCCAGCGACCGGGCGTACCAATTGCTGCCCACCATCCGCAGTCGCTGTCTGGCGCACACCATGGTCTGGCCGGATACTTTGGCTTCACTGGCTTGGCTGCAGGAGCAGGGCATCGCGTCAGATGAGGCCGCCGTGATGTTGCGCGCAGCGGGAGGACGCCCTGACGATGCGCTGCTGTTTTGCCAATCGGGGCTTCATGCTCAAGCGTGGATCAAGCTGCCCAAAGCCATTGCGCGCGGGGATGTTAGCGTGTTCAAAGACTGGTCGCCGGCGCAGACCGTTGATGCTTTGCATAAACTCTGTCACGACCTGTTGGCGCTAAAGACCGGTGCGGTGCCGAGATTTTTCGAGGCGAGTGATTTACCATCTGGCGGTTCGGTCGGCACCTTGACAGCTTGGTCCAAGGCGCTGTCTGCCAGCACACGAACCGCAGAACACCCCTTTAATCCGGGTTTGATGCTCGAAGCACTTGTCAGTCAGGCCCAAATCGCCATCAACTCGAAGTAGTCGATCCAAGCATGAGCAATTCACATTCATCCGCCCCGCGTCCAAGCGTGATTCAATTGGCGATCAAGGAAAAATCTGCTTTGTATGCAGCCTACATTCCTTTGTTTACCGAGGGAGGGATTTTCATCCCCACAGCCCGTGACTACCGACTTGGCGATGACGTCTATGTATTGCTGTCACTGCCAGAGGACTCGCAACGCTACCCGGTGGCCGGCAAAGTGGCCTGGATAACGCCAGCCAAAGCTGCCAACAACCGGGTCCAGGGTGTCGGCATCATGTTTCCTAAGGACGAGAAGTCGCGCCTGCTCAAGCTCAAAATTGAAGAAATTCTGGGTGTGCACCTGGCCTCCGAGCGACCCACGCAAACGATTTGAATCCACCTCATGTTCACCGATTCCCACTGCCATTTGAACTTTCCTGAGCTGATATCGCAATTGCCGGCAATACGGCAAGCGATGAGTCAGGCACAGGTGGCGCGTGCCTTGTGCATTTGCACGACGCTGGAGGAATTTCCCGATGTACATGGTTTGGCCACCGATTACGACAATTTTTGGGCCACGGTGGGTGTTCATCCCGAGAACGAGGGCGTTGCCGAGCCTACAGTGCAGGATTTGGTGACCCGGGGCCGTTTGCCGCGAGTCGTCGGAGTGGGTGAAGCCGGGCTCGATTATTTTCGCTTGAGCGAACGCAGTGTGGCCGACATGGCTTGGCAGCGGGAGCGCTTTCGCACCCATATTCGCGCCGCCAGGGAATTGGCCAAACCGCTGGTGATTCATACCCGAAACGCTGCAGAGCCCACCTTGGCTATTCTTCGTGAAGAGGGCGAAGACGGTGGGGCAGGCAGTGCCGGTGGCGTTTTTCACTGTTTTACGGAAACAGCCGAGGTGGCACGCGCGGCGCTGGATTTAGGGTTTTACATTTCGTTCTCAGGTATTTTGACTTTCAAAAACGCAGAGGATTTACGAGCTATAGCGGCATTTGTGCCGCTTGATCGGTTGTTGATTGAAACCGACAGCCCCTATCTGGCACCGGCCCCCTACCGTGGAAAAGTCAACAATCCTTCACTCGTACCTTTTGTTGCGGCCCAGTTGGCTAAAACCAGAAACTGCACTGTCGAGCATATCGCCGAGGTCACTAGCCGCAATTTTGAGACACTGTTCAAAGAGGTTTTGCAGTGATGTTGAGGGCCAGAAACAATTTGATGTTTAACATTAGAAAGATTATTTATCTTATTGTTTTATATAGTTATTCTATTTGTAATGCCGGATCGTATGATGATTTTTTTACGGCCATCCAACGCGACGATGCAGACACGGTGACAGCCTTGCTGAACCGTGGGTTTGAAGTCAATACGCTCAATCCGGCGGCTGAACACGGACTTGTTCTTGCGCTTCGGGAGCCATCCATCAAGGTCGCGACGGTTCTGATCAACTGGCCCAAAGTGAATATCGAGGCACGTACCGCACAAGATGAAAGCCCGCTCATGCTGGCGGCCATCAGAGGGTTGACCGATCTTTGCCGGCAACTGATCGCCAAAGATGCCGATGTCAACAAGCCTGGCTGGACACCCCTGCATTACGCAGCGACTCGCGGTCACCTCGATGTGATGAGCCTGCTGCTGGAGAACCACGCCTATATTGACGCCGCATCACCCAACGGTACCACGCCACTCATGATGGCAGCACGCTATGGCACAGCGACAGCGGTCAAGCTGCTGCTCGAAGCTGGTGCCGACCCGGTGCTTAAGAATATCCTGAATTTGACGGCGTATGATTTTGCCCAGGGTGCCGGCCGTCCGGAATCAGCAGCGCTCATTGCCGCCTTCATTCGCGACCACCAGCCCAAGGAAAGTTGGTGAAGTGCATTTGTTTGTACTTGATACGATGTATATGTTTGCAAGGTGTTGATTTCATTGAAGATTCTTCCACTGTAGGTTAAAAAAAGGCGTGACCTGGGTTCAGAACAGCCGGTTTTTCAGGGCGCGAAGTGGCATCACTGGCACACTGCAACCCGATGCGCGAAAGGATGTTCATGGTCGGCATAGGCCGGGCAGGGTGCGTCGCTTTGAGGGTTCCAGGCGGCACGGTTTGGTCAATCGGGTACCCCTCATGACGTTTCGCTTCGCTTCCATGGGGTTGCACCCCATACCCCCTTTGGCCCCTGGCACGTGGGCCGCTGTAGCCATTCTGGAATGACCACGAGCGGTACAGCCGGTTAGTGAAGGCGCTCATAGCCAGCCCTTGACGTACAGCTTAGCCACCGCACAACCGAAATGCAGCGGCAGCTTGCGCAGCCAGAACGGGAGCCAGGACGGGCCACGGTTGACGAAACGAGCCGACCAGTTCACAAACGGCCCATGCCAGCGCGGAAGCCGTCCCAGCAGTTCCCGGACCTCAGACGGCATGACAGGCACGGCGCTCATACAGACACCACCTTGCGTTGCCTGCCACGGCCCCGTTTCAGTGCTCCCGGCAAAGCCTTGCCTTGCGACCGAAGTATGAGCTTTTCGATCAACGACAGGCTTTTACGAGCAACCAGCTTTGAACCCTCAGCATCGGTCACGCGCTCATATTCTGGTTGCCGAAACTGATGGCCAGCTTCAAACCGAACTCGGGAATCATTGACCGCTGATCGAGACTCAAGGAATTGAGACATTTCAAATTTCATTCGGGTTTACCTCTGAAAAATTAATTACGTGTCCTAAAGTGTTAACTGGATAAATTTAGGCCGGTCGGCTTCGCCGCCCGTCCGCTTCGCGGTCGGAGCGTCAGCCGCCGACGGCCAAGCGAGCGCAAGCGCCTTCGCTTCGGCCGCTGGCTGCTGACGCACCGGCCCCAACAGGAGGGTTCTAAGCTGGCGGTTTTCCCGGTAAAGGGCTGGAAACACGGCAGATCGACGACACAGCAGCGACCACCACTTTGAATCATGCGGTTTGAAGCCGTGACCCTCAGGCGACCACAGCACGCCCAACGTGATGTGCCAGCCGGCCCAAATCGGGCCTGGCAAATCTTGACGGGTCAACAGCCGCAGCAGCCGGTAGGCACTGTAGGGAATCTCATGGTGTCCGGTTTCCCAATTGTGCAGGGTGCGCTCGGAGACGTGAAGAAGCTTCGCCACGTCAGGCCTGGAGTAGCCCAAATTGCGGTACATGGCACGGAAGCGAAAGCTAAGCATGGCGCGGGTCTCGGGGTCGTTTTGGTTGGCTCTGAGACCCTTACTGTACTTCATACGATGTATATTATGTTAAGTTAACCATTGTATTTGAATACAGGGGTCGTCTCAGAAAACGGAAAATAAAGCACGCTAAGGCTCAATCCCGAGCCAACACATCGATGATTGGGCAAACCGCACTTCCGTTTCCCGCGTCGCATTGCTGCACCAGACCAACCAGCACTTGGCGCATAGCGGCAAGATCAGCCATCTTCTTTTCGATCAATGCCAACTTACGGGTCGCCAGTGCCAGCACTTCCATGCAGGCGCAGGCGACATCCAGCGTCAGCAACGCGCCCACTTCGTCCAGCGTGAAACCAAGCGCCTGCGCTCGCTTGATGAAGCGCACGCGCTTGGCCTGCTCCGACGCGTAGCGCCGATGGCCGCCCGGAGGCTTGGGTGGCTCATCAAGGAGGCCGCGCCGCTGGTAATAGCGGATTGTCTCGATATTCACCCCAGCCGCTTCCGCCAGCTTGCCTATGGTCAGTTCTGCGCCCATGCAAATTCCTCTTGATTCCGTACTTAGTACGGAATATAGAATAACACTTATGTACATAAATTCAAAGAATGGCAATGGCTCGCTGATCGCAGGTGTACTGGCGGCTATCGGTGCATCGGTCTGCTGTGTTGGGCCGCTCGTGCTGTTGGCGCTCGGCATCGGTGGCACATGGGTAGGCAGTCTCACGGCGATGGAGCCATACAGGCCAATCTTCATTGGCCTGACGCTGCTGTTTCTTGGATTGGCCTTTCGCAAGCTCTACCTGGTGTCGCAGGTATGTACACCGGGTACGCCCTGCGCCGATCCGCGCACGATCCAGCGGCAGCGGCTCACGTTCTGGATCGTTGCCGTACTGCTGCTCGGCCTGCTGGCGGTGCCGTGGCTGGCTCCATTGTTTTATTGAAAGGAAATCCCATGCGCAAATTACTGTTCGCGGCGCTGATCGCGCTGCCACTGGCGACACTGGCCGCTACCCCGAAGACCGTCACGCTCGACGTGCAAAACATGACCTGTGCGCTATGCCCGATCACGGTCAAGAAGTCTCTGGAACAGGTGCCAGGTGTGAGCGCGGTTAAGGTCGATTTCGAACACAAGACCGCCACCATCAGCTATGACGCCGACAAGGCACAACCAGAAGCGCTGACTAAGGCCACGACAAACGCAGGCTATCCGTCCACCGTGCACAAGTGATTTGCCGATGAGCGCCGTCATTCTGGAATCCGTGCTGACCTGTCCGCATTGTGGCCATGCCCAGCAGGAAACTATGCCTACCGACGCCTGCCAGTTTTACTATGAGTGCAGCCAATGCAAGGCGCTGCTGCGCCCGAAGCCGGGCGACTGCTGCGTGTTCTGTTCGTTCGGTTCGGTGCCATGTCCGCCGATTCAACAGCAGCGGGCATGCTGCGGCTAGAGTGGTTGCAGTGGTCTAAGCGGCCTGAATTTGCCCGCTCCGATCTTGGCGCTGCTGCGCCAGAGGTAATCACCGGTCAAGTTGATGTGTTCCCAGCCCAACGGCGACAGGTACTGCAATAGCGTTTCATCGACGACATGGCCGTTACCGCGCAGCGCATGCGCCGCCCGTTCCAGATAGACCGTGTTCCACAGCACGACAGCCGCCGTCACCAGGTTGAGGCCACTGGCCCGGTAGCGCTGCTGCTCAAAGCTGCGGTCACGGATTTCGCCCAGCCGGTTGAAGAACACCGCCCTAGCCAGCGCGTTGCGCGCTTCGCCCTTGTTCAGTCCGGCGTGGACGCGGCGGCGCAGCTCCACGCTTTGCAGCCAGTCCAGGATGAACAGCGTGCGCTCCATGCGCCCCAGCTCGCGCAGGGCCACGGCCAGGCCGTTCTGGCGCGGATAGCTGCCGAGCTTGCGCAGCATCAGCGAGGCCGTCACGGTGCCCTGCTTGATCGAGGTGGCCAGCCGCAGGATTTCATCCCAATGGGCGCGCACGTGCTTGATGTTGAGCGTGCCGCCGATCATCGGCTTGAGCGCGTCATAGGCGACTTCGCTCTTCGGGATGTAGAGCTTGGTGTCGCCCAGGTCGCGGATGCGCGGCGCGAAGCGGAACCCCAGCAAGTGCATCAGGGCGAAGACGTGATCGGTGAAGCCCGCCGTGTCGGTGTAGTGCTCCTCGATGCGCAGGTCGGACTCGTGGTACAGCAGGCCGTCGAGCACGTAGGTCGAGTCACGCACGCCGACATTGACCACCTTGGTGTGGAACGGCGCGTACTGGTCGGAGATGTGGGTGTAGAACGTCCGTCCTGGACTGCTGCCATATTTCGGGTTGATGTGGCCGGTACTCTCGGCCTTGCTGCCGGTGCGGAAGTTCTGGCCGTCCGAAGATGACGTGGTGCCGTCGCCCCAATGCCCAGCGAACGGATGCCGGAACTGCGCATTGACAAGTTCGGCCAGCGCCGTCGAATAGGTTTCGTCGCGGGTATGCCAGGCTTGCAGCCAGGCGAGCTTGGCGTAGGTCGTGCCGGGGCACGACTCGGCCATCTTGGTCAGGCCCAGGTTGATCGCGTCGGCCAGGATCGTCGTCAGCAACAAGTTTTTGTCCTTGACCACGTCGCCCGATTTGAGGTGCGTGAAGTGCCGGGTGAAGCCCGTCCACTCATCGACTTCGAGCAGCAGTTCGGTGATCTTAACGTGCGGCAATATCATGGCCGTCTGGTCGATCAACGCCTGCGCGGTGTCTGGCACCGCTGCATCAAGCGGCGTAATCTTCAACCCCGACTCGGTGATGATGGCGTCCGGCAAGTCGTTGGCCGCCGCCATCCGGTTGACCGTGGCGAGTTGCGCTTCGAGCAGCGCCAAGCGCTCGCTCAGGTACTGGTCGCAGTCGGTGGCCACGGCCAGCGGCAATGCGCTGGACTGCTTGAGGCTGGCGAACTTCGCGGTCGGCACCAGGTAGTCCTCGAAGTCTTTGAACTGGCGCGAACCCTGCACCCAGATGTCGCCCGAGCGCAGGGAGTTCTTCAACTCGGACAGCGCACACAGCTCGTAATAGCGCCGGTCGATGCCGGCGTCGGTCACCACCAGCTTTTCCCAGCGCTTCTTGATAAAAGCGGTCGGTGCATCGGCAGGCACCTTGCGGGCGTTGTCGGTGTTCATGCCGCGCAGCACCTCGATGGCATCGAGCACATCCTTGGCGGCGGGCGCGGCCCGCAGCTTGAGCACGGTGAGGAATTCCGGCGCGTAGCGGCGCAAGGTGGCGTAGCTCTCGCCGATGCGGTGCAGGAAATCGAAGTCATCGGGCTGGGCGAGCTTCTGTGCTTCGGTAACGCTCTCCGCGAAAGCGTCCCAGGACATGACGGCTTCGATGGCGGCGAACGGGTCGCGGCCCGATTGCTTGGCGTCGATCAGCGCTTGGCCGATGCGTCCGTACAGCCGCACCTTGGCGTTGATCGCCTTGCCAGACGCCTGGAACTGCTGCTGATGCTTGTTCTTGGCGGCGTTGAACAGCTTGCCCAGGATGCGGTCGTGCAGGTCGATGATTTCGTCGGTGACGGTGGCCATGCCCTCGATGGCCAGTGCTACGAGGGTGGCGTAGCGCCGCTGCGGCTCGAACTTGGCCAGGTCAGCGGGCGTCATCTGGCCGCCCTCGCGGGCGATTTTGAGCAGCCGGTTCTGGTGAACCAGGCGCTCGATGCCAGAAGGCAGGTCGATCGCCTGCCACGCTTTGAGGCGTTCGATGTGTTCGAGCATGTGCCGCGAGTTCGGCTTGGCCGGTGATTGCCGTAGCCAGGCCAGCCAAGTGGTCTTGCCGTTGTCGCGGCGCTTCAACAGTTCATCGAGGCGATGCCGGTGCCCGCTCGACAACGGCTCGGACAGGGCTTCGTGGATGCGCCGATTGGCGCGGGTGATGGCCTCGGCACTGGCGCGCTCGATGGCGCCCGGCGCGGGCAGGATGATCGACTGCCGCCGGAGATTCTCAATCAACGCGCTGGCCAGCACGATGCCCTTGTCGGTTTGCATGGCCAGCTCGGTCAGCGTGTGCACGGCCTGCCGGTAGTGGCTCATGGTGAACGGCTGGAAGCCAAACACCGTTTGCAGCTCGACCAGGTGCTCGCGCCGGGTCTGTTCCCGCTGCCCGTAGTCGTTCCAGCTTTCGACCGGCACTTTGAGCTGCGACGCTACGATGCGCAGCAAGGGCGGAAATGGCGGCTCATCAGCGCCCAGGATGACGCCGGGGAATCGCAGGTAGCAAAGCTGAACGGCGAAGCCCAGCCGATTCGCAGGCCCGCGCCGCTGACGAATCACCGACAGGTCGGTATCGCTGAACGTGTAGTACCGGATCAGATCGTCTTTGGCATCGGGCAATGCCAGCAGGCTTTCGCGCTCGGTGGCGGACAGAATGGAACGACGCGGCATGCTCAGGACTCGCGCAGGTACTGGTACAAGGTTTCACGGCTGATGCCGAAATCTCGGGCGATCAGGGCCTTTTGCTCACCCGCCGCGACGCGCCGTTTCAGTTCGGCAATCTGCTCATCGTTCAGTGACTTTTTGCGACCCCGGTACGCGCCCCGCTGCCGTGCCAACGCAATCCCTTCACGCTGCCGCTCGCGGATCAATGCCCGCTCGAACTCGGCAAACGCGCCCATTACCGACAGCATCAAATTCGCCATCGGCGAGTCCTCGCCGGTGAAGGCCAAACTTTCCTTGACGAATTCGATGCGCACGCCGCGCTTGGTCAGACCCTGCACGATGCGGCGTAAGTCATCCAGGTTGCGTGCCAGCCGATCCATGCTGTGCACCACCACGGTGTCGCTTTCGCGCACGAAGGCCAGCAGCCTCTCCAGCTCGGGACGCTGGGTGTCCTTGCCGGATGCCTTGTCTGTAAACACCCGCGCCACCTGAATCCCCTCCAATTGCCGTTCCGGGTTCTGGTCGAAACTGCTGACGCGAACGTAGCCAATGCGTTGACCGTACAAAGTGCCTCCAAGGGGTGATGTGTCAGGTTGAAATCTATTACTCTCGGTCGTTTGTGTCAATAAAATAATAT
>Ga0315272_10000968_pt1 | contig 14564 bp, 10 predicted proteins | sample C3_middle_MG_FD_203918 | JGI IMG/M metagenome (GOLD analysis project Ga0315272, IMG submission 203918) | Sediment microbial communities from Yellowstone Lake, YNP, Wyoming, USA - C3_middle | ecosystem: Environmental > Aquatic > Freshwater > Lake > Sediment | place: USA: Wyoming | collected...
CCTTGATGTTGCGTACCCGATTGAATCCGGTGTGGCTGATCCTGACGGGCGCGATTGCCGGGATGAGCGGCATCATCTGATCCGACTAAGCCGCGCACCCGATAGCCGCGTCAGCGCGCACCGTAAGTCGAGGGCTGCACCTCCGGCACCGTGGCCGCGCGCCGCGCGAGCCAGTAACGATAGGGCGGCGGCGCCAGCAGGAAGCCCGGATCGCAGCCCAGCTTTTGCGCCGCATCTAGGGTCCAGTTGGGGTTGTAGAGCATTTCGCGCGCCAGCGCGATCAGATCGGCACGGCCCTCCTGCAGGATGCCCTCGGCTTGCTCGGCGTGCACGATCAGACCGACGGCCATGGTCATGATTTTGCCCTCTTTGCGGATTTTCTCCGCATACGGAACTTGATAGCTGTAAGCAGGCTTGGCGGCGCCGGCGGGCGGCTTGCCGAGGATGCCGCCCGAACTGCAGTCGATCACGTCCACGCCCATGGGCTTCACCAGTTTCGCCAGCGCGACGCTCTGCTCCACCCCCCAGCCGGCATCGTCCTCGGCCGACAGACGCAGGAACAGCGGCTTGCCCGGCGGCCAGTTCGCGCGCACGCGCTCGCATACTTCCAGCGCAAAGCGCATGCGCTTCGCCTCCGAGCCGCCGTATTCGTCGCTGCGCTGGTTCGCCAGCGGCGAGAGAAACTCGTGGATCAGGAAACCATGCGCGCCGTGGATCTCCACTACGTCGAACCCGGCGGCGTGCGCGCGCGCCGCCGCTTTGCCCCAGGCTTCGGCCGCGCCACGGACCTCTTCGCGCGTAAGTTCGCGCGGCACGGGCGAAGCTTCGTCCGCAGCAAGCGCGCTGGGCGCGACCAGCTCCCACGCGCCCCAGTCGTCCACCCCCTCTTTTTCCGCGTCGGCGCGCGCGAGCGGCCGGCCGCCTTCCCAGGGGCGCTGGATGCGTGCCTTGCGCCCGGAATGGCCGAGCTGTATGCCCGCCGCCGCCCCGCACTGATGCACCAAGTCGACGATGCGCGCGAGCTGCGGCACAAACGCATCGTCCCAGAGGCCGAGGTCGCCCACCGTGCCGCAGCCGCGGCGCTCGACCTTGGTCGACTCCAGTATCACCAGCCCCGCGCCGCCCGCCGCGTAGCGTCCGGCGTTCATCAGATGCCAGTCGGTGGGCGCGCCCTTCGCCGCGGAATACTGGTGCATGGGTGCGACCACCACGCGGTTCTTCAGCGTGAGTTCGCGCAGGCGCAGCGGCGTGAAAAGCAAAGGCTGGCTCATGATTCGTCCTTGTCCGTGTTGTTGGTCTCTTTGGTCTGGTGCCGCAATTGCGCCGTTGTGGAATCCGGGCGCAGTCAAATATACTCGTCTACACCCACAACGCAACGCGCCACCACACGCTCGAGTCTATGCCGAACAGTTTGTCCGAACATCCGCGGTTGATCGCCCTTGATTGGGGCACCAGTTCGCTGCGCGCCTACCTGCTCGGGGAAAGCGGCCGCTGCCTGGCCCAGGCGGGCGGCGCATTCGGTGTGCTCAATGTTGCCGGCGGCGCATTCGACGCGGTCTATCTGCAGCTCTGCGCGGGCTGGCAGCGCAAGCACGGGCCGCTGCCGGTGCTGGCGAGCGGCATGATAGGCAGCCGCCAGGGCTGGCTGGAGGCGCCCTACCTGCCCTGCCCGGCCACACCTGGACAGATCGCTGCGGGCCTGGTGAGCCTGCAGGCGAGCGACGGCGCGCGCATTCATCTCGTCCCCGGCCTCAGCTGCAACAACGCGCAAGGCATGCCCGATGTCCTGCGCGGCGAGGAAACGCAATTGCTGGGCGCGATCGAGACCGGCGGCGATGCGCTCTGGGTGCTGCCCGGCACCCACAGCAAATGGGCGCGCAGCGCGGCAGGCCGGATAGACGCCTTCGCCACCTATATGACGGGCGAGCTCTATGCGCTGCTTTGCAATCACAGCATCCTCGGCCGGCTGATGTCTGCAGTGCCGCAGGCCGACCCCAAGGCTTTCGCACGTGGCGTAGCCTACGGTTTGAGCGCCGACGCGGAGCTCGCGCGCAAACTGTTCAGCGCGCGCACCCTCGGTTTGTTCGGTGCGGTCCCGGCCGAGGGATTGGCGGATTACCTCTCGGGGCTGCTGCTGGGCGCGGAGATCCGCGACGCGCTGGCGCTGTGGCCTGGGCGCGCAGCCTTGGGCCTGATCGGCGAACCCGCGCTCTGCGCGCGCTACCAGAGGGCGCTGGAAATCGCCGGCGTGCGCGTGCACGCGGTGATTGCAGATGCCGCTGCGCAGGGCTTGTGGCGCATCGCGGTCCATGCCGGATTGGTCTAGCTGCAACGCGGCGAAAAGAGATTCTAAGTTGGCGCGGAACCCGGCGGCAACGGCGCGACGTCGCCGAACAACTGCTCGAACTGCGCCGCGGGCTGGGGGTCGCCGAACAGGTAGCCCTGAAACGCATTGCAGCCGTGCTTGAGCAGAAGATCGTGCTGACGCTTGGATTCCACGCCTTCCGCAACCACGCTCAGGCCCAGGCTTTGGGCCACGAGGATGATGGTGCGCACGATCACCTCGCCGCCGTCGTCCGCGGCCAGATCGCGAATGAAGGACCGGTCTATCTTCAATTCATCCAGTGGCAGGCGCTTGAGGTAGGAAAGCGACGCGTAGCCGGTGCCGAAGTCGTCCATCGAGAATCGGATACCCAGCGCCTTCAGGGTCCGCATTTTTTCGATGGAATCGATCGCGTTCTCGAGCAGCAGGCTCTCGGTCAGTTCCAGCGTCAGGTTTCCCGGCGAGATCCCGGTATCGCGAATGATTTCACTCACGCTGGCGGCGAAACCGGGCTGGCGAAATTGGCGGTCGCTCACGTTCACCGAGACGCGCAGATCTTCCCGGCCGGGAATCGCATTCCAGGCGCGCAGCTGAACGCAGGCGGTTTCCAGGACCCACTGGCTGATGGGCACGATCAGCCCGGTATCTTCCGCCAGCGCAATGAACTGCCCGGGCAGAATCACGCCGTGCGCCGGATGTTGCCAACGCAGCAGCGACTCGGCGCCGACCACCCAGTTGCCCCGGTCCACCTGCGGCTGGAACAGCAGCTGGAACTGCTGCTGCGGCAAGGCGCGGCGCAGCTCACCTTCCATAACCGCGCGCAACTCGAGGCTGGCCTGCATCGCCGGGTCGAAAAAGCGCAGCGTGTTGCGGCCCGCGGTCTTGGCGCGGTACATGGCGGCGTCGGCGCGCTTTAGAACTTCATCCACCGTTTCATCGGGCGTACCCGAGATCAGGCACAGGCCGATGCTGGCGCTGGTGTGGTGTTCCAGCGTGCCGAGCAGAAACGGCTGGGCCAGCGCTTCCAGGATCTTGTTCGCGACGGCTTCTGCCTGGCCGGCCGCTTCCCGCGGGCTGGCCTGAAGGTCCTCGAGGATGACGACGAATTCGTCGCCGCCCAACCTTGCGATCAGGTCCTCGGCACGCACGTCGTTGCGCAGGCGGCGGCTGACCTCCAGCAGCAGCCGGTCGCCGATCTCGTGCCCGCGCGTATCGTTGAGCGCCTTGAAATGATCCAGGTCGATGAACAGAACCGCACCGCGGCTTTGGCGGCGGCTGCAGACGGAAAGCGACTGGCGCAGCCGATCCCTGAGCTGGCGGCGGTTGGGCAGGTTGGTCAGCGAGTCGAAATAGGCGAGTTGCTGAATCTCTTCCTGCGCCTGCTTGCGCGCCGTGATGTCGCGTACGATGGCCTGCAGACAGGTCTCGCCGCCAAAATCGACGCGGCTGAGGCTGACTTCGATATCGAGCGGCGATCCGTCCGGGCGCAGATTGCGCCACTCGAACACGACCGCCTGCCCGGCGGCGGCCTTGGCCAGCATTTCGCGCAGGACTTCTTCCGAATTGCGGCCGTCGGGCTGATCCGGCGGCGCAGGGGACATCGGCGTGGTGCCGATGATCTCGCCGCGGGACATGCCGCGCAAGAGTTCGGCGCGGTGGTTGCAGTCGAGAACCTTGGGTCCGCGCATAATGAAAATGGCATCGTTGGCCTGCTCGAACAGGGTGCGGAAGCGCGCCTCGCTTTCGCGCAGCGAACCCACAGTTTCCGACAGTTCGCGCGTACGCAACCCCACGCGGCGCCTTAGGGCCCAGTTCCAGGCGAACAAGGTGACCATCAGCAGCGCCACCGCGAGCAGCGCGTAGCCGCCATAGCGGGCGATACCCGGCCAGAGCCCGCTGGCCAGCTTTTCGCCTAGCCAGCGGGTCTCGATCGCCGCGCGCTCCTCGGCCGTGATACGCGAAAATCCATCTTCGACCAGGCGCTTCAGATCCGTCCGGCCTTTGGCCACCGCCCAGTGGAATTGGCCCACGTAGAGCGGCGCCGAATAGCGGAACTCGTCGGCCGCGCCTTCGCGGTTGAAGAAGTAGAAGGCGGGCGGCTTGTCGATGCAGAGCACGCGGATTTCGCGCCGGATCGCCGCCTTGACCTCGGCTTCGTAACTCGCGTAGCGCCTTAGCTCGGTGATTTGATGCGCCTTCAGGTAATCCACGCAGGCATCGCCATCCTTGACGCCGACGGTGAATCCTTTGAGCGAGGCCGCGTCGGTAATGCCGCCTAGGCTCTGATCGAAAAAAATCGGCACCTCGATGGTGGCGTAAGGCCGCGAGAAGTCGTAGATCTTGCGCCTTTCCTCGGTTATGAAAATCGTGTCGATGACGTCCGCGTGACCGCTTTCCATGACCGCGCGCGCCCTGCCCCAGTCCATGGGCTGAAAGTCGACGGCGACTCCCGTGCGCTGCTGCCACAATTGCCACAGATCTTTCAGGATGCCCTGCACCTCGCCGCTGGCATCGCGAAAGATAAACGGGGGGTAGTTGTCGTCCAGAACCACGCGGATCGAGGCCGGCGCAGGCGCAGCCTGTACCGGGATGCCGACGATTGCGAACGCCGGCAGTACCAGCAAGCGACCGAGAAGCTGAAGTAAAGTCACGATCAGTGCAGCCGTGGCAGAGCGGCCACTTTAGCACGTTGCCGCCCGTGCATTGCGCGCTCACGCGCAGCGCGCGGGCGCAGCCGGGTGTGCGTCGGACGTGCACCGGAGGCAACCGCCTCGAAACGCCCGTCAGCAGCGGCTTTCCAGCACCTACCAGTAACGCATCGCGCCGCGGTAAAGGCCGGCGAGATCGGTTTCGCTGACCTCGCGCGGCGCGTTGGTCAGCAGGCGCTGCTGCGCCCACGCGCCCTTGGTCAGGCCGGCGACGTCTGCTTCCCCGTAACCCACACCGCCCACGCCGTTCGGGATACCTGTGGCTTTCATCATTTTGATCAACTGTCCGGCGACGATTTCCGCCGCGTCTTCGGCCATCGCGCCCTGTACCGCCGCGCCGAGGCAGGCCGCGCCGTGCAGGTGGCGCTCGGGACAGGCGCTCGCGGTGAAACGGAATACGGAAGGCGCGTTGACGATCACGCTCATGCCGTGCGGCACCATCGGTTCTTCTTGCGGGTAGCCCGCGGGCCGGAAGTCGCGCACCAACCCCGCCACCGAGTAGGCCATGCCGTGGGGCACGTGCACGCCCGAGTTGCCGAACGCAATCCCGGCGAGCGTGGCGGCGTACATCATCTCGTCGCGCGCTTCATGATCGCTCGCGTCGTTGACGGCGCGCTCAAGGTACAGACCCAGCCGCTTCAGCGCCGCTTCGCAGCCGACGTCGCTCCAGGGATTGGCGCCCTGGCTCATCGGCCGCAGCGACGGTTTCCCCGGCGCGGCGCGGCGCGTGTAGGGCTTGGCGGTATAGGATTCGAGCGCGTGCGACAGCACGTCAAAGCCGCTCGCAGCGACCACGTTCTTGGGCAGCGTGTAGGTGGTAGCCGGATCGATCAGCGCCAGCGACGGCTTCAGGCGCTTGGATGCGATGCCGGTCTTCACCTGCATCGACAACAAGTCGAAGATGGTGATGCCGGTGCATTCCGAACCGGTGCCGCAGGTAGTCGGGCAGGCGATGTGCGGCTTCAGCGCGCCGGGCACCGCTTTGCCCGCGCCTATGGGCGCGTTGACGTAATCGAGGAAATCGGCCGGCCAGGTGGCGTAGAGATTGGCCGCCTTGCAGGTGTCGATGACCGAACCGCCGCCCACCGAAACGTAGCCATCGAACTTGCCCTCGGCGGCGAATCGGGCTGCTGCAAGAAACGATTGGTCGGTCGGCTCGACCTTGACTGCGTCGTAGATCACCACGTCCATGCCCGCCTCCCTGAGCGCGTCGCGCACCTGGGCCACGTAGGGCAGGCTGGCAAGCCGCTTGTCGGTAAACAGCGCGACGCGGCTCATGCCTAGGGCTTTCGCGTGCTCGCCGGCTTCCTTGAGCACGCCGTGACCGAAGGTGATACTGGAGATGTCGACCGCAAAAGCGCTTTCGCCGCCTTCGGTCGCGATAAAGTAATTGTGGCAGCAGGACATGTAAGCACTCCTTGCAGGGGATCGCAATTCGCTTCTTGTAGCATTATACGTATAGCAGAAACTGCCGCTTCCGGGACAATCAGATTTCGGCAAGCTCGACGTGCTGGTCACCAGCAACGATTCGGCCCCGGAGCGCAACCGGCTCGCTCACAGCATTCAATAAGCACGCTTGAAAGAGTAAAATACGCGATCGATTCATCTGTTCGCCGTGGCGGTCATTCATGCGTGTCGCAATCATCGGTTCCGGCCCTGCCGGTTTCTACGCTGCGGAAGCCCTGCTCAAGCGCACCGACGCAGCAGTCGATGTCGACATGTTCGACCGGCTTCCCACCCCTTACGGGCTGGTGCGCGGCGGCGTCGCGCCCGACCACCAGAAAATCAAGACAGTGATCCGCGTTTTCGCGAGCACCGCGGCGCGGCCCACATTCCGCTTCATCGGAAACGTGCAGCTCGGCCGCGACGTGACGGTGGAGGAGTTGCGGCGCCATTATCACCAGATCATCTACGCCACCGGCAACGAGGCCGACCGCCGGCTCGGCATCCCGGGCGAAGGCATCGCAGGCTGCACGCCGGCCACGGTCTTCGTCGGCTGGTACAACGGGCACCCGGACTACCGCAACGCGAAAATCGATTTGTCGGTGGAGCGCGTCGCGGTGGTGGGCAACGGCAACGTCGCCGTAGACGTCGCCCGGATTCTGCTGCGCACACGCGCCGAACTCGAGCAGACCGACATTGCCGCACACGCGCTCGACGCGCTGTGCAACAGCCGGGTGCGCGAGGTGTTCCTGCTCGGGCGGCGCGGGCCGGAGCAAGCCGCGTTCTCCTCCGCAGAACTCAAGGAACTGGGCACGATGCAGGCGGCGGACCCGGTCGTCGCGCCAGGCGAGCTTGCAGCGTGCGCTGAGGCGGCATCCTCGGGCAATGCGGACACCGACCAGAACCTGAAGCTACTCCGCGCCTTCGCCGCGCGGCAGCCGCGCCCGGATGCGAAGAAGCTGCATCTGCGCTTTCTGGTATCGCCGACGGAAATCATCGCCGACGCTGCCGGCCGGGTCGCCAGCCTGCGGCTGGCGAAAAACCGCCTCGAAGCGCGACCCGACGGCGGCTTGGCTGCGCACGCCACCGGCGAGACCGAAGTGCTCGAGGCCGGCATGGTGCTGCCCGCGATAGGCTATGCCGCCGAGCGCATCGCCGGCGTCCCCTACGACGAGAAGGCGCGCATCATCGCCAACGAAGACGGGCGCGTCGTCGACCCCGCGACCCGCGCCGTGATTGCGAACGAATACGTCGTCGGCTGGGCGCGCAGCGGACCGCAGGGACTGATAGGCGAGCACAAGCGCGCCTCGGCCCACGTGGTCGGCCACATGATCGCGGACGGCGCCGGGGTTGCGGCGCGCGCGCTGCCCGAACGCGATGCGATCGGCGCTTTGCTGCGTGCGCGCGGCGTGCAGCTGGTCTCGTTCAACGACTGGAAACAGCTCGATGACGTCGAGGTCGCGCGCGGGGCCAGGCGCGGCGCGCCGCGCGACAAGATCGTCGATGTCCAGGCGATGCTTGCGGTGCTGGCGCAGGACTGAAGCGCATTGATGCGGCGGCGCAGCGCGTCGCAGCCAGACAGACCGATCAAGACGCTGCGCGCGCTCGCGCCCTGCCCCTATCGCAGCCAGGCGTCCCGGCTCCCTGCTAGACTGCCGGGCACATGAATGAGCCACGCCACGCCTGGGTCGTCGTCTGGGCCGCCTTCTTCAGCCTCGCAGTCATCTTTGGCGTGGCCTATTCGTTTGCGGCATTGTTCGAGTCCTTCGCCACGGAATTTGCGGCGCGGCGCGCCGACGTGTCGCTGGTGTTCGGCCTGTCCGGGCTGATCTACTTCGTGCTGGGCGTGGGCGGCGGCATGCTGGCGGACCGTCTGGGTCCGCGCCTGGTGTGTTGCGCCGGGATGTTGTGCATCGCCGGCGGCCTGTTCGCCACCAGTCTGGCACATTCCATGATCGCGGTGTATCTGAGCTACGGCGTCGGCATCGGCGTGGGCATCGCCCTGGTCTACACCCCTTCCATCGCCTGCGTGCAGCCCTGGTTCACCCGCCGGCGCGGCCTTGCCGCCGGAATCGCCAGCGCCGGCATCGGCGCCGGTACCCTGGTCGTGCCGCTGCTGATGGCCGGCGCCATCGCCTGGCTGCAATGGCGCTACGCGCTGCGCCTCATGGCGCTCGCGGTGCTGATCGTCGGCGTGGGCGCCACGCTGCAGCTCAAGCGCGCGCCCTCTGCCAGCCGTTCGGCCGCCGGGGCGGCTCCCGGCGCCAGCCTGCACGAAGCGCTGCACAGCAGGAGTTTCTGGTGGCTGTACCTCTCGGTGGTGACCGCCGCGCCTACCATGTTCATTCCCTTCGCCCATGCGTCGGCCGCGGCGCGCGACCTGGGCATAGGCGAGGCGCGCGCAGTGGGCCTCGTCGGGCTGATCGGCATCGGCAGCCTGGTCGGCCGGTTTGCCATCGGCGCCCTGGCCGACCGTCTGGGCCGCAGCCTCACCCTGACGCTGATGCAGGCGTCCATGGGCGCCGCCTATTTGCTGTGGAACGCGGCCGGCGGTTATGCGGCGTTCGCGCTGTTTGCGCTCTGGTTCGGCTTGAGCTACGGCGGCATCGTGTCGCTGCTGCCCGCCATATGCATGGACTTGTTCGGCGCGCGCGCGGTGTCCAGCATCATCGGCGCGCTGTACAGCGGCGCGGCACTGGGCAATCTGCTCGGTCCGGTGCTGGCCGGCGCGGTGTTCGACCGGACTGGCGGCTATGGCGCGGTGATCTGGGCCTGCATCGCGCTGTCGAGCATTGCGACCCTGGCCTCCACCCGCCTGATCGGGCTGAGGCAGCCGTCATACTGACGCCACGCGCCCCCGTCCCGGTAGAAAAAGAAAAGAGCCGGGATATCGGTCCCGGCCCTAAAGGAGATACAGGAGAAGAACGAACAAATAACAATCAGAAGCTTGAGTACTCATGAGGCGGCTTCTGGGCGGACTGTATTCGCGGCCGGCATGGGGCGATAGTAGGTGAATTACCCAAAACGCAACGGTGAAGAAACGGAACGGGGCGCGAGCGAGTGGCGGAAGGTATGAGATTCGAACTCATGAGGAACTTGCGCCCCTGCCGGTTTTCAAGACCGGTGCCTTCAACCGCTCGGCCAACCTTCCGTTGCTAACTTTGCCTGCCGGTTTTGGCTTCGGCAAAACCTGAAGCCTAGCCTGCGCCGCAACAAGCCGGCTGCGCCGGCATGTTGTCAAGACCGGTGCCTTCAACCGCTCGGCCAACCTTCCTGGTTTGTGACTTCCTGGCAGACCGTTATTTTAACACCGGCGCCGGCGTGCTTTCGAATCACGCAATGAATGGCAGCGATCCCGCCTCAGACTGACTTCCGCTCAGAACGCAGTTCGGGGCGACCCTGCCGCGCCACGCGTCGCGCCCGGGCCTGCGCTGTCCGTTTCCCCCTGCGGCGCGAAACCGGCCGCGGTCGCAGGCGCGCTGAACTGCGGCTGCGGCCCGTCTCCCGGATCGGCGGCAGTGCTCCCCGCCCGGGTCTGCGCGTCCGCGTCACATGCGCCAGCGCCGCCGAAGAACCCGGCGCAAGGCCGTCCCTGCGCCTTTTGCTGCAGGTATTCCGATACGGAAATGCCCAGATTTCTTGCCGCTGTCGCATCCAGTTCGTCTTCCGTCGAAGGACTCATTCCCTGCAAATAGAACCTTTTCAAATCGGGCGCAGTCAACATTCGCAACGACTCCGGCGGCACCGCCATGACCGCCTCGTACAACGAAGGCGGAAAATCGAGCTCGTCGATATATTGCCGCAACCGCTGTTGCAGCTGGCGATAGAACGCGCGGCGTTCCGGCACTTTGCGCGCCGAGGAAAAATAGGGTCGGTGAATTCCGATGCGTCCCGCGACCGCCCGCTGATCGCCTCCCATGAAGGCGAAGACGCAGGAACTCAGGCATAGGTCGCCTCGTGCGACGACCGCGGAGACGCCCAGTCTGCGCAGCAAGCGCCCCAGTTCCATGGCGGCGTCGACGTCACCGCCCTCGCCGGCAAACGACACAGCATTGCCGGCAATTTTTTGCCTGCCGCGCTTGATCAGGCTTTCCATCACCTTGGCGCTATACACGTCTTGTGGCGTTATGGAACCCTGGAGAAAGACCTGCACTTCCTCGGCGGAGACCTGGGTGCCATCGGCAAGCGTGCGCGGATAGGTGGTATCTGCGGGGTTGGCGTAGTTCCTCAGCCCCGACCAGTGCTGCCGGCCGTCCAGTTGCTCCGCGCTGCGGAACAGCAACTCCGCGCGCAAATCGAAGCATTGCAGCGTAAGCGCGAGAAATAGCCCAGTTGCGGCAAAGGCCAGGCGACGGCTGGCCCCATTCGGCGCAACCGGACCGTGCCGGCGGGCATCACCGCGGCACTGCGTCTGCGCTTGACAGGTTCTGCTCCCGGCCATGACACTCCCCTGGGTTCGCACCGCCATCCGGCTAGGCATGGACGGATATCTTGCCTGCGCCGCACGGACACTGCAAGTTCGATCTTCCGGAACCTGGCGCGGGCCCTTGCATTCTGCGTTTCCGTCCCAAAATACCTTTGGCAATCGATATTTAACGCAGGTACCGATATACTGAACCCATTGCAACTTTTTCGCTTTTGACCTAGTCTAACAGCCGTAACGCAACAAGTGGAGGAACACTATGCAACCTGAATTGAGAACCGTGCAGACCGGCACATCGGGCACAACGCAGGATTTCGCCCTGCAGCAACACAAGGTCCTGCGCAATACCTATATGCTGTTGGCGCTGAGCCTGATTCCGACGACCATAGGCGCCGCCATCGGCACCAACATCGACTTGGGCTTCATGCGCACCAGCCCGATGGTGTCGTTCATCGTCATTCTGGGCGTGTTCTACGGCTGGATCTACGCCATCGAGCGCAACAAAGAAAGTTCGCTCGGCGTGGTGCTGCTCTTGGGCTTCACCCTGTTCCTCGGACTGTTGCTCGGCCCGCTGCTGCATCGGACACTGGGCTTCAAGAACGGCACTGAACTGGTGATGATGGCCGCAGGCGGCACGGCTGCGGTGTTCTTCGTCATGGCCGGCATCGCATCGAGCACCAAGCGCAACTTCAGCGGCCTCTCCAGCTTCCTCACCGTGGGGGCCGTGATCCTGATGCTGGGCGTCGTCGCCAGCATGTTCATGCACAGCCCTATCCTGTATCTGGTGATACTCGGCGGGTTCGTGCTGTTCTCCTCGCTCATGATCATGTGGCAGGTGAACCGCATCGTGCAGGGCGGCGAGACCAATTACATCTCGGCCACGCTGACGCTTTACATATCGATCTACAACCTGTTCTCCGCCCTGCTGCAACTGCTGGGTCTGGGCGGCCGCGACTAAACGCTTCTGACTTCGACAAAAAGGGCGGCTGCGGCCGCCCTTTTTTTATGGGGTGAGGCGCACCGTCTGCTGAAATTCAATCGGCCGGCTATTTCTCGAACAGCGCGATCGATTCCACGTGCGAGGTGTGCGGGAACATGTTGATCACGCCGGCTGCGGCCAGGCGGTAGCCTTTCATCTGAACCAGCACCTCGGCGTCGCGCGCCAGGGTCGCAGGATCGCAGGATACATAGACGATGCGCCGCGGGCCGCCCTCCCCGAGCGCTTTCACCACTTCGACCGCGCCGTCGCGCGGCGGATCGATCAACAGCTTGTCGAAGCCGCTGCTGTCGTTCGCGGCAAACGCCACGCAATTCGCCGCCTCGAACAAATTGGCGGTCTGAAACCGCGCGCGCGCTGCAAGGCCGTTCTCGCGCGCGTTGCCTTCCGCGCGCCGCACCAGTTCCGCGTTACCCTCCACGCCCAGCACCTCGGCGCCGCGGCTGGCGATCGGCAGGCTGAAGTTGCCCATCCCGCAGAACAGGTCGGCGATACGCTCGCCCGGACGCGCGTCGAGCAACGCCATCGCACGCCGCACCAGGATGCGGTTCACCTGATGATTGACCTGGGTGAAATCGGTGGGGCGGAAGCGGATCTGCACGCCGAACTCGGGCAGCGAGTAGTACAGCGGCGGCGCGTCTAGCGGAAAGAACGGCGCGGCCGTATCCGGCCCTTTGGTCTGCAACCAGAACTGGATCCCGTGCCGGGTGGCGAAATTCCGCAGCAGGTCTTCGTCCTGCGGGCTAAGCGGATCGAGTATGCGCAGCACCAGCACCGTAACCGCTTCGCCGACGGCGAGTTCGATCTGCGGCAGCCGCGTCGGCAGCGACAATCCGGCGATCAGCGTGCGCAAGGGAACGAGCATGTCGGATACGCTACGCGGCAGCACTTCACAGCTCGTCATGTCGGCGACGAAGCTGCTTTTTCGCTCATGAAAGCCGACCAGCGCGCCGCCTTTCTTCAGCACCATGCGCACCGACATGCGAGCCCGGTGGCGATAGCCCCAGGTTTGCCCGTAGATCGGGGCCAGCACCACCTCCGGCCGCACCTTGCCTATGTGCCACAGATTGTCTTCGAGCACGCGCTGCTTCGCTGCGACCTGGGACTGCGCCTCCAGGTGCTGCATGCTGCATCCGCCGCAGATGCCGAAATGGGGGCAGCGCGGCATCACGCGCGCCCCGCTGGCCTGGTGTATCGCGGTCACCGACGCCATTTCGTATTTCGATTTTTTCTTGTAGGTGTCGTAGGACACCCGCTCGCCGGGCAGGCCGCCGTCGATGAAGATGGCCTTGCCCTCGACACGGGCAATGCCGCGCCCCTCGCGGTCCAGCGATTCGATCACTACCGTCATTGTCTTATTTCCAGGCTTCGAGGAATTCGCGCCAATGTACTTCGGCGGACTTGGCGAGCGTGCCGCGCACGAGCGAGATTTCACGCTCGTACTGCGCCGCGTCGAACACACCGCGCACCAGCTGAAAGCGCAAGTACAGCAGATAGGTATTGGCCGCGTCGGTCTCGCAATAGCTGCGGATTTCGCGCAGCTTCCCGTCGTGGAAGGCGCCCCACACCTGTGAGCCGTCCATGCCGAGCTTGCCGGGAAAACCGATCAGCTTGGCCATCTCATCCAGCGGCACGTTGTTGCGCGGCTGATACAGCGCCAACAGGTCCATCAAATCGAGGTGGCGCGCATGGTAGCGGCTGATATAGTTGTTCCACTTGAAGTCGCGCTCATCCTCGCCCTGGTCCCAGTAGCGCGGCGCCGATATGCCGTGCACCAGGCTGCGGTAGTGCAGCACCGGCAGGTCGAACCCGCCGCCGTTCCAGGAAACGAGCTGCGGCGTGTATTTTTCGACGCCGTCGAAGAAGCGCCGGATCAGCTCGGCTTCGCTGTCTTCCGGCGTGCCCAGCGACCAGACGCGAAACCCCTCGCCCTCGCGCAAGGCGCAGGCGATGGCGATGACGCGATGCTGGTGCAGCTGCAGAAAATCGTGGTTCGCCGCGGTGCGCCGGCGCTGGAACGCGATCTCGGCGACGTCCTTGTCCGAGAGCGCCGGGTCGAGGTCGTACAGCCGCCTCAATCCGTCGCAGTCGGGCGCGGTCTCGATATCGAACGCGAGTACTGGCGTCATCGGCCTCAATCCGGAAACACACCGGTCGACAGATAGCGGTCGCCGCGGTCGCAAACGATGGAAACGATCAGCGCGTTTTTCACTTCGGCCGCGACGCGCAGCGCCACGCACAGCGCGCCGCCGGATGAAATGCCGGCGAATATGCCCTCTTCGCGCGCCATGCGCCGGGTCATGTCTTCGGCATCGGACTGGCTTACCGACTCGATCCGGTCCACCAGCGTGGCGTCGTAGATGGCGGGCAGGTAGGCTTCAGGCCATTTGCGTATGCCGGGGATCTGCGATCCCTCGGTGGGTTCGCAGCCCACGATCTGGACCTTCGCGCTCTGTTCCTTGAGGAAACGCGATACCCCCATGATGGTGCCGGTGGTGCCCATGCTGGAAACGAAGTGCGTGATCTTGCCGGCGGTATCGCGCCAGATTTCCGGCCCGGTGCTTTCGTAATGCGCGAGCGGATTGTCCGGGTTGGCGAATTGGTCCAGGATCACGCCCTTGCCCTGCTCGCGCATCTTCATTGCGAGGTCGCGCGCGCCTTCCATGCCGC
>Ga0315272_10000969_pt1 | contig 14560 bp, 15 predicted proteins | sample C3_middle_MG_FD_203918 | JGI IMG/M metagenome (GOLD analysis project Ga0315272, IMG submission 203918) | Sediment microbial communities from Yellowstone Lake, YNP, Wyoming, USA - C3_middle | ecosystem: Environmental > Aquatic > Freshwater > Lake > Sediment | place: USA: Wyoming | collected...
AGTATAAGTTATTAAGTTTAATTTAATATTTGTAAATTTGTAACGGATTTGTAATTTGTAAAAAAAGTCCCCATCTTTTTATCCAATACAAAAGTATCAGATAAAAGGACGAGGACTATTTTGGTCACCGCGGTACCACCTTTTATTGCTTAAACTGTTTTAAACGGAGATTTACCCACCCAAGGCGGGTTAATTTTTACGTTGTAAAAATTAAAAAAATCCGTCAGAAAACGGATTTAAACCACTTTACTGACTTTGTGCCCATCGGGCCAACATCAGCTTCTTTTGATTACGAGGAGAGCGACCCCGAATTTCCACTATCGCAGAAATTATCCTGTTTAATTTAATAAACTAACCAGTCCCAACCCCCTGTAATAAAACAGAGGAACTAGTTATGGATTTTGTAATTGTTAAGATTCTTAATTACTAGTATATATTATTTTTGTGAAAAGTCAAGTACTCGTTTTTCCTCGATCACAAAATTTCTCTCAATCTTATCGAGTTTTTTCATAATTATATTCAATTTAGCAAAAACTTCATCAAAACATTTATTAAAATCAGCTTTGTTCGCTAATTTTTTAAGATCTTCCTTGGTTGCCAAAGTGTTGTATTGTTCTAAGGTAATTTCCATATTTATACTATATAATAAATTCAGAATGCCGTCAAAAGTATTTAATTTTAGCCAATATTTGTCATAATTTAGTGCCCGCTATTGACATTTTCGCCAAATATGCTATATTTAGCTTAATAAAAACATATGAATAAAAGTATCCACAAAAACAACTTATATTTCTTTTTTAGCTTTTACTTTGGTCTCCAGCGGAGAGCAACTTTTTGTGGTGCTAAAACGGTTTAAAGAAAATTACTAGCAACATAGAAAATTGACCTTCGCATAGCGGAGGTCAATTTTTATTTTGTTCATTACAACTTAATAACGTTTATATTTTAGAGGAAAATATATTCTTTTGATAAATCTTGTTTTATAATCTTTGACTAACAACATTCAATATTTGGAGGAAAAAATGAAAAAAGATAAACATAGATATAGACACATCGGAATTGATAATCGTGCAAAGAGGATTTTTAATCAAAAATCAGGTCGTGCAGTTATTGTTCCAATGGACCATGGAGTTTCCGTTGGTCCGATTGATGGAATAACTGATATGGAAGAGGCTATAAACGGAATTTCCGAAAGCGAGGCAGATGCAGTTATTGTGCATAAAGGTTGCGTTGCTGAAGGTTCAAGTAAAAATCGAAAATTTGACTTAGGGCTTATTGTACACCTTTCTGCTTCGACTGACATGTTTAACCCACTTTGTAAACAATTGATTTGCACCGTGGAAGAAGCTCTTCGATTAGGAGCTGATGGTGTTTCGATTCATATAAATTTTGGCAACGACTTTGAGTCAAGAATGCTTGATCAACTTGGAAAGGTTGGCGAGCAATCTCGTCTCTGGGGGATGCCGTTACTTGTAATGGCTTATGTTCGAGGATCTGTTATTACGAAGTTAGAGAATGAAATTGAAGACAAAGATATTCTCTCTCTCGAAAAAGCCAAGCTTGTAAAAATTGCTGCACGTGCCGTATATGAATTAGGAGCATCGATTATTAAAATTCCGTATACTGGAGATATAAAATCTTTTCGTGAAATAACAGAAAGTTGTCCAGTACCGGTAGTGGTTGCCGGAGGTCCTAGAATGGATACTGATGAAGAAATTCTTCAGATGGTGTTTGATTCTGTGGTTGCAGGTGGTTCAGGAACTTCGATAGGTCGAAACATTTTTCAGCACGAAAGTCCTGAAAGAATGATTCGAGCGATCTCGGCAATTGTTCATAATCAAGCCAGTGTTGAAGTTGCAAAAAAGTTTTTGGAATTAAGTTAAAAAAATATTTATCTCCAGGAGGAATAAAAATGAAAAGTATAGAAACTTCTTTATCCTATTTATTGGAAAATAAAAAAGAACAAAAGAAAAAGTTTTATGGAAGATTGGTGCCGGAAGATATTATAAGATATCTTTATGGAATAAAAAAAGTAGTTTTTTGCGAATTTCTTGAAACCGAGTGCGGTGTTGTGTTGGAAATAGAAAATTATTGGCGAACAATAAAAATTGGTCCTACACATGTTATAATTTCAACAGCAATACCACAATAAGGAGAAGAAAGATGACAAACATGAATAATGCAGAAAAAAGTGCCGAAAGCAAAAGTCGTGAGCTTGCTTTGAATAGTCTCGCAGTAGAAAAAAACTTAACCCCTATTCAATTGAGAGAGTTAAAACACGCTAAAGGAGTTTTCCCTCAAAAGAAAAATTAAACGTTATTAAAAATCAAGGGATGGTGAAAATCTTCCCTGTAAAATAAAGGAGTTAAAACTATGGCAAAAGACAATGAATTCAGAGATGAAAGAATCAAATTTTCATCTGATGAATGCCCCAGTTGTGGAGCAGAGCTTGAAGATCCCGAAGATGTGGAAGATAACGATGCTTCCGTAAGTGGATTAAAAATCTGTTGTTCCAAATGTGGAGCTTATAATGTAATTGTGTTGTAAACTCCGTGGAGCAAACGAAAATGAATTATATTTTCGTTTGCTCCTTCTTTTTTTAAATTAGAAAATTATATATAATAAAGATAATTATTAAGTAAATACAATATGACAAAAATCAAAATTGGTGTTTCTGGAAATCAAGGGAGTTTTTCAGAGGAAGCGGCGAATTATTATTGCCACAAAAATAATATAAAAGAGTATGAAATTGTTTATTTGATCAGTGTAGAAAATGTTTTAAATTCATTAACTAATCAGAAAATTGATCAAGGAGTTTTCCCGATTGAAAATTCTAATGGCGGAATAGTTTATGAAGCAGTTTATGCAATGAGCAGATATATTTTTTCAATTGAAAAAATGTTTGAAATTGATATTAAACATTGTTTGTTGATAAAACCCGGGGCAAATACTAGTAATATCAAAAAGATTGCCTCTCATCAGCAAGCGCTAAAACAATGCCGAATGTATTTGAGAAGAAAATGGGGTGAAACAGAATTAGAAGAGTATGAGGATACTGCACAAGCGGCGAAAGATTTGAGCGAAGGCAAGTTATCGCCCGATACGGCCGTAATCGCGCCTAAGGTTTGCGCGAAGTTATATAATTTAGAAGTACTTGAAGAAGGAATTCAAGATTTGAAATTTAATTTTACCACTTTTATTGTGGCAAAAAATAATAATTAAAATGAAAAAAGAAAACAAGAAAAATAAAATCGCGATTATTGGCATGGGTCGTTTTGGAATTTTACTGGCTGATTTGTTGTCTCCTTACGGAGAAATCTTTGTAATTTCTAGAAAGAATATAACAAAATGCAAATTTAAACAAATCCAATATTCAGATTTAGGCGAAATGGATATTGTGATTCCAGCTGTTCCAATTTCAAAATTTGAACAAACTTTGAAAGATATTAATAAATATTTAAAACCGAGAAGTTTGGTAATGGATGTTTGCTCGGTAAAGGTTGCTCCATGCCGTTCTATGAAAAAAATAATTCGAAAAGATGTTGAAATACTGGGAACGCATCCGATGTTTGGCCCTGATAGCGCCAAGAATGGTTGTCAAGGGTTACAGGTGGTGATATGTCCTCTTAGAATTAACGAAAAAAGATTGAAAATAATAGAAGGTATTTTTAAGGCTTTAGAACTGCGAATAATTTATGTTACGCCTGCTGAACATGACCGTCAAGTTGCAAAAAGCTTGGCCTTTGTTCATTTCTTGGGAAGAGGTTTGTCATTGATTAATTTAAAAAATCAATCAATTACAACTTTAGGGTTTGAAAGACTAATGGCAGTTAATGAAACGGTTAATAATGATTCAAAAGAATTGTTTCTTGACATGCAACACTATAATCCGTATAGTAATAAAATTAGACAGGATTTTATTAAAGCTTTAATTGCTTTAAATAATGAAATTAATAAAAATTAAGGAGGCTTAGTTATGTTAAAAAAATCCAAAGAAGTGGTTGGTCCTTTACAACAGATTTTTCTTGAAGCAAATAAGCTTCAGCAGGAAGGTGTTTCGGTTATTAATTTAGGAATCGGAGATCCGCGAGTTTCTATTTCACCAAAAATCAGAAAGGCGGCGATAAAAGCGGTTAAGGGTAATATTAATTATTATATTCCAGTTTCTGGTTCAAAAGATTTTTTGCAAGCGATTTCAGATTGGTATGAAAAAAGAGGAGTTGAAGTTCCTTTGTCAGAAATTGTGGCCGCTGGAGGTTCGAGGATAATTTTGGATAAGGTGTTGCAAGTTTTAATCAAGGAAGAAGGAGACATTATCTTAATCCCATCTCCTTACTATCCTTCATTTGTGGCAATTACTAAAGCATATGGTGGTAAACCGGAAATAATTGAAACTAGACAAGACGCTTGGACTTTAAAAGCGTCTAGAGTTGAAGAAAGAATTTTAAATTTAAAGAAGGAGGGAAAAAGTCCAAAAGCTTTGATAATTAATTCTCCGAATAATCCAACGGGTGCAGAAATTTCCAGAAACGAGATGATTGAAATCGCTAAATTAGCAAAGAAATATAACTTTTGGATTATTTCTGATGAATGCTATCAAAATTTTTCTTCCAATCCAAAGTTTACTTTTCGTAAATTGTATAAAAAAGCAATTATAGTTGATTCGGCATCAAAAACATTTGCCATGACCGGATATCGCGTAGGCTGGGGTTTGATGCCAGAAGAGATTGCGAAATTAGTTAGAGTTAAGTTGGGAATTCATTTGAGTAGTTTTTCTTCGATTAGTGAACGGGCAGCGCTTGAGGCATTAAAAGGAGAGGGCATAAAAGATTTCACAAAACAAAGAAAGATAATATATGATTGGCTAAAAAGACTTGGGCTGGGTGTAAAAAAAGAGCTTGCTGGTTTTTATGTTTTTCTTGATTGTTCAGTTTTGTTTAGAAAAAGTGGGGCGGGCGGATCATTAGACTTGGCAAGATATTTTCTTAACGAAGCTCATGTTGCAGTAGCACCTGGGATAGCTTTTGGTAATTATGATAATTATTTACGCATATCATATTGTGTTGATGAAAAAGTGTTGGCAAAAGCTCTAGCTAATTTGGAAAAAGTTATTAAAGACTTATTATGAAAAAAACCAAACAAACAAATCTTGAATCATTACGAAAACAAATTGACAAAATCGATAGTCAGCTCGCCAAGTTGTTGGTGAAAAGGTTTGATTTGGTGGAGATTATTGGCCAAGTAAAATTGGAAAACAAAATTTCGGTTGTTGATAGAAATCGAGAGCAGGAGATCGTTGACCGATTATTGGCTGAGACAGATTTAGACAAAAGATTTGTCGCACAATTATTTTCTGTGATTTTCAAGGAAAGTCGTAAACAACAAAGGAGAAAAAAGTAAATTAAATAATATAGAAAGGCTGAGGAAACTTGGCCTTTTTTTATTTATATTAAAAAATATAAGGGTTGACAAAAAGATAATCTTTTGGTAATCTAAAGATAATCTTAATTTAAACTTAAATTTATGAAAAATATTGTCGGACTCAAAGAATTACGGGAAAATATGAATAAGTATGCGGAACGAGTGGCGCGCGGCGAGTCATTTATTGTCTTCAAACAATCAAAACCTTTATTCAAAATTACCCCAGCCGAAGATGAGGATTGGGAGGAAGTAATTGATTTTACTAAGATCAAAAAAGGTGGGGTGAAGATTGATGAATTATTAGCGCGTCTTTAATTCTATGGATAAGATTGCCAAAGCCTTAAAGAAATTAAGCGACAGTGAAAAAGATCAGTTTAAAGAGTTGTTAATTAAAATTGAAGCGAATAATTTAAAGAATCTTGATGTGAAGAAACTAAAGGGATATGATGAAATATTTCGAGTTCGAAAGGGTAAGATGAGAGTTATATTTAGGAAAACTGATAATGAAATATTTGTACTTGCGATTGAAAAACGTTCTGATACAATTTACAATCTATAGTCAATAAAATAGCGACTCGGTCGCTTCCGTAGCGACCGAGTCGCTGCGGTTTAGCTAGTTAAAAGATAAAAAGCTTAGTATTTTTAGATAAATATAATCAAAAAGAAAAATAACAAGAGAAATTTTAGGCTATATTTTTATTTAATTTTAGTAAAAAATTTGACTATTGTGGATAAAAGCGTTGCAATAATTAATAAATATGCTATAATTATCCACAGATAGGTTTAGAACCTCAAGTAATGTTAGCTTGAATAGCTTCCAGTTAACATTATAGGTGTTTTAAACTACACCATTAGGGAAAACTCAAAACAGCCTCGTTTGACGGGGCTGTTTTGTTTTTGGTTATTTTTTGATAAATACGTAATTTTTAGAAATTTAAAATTGCAAAAAACCAACAAAAATGGTAGTATTGTGATGTAATTTTAGTTAATTAAGCTTCAAAATTCTTGGGAGGAAATCTTTAGGAATTTTATTTTTTAAATATATTATATGGAAAAACAACTTCAAGCAATAAATACGTTTATTAAAAAATTAGTTGAAGAGAAACAGATTAAAAATATTGATGAGGAAACTAGAGCGCAAATTGAGAGTGATTTGTATGATCGGATTGAAGACAGAATTAATGTGGCGATTTTGGAAAATTTGCCAGCGGAAAAATTGGATGAATTTAACGATTTATTAGATTCGGGAAATTTAGAAGAAATACAAAAATATTGTCATGACAATATTAATGATTTTGAAGAAATGATTGCTCGGGAATTAATTAGTTTTAGAAATATTTATTTAAATATATAAATATGAGTATTAATAATCCACAAAATTTAATATCTCCAGATAATGAGCCGTTGAAAAAAAAGCACCAAGTAGTGATTGCGGGGGTTAATTTTGAGCAACAAGCGCGAGATGTAGCAGAACAAAGATTATTATCATCAAAAGAAGAATTGAAAGGGCTGAAAGGATTTTGGAAAAAAATTTGGAATCATAATTTAGCTTACGAATATTATCGACAAAAAGAAATTTTTGCCGTGCGGAGAGAAATTGAAGAAACAAAGAATTTGTATCAGGGCGAGGAGGGGACGCAAGAAGATCATGCTCGAGCAATGGAAGCGATAGTACAAAGATTTACAAATGAGTTTGATGATAATTTGCGTCGTTCGGGCGAGATGGAAAAAGTTTTGGATGAAAACTCACCAGAAGAGAAGGAAATTAAAGAGAAAATTAAACAATTAATAATATATTACGCTGGTGATAAAATTTCTGAAGAAGATTTTAATCTTGAAAAAGAAAACTTGTTCAAGTCAGAAATTCGCGGAGTTAAAGATGAAAACAATAAAAATATCATTGATGAAAATTCATTGTATGCTGATAATCTTTTGGAAATGGCTAAGCAAGTTAAGAGTAGTATCGCTCATGGTGCAAGCTTGGACAAGCTTGATGAGGATTTGGAAATAAAAATTGGTAAAGCGAGAATAGGGGTTGATACGGAAATGCAAAGTAATTTCGTTGACAAGACAATCGAAAAAATAAAAAGGAATAGGGTTGGCAGGATAATCAATGAAATTGCTACGAGTAGAATTGGCAGAGTTTTGGCAAGTGAAGAAACCTTAGCTCTGGCTACTGCAATTGCTTATAGTGCTACCGCAAAAATATTTTTTAGTGCTGCAAATAAGACAGCGAGAATAATTGGTGGTTTAGGGCTCGGTGCGGGTGTCGGAGGTACAGTAGCTGGTATACGGGAAAATAAAAGAATCAAAGAAGAGCGGGCACAGCATGGGAGAGAAATGGCCAAGGGGGGACAAATTGAAAAAGATTCGGCGCGACGAGAAGAAATGGAAAAATATCGACATGAAACTAGAAATGCTAAAGAGCTTACCAACAATCTACAAGGCGCTTTGGCCGAATTAAAAAATGCGCCAGATGAAAATAAATTACAAATAGTTTTGGAAAATCTAAATGAAATTTCAGCTCGAATTGCTTTTTCTGATCGAAAGAAAATTGATTTGGTAAGTTTTTCTGATGCAAAAAATGTTGAACAAGAAAGAACGGAAATGAGTATTGCAATTGCTCAGGCTAAGGTGTTTCTTAAAAATAATATTAATGCTGAGTGGTCAAAATTGTATAATGATGAAAAGGAGATGAAAGAATATCTTGCGAAAAATGTTGAAGAGAAAAATGAAAAAGTATTCTTGAAAGAAATGAGTGTCAAGGACAAAGCGTTTAAGAAAATGAAGAGAGAAAAAATTTTTAAAGCTGCTTTGAAAGGAGCAGGAATTGGTTTTGGAATTGGACTTGCATTTCAAGAAGCGTCTGCTGCTTTGGGACATCAGGAAGGAATTTTTAGTTCAGATAGTAAACATGTTGCCGGACAACCGCATAAAGTTACTGCTTTAAAATCTTTGTATAATCATGTTACAGAAAAAGGGCAAACAGCCAGTATGCCTCGCATGCATGATGTTTCGCTAGGACAGGGAGCGAGTGTTAAGTTGCCAGAAGGAATTGGAATGGCAAAAAATCCTGATGGAACTTTTAATCTTTTTCAAGAAGATACGCATAAAGCAATTGCTGGTAGCATTAGTTTTAATCCAGATGGAACTTTGTCCGAGGCAAGTAAGAATATGCTTCAAGCAAATGGAATTTCTTCAGATGATATTGTTACACATATTGATGGGCCGAAAATTGACGGCGGGAAAAATTTTATTAATTCTCATGAAAGTTTGTTTAGTAAAATCACTCGAACAAATTGGGCAGAAAATAATACACCGCGACCGGATAAAAATGAATTACGATTACTTTGGGGTGGCGCAAAAGGAACTGGGATTGATGCTAAAGGAAATTTTGTTTTCAATGTAAAACATATGACCCAAGGTGGATCATTTCATGGTGCAAAACATTGGGATGCTCAATCGTTAATGAAAGCAGGAAAAATGAAAATGCTTTTGTCATTATCTGAAGGTACACAAAATCAAGTTGTTGAAGTTCCGATTGATGCGAATGGAAATGCCATGATTGACCCGAATAGTGAAATTGGAAAGATTGCTTTTAAGATGGTTGATGGTCATGCGAAATTCTTAGGAAAATTTGCAGAGGTGGCTGTGGTTGATGGTAATAGTGGCGCGGGGCATGTAAATATTTTGGCGACTCATATCGGCGACGGGATAAAAGATGTTCCTGGTGGAATAGACCAGCACACGACTTTGTTAAATGTATCTGGCGAAACGGTTGAAAACAATGGCGCCGGTTTAGTTGGTTTACCGGGAGAAGAAAATATTATCGCCAGAAAAGCTGCCGATGCTGCGGTTGCTATTCTTGGCGCTGGCGTTGCAAGTTTAGCAGCTGGGCGAACTCCGCTTGAGAAACTAGGTAAAAAAAATGAACCAGTTTTAACAAGTGCGGGTAGTCCACTAGTCACTTTGACGCCGGAAAATATCCCAACACCCGCACAAAGAAGAGAAGCAATTTTGGATAATTTATTAAAAGGAATACCAGCGAGCATTTCAGTTTTGTTAATTAAATCACCGGCTTGGAACAAAATGAATGAGGTAGAGAAAGAAAATCTTGCCGAATTTTTTCATACTTTTTCAAGGCTTAATCCTGAAAGTAAAAAAGCGATTGATGGTAAATTTAACATTAGTTTTGTGAAAGATGATATTACTGATTTATACGAAATTGAACTTGAATCATTGGATGGAAAAGTAAGCGAAAAGTTTCAGCTTGGAGAGAATGCTTTTGTTGATGACGAAGTGATGCAAGGAATTAACGAAACTATAAATGGTTTGCCTGCTAGTCAAAAAAATAAATTGAATCAAAATAACATACCGACTACTAGTCAAGATAAAATTTGGGAAAGTTATTTAAAAGTAATGCCAAAGGATTTGAGAGAAATATTAACAAAAGCAGATGGCTGGGATACTCTAAATGACAAGACGAAAAGCTATTTGTCCGAGTTTTTTATTTCATTCTCTCGAACATTTTCTGATAGTACAAAAACCATTGAAAATGATTGCAAACTTGGATTTGTAAGAGATGACAAGAAAAAAGAATATGACATGACTATTGAATTTCCAGCTGGAAAAATCAATGAAGTGTTTAAGTTTGCTGAAGATGATTTGATTGATGGGGAAGTGATGATGAATTTAGAATTATTTACTCAAAAAATAAAAATTATGAAAGAGTCATTAATGATGCCTTCGGTTCCTTTGAAAACAGTGGAGGAAGAGAAAAAGATTGAGAATGTTCGAGCATTTAGTTCTCATGTTCTTTATAAATTGGGAGAAAAAGGAATTAATAGTCTCAATACGCCGACGATGGACGAAAGTGATAAAAAATTTGTAGAATTAGCTAAAAAAGCGATTGATGTTTTGACGGTTCATGGCAGCTTAGATAGAAAAACAGGGAATATAATATCTGAATCAGATCTTGACGGTAAAGGGTGTATTAAATTATTTAATTTAGCTGGTATAGATACTAGCAGTGTTAATTATGTTAAACATGGCGACACATACCCAGAGGGGGTTATTGCGGATACGAGTAATGTCGACGGGGTGGTTACTGAGGAAGATGGAAAGCGAGTAATAATGGATCATCATGGCGAGAAATCAGATCGGACAACATCAGCAACTAAACATGTTTATGAAACATTGGTGGATTTTGGCCTCCTAAAGAGAGAAGATTATCTTGATAAGTATGTTGAATATGTCACTAAGTGTGATAATGAAAATTATTCAGATGCTGAGTTTAAAGAAGTGTTCGAAAACTATGAGAGAAATATGTATGGACTTAGAAATAAGATGACTAGTGATGAGATTTGTAATTTTTTTAAGAAAGGAGTTAATCCTGCTGATAAATTATCGGATTATTCTTTGAAAAAATTAGAAGGTTATATCACTCAGAATTATAAGTGGAAAAAAAGTGATACTTCAAAGAAAAAACATAAGGTATTTTTGAATTTAATAGATTATTCGAAAGAGTTACTTGAATATAAAAATGAATCGATAAAAGAAATTGCCGAGATGGAAAAAGCAGGTTTTGTTTTTGATACTGGTGATGATAGATTCGGAAAAATTTTGATTGATACAAAGAAAATTAATCCTCCGACTACAAATAAAATTTCCGCTTGTTATCCAAAGTTGCCGACGAATGAACATATCGGCCAATTGGCGGCCAGAGATGCTGGTTATGGAGGCTATTTGGTTATGTCAGAAGTAGATGATAATTTTCATCTGACAACTAATCGCTCGATGGATGAAACTTCAATTCCAGGCGGATTTCCAGACAAAAATAATCTTTTGAGTGTACGTGGAGGTATGATATTTAAAACTGGCGCATCTTTGGATATGACTCTTGAAGATGTTTTGAGGACGCTAAAGGGGGATCCGGATTTTAAGCTTGAAGGAAGATTAAAGGAGGCAATTGATAATGAAAATAATGCGCGAGAGGCGGAAATAATAAAGTTTCAGGAAGAAAATTCAATAGTCAAAAAGCAGCAAATTTCTCCAAGGGTGAATCCTCAAACAGTGACAAGTTCTCCGACTCAAGTTAGTCAAGCGAATATTTTACAAACACCCGCGAATCAATCAGTAGTTAAAAGTGCTACTATGCTAAATCAGCCACCAGTTTTAGGTTCACCAATTGTACTTAATTCCCCAATAGAGAATATTCCACAACTATCTACCCCTGAAAGAAAGAATTGGCAGGAGGTAAAACGGGAAACCGAAGTTTTGGCGATTGAAGATTTGGATGGGGATATTAAAGTCTTTGAAAAAAATATAAAAGTCCTTGGAGTAGCAGAAAAAGATATAAATGGTAGCTGGAAATGGAAAGGCGGAGATAAGAAATTAGTTTTTTTGGGTGATATTCTAGGGGACAGAAAAATGAACGGAGTAGAAATCATTTCTATAATAGATAGTCTTTCTGAACAAGCAGAAAATCAGGGTGGCAAAATTGATATAATTTGTGGAAATCATGACTTAGAGTTTATAAGATTCTTGGGCAGTATGAGAAGTAAAGAAAATATTCTCAAAGATGCTGATTTGCTAACGAGTCAAAATATCGGAATTTGGGAACTCGCGAAATTTGATCCTGATAAGAATTCAGAGTTGAGAAAGATAAATACATTTAATATGAAGGGTGCACAGGCTGGACAAATATCGCGAGAATTCATCTCGAGGCAGGATGAGCTTTGGGTTAGTCTGTATGAAAGAATTCCTGAAATTATTGCAAATATGAAAACAACGCAAGAGGGGAGAGATTTTTTGGAGAATATCTGTAAAATGAAGATAGTTGATGTAAGGGACGATACATTGTTTTGTCATACAGATCCAACCGGGCGGATGGTTAATGATTTGACACAAGGCAATAATATTCAGCAACGTGTAGTGGAAGTCAATAATATTTTTCAAGAAAATTTACGCAAGGTGTTGCTTGGAGGTGAGGAGGTTGGCGATGATTATAGAAAAATAGAAAATATCTATCTTCGTACCGATAATAGGGAGTATTTTGTGGAGGCTGAGATGTTTAACAGGGAAGTCGAAAGTATACTAGAGCGTATATTAGAAAATTTATACAAAGATAATAAAATTGAATTTGAAATTAGCAAAGAGGATTTTTCGAGTGTTAATGGGATAGATAAATTAGATTGGGAGAATTGGATAGATTATTCGCTTGATAATATGAATAGTTTTAGGGCGGAAGATTCTGACATAGAGAATGAGCTTGAAAAATGGAAAAACAATGACAAGATATCTGGTGATTTTATTAATGAAATTAGAGACGTATTAAAGGCTTTTGGGCTAAAGGATTTAAGTCAGTTGGAAAAATCAAAAGCAGTATTGATCAAAAAAATTATAGAACAAAACCCTGTAGAAAATAAAGTTAATGCTGTAAGAGACTCGGGGATAAATACAATTGTGCATGGGCATTCGCCGAAGGATAATCGGTACTATGATGCTAATGGGCTATTAATTGTTTCTCCACATTCATATTTTGGAGGAAAAAAAGGAACAATGAAAATAGGTAAGAACGGAAATGTGGAATTGGCTGGTAACACTTTTCGAAAATAATAATAAATTATAAAAAGAAAAACAGGATTGGCGATACCAATCCTGTTTGTTTAAGGATTTAAATTAATGTTCCACAGCTAGGGCAGATGACTGCTGAAGAATGAGTGGAAAAATTGCAATTTTTACATTTAAAAATCGCATCTGAAAAATCTTCAAGCAGTTTTGTTGGAAATGGTCTTAGAGTTTTTCGCTTTAAGCTTTTATCAAGATAGAACCTTAATTTTGGTCCTAAAGCTTGGGTGACGGGTCCACAATCGGGGTGAAGTTCAACGGTTGCAGCACTATTGGCAGTATGATTGTTTAAAATTCTTTCTTCTCTGTCGGCACCTGATACCATTCCGTTCATGAAAGGGTCATATTTAGTTAGTGCCATCCAACAGATGCAGGAGAATGCCCACCAGTCATGGTAAGGTTTAAAATTGGGCCAAAGCTTTCCTTCGATATCTGCTTTTACAAAATCATAGTGATAGATTTTTTCAGTATCAAGAACATTTGAAGAGTATTCGATACCAAGATCGTCTTTGCGATAGATACTCCAGCTATCAACGTCAATAATCTTAATATTAAATATATTCCCTTCTTGTTTAAAAAGAATATTGCTTGGATTTAGATCGCCAATGACAAAGCCTAGGTTGTGTATTTGATAAATTGCGCGGCTGATAGAACAAAGAATAAGACCAGAGGATTTTAGGTCCACATTAATTTTTTGGCTTCCTTCCTCGGTCATAATTTCTTGAAGTCCATTCCAGCCAAGAAATTGTTCCATTGTATAGCCTATGGTTTTATTTTTTTCATCTATAACTATTACTTCTAGGAACGGCTGCTACTGATTTAATTTGTTCATAAGGATTCTCAGTCTGTCGGATGATTTTCGTTATAGTGTCTAGTTGAGGTTGAAAGGCGTCAGGGTTGTGTAGAACTTTAATACAATAGTCTTGATTGGTTAAATACACGTCACCTTGTCCGCCAGTTTTCATACTGCCTTTTAAGATGTCTAAGTTAACTTCGATTTTGTTACCGTTAATAAAATACTTGACATTATTCATGGAAGCTCCTTTTTTACTCCTTAATAGTAATTATCCCCGGAAGATTTTTATCATTAGCATTCAAGACTTAGTAAATATTGAAGACAGCATCAGGTTTAAATTGTGCAGGGATATCATAATATCCAGCTTCCTTTGGTGGTTCCCAGTCGTATAAAGGTTGTCGACCTTCAAAGTTTATGCTAATGAAGTGAGCACCTGGTAGTAGTTCATTGTCTTGATACCATGGGTTTCGCCAGGCTCTGAGTTGCCAAAAAGCAAGTTCACAGATTGTCACTAGTTCGCCAAGTATCATCGGACGTTTTTCTACCATGTCTTGCCATGCAGTTTTTCCTAAATATTTTTTGTATTCATCAATATACTTTTTGTGTCTAAATCTAAAACGTATCATCCAGTAAGGTTTATTGTTGCCCCATCCTTTGGTAGTTTTAATTCTTTTTTGTTTCCATGCACCCACGAGCTCATATTCAGATTTCAAA
>Ga0315272_10000970_pt1 | contig 14513 bp, 13 predicted proteins | sample C3_middle_MG_FD_203918 | JGI IMG/M metagenome (GOLD analysis project Ga0315272, IMG submission 203918) | Sediment microbial communities from Yellowstone Lake, YNP, Wyoming, USA - C3_middle | ecosystem: Environmental > Aquatic > Freshwater > Lake > Sediment | place: USA: Wyoming | collected...
TGTGTAGTCTAATCCATTGTAATATCATGTTTTTTTAAGTTTGAATTGATAATCCTGTGATCTGTGGTATAGTGCCCCCTAATCTTCATTTCTTCGTCGGTGTTGGAGTGCTTCCTTGTAGATAAAGGAACAGGGTGTTCCATGGTTGACGAAAGGGAGGCACGTGTGTTTAACGTTGGTGATATGGCAGTATATCCGGCCCATGGCGTTGGCAAAATAGAATCCATCGAGCAGCGGCAGGTCGGGGACAAGAAGCAATCCTTTTATGTGATGAAGATTCTTGATTCAAGCATGGTTATCATGATTCCAACGACCAGCTGCCAAAATGTGGGCCTGAGAAATATCATCAGCTCCCAGGATGTGAGTAAAATCTACGACATCCTGAACGAAAGAGGTATGGCAATCGTCTCCCAGCCCTGGAACCAGCGCTATCGGGAGTACATGGAAAAGATCAAGACCGGTTCGGTCTACGAGATTGCCTCGGTGCTTCGTGATCTTTTTCTCTTGCGAGTGGATAAGGATCTATCTTTTGGCGAACGCAAGATGATGGACACCGCCAAAAGTCTTTTGGTGAAAGAAATTGCCCTTGCCAACGAATTTAACGAAACCGAGACCCAGGTGGAAAAAAACATCGAGCAGATCTTTTCCTGAGTCTGGTTGGCTGGCCGATGGCGTTTTCTTGTGACATCTGTCTGTAACATTTTCGCCTGTGCTATCTTCGGTAGCACGGGCGTTTTTTTTGATACCTTGGTTTTTTTCTTCCCCGTGAGCCTATGAGTCAGAATAGTCGTTTTATCGTCGAGAAGGGTGGGCAACGTCTTGATCTCTATCTGGCAAGCCAGCTCGATCATGAAGGCCTGACGCGTTCGCGGATTCAGCAGCTCATCCGGGCTGAAATGGTCTTGGTGAACGAGACCCCACAAAAAGCCAAGTATCTTCTCCAAGCTGGAGACAGGCTTACTGTTACCATCCCGCCGCAAACCCCATCTGAGCTGGTTGCCGAGCATGTTGCCTTTATCACTCTGTATGAGGATGATGATCTCATTGTTCTTGCTAAACCCCCTGGCGTTGTGGTGCATCCAGCCTCTGGTCACAGCTCGGCAACCCTGGTGCATGGTCTTCTCCACCATTGCGGCGAGTTATCCGGGATAAATGGAGAACTGCGTCCCGGTATCGTCCATCGCCTTGATAAAGACACCTCCGGCGTCATGGTGGTTGCCAAAAGTGATTTTGCCCACCAGTCTCTGGCCGATCAGTTCAAGCGGCGCGAGGTGAAAAAGATCTATCAGGCCCTGGTGGATGGCAAGCCGACCATGCAATCCGGCCGGGTTGATCTGCCCATTGGTCGTCATCCGGTCCATCGGAAAAAAATGGCGATCCGGGAAGATGGCCGGGAGGCCGTGACCAACTGGCGAGTTCTGGAACGGTTTGCCCAAGGGTTTACTCTCCTTGAACTGGGCTTGGAAACCGGCCGTACCCATCAAATTCGGGTACACATGGCGACCATCTCTTGTCCGGTTGCCGGAGATTCCGTGTATGGCCGGAAAAATTCCCGTTATCTGGAAATGGGGATAACCCGCCAATGCCTGCACGCGCATACCTTGGCCTTCCGCCATCCCAGAACTGGAGAGAATTTACAGTTTACCGCGCCGCTCTGGCCGGATATGCTGTATGCTCTTGAGTTGTTGCGGCAGGAGGGCGGCGCTTAGATTTTTTGTGGGGGTGTAACCGTGACACAGCAGGCGCAAAGATCGGTGGTTGCCATCACCGGGGGAATGGGCTCTGGCAAGAGTTCCGTGGCTGCCTATCTGTGCGAGATCGGCGGAGCCATGGGGCTCAGTGCCGATACCCTCTGCCGCCAACTCCTTGAGCCGGAGGCGGCCGGCTGGTTGGCCGTGCGCAAGGCGTTTGGCGAAAAATTCTTTTTGGCGGATCAGCACATTGACCGCCCCCTCTTGCGTAAGGTTCTTTTCGAGGATCACGAATTTCGTCGGGAACTCAACACTCTGCTTCATCCCCTGGTGCGAAACGAGATAACCGACCGTATTGCGAAGGAGATTGAACACCTCGCCGAGTCCAAGACCCAATCCCCGGTAAAGTTCGTGGTCGAAGTGCCCCTCCTGTATGAGGCGCATTGGGAGCAGGATTTCCCCCAGATTGTGGTGGCGTATGCAGATGAAAAGGCCTGCCAGCGAAGAATCATGCTGCGTGACGGGATAAGCGAGGCTGAGGCCGAAAAGGCTATGGCGACGCAGATGTCCCTGTCGGACAAAGCCCGTCTCGCGGATCATGTTATTGATAACAGCGGCGCCTGGCCGGAGACCTGTTTGCAGATCGTGCATCTGCGAAATCTGCTTTGGTAAGGGGTTGGCTTTGGCTGCGGATGATGGTGTAAAAAAAGGTTCCTGGATCATTTTTATATCCTTAAGAATCAGGGTATACTAGAAAAGCCCCGGAGCTTCTCTGCCAGCACGTACCAGGGTTGAAAACCATCGTTGCGTAGGTGCGAGGAAATGGCATGGATAATCCCGTGACGGGCAAAATAAAGACTGCTTCAGGCAAACCGATGGCGCAGAAATCGTTGGTTCGTACTTTTGTCGTTGCCCTTACCATGGTTTTTCTGGGCGAACTTGGCATCATGCGGGTTCTTGCCTTTTTCCCCGATCTGGCCGCCAGCACCGCCGCTTTTCTGGATGGGGTATTTCTGGCCGTTCTACTCTTGCCGTTGTGGTTCTTTCTCTCCTACCGACCCATGCGCGAAAAAACCGTGGAATGCAATCGGGAGCGGCAGGAAGTCATCCGCCAGAACGCCTTCCTGCACACGGTGCTTGACGCACTGCCCTTTCCTTTTTATGTGATCGACGCCAATGATTATCGGGTGAAGATCATCAATAAGGCCGCCGGCTCCAATGAGGCAGGAAATCTTACCTGTCATGCCCTGTCCCATAAAAGCGCAACGCCATGTTCGGGGAGCGAACATCCCTGTCCCATGCTTGAGGTGAAAAAAACCGGCAAGCCGGTGATTCTGGAACATCTCCATTATAATCAGCACGGTGCTCAGCGGGTTATGGAGGTGCATGGCTACCCGATCTTCGACGAAGCCGGCAACATTGTTCAGATGATCGAATCTTCCATGGACATCACCCAGCGGCGGTTGGCAGAGGAGGCCCTGCGGAGAAGCGAAGCCAGCCTGCAGGATTTTCTCGATAACGCCAACGATCTTATCCAGATCCTCGACCTGAATGGGCGGTTTCTCTATGTTAATCGTGCCTGGCAGATGGTTTTGGGCTATAGCGAAAAAGAAATTGGCAGCCTGACCATCCATGATCTCCTGCACCAGGACTCACAGGAAAGCTCCATCGGTTTATTTAGTCCCACCAGCAGGATTTCGCAGGCTGTGGGGCATGAGCTGGTTTTTGTTGCCAAGAACGGGAAAGCAATAATCGTTGAAGGAAACATCACCACTCAGATGGAGGAAGGTGTGCCGGTCGCGGTGCGGGGCATATTCCGGGATATCACCAAGCGCAAACAGCTTGAGGAGCAGTTCCTGGAACAAAAAAGCATCACGGAAAAATTGATCAAGTTTTCGGCGGTGCCGATCTTTGTTCTGGACAAGAATCATCGGGTTACCAACTGGAACAAGGCCTGTGAAAAAATGACTGGGCTCACTGCGCAGAGGGTTGTCGGCACGAGCGATCACTGGCGACCTTTTTATCCCAGTAAACGCTCTTGTCTTGCCGATCTTGTGCTGGATGGGGCGTATGATGCGTTCCCCCTGTTTTACGAGAATTTCGATACCTCGACTTTCCTGCATGACGGGGTGCGTTCGGAGGGGTGGTTTGAGAATGTCGGCGGGAAAGATCGCTACATTACCTTTGACGCCGTGCCCATATACAACAGGGCCAAGGAGCTGGTGGCGGTCATCGAGACCTTGCAGGACATTAGTGAGCGGAAAAAGCTGGAAGAGGAACTGGGGCGGCTTGCCACCACCGACGCCCTCACCGGCCTGTATAATCGGCATCGCTTCAACGAGCTTCTGGGGCAGGAGGTGGCAAGGGCCAGGCGCTACCATACCCCGCTTTCTCTGATCATGTTTGATTTGGATTATTTCAAGAATATCAACGACACCTATGGCCATGCGGTTGGCGATCAGGTGTTGCAGACCGTGGCCGAGGTTATCCGGGAAAATGTCCGGGCCACGGATTGGGTCGGGCGGTGGGGCGGTGAGGAGTTTCTGGTCCTTTGCCCGGAAGCCACGGAGAAGGATGCGGTTGCAACTGCGGAGAAACTGCGGGGGCTGGTGGAAAGCCATGTCTTTGAAACCGTGGAAACGATCACCATCAGTTGTGGGGTGACCCGTTTCAAGGCGCCTGATTCAATAGACGCTTTTGTCAGCAGGGCGGATGACGGTCTGTACCGGGCAAAAGACAAGGGCCGAAACATCGTGGAGATAGTCTGAATTGTGGGTTAGCCCTGATTTTTTCCGCCGTTGTTTGCAAGAGCAGTTTGTCTGTCATTCTTCTGTAATTCCCCCATACCGTAAAAAATAAAAAATTCCTACACCCCCCCAATAGGTGTCGCCCGTGGCCAGCGGCAGTCAGCTGATATAGCGGGTTTTTTCGCTGCGGGGTGATTTGTGGGTGTAGTTTGTCGGGGAGAAAAGTGTTTAAGGATTTAATTAAAAGTTGTAAGTTGATGCGGCAACATACCGCATGTGCAGTTGCGGCAAATAATGATATACAGCAACCCCGGAGATAAGGCGGTATCCTTTTGGACAGTACGGATTTTCAGCATTCAGCGGTAGGCACAGAGATGGATCAGGTATCTGCGTTTTCAGAAAATGACCCTGCGCAGCGGCAACGGGCGGAAATGGCCTTTTTGGCCGGGAGCCGGTTTTCGCAGATTTTTCTGGATTCTGCCAACGACTTGATCCAGAGCATCGACCAGGCCGGTCGATTCCTCTATGTCAACAGGGCGTGGCGGGAAACCTTGGGCTACGATGACGCCGAGATTGCTTCCCTCACTGTTTTCGATATTCTTGCTCCGGACTGCCGCGAGAGTTGTGTTACCTTGTTTCGAGATATTGCCGCAGGCAAGATCTCGCACACCTACGAGGTGGTCTTTGTCGCTAAAAGCGGACGCAGGATTCCGGTTGAAGGCAAGATCAGCACCGATTTTAAGGACGGCGAACTTGTGGCGACCAGGGGAATATTCCGCGATCTCAGCCAGCGAAAAGAGGCGGAAGATCTGTTGCGGGATCAGAAGCTGCTTACGGAAAAACTGATTCGTTACTCCGCCGTGCCTATATTTGTTTTGGACCCGCAGCACAGAGTTACCGATTGGAACCGGGTGCGAGATGCTCACCGGTATTTCCGCTAAACAGATGGTGGGGACCGCTAACCACTGGCAGGCTTTTTATCGGGAAAAACGTCCGTGTCTGGCCGATCTTGTCATTGATTCCACCGACCGAGGGAATCTCACGGGTCTGTATACCGCAGCCGAAAATTCCGAGTTGCTGGAGGAGGGCATCCACGCCGAAGAATGGTTGGATGCGGTGGGCGGGGCGCGTCGTTATCTGTCCTGCGATGCCGTGCCTATTTACAACCGCAGCAAGGAGCTTGTCGCGGTCATCGAAACCCTGCACGATCTCACCGAGCGCAAAAAGATGGAAGAGGCGCTCACCCGGCTTGCCACCACCGATACCCTGACCGGGATATACAATCGCGGCAAGATCGAGGACTCCCTGCGCCAGGAAATGGCCAGGGCTGCCCGGTATGGAAGCCCCTTGACTATCATCCTCTTTGATCTTGATTATTTTAAAAAGATCAACGACAGCCTTGGGCACTCCATCGGCGATCAGGTCTTGAAAGAGGTCGCCGCGACGGTGGGAAAGCAGATCAGGGAAACGGATGTGCTGGGACGGTGGGGCGGCGAGGAATTCATGGTGCTCTGTCCGGGCACCATGGCGGATGACGCGATCACCATTGCCGAAAAATTGCGGCAACAGGTGGAGGAATTGCCGCTTGGCGTCACCATCAGTTGCGGACTGGCTGGCTACCGATCAGGGGAGAGCATGGATGCCCTGATCAATCGGGCGGACAAGGCGTTGTATGCTGCCAAACACGCCGGTCGCAACCTGGTGCGGATGGCGGCTTGAGACAAGGGGGCACCAAATTTCGATATTCCCCCCCCCACAATAAAGTAACCGCTCGGAAGTGCCGCAGATGCGCGAAAGAGGCCTGCGCAGTGTGCTATTGCACACGAGCAAGCCGATGACAAAGCAGATGCGGTGCTACCGAGCGGTTACTTCAGCGGATCTCGTCGCTGTCCACATAGGCATAGGCGCTGTGCTTGTGGATGGATTCAAAACTCTCCACACTCACGGAAAACCAGGTGATGGCCGGATGGGCCATGGCTTGCTCCGCCACCTTGCGCACCGCATCTTCAACAAACATCGGGTTGTTGTAGGCCTTTTCCGTTACGTATTTTTCATCCGGCCGTTTCAGCAGGGAATACACCTCGCAGGAGGCGCCTGCCTCGGCCATGGCGATGAGATCTTCCATCCAGATGAACCCCGAGTACTTGACGGTAAGGTTCACCTCGCCCCGCTGGTTATGGGCGCCGCATTCACTGATTTCCCTGGAGCATGGACACAGAGTGGTCACCGGCACCCAGACCGAGAGGATAAAATCCTCATCTTTGCCGATGCCGCCGGTGAATCTACAGGTATATTCCATGAGACCGGCTGTGCCGGTGATGGGCGCCTTTTTTTCCAGAAAATAGGGGAAGGTCATTTCCACATGGGCCGATTCCGCCCGCAACTCTTCTTTTACTTCGGCCAGCAGGTTCCTGAAGATTCGGTTGCTCATCTCATCTTGGTAGGTGTTCAGAACCTTGATGAAGGTGGAAACGCAGGATTCCCGGTACTGGCGTGGCAGGCTGACCTGTAGGCTGATGCTGGCCACGGTTTCCTGCATGCCTCCGGATTTTTCGCGCACCCGCACCGGATACCTGATATCTTTTATGCCGACGGTATTGAGCTTCATGTTGCCTAGATATAGCAAACGCTCAGCAGCACCGCATCTGCTTTGTCATCGGCCTGCTCATGTGCATTAGCACACTTCGCAGACCTCTTTCGCGCATCTACGGCACTGCTGAACGTTTACATTTTGGAGGTTGCCCCGCGTTTTTTCGTTCCTGGGGATGAATGACAGAGATATACACTATTTGGTTCGGGCCGGAAAGCGGTAAACGGGGAGTGTGCCGGGCCGCTGGATGGGGCTTGGCTCCAGGCCGGGAACTGTGGTAGGCTTGAAAAGTGCGGAGGAGGCGGCGGGAAAAACGATGAGCGAGGAAACACAGGTCCGGTTGGACAAATGGCTGTGGGCCGCCCGTTTTTTTAAGACCCGCGCCCAGGCCTCCCAGGCGGTGGCCGGGGGTAAAGTTCAGGTGGCTGGTCTTCGGGTAAAGCCGTCCCGTTCGGTGGCTGTGGGCGATGCCCTCCGAATCCAGAAGGAACAGGAAGAATTTGCTATTGTTGTTCGAGCCGTCAGCGACCAGCGGAGGGGTGCGCCAGAAGCGCAACTACTCTACGAGGAAACCCCGGAAAGCATCGTGGCCCGTACTGAGTCCAGGGAGACCCGGCGTCTCTTGCGGGTCGTTGGCGCCGCGCCGCCGGGTCGGCCAGGCAAGCGGGATCGGCGTCTGATCAGGAAGTTTACCAAAAAAGAGGAATAAAGGTCGGAGGCTGGCTGCTTTTTTTCGCAGGGGCATCTGTTTGCTTTGCGTCTTCGTCTCTTTGCGTTACAGTGTCGGTTCAAGGTCTGCGCTAGACGCAGAGGTTATTTCGAGATGATTTCAGGATTCAGGAGAAAACCATGAAAAAGATAGAAAGGGCATTGATCAGTCTCACAGACAAATCCGGGATTGAAGGGTTTGCCAGGGAGCTTGAGCAATTGGGGATCGAGATCCTCTCCACCGGCGGCACGGCCAAGAAGATGCGCGACAACGGCATCAAGGTCAAGGATGTCTCCGAATTCACCGGCTTTCCCGAGATGCTCGACGGTCGGGTCAAGACCCTGCATCCCAAGGTGCATGGCGGCATCCTGGCCCAGAAAACCAACCCGGACCATGTCAAGCAGATGCAGGAGCATGGCTTGCAGGCCATCGATTTGGTGGCGGTCAATCTCTATGCCTTCGAGAAAACCGTGGCCAATCCGGCTTGCACTCTGGGGGAGGCCATTGAAAATATCGATATCGGCGGCCCCACCATGTTGCGCTCAAGCGCTAAGAATTTTCAGGACGTCACCGTGATCGTCGACCCGGCCGACTACCCCCTGGTGCTGGCCGAGATCAAGGCCACTGGCAACACCACGCTCAAGACCCGTTTCCGTCTGGCGGTAAAAGTCTTTGCCCTGACCAGCACCTACGACACCGCCATTGTCAAGTGGCTGAACACCGTGGATGTCGAAACCAATCCCTATTTCAAGTAGGTGGCGCCAATGAAGATGGCGGTATTGCTCTCCGGTTCCGGCAGAACCCTCGACAACTTCCATGAACGGATTGCCTCCGGCGCCATGCAGGGGAGCATCGAGGTGGTGATCTCCAATCTGCCCGATGCCCTTGGTCTGACCAAGGCCAGAAATTACGGGTATCCTGCCTTCCATGCCAAGGACAACGGAGCCACCAACGCCATCCTGCAAGAGTACGGGGTCGAGCTGGTGCTGCTGGCCGGGTATCTGAAACTCTATGAACCACCGCCCCATCTGCGGCGGTCTGTGCTCAATATCCATCCTTCGTTGATTCCTTCCTTCTGCGGGACGGGGATGTACGGCATGCGGGTGCATCGGGCGGTCAAGGCCCGTGGGGTCAAGGTAAGCGGCTGCACGGTTCATTTTGCCAACGAGGTGTACGACGAGGGGCCGATTGTGGTCCAGAACTGCGTGGCCATCGACGATAGCGACACGCCAGAGGATATCGCGGCCCGGGTTTTTGCTGCGGAGTGCGAGGCATATCCCGAGGCGATCAACACGGTGGTGGCGCGGGGCATCGATTCTTTCTGGCCGTAACTCGGCGGATGTCGCTTAGAGCTTAATCCCTGGAGGGGAAAAAATGGAAAAACGGATCATGTCGGCAGAGGATATAGACCGCTCATTGCACCGGATCGCCTTGCAAATCGTGGAAAACAACCACGGGGTCGCCAACCTGGCCATAATCGGCATCCATACCGGCGGGGTCTTTCTTGCCGACCGTATCCAGAAGCTGATCCAGGACCGGGAGAAGAGCGTGCTGCCCACCGGCACCCTGGACATCACGCTTTATCGCGACGACTGGAGCTTGGCCAGCCAGAATCCGGTGGTCAAGAAAACCAGCATCGCCTTTCCCATGGAGGAGATGGTCGTGGTTCTGGTGGATGATGTTATTTTTACTGGCCGCACCATCCGGGCTGCCATGGACGCCCTGATGGACATCGGTCGGCCCCAGTGCATCCAACTCGCCGTTTTGGTGGATCGGGGCGGGCGGGAGTTGCCGATCCAGCCCGACTATGTGGGAATGGACATCCCGGTCAAAATCGGTGAACATGTGCATGTGCGTCTTGCCGAAAAAAGCGGGGCCGATGAAATCGTGCTTGTCGGCAGGAATTAGTTTTTTACCCGTACGTCCCATGTGATAAGATACTTTCTGGAAATCAAGAAGTATGCGGTATGTTCTTGTCGGTCAGGGAGATCATGAGTCAGGAACCCCATTCATGCATGGATTTGCAGCAGATCAGGCTGCGGATCAGGGAAAAGCAGCGGAGCTACGCGAGCTACAACCTCAGTCCGGCCCAAAACGATCTGCTGCGCGCTTTTTTCGATCTTGCCCAGGAGTTCGACTCCAACGAGGATTTCTACAGGGTCTGTGTTGCCGCTCTCTCCGAGTTTCTCGGCTTAAGCAGTCGGCTTTATTTTTTTGACAAGACTCGGGAAAAGCTGGTTCTGGTCTGCGATAGCCGGAAAGGGCTGCTGTCCAAGCCAACTGTTGCCTCGGACCATGTGCGTTTGACCTTTAAGAGCTACGAGAGCGAGCACTCACTCTTGGTGCCGATTCATTGTAAGCCGTCCCCAGATACGCAGGAGGAAGGAAAGCAACCGATCAATCTCCAGGTTTTAGGGGTTTTGGAAGTATATCCCCTGGAAAAAATTTCCCAGGCCGATCGGTTTTTTCTGGGAAAATACGCAAACCGCATCGGCTACAATCTGCACAACCGTCTGATTTCACACGAAAATATCAGGCATCTTCGGTTCATCAACAATCTGGTGATGGACATCGAACACAACGTCATCACCCCCAACATGTATTTCAAACATCTGTTCAACCAGCTCAAGGCCCGGATCGGGGATATCGACGAGCTGGAAAAAATGATCGCCGGTTTCAAGGCCGCCCAGGGAGTGCCCAGCGGAAGCTGTGAGCTGGTGATCAGCAAGGTGAGCAGCCTGCATCGGAGCCTGCTTGAGAACCACCGGGAATTGCTGGAGCACCATGCCAATTACAGCCTCTTCCTGGAGAGCCTGTTTCGGCGGGATCACTTTGCCCAAGGCCGTTTCGTGCTGCATCCCCGGAAATGCTCCATCGATCGTGAGATTGTCTCGCCGCAGTTGGATCATTATCTGAGCAGATTCGGAGCCCGGGGGATTGCGGTGGAAAAACCCGAGGATATGCAGGAAGAAGAACTCTTCTTGCGGGTTGATGTAGGGTTGCTGTCGCAGGTCTATGCCAATCTTTTTTCCAATGCCGTGAAGTACACCAGCGAAATAACGAACCGTCACGGAGTGACTCGGAAGGCCGTGGCTTATGGCCGCGAATTGCTTGCTGATTATTTCGGTCCTGGCAAGCCCGCGGTCAAGTTCAACGTTTTTACCACCGGGGAGCATCTTTCCGAGGTCGAGGCGAAGACTGTTTTTGCCGATGGCGTCCGGGGAGAAAAGAGTCGAGCCGTACCCGGAACCGGACATGGGTTGGCTTTTGTCAAGCAGGTGGTGGAGATCCATGGCGGCGTGGCCGGCTACGAAGCCACGGAAGAGGGGAATAACTTTTATTTCATCCTGCCTCTGCCCGATCCGAATAATGTCCCTGCTGACCAGGCCTGAAGCGGAATTGTCGAGGCATGTTCCCCTTAAAGGATGATATTCCCTCCCAGCATTTCCCGGTGGTCAATCTCTGGCTCATCATCGTCAATATCCTCTGTTTTGTCTATCAACTGAGCCTTGGTCCGGAATTAGAAGGGTTCATCCTGACCCATGGTTTTGTTCCGGCCAGGTTTGCCGCCGAACAGGCGGCAAACGCCATGTCTCTTGGCAGTTACGCCCCGATTTTCAGTTCCATGTTTCTCCATGGCGGCTTGCTCCATATCTTTTCTAATCTCTGGATGCTCTGGATCTTTGGCGATAACGTGGAAGACCGGATGGGGCATGGCCGTTATCTGCTGTTTTATCTTCTCTGTGGGGTTGCTGCGGCCTTTACCCAGTTCTGGGCCAATCCCCAAGCCCAGACGCCGATGATCGGGGCGAGCGGCGCTATTTCCGGGGTGCTTGGCGCGTATGTTATTCTCTTCCCCCGTGCCCGAATCCTCACCTTTATCCCGATCTTTATTTTGTTTTATTTGGTTGAAATCCCGGCTTATTTTTTCATCGGATTTTGGTTTCTCATGCAGTTTCTGCAAGGTGCTGCCCAGCAGGCTGCGGCGGGCAGGCTGGTCGAGGGCGGGGTGGCCTGGTGGGCCCATGTTGGCGGCTTTGTGGCGGGAGTAAGTATGTTGTATTTTTTCAAGCGAGGCGAGAAAAAGGAAGGCCAGGTGTGGCTGTAGTCAGCAGGGCTGTATTATTTTTGATTATGCCCCGCCTTTTTTATTCTCCACATAATGGGCTGCGGCCAGGGCTGCGGTGCAGCCATCCGCTGCGGCAGTGACGATCTGTTTGGCGTATTTTTCTTTGAGATCGCCAATGGCAAAGATGCCCGGCGTGTTGGTTTCGCATTTGTCATCACCAATCACATAGCCGTTGGCATTCATTCTGGTACCCGCCGGAACCAGCTTATTGTTCGGCTCAAAGCCGATAAAGACGAATACTCCGTCGGTGGCAAGGGTGGCGGTTGCGCCATCCAGGGTATTCTTGGTGATCACCCCGTTCACCCCTTGAGCATCTGCCTGGATCTCCGCCAGCACCGTGTTCCAGAGCACGGTGATCCGTTTTTCGTTTGCCACCCTCTTTTGCAAGATCATCCCGGCCCGGAAGGCGTCCCGACGATGGGCAATGTACACCCGCTTGGCCAGCTTGGCCAGATACAGGGATTCCTCCAAGGCGCTGTCGCCCCCGCCCACTACGACCACGGTCTTGTTGCGGAAAAAAAAGCCATCGCACACGGCGCAGTAGGAAACTCCCTTGCCGTAATATTTGTCTTCTCCCGGGATGCCCAGTTTCTTGGGGCTGCCGCCGGTGGCCAGGATAACCGCGTGGGTCGCGAGTATTTCTCCGTTATCAAGGGTGACGGTGTGAAGGCCAAGCCCCGGTTCGACACCAACGACCTCGCGGTTCATCACCTCAAGGCCATAGACAGCGGCATGCTGGGAAAACTTCTGGGCCAGTTCCGAGCCGCTGATTTTTTCGGTGCCGGGCCAGTTCTCTACCTCGTCGGTGTTGTTCAGCTGGCCGCCGGGGATGCCTTTTTCGATGAGTATTGTTTTCAGGGCGGCCCGTTGGGCATAAATGCCCGCGGTGTAGCCGCCTGGGCCGCCGCCGATGATGATAAGGTCAAGGGGAGTGGATTCCGGCATGATGTGGCCTCTATTTGGTGGTAAAGGTGAATGCGCCGTCCCAGTCTTTCGGTGGCGGATTGATCGCAAAGTGGGCGATCCGCTCGAGGTAGAGATCGTAGAGCATCAAGGGGGTAGCCTGGTTAAGAGCGAGTATGATTTTCTCCGCTTCCTGAAATTCACGGTTTGCGTAATAGCCCAGGGCTTCGGCAAAGGCTTCTGTTGTCTTTTTTAGCTCCGGAGCAGGTTCGCCCTCGCAGAGGGGCTCATATATTCGCACCGGTAGTTCTTTACCCTTAACCCGGACCAGATCGAGGAACCGGCAGTAAAATCCTTTTCCCAAAGTATCTTTGGTGTATTCCGAGATGATAATGTTGGTGCCGTAGATCTTGTTCGAGCCTTCTAGCCGGGAGGCAAGATTGACGTTGTCTCCCATGACCGTGTAATCAAAGCGCTGATCGCTGCCAAAGTTGCCCACGCTCATAACCCCGGTGTTGATGCCGATGCGGATATTAACACCGGGCAGTCCGCGTTTCTGCCAATCCGCCTGCAGTGTTTCGAGTTCCGTCATCATCTTAAACGCTACCCGCACACAGTTGGCAGCATGGTCGGTATCCTCAAGGGGTGCGCCCCAGATGGCCATGACCGCGTCGCCGATGAACTTGTCAACGGTTCCCTTGCCTTCCAAAACGATCCGGCTCATGGCAGTGAGATACTCATTCATGAAATGGCCAAGCTCTTCGGAGGTCATTCTTTCGGAGATGGAGGTGAATCCCTGGATGTCGCTGAAAAGCACGGTAAGGTTTTTTTGTTCTCCTTGCAGGGAGAGCCGTTCCGGGTGCTCCATGAGCTGGTGGACAATCTGCGGGGAGACGTAGTGGCCGAAGGCCGAGCTGATGAAACGCTTTTTTTGGCCCTCAAAAAAGTAGTTGAACAGGGTGACCACCAGGAAAATGGCCAGGATGGTCAGGAGCGGATAGGAGAGGCCAAGGAGTTGGCCATGGCTGAAAAAGAAGAGATAGTTGCCAACAAGGGTGCCTGCCACGAGCAGCAGGCCGCCCAGGCCGCCGAGCAAGGGGCTGGCATAGGCGAGGAGCGCGCTTAAGCCCAGGCCGCCCACCAGAAGCAGGGTGTAGGTGATGCCGATTTCGGTGAAGATGTCATGGGTGAAGGGGTCGTGGCTCAGGATGTTATCGATGATGGTGGCGTGGACCTCAACCCCGGGGTAGATGTTGGAAAAGGGCGTGGCCCTGAGATCAAGAAGGCCGGCGGCGGAGGTGCCGATGAGGACATACTTGCCTTGCACCTGATTGAGATTTTTGCCTGCCAGGATGTCTGCGGCGGAAAGGTAGGGATAGGTCTGGCCCGGCCCTCGGAAATTGACGGTGAGCTGGCCTTTTTCATCGGTGGGGATAAAGGTTGTACCCACTTCAACCCCGAGGATGTCCTTTGCGCTGCTTTGATCTTGCCGGGAGACCTGGATGGTCGTCTCCTGCGCCCCAAGGCCGATGCGCAGCATTTCCAGGGCCAGGGATGGGTAGGGCACACCGTCCATCATCATGAAGAGCGGAACCTTGCGCACCGTGCCCGAGGCATCGGGGAACACATTAAAAAAGCCTTCGCTCTGGCCCTGGGCAACAGCTGCCACATTGGTAATGGCCCGGTAGGCCCGGAGCAGGGAGATATCCCCGTAGCGGATGCTGCTTGGGGCAAGGCGGGTGGC
>Ga0315272_10000971_pt1 | contig 14502 bp, 18 predicted proteins | sample C3_middle_MG_FD_203918 | JGI IMG/M metagenome (GOLD analysis project Ga0315272, IMG submission 203918) | Sediment microbial communities from Yellowstone Lake, YNP, Wyoming, USA - C3_middle | ecosystem: Environmental > Aquatic > Freshwater > Lake > Sediment | place: USA: Wyoming | collected...
GCCCAGCACGTGCGACCAGCGCCGGTAATGGGCCCGGCGCGTCAGCATGGGTGCGCCATTGGCGGCGCCGGTCTCCTGGTCAAGCTGATGGGCAAACTCATGGATCACCACATTCTGGCCATCGTCGGGCACGGCAGCGCCGGCCAGCGTGTCGTGCCAGGACAGAATCACCTGGCCTTCGCGCCAGGACTCGCCCGCGAGCACCTGGCGTGCGTGGTGGGCCACGCCGATGCCATCTATGTGTTCGCGGTCCACGACAAAGCTGCCGGGATAGACCAGGACCTGGCGCAAACCGGGGTAGTAGCGGGCCGGGCGATTAAGAATCAGCAAACAGGCCAGCGCGGCAATCGTGACCCGGATCTCGTCGGTGATGCGCAGACCGTCACAGCCGATGAAGGCTTTTTCGGCGACAAACACCGCAATGTGTTGCTTGAGTTGCAGCTGCAAGTCGGCTGGCATGGTGCGCACATAAGGCACACGCCGTTGCAAAATATCGCGCCAGGCGGCGGGAAACGGCCGGGTTCGAATTCGTCTGCGCTTGCGCTCAAGCAGGTAGGGTTGCCCCAGCAACCAGAGAATAAAGAGCAGCGCCAGCGCGGAAATAATGAGTGCTGGCAAAGGACAGTCCCCAAGGTTCAACAGACCCGTAGCTGGGCATGAAGCGGGATTTTTCAATGGGCCGAAGCCAAGTGCCACAGAAACTCGCCTTGTGCGCGGCCCCTGTCATATTGAGCATCAAGCGCCGCTATAGTCGCTTCGACACACTCAAAAGCTTGTTTAACCAAAGCGCCAGTTTGAGTAAGCCCTGAACCAAAACGGAAAATTGCCATGACCTACCCACCAGAATTTCTCAAGCTAGTCGATGAGTTTATTGATCTTGCAAACCGTTTGGCGCAGGATGGAAAAGATGGCGAGGTCAGCGCCGCTATCTTGTTCGCCGCCGGTCGCTACAACGCTTTCAATTTTGTATCGCGCAACGGAACCGCACAGGATCAGGACAAGGCGGTGGAGTTTTATGTCTCCGAGTACCGCCGAGCGATTGTCTCCAACCTGGAGGGTGTTGTCGGGCCTGTGGTCAAGCCCCAAGGATAGGGAACAGAGGTCGTGTCTGCCGAAGCAATTGATGCAGGTTTCAGTCGTGCGAGCAGTGCCTCGGCTGGTAGGCATTCAACCTGAAATTTCGATTGGCGTGAGAGTCGGCACTGCGGCGGTTGCAGTCAGTAACCTCGAAATCGGGAGCACCCGGTTTGGGCCAGAAGTGACCGTTCACCAATGACCGATAGCTGGAAGCCAAAATTAGCCTTTGTCACCGGTCTGGTCGGTGCCTTAAATTTCCGTCTGTTCAGAGAGTTCCAGGGCATCCTCGACTTCTATGCCAAGGTACCGCACCGTGCTCTCCAACTTGGTGTGCCCAAGAAGCAATTGCACGGCACGAATGTTTTTGGTGCGACGGTAGATCAAGGATGCTTTTGTACGGCGCATCGTGTGGGTGCCATAGGCTGTTGGATCGAGACCGATTTCCTCAATCCAGGAATCCAATATGCGCGCGTACTGCCTTGTCCCTAAGTGCGGTGAGTCATGAACCCGACTGGGAAACAAGTAATCGGCATTTCCCAATTCCGCCTTCTTGATCCATTCGGCAACAGTTTCTCTCGTCGTCGGCGTGATTTCAAACTGAACCGGCTGTGACGTCTTTTGCTGCATGACGATCGCACGCGTTGAGATGCGATCGCCATTGCAGATATCTCGTACGCGCATACGGACCAAATCGCATGCCCCGAGCTTGCTGTCCAACCCAAGATCAAAGAGCGCAAGCTCCCGAGTGCGGCGGCCAAGTTGAAGTCGTATGCGGATGGCCCAGATATCTTTGAGTTTCAGCGGAGCCTTCTGGCCCACAATCTTTCCTTTGTTCCATGGAATTTTTGCAGGCGAACCGGTTGCAGTGTCCATGATGATCTCCATAAGTTGAAGGGGGAACTACTGTGGACCGGCTGTGGAAATAGTCAATTCACCCGCTATGGAAGTACCGCACGACTGCCATTGGTCATCGGCACAAGGTGCAACTGACCGCCACCGACTTCCTACGGTCCTTCGCAGGAGCATGAGCCACAATCCGGGCATGAGCACGCCCAAACCCTACCTCAGCGAAACCGAAGCCCCAGGTCGCGCCGAGGTCGACGCCCTGCAAGGCCTTACCCTGCTTGAATTCGGCACAAACTGGTGCGGCCATTGCCGCGCCGCCCAGCCTGCACTTGTCGAGGTGCTGTCACAACACCCGCAGTGGCGCCACATCAAGGTTGAGGATGGACCTGGCTACCCGCTTGGGCGTAGCTACCGCGTCAAGCTCTGGCCCACGCTGGTGCTACTGCGTGACGGGCAGGAAGTAGCGCGCCTGGTGCGCCCCACGCAAACTGTCGACATCTCGGCCGCGTTGAATATCGTATGACGGCGTCAAGGGGGAGCGCCGAAGTTTGTCGATGCCTGAGATTGCCTGATCTGATTGGCCAACCACAAAGCCGACCTTGAAGTCAGCCTTCCAGACTTCGGTCATTGGGGAGCACCCTCAGAGTGCCCAAAGCGGACACCAGCATTGTCAAAATCAGAAGTCTCTGACGCAGCGGAACCGGTCGTCCGGCGGGACCACCCAGTTTGATACGATACTGGCAACGGCGCCTAAGGCGCGGGTTACCAGGAACAGACTCCAATATCTGCTTCAGAGGGAGCACACTAATTGATGTCGACAGACGAGCCTGAGCGAGCAGCCGTCCTAATGCAGCGCGTCATTTGAACTAAATGCAATCAATCCTTTTACGTTCCTTTCTGGTGGTTGTCGCACTTGGCATCGTTGGGTGTCAGGCTTTGCCATCGAAGCCCCTTGAAATGGTCGTGCCGATTTATTCAGAAAAGTCTGAGGCGCTAGATGTCGCATCGGGGCGATTTGGAGCGGTGCCAATCGCAATTGCCGGTGACACTGAAATTGAAGCGGTTCTCTCTGTTCCATGCATTGGGCAAACTGTTGCCATTCAATTTCGAGAGGGTCGGCGAGGTTGGATTCCGATGGAGTCGCTGCTCCGCAAACTCCAGGAGTCCTCGGGTTGCTCCGTCGAAAAGGCTATCCAGTCGGTCGGGGCGACAGACTTCGACAAGCCTCGGTTTGAGCTTCAACTTCAACGGTAATGACTCCTTGGGCGCAGAGCGAAGGCCCTCAATCAACATAAACCGTGTAGCCATCCGCCGCCTACCCGTAACATTCAACATCCACCAACAAAGTTTGAGCAATCCGGTCTTCAGACTTCCATCGCGCGTAGCACCTGTCCAACGGCATAGGACGACAGTCGGGACAAAAACGGTGACTTTTGAGCTGTCTCAAAACTCTATAGCAGGTAAACCCGTTTCAGGCACATTATGGACATGGGCCTTCCTCCAGTGCGGTCGGCTCCACCCTGCAACTAACGATAAGTTGCAAATAGTTCCCGATACAGTATCAGGTCACCTGGCAAGCCCTACTTCCAGTAGTGAAAAAATATCTTGTACAGGACTACCGCTAGGAAGCCGGAAAAAGCAAATCCAACGCAAAACTGTACGGACACATAAAACTCACGGGGCAAGTCTTTCACGAAGAACTCACTTGTGGGTGACACTCTATGTCGCGTTAAGGGGTTCTTAAACTCCCGTCTCTTCGTGCGCGCCCAACGAATGGCGACTGCGAATAGAACCACTATGAACAAAACGTACAGCACGAAAAAGATTAGTGCCATGCAGACGTATCTCCCAATCCAAGCAGCGAGCAGACAGTTGACGAGAAAAAAATGATTTGGGTGGCGTTCGAAGAATTATAAAACTCGGTCGGTTGAAGACCTATTCTTTCGGCGTTGTTCGGTGTCCGCGACATCTTCTTCGCTAAGCGGGGCAAACGGTCCCTGCGTGCGCATCCGGCGATACCGCTCGCCGTCAGGTGAATTGAAAATTTGAAGCCACTTGATACAGCCAAAGATGCCGACGCCAATGAGAAGGAATAGGAATAGGAGGAGCCAAATGTTCATAGATATTCCTGTACTGGCCAATTGGGCGATAGCAACTTACCTTCTCGTTCGTTCATGTGTATCAGGAAGTTTTCATTTCCATCATCTCGATGGAGCATAGGTGGACGTTGCAGGTTTGTCCACGGGTTTCCATCGAAACACGATGCATCAAGTAGGGAATGACACTAGCCCATCTTCTCTGAACGGCAGCTTTCGAGAAAATCGAAAGTCAACAATCAGCCCCATAGAGTCTTTCGAGCAAATCAGTCGAACGTCCGCTGCTGGTCGCGGAGCGACTGTCAGAACGGTGCCCAAAGTGGTCCTGCGCAAGCTGGCATAGCAGACATTTAACATTGATGGTCAGGCGCGCGCGGGTGGCGCGTTGCCAGTACCCTCTTGTTTGCCGTCCGCTTTGAATGCCGAGTGAAACTCAACGCGGCCTTGCGGAATATGGCCATCCAAAGACAAGGCGAAGAAGACCTCTTGCGGTACTCCTTCGCAGACAAGCCCCCGGATGTTCTGGAACCCGAAGCGCCTGTAGTATTCCGGATGTCCCACGAGGCAGCATCCCCGGGCACCAAGGTCCTTCAGACGCAATATCCCTTCTTGTATCAACGCGCTGCCAATCCCTCTTCGCTGGCATTCCGGCAATACCGACACAGGTCCAAGTCCATACCAGTTCGAGGACCCGTCAGAGACCGTCACGGGTGAGAATGCGATATGTCCGACTACGCGCCCATCCACTTCAGCTACAAGCGAGACCGTAAGCGCCTTGGCGGCACGCAGTGCGGCAATGATGAATTGCTCCGTCTGATTGCTGATTGCCAGAGTCTTGAACGCTGCGGCCGTAACTTCGGCGATGGCTCTTACATCGTCGCTCGCTTCACTTCTGACTAATACTTTATTCGTCATGTATCTGAATTCCTCTCTTGATTGGCCAACGCATTGTGGATCGCAGGCCCAGCCGGATAAAACAACTGCTGCGGTCTAAATCGGCACCTTGAAATTGCACCAGACTGTTAATTTGTATAAACCTGCTCGAATTTTGCCAGGAAGGTCTGCTCACTAAATGAACCGACAAACCTCGCAGCATCGTAGCTGTTGCGCCGTGGGGTGCCTATCCCCCAAAGCGGCCGGTCGCAGTCTACGTGCGCAAGCGTACACATGAATTCTTGATAGTTCCATAACCTCAGCCACGAGTCATCAAACGGCTCGAATTCACAGTAATCCGTTCAAAATTCCTTCAAGAAGAAACAGCAATGAACAAAAACCAAGTCAAGGGCACTTTCAAAGACATCGCCGGCAAAACGCAAGAGCAAGCCGGGAAGTTGGTTGGAAACAAGGAACAGCAAGCGAAGGGTTTGCAGAACCAGGCCGAAGGCAAGGCGGAAAAGAGGTTTGGTGATGTTAAAGAAATCGTCAAGGATGCCGCCCGCCAGCCCTAAAAAGTTCCCCATAAACAATGGGTGCGTCGGCATTAACGGTTAGCCGTGAGACGAAATCGGGTCTGCGCGGCCAGGGTTTGACGCAAGCGCCGGGCTCAGCCCAGCCGCACCACCGGCAACATGCGAAACGCCACCGCGCCCAACGCCAGCAGTGACGCCACGCACACCAACACACCCGCATAAGGCTCCTGCCCCAAGGCCTGCGACCAGGACGCCGCCAAGCCGCTCAGGCTCTGCACGAGGGCAACACCTAGAAACATTGCCATGGTGAAGATCGACATGGCGCGACCGCTCATTTCGGCGCTATAGGAGGCACGCACGTTGGCGTACTGCAGAATGGCGACTCCGGAGAGTACCGCCACCGCAACCATGCCGCCAACGTCCACCCAGTTCAGCGGCAGAAACGCCATCAGCGCGAAGACTGCGGCCATGGCCAGCGCTGCGCGCACAATCCAGAGCCGTCGCCGTGCTGGGTTAGGGTCGAAGTGGCCAAACAGCGCGGGCGTGAAGAGCGACAGCACCGAAACCACCAGCGCCACGTTGCCGGTTTGTACCAGCGACATACCGTGGCGGTGCATGAGCAAAGGTCCCAGCCAGAGACCGCGCAGGGTCAGGAAAGACGCGTAATTGACCAGCGCCAGCGCCAGAATGCCCCACGTCTGCGGCAACAGAAACAGAGCGCCAAAACCGCGCAAGGCGTGTCCCAGGCTGTCCGGGCGGTGCTGGGCGGCGGCCAGACCCTCCTGCAATTGGGATTGCACCAACAGCCACGAAACGCACGCGAGGCCCGCCAGCAGGGCAAAACCCATGCGCCACGAACTTACATGAATGAGCCAGGCCAACGGCGTGCCGGTGAGCACGAGTCCCAAACCACCCATCCCCATGGCCACTCCGGATATTGCGGCAAAGCGGTGCACGGGGAAGCGTCTTGCGATGAAGAGCGTGCAAACCACAAAGGCTGGCGAGCAGCCGATGCCGATCAAGGCCTGGCCAAGCACCAGAACGGCGTAGTTCGGCGCCAGCGCGGAGGCGAGCGCACCAAGGATGGCCAGCGGGAAAGTGCATAGCCAGGTGCGGCGCAGTCCGTAAAAATCCAGCGCCACCCCAATGGCGAACTGACTCAGGCCGAAGGAAAAGGCAAAGGTGGCGGCAAACAAGCCCAACGCCTGCGTGGACAAACCGAAATTCTGCTGCAAACCAGTGGCCATCATTGCGGTGACGGTGCGAAAGGCCTGACTGAGCGCGAACGCGCTGACCAGGGCCAGCAAAGGCAGCCAGGGCTCGGCGGCTGCAGATTGGGCATGAGAGTCTGGCGAGGCGGACATGGCAGGGACAGGAAACGGGATAAGGCCAACGGCGGCCCCCCAGCATACTGCACCGGTGGACTCGAGTGGTTTGGACCGGAATCAGTGGTGGTTCTGAATTGGAATGGATGGCGGGTGGACTATCGGCGTTTCGATCGTTGAATGACTGCTGCTTATCTTTCCTTCAAATCTATGACTGCTATCGAAAAAAACTTGGCCGTCGGGTTGTGGTCGTGACGCGACGTCAAATATGAGAACGGGCCAACCTGACAGGGGTCATTGAGACCGTGCTTGTGGGAATCAACCTATGTCTGCTATCAGGCGGTGACTTTGAATGTTGCTACGTCAACTTTGGGTCGGGACCAGCCCGTTATGGCGAAAACCTGAAGGGCTGTTTTGTGTCTGTGGCGGCAGTTGGCGCCCTTGCCCGTGCGACCACCCAGATCGGATCAAGCAGCAACGCAAGGCGGGAGCGGGGCGGATGTTGGGGGCGATTTCAAAAAGCGAAGCGCATGAGCCCCCGGCGTCCGCCCCGCTCCCGCCGACACCCATCCGGGTCCTCGCCGACACCAACCCGCATCATTCGTTCATCGATAGATTGGCTTCGATGCGCGCCACGTGCGCCAGCAGCGAGCGTTTGGCCACCGGCCACATGATGCTGGGCACGTCGTCATAGACCTGTTCCAGCCAGGCGTCCAGCGTGCCGCCGGGCTGCGCCTGCATGGCCTGGACAACTTTGGCTTCGCGTGCCAGGCGATGGGCTTTGAGGCGGGCGATGGCCGCCTTGGCCTCGCCGTCGAAGCCGCCCATGACGTGGCCGTGGGCGGGCAGGATGAATTCGATCCGGTGTTCGCTGCAGGCGGCGCTCAAAACATCCAGTGAATCAAGGTAGGCGGTCATGTCGCCGTCGGGTGGATCGACCACGGTGGTGCTGCCGTTCAGGACATGGTCGCCGCTCAGCAGCAGGCCGTCTTCCAGCAACACCAGGCACAGGTGGTTGGCGGCGTGGCCCGGCGTGTGAATGACCTTGAGGGTATGGCTGAGCTGGCTTTCGGGCGGCTGGCTGCTCAGCGTCAGAAGCTCGCCGTCATACAGCGGCCGGTCCGGTGTGAATGCGCTGTGTGAATGCGCCGTCGGCTTTGAAGGCAAGCCCAGAATCACCGGCTGGGCGCTGCCGCGCTGCTGGCACAGCGCTTGCAGCGGCCGGGCGCCAGGAGCGTGGTCGGGGTGCGAGTGGGTGCACACAATCATGCGGATATCGCCTGCTGCGGCGCGCCACAATTTTTCAAGGTGGTCCGGGTCGGCCGGTCCGGGGTCTATGGCGATGTAACCGGTGGCGGGGTCGCCCACCAGATAGCTGTTGGTGCCGGGGCCGGTCATGGCGCCGGGGTTGGGCGCGGTCAGGCGCTGCACGTTTTTCAACAACGCCACCGGCTGCTCGGACTGCCAGTCAAGGGCATGCACGGTTTGCCCATCAGGACACACCAGCGCCAGTTCACCAAAGGCGTGGTCGTGCTCCATGAAGCGCATCTCGCTGCCGCCCAGGAGGCCGGCGCGCGGGCAACAACGCCACAGTGGTTCCTCGGTCGCCGCGCAGGCCTGCAATAGGGAATCCACGGTTGCGTAGTCCGCCATGCGCTCCAGCGTGCGAATGGTCGGAAAAATCATGAAGAAGGCACCCGCGTGGTGCCGCGCCAGCGCATCGGCCGGGCGCACCCAGACCGGCTCGAATTGTTCGGTTTCGTCCGCTACCGGTGTTTGCCCGGCGGGCATGCGCGCAACAAAAAACGGCACCTCGAAGCGGCGCGGCAGGTCGCGGTCGGCGGTCCAGTGCGCCAACATAAAAAGTTCATCCGCGCTCAGGGTAAGACCCTGGGCCTGGCATTGGGCCGCAAAAGGCAGGCTGCGCTCCAGCGCGGCGACATCGCGGTGATCGGCGGGCGAGCCATCGGCGCGGCGCGCCAGCAGTATGCCCAATTCCTCGAAACTTTCGCGGATGGCGGTGATGGCTTGCGTCAGGTTCAGCTCGCTCTGGCTGGGACGCCGCTTGGCCTGCGCGTGGCTGAGGTCGTCCAGGTCATCGACGGCACCGCCCGGGAACACATAGGCGCCCGGCAAAAAGCTGGCACGCTTGGAGCGGCGTGTCATCAGCACTTCGACGCCGTCGGCAGTGTCGCGCAGCAGCAGCAAGGTGGCTGCCGCGCGGGTGGCGACCGGTTCGCGCGCAGGGTGCAGGAGTTGGGAGGGTCTTGGCATGCCACAGATTTTGCAACCAAAATCGACGCTGGTCACAGCGCTGGGCTGGTTGGCGGAAAAAATCTGGCGCCAAGCCCTGTTGTTTGCGTAAACCCCAAGTTCAAATTTTGCGTCGCCCGTGTATGCTTTCGATCAGACCAACAAACTTTACCGGAGACAGTCAATGAAACGTCAAACGCTGCGTCGGCTTTTTGTCATTGTGGCTGCGGCATGTCTGGCGCTGCCACTGAGCGCCTTGGCCCAGGCCTGGCCGACCAAACAGCCGATCAAACTGGTGGCCGTCTTCCCGCCGGGCGGCTCGGTTGATCAGGTCGCTCGCTTGCTGGCCCAGCCTTTGTCTGCGCAATTGGGGCAAAACATCATCGTCGAAAACAAGGGCGGTGCGTCCGGCTCGATCGGTGCCGCTGCGGTGGCCGCCGCCGCGCCGGATGGCTACACTTTTGCGGTGGTGTTTGACACCCACGGCGTCAACGCCAGCCTGATTCCGCATCTGTCTTTTGACGCCAGAAAAGATCTGCCGCCGGTGATCCTGATAGGCACCGCAGCGATGGTGCTGGCGACCCCGGCCGACTCGCAGTTCAAGACCTTTGCCGACGTGCTGGCTGCGGCCCGGACCAAAGACGGCGTCAGTTACGGCTCTATCGGCTCGGGCAGCCTGGGGCATCTGGCGATGGCCCTGCTCGGCAAGAACAGCGGCCTGTCGTTCCAGCATATTCCGTACCGCGGCGGCGGGCCGTTGATGAACGATGTCGTCGCCGGCCATGTGCCGCTGTCGATAGCCTCGGTGTTTGTCACCAAGCCGCATATCGACAGCAAGCGCCTGCGCGCGCTGGTGGTGACTTCGAGCAAACGCACCGCTGACCTGCCCGATGTGCCAACTCTGGCTGAAAGCGGTTTCGCCGGTTTTGAAGCGCCCGCCTGGTGGGCCATCCTGGCGCCGGCCAAGACGCCGCCGGAGATCCTCAAGCGCATGAATGAGGAGGTCAACAAGGCCTTGAAGCTGCCGGATCTGGCCAAACGGCTGGACGCCCAGGGCATCAGTGTGGTGGGTGGCTCGGCCGAGACCGCCCGGGTGTTCATCGAGAAGCAAATGGATATCTGGAGCAAGGTGGTCAAGGACAACAACATCAAGGCGGATTAGGGCTTGCGCCCCCGCGCCGGGATGGCATAGCCAGCGCCGACGGCCGGGGTTTGAGCGCAGCAGTCCAGTCGGAAATTTGCAGAGGCAATGTGTTGGTTGCCGAGCTTATGGCGGCGCTTAGCGCCCCAGGATAAGCGGATAATTCATGCATGCGAATTTCGTTTACAAAAATGCAGGGTGCCGGCAACGACTTCTGTGTGATCGACGAAACCCAAATGAAACTGGGCTTGTCGGCGGCGCAGTACCGTTTCTTGGCGGATCGGCACTTTGGCATAGGCGCCGATCAAATTTTGACGGTGCGCCCTGCGCCCGCGCCAGGCATAGATTTCGAGTATGTGATCCACAACGCCGACGGCGCCGAGGTCGAGCAGTGCGGCAATGGTGCGCGCTGTTTTGCGCGCTTTGTGCGTGAGCAGGGGCTGTGCAGCAAAGAAACGATACGGGTGCAGACGCTGGGCGGCGTGATCGAGCCCAGCATCGGCCCCGATGGCCGCGTGACGGTGAACATGGGCGCGCCGGTTTTTGAATTGACCGACATTCCGTTTGACGCCACCGGTTTGCAGCCGCAGGCTTCCGGTGCGTGGCAAAAATGGCCGCTGGAGCTTGACGGCAAAGCGTCCAGCGGGACGGTGTGGGTGGCGCTGGTATCCATGGGCAATCCGCACGCGGTGCAGGTGGTGGCCGATGTCGAAAACGCCCCGGTGTTGCTGCAAGGCCCGCTGATTGAACGCCACCGCCGGTTTCCGAAGCGAGTGAACGCGGGTTTCATGCAGGTGGTCGATCGCCGCCACATCCGCTTGCGCGTGTTTGAACGCGGCGCCGGTGAGACACTGGCCTGCGGCTCGGGCGCTTGTGCCGCCGTGGTGGCGGGCATCCGGCTGGGGCTGATCGACGCCAGCGTCGAGGTGCAAACGCACGGCGGCACCCTGAGCATTGAGTGGGCAGGCGGCGCGTCAAGCGTGCTGTTGACCGGGCCCGCCAGCACCGTTTTTCATGGCGAAATTGATTTACCGGACCTCTTATGACCACCTCCTTTGTTACCAATCCGATCACGGAAGACGACATTGCCAACTACCTGGCCAATACCCCTGATTTTTTTGAACGCCATGCCGAGCTGCTGGCCAGTGTGGTGCTGGCCAGCCCGCACAGCAGCCGCGCGGTGAGTCTGCAAGAGCGCCAGGCCCAGATGTTGCGCGAGAAAATAAAAATTCTGGAACATCGCGTGATGGACATGATCCGCAATGGCAATGAGAACCTCATGCTCTCCGACAAGTTGCTGGGCTGGGCGCGCAGCCTGTTTTTGGTGACCGACCCACTCGCTTTGCCGGGCCAAATAGCGGATGAAATCCAGGCGCAGTTCTCGGTGCCTCAAGTGGGCCTCAAGGTCTGGGGCGTGGCCGCGCCATTTGCCCAGGCTGACTTCAGCCAGGGCGTCAGCGAGGATGCCAAGCTGTTTGCCTCCTCGCTGACGGAGCCGTTTTGCGGCGTCAACACCGGGTTTGAGGTGGTGAACTGGCTGGCTGAGCCGCAGGCCGCCACCTCGCTGGCCATTTTGCCTTTGCGCAGCGGATCGACTACCGGCATGGCACCGGCTTTTGGCCTGCTGGTACTGGCCTCGCCCGACGCGCAGCGCTTTAACAGCACCATGGGAACCGACTTCCTGGCGCGCCTTGCCGAACTGGCCAGCGCGGCGCTGGCCAGGCTTCGGTAAACAACCGGCGTCAGATCCCGACGCAGGAAAAAGATGCACCCGGCGCAAGACGATCCTGAACGAACCGGGGTGCTGGCCCCGAATGCGCTGGTCGAACGCTACTTGGAGCATGTGCGCGTTGAGAAGCGGTTGGCCCAGCGCACGGTAGAGCTCTATTCGCTGGACTTGCAGAAACTTCAAACCTTCGCGGTCAAAGCGGGTGTCGCGCTGGAACAAGTACAAAACGGCCACGTTCGCCGCTGGGTTGCGCAGATGCACGGTGGTGGCCGCAGCGGTCGTGGCATTGCGCTGATTCTGTCGGGCTGGCGCGGCTTTTACAACTGGCTCGGGCGTGCCGGTCTGATCGGCAGCAACCCGGTACAGAACGTGCGCGCGCCCAAGGTCGGCAAGCCGCTGCCCAAGGCGCTCAGCGTGGACGATGCCGTGCATTTGGCCAGTTTCACCAACGACGACAAGGATTCGTGGCTGCAGACGCGGGACGCGGCCATCGTCGAGCTGCTCTACGGCGGGGGCCTGCGCGTGGGCGAATTGACCGGGTTGGACGTGCGCGCCAGCGCCGCTGCGCGCGGCTGGGTCGATTTGCCGGCCGGCGAGGCGCATGTGCTGGGCAAAGGCAGCAAAAAACGCATCGTTCCGGTGGGCTCGAAGTCGGTGCAGGCGCTGACACGCTGGCTGGCGCTGCGGGATCAGGCTGCGCCGGACGCCACGCAGGCGGCGCTGTTCATCGGACGCAACGGCACACGTCTTACCGCCCAGTCGATCTGGCAGCGGCTGCGCCAGCGCAGCCTGCAAGCCGGGCTGGCGACGCCGGTGCACCCGCACATGTTGCGCCATTCCTTTGCCAGCCATTTGCTGCAGTCCAGCGGGGACTTGCGGGCGGTGCAGGAGTTGCTGGGCCACGTCAGCATCACCACCACCCAAGTCTATACGCGGCTTGATTTCCAGCATCTGGCCAAGGCTTACGACGCCGCCCATCCACGTGCCAAAATCAAGGCATCGGGGCAAAAATGAGGCACACTCAGGCAGTTCGTCATTGCGAGCCCTTCGCCGAGCTCAGGACCGGCTGTAGTGTTGCAATCCAAGCCACCCGGTTGCCACGTCACTGCGTTCCTCGCCATGACGGTCAAGTGAATGGCTTCAAAGACTCTCAGGTTGGTCGATAGAAAGGTATTCCTATGCGCAATCAGCTACTCGTATTTTTGGACAAGGGAATCGAATTCAAATTGAATGTCGGCGATGCGCCGCCCATGCCGCCCGATGTGGCCCGGGCCTGGCTCGACGCGCAGTTCACCGAGCTTGATTGCGAGCCGCTGCGCGCCAGTGGCAAGGTGCTGACGGCAGACAAGGTGTTGCGGATAACGCAGGCGGCCGGCGAGGCGCTATTCCTGAATGAAAAATGGACGGCCGACTATGTTCGGGCGGTCCACGGGGCGCTGGCCCGGCCCATGATCCGGGTCGATGTGCCGGCAATGGCCGTGACCTATTGACCATGCGCTGATCGTGGGCGGTTATCGATTTCGGAGCAGACTCGCGAAATCCAGCAGCAGTTGCTGATCTTTTTCGCTGAGTTCGCGCATGGCGACCGCGAGCTTTTTCGTCTGATCCTCAGGTAACTGGCTCGCTTGCGACAGCAGGTCACTCAAACTCACTTGAAGCGCTTCGGCAACGCGCCACAGCCGCCGCAGCGAAGGCAACACAATGCCACGCTCGAATCGGGAAATTGTCTCGGCATCTACTTCAATCATGCCGGCAAGGTCATTCTGGCTGAATGCCAATGCTTTGCGCCGGACGGCAATCGCCCGACCTAGGGTTTTCCCGATATCTAGTTGACTCGCCGCTCTCTTTTTTTGTTGCATGCCTAACGCCTTTGAGTTACCCCAAAGTGTTGACATTCGGCGTTATTTGTTGAATGATGTAAATTGTTGTAATAGTCAACAGATTACGTTGACATTCAAACAAAACCACCAATCAATATGGGAGGACGAACATGAAAAGGATTTATGCCATCGCGCTTGCTGTAGCTGTCGCAACCTTTGTCTCTGGTTGTGTCTCGGTGCAGCCCACCGCAATTCGCACCGTTAACCCCGAATTCAGTTGGGAACCACCCGGCAAGGAGCAATCCCAGAACTTCAGCATTGCCCTGGTCAATTCCAATTTCTCTAAGGAATCGAGGTTTGGTGCATACAGTGGAAAGCCCTACTTCAAACTCTTCTCGCAGGCACTTTCCTCAGACCTCAATCGCACCCTCCTGGCCAAGGGTTTCACCGTGGCTGGTCCTTATGCCTCGCTCGATGAAATGACGTACCCGCAAAAGAAAGCCGCTCCTCTTGTGCTCTATCCAGAGGTGGTAGTGTTATTCAATGAAACTTACAGCGTGAATCGCATCGAGCCTATTTCTTTTGGCGGAAAGTTGGTCAAGAGAAACGGCACGGTCACGGCCACGGCCTACGTGAAGTTCGTGATGGTCGAGCCCATGTCGAATCAGACGATCTGGCTTGTTGACGCCGACCGAAAACTGACCCACTTTTAGAGGTTATGCCGACCCAAAATTGACCCAGGTGTTTTACTGGCTCTGCCTAGTTTTTAGGCGGGAGCAAAAAAGGTGATCACTATGGAAATGTTG
>Ga0315272_10000972_pt1 | contig 14495 bp, 15 predicted proteins | sample C3_middle_MG_FD_203918 | JGI IMG/M metagenome (GOLD analysis project Ga0315272, IMG submission 203918) | Sediment microbial communities from Yellowstone Lake, YNP, Wyoming, USA - C3_middle | ecosystem: Environmental > Aquatic > Freshwater > Lake > Sediment | place: USA: Wyoming | collected...
TTCGGGGTGGAGACGCGCGGGGTGGGGCGGCGCACCAGCGCCGCGCGGGGCTTCCAAGCCCCGCCCTATGCCGCCTCTCGAGCGGGCCGCTGAAGCGCCCATGCGGCTCCGCGGAGCCGCCCCACTTCTACTCGACGCGCAAGGCTTCGACGGGATCGAGATAGGCCGCGCGCAGCGCGGGGATCAGCCCGCTCACGACGCCGACGACCAACAGCACCAGACCCGAGACGACCATCGTCGACAACTGGATGGTGAGATGCAGGTCGGTCTTGCCGGTCTTGTCTTCAAAGATCTCGCCCAGCATCGGCAGCGGCGGCATCGCGGCTACAAAGGCATACGAGAGGGCAACGCCGATCACGCCGCCCGCGAAGGTCAGGACGAAGGCCTCGGCCAGGAACTGCCAGGCGACGCTGCGCCGGGTCGATCCCAATGCGCGCCGCAGCCCGATTTCGCGCGTGCGTTCACTGACCGAGACAAGCATGATGTTCATCAACCCGATGCCTCCGATGGCCAGCGTGAGGGAGCCGATGAACAGCAACAAGGCGTTCAGCCCGATGGTCAGTCCATCGACGATGGGGCGCATGTCGGAGGTGCCGAAGGTCTCGATCGCGCGCTTGTCTTTCGGATCGAAACCCTTGCGCTTGGCGATGGAGGTGCGGAACTGCGTGGCGGCGTCATCCTCGAACTGCGCAGAGATGGGCTGGATGACCACGTTGCCCGGATAGCGGGCATTGAACACCTCACCCATCGTCGTATAGGGTATGAACACCGCGCGGTCGTCGGGACCGTAATAGTTACCCATCGCCATCTTCTGCTCCATGCGGCCGACGACGGTGAAGCGCATGCCCATGACGGTGATGAATTCGCCAATCGCGGGACGCCCGCCGAAGAGCTTATTCTTGGCCCAGTCGCCCAGAAAAGCTACGTGGCGGCGTTCCTGTTCGTCCTCCCTGGTGAGCCAGCGGCCTTCCACGGGGATCTCCGTGCGCACTTCCCCGTAGTCCGCGCAAACGCCGCGCAACTGCATATCGAAGGAACGCTCCTGATAGCCGATCTTCGGGCGGCGCACCAGCTCCGGACAGATCACCTTGATAGCGGGCGACTCGGCCTTGGCCACTTCCAGGTCCTCCTTCTCGAAGAGCACCTTCTTGCCCGCGCGCTCGCCGCCCGCCTGCATGGACGTTTGACCCGGGAAGGCAATCACGCAGGTTTTGGAGAAATTCTGGAACATCCCGAGCATCACAGCTTGGAAGCCGTTGCCGTACGCCAGCAGAAGCGTGACCGCGGCAATGCCCCACACGATGCCGCTCATCGTGAGGAAGCTGCGCGTCGGATTGCGCCGGAGGCTGATCCACGCTTGAGCTAGAATCTCTTTCCACACGTAGTATTCCTTCCAATTCCCCTGAGGCGGACACGCCGGACGGACGCGATGAAGATGATCTGAACCGGCGCCTGTTGACGCTGGCGCGCAGGCTAACGCCCGCTTCGCCGACGCCCGCAGCTTATCCGCCAGCCTCCCAACGCAAGGCTTCGATCGGATCGATAGATGCCGCTCGCGAGGCGGGATACAGTGCCGAGCAGACTGCAACAATGCCGAGCAGCACGATGCAGGCGACGCTGACCTGCCAGGTCGAGACGAGGCCCGCAAAGTACGGCGGCATCTTGAGCGAGTTCACGGCGGCACACAGCCCATGCGCCAGACCAAACCCGACGGCGCCGCTGCCAAACACGATCATGCACGTCTCCAGAAAGAACATGAGCAGGATCTCGCGCCGCGTCGCGCCCACCGCTTTGCGTATTCCGATCTCGCGCGTGCGCTCCTGCACGGCGACCAGCATCACGTTCATGGTGCCGATGCCCCCGAGCAGCAGCGTGACCACGCCCATCGCTCCCAGAAAGTACTTCATGCCGTTGGCCATCGAGGCGAAGGCGCGGGACTCCTTCACCGTGTCCCAGATCTGCACGGCCTCTTTGTCCGAGGGATCGAAGCCGTGCACCGCGGCGAGCGAGCGCCTGAGTTCCAGCACGCACGCTTCGTGCACCTCCAGCGACTTCGCCTTGACGATGAACTGATCGATGGTCTCCGGCGGCATTGGCGGCTTGTTCGGCAGATCCCGGATCATCGCCCCGTAGGGGATGAAGATCTTCTCGACGTCCCGCCCGCTGTAGCTGCTGTCCTGCTCCTTGTGCTTCATCACGCCGATGACTTCATAGGGAAAGCCGGCGACGGAGATCTTTTCGCCGATCGCGTTGCGCGGACCGAAGAGTTGCTTGCGCGCCCCCGGTCCGATAAACGCCACGCGGCGGCCCTGAATGTCGTCTTCCTTTGAAAAGAAACGGCCTTCTTCGGCGGGCAGGTAGCGAATGGTCTGGAACGCCGGGGCTGAACCGCTCACATCCAGCAGTGCGTTGTTATAGGAACTGCGCACAGGGACGTTGCCTCGTTCGAGCTCCGGCAGGATGTACTTGCACGAGGGGCACTGCGGGATGATCGCCTCGTGATCGCGGGTGGTCCACCAAAGTTTGCGCCCGGCGCGCTCGCCGCCCGCCTGGAGCGACGTGCGGCCGGGCCACACGATCACAATGCTGTCTCCGAACTTCTCCGCCACCTGGCGCTGGCCCTCGCGGAACCCGTCTCCAGCGGCGGTCATCAGCGTGATGGATACCACGCCCCACACCAGTCCGAACATCGTCAGGCCCGTGCGCAGCTTGTGCGCCGTGAGCGTCTGGTATGTGTCCTTGAGGAGATCTGAGATGCTCACGGCGCACTCCTCGCTGCTATTGGAGAATGACTTTCGCGCCCTGGTTCAACCCGGCCACCAATTCGGTCTTCACGCCGTTGCTGATACCGAGTTTCACCGGCACCTTCTTGCGGCCCTTGTCGGCCGTCGCATCGGGAACCTCGACAGTGGCCTTGCGGTCCTTGTCGTAAATAATCGCCGCCTCGGGCACGAGCAGAACGTTAGGTTTCTCTTCGAGAATGATCTCGGCGTTGGCGCTCATCTGGGCCTTCAGTTCGCGGGTGGGATTCGCGATGGAGACCTTCACTTCAAACGTCGTGACGTTTTCTTTCTCCACGCCCAGCGGGCTGATCTGGTACACCTTGCCATCGAATTTCTTATCGCGGAAACTCTCCACCGTGATGCGCGTCGGCTGGCCCAGGTAGACCTTCCCGATATCGGCCTGGTCCACCTTGCCGCGGACGAACACATCGCTGATGTCGCCGAGCGTGAACAACAGAGTGGCCTCCGAACCCAGCACGAGGATGGAGCTCACCGCGTTGCCGACTTCCACGTCGCGCGAGAGCACGAGACCGTCGATGGGGCTCACGATGGTCGAGTTGCGGAGATCCTGATCGGCGCGCTCCAGGGCGGCGGTCGCCTGCGCGACCACGGCTTTCGCCTTGGTAATCTCGGCGCGCGACACTGCCAGATTGCGGATCGCCGAGGACTGCTTATTGAGCGCCATCTGGTACGCCTTCTCTGCGTCTTCGACGGTGTTCTTCGCAATCAGGCCCTGTTTGTGGAGTTCGCGAGCACGGTCCATGGCGGTCTTCAGGAACGGCATATCGGGGCCTTCGGCATCAACCTTATTACGCTCCAGAGACGCCTGCGCGGACTCCTCGGCGGCCTGTGCCGCCTGCAGGTTCGCTTTCCCTTCGCGAACCGCGGCCTCGAGGTTTTCTTTGTCCAGTTCGGCCAGGAGCTGTCCCTGATGGACATAGTCGCTGTAGTCGACATAGAGCTTCTTGACGATGCCGCTCGCTTTGGATTTCACCTCAACCGTGGAGCGCGGCTCGACCTTGCCCGTGGCGACGACGCTGCGCGCAATATTGCCCCGTTCCACCGAGGCCAATTTGGAAGGATCGATCTTATTATCGGGTTTGAGCGCCGCCCGGACGCCGTAGGCCGCTCCTCCCAATACGACTGCCAGAATGCCCAGCCAAATCAGGCGCTTGCGCCACTTGCCGTTTTTTCCGTTTTTGCCATTGAGTGCCATGTTCGAGAACCTCGCGTTCATAGTCGATTACGGTAAGACAACCCCAAAGGTTCCGCAGAATTAGCAGTCGAATGCGGGAAAGAGAGCGAGACCGGCACACGCTTCGGCGTGGTGGGGCGGACGCGTGGTGGGGCGGACTCTAGTCTGCGCACCGGATTCAACCGGTGCTTGTCTTTGCCGGGCCGAAGCCCCGCGCAGGCTGAATGCCTGCCCCAGCGCCTGGTCTTATGGAATGCGCAGGTAGCGGTAGCCGGCCGCCTCCATCGCGTTCCCGTCCAGGACATTGCGGCCGTCGATCAGGACGGGTGAGCGCATGTGGGACCGCAGCCCAGCCCAGTCGAGAGCGAGGTATTGCTTCCACTCCGTCACCAGGACCACGGCATCGGCGCCTTCGAACAGCGCCTTGGGATCCGAGACAAGCTCCACTTTCAAATCGGGCTGTTCGAGCAGGAATCTTTCGGCAGCGGCCGGGTCGTGGGCCGTCACCTTTGCGCCATGGTCGAGCAGGCGGCGGGCCAGATCGAGCACCGGCGCGTCGCGCAGGTCGTCCGTTTCGGGCTTGAATGCCAGCCCCAACAGCGAGATCCGCTTGCCTTCGAGCGCCCCGTGAACGCCGAGCAGCTTTTCAATCACCTGCACACGCATCCGCAAGTTGACTTCGCGCGAGGCATGCACGATCGGCATGGACACGCCGTGCTCAAAGGCTGTCGTGAGCAGTGCGGAGGTGTCCTTGCCAAAACAAGACCCGCCCCACCCCAGCCCGGCCTGGAGGAACCGCGGACCGATGCGTTTGTCCATTCCGATGCCTGCGGCGACCGTCTGGATGTTCGCGCCCACCTTAGCGGCCAGGTTCCCGATCTCGTTGATGAAGCTGATCTTGAGCGCCAAAAAGGCATTGGCTGCGTATTTGATCATCTCGGAGGACGCGGGATCGGTCAGCACCAAAGGCACGGGCGCGATGCCCGCCGGCCGTGGCAGAAATGGCGGTGGATCGAACGTCTGATCGATCAGCGGGCGGTACAACTCCACCAGCCTGTCCCGCACGCGCTCATCCTCCGAGCCGATCACGATGCGGTCCGGATAGAGCGTATCCGCCACGGCCGAACTCTCCCGCAGAAACTCGGGATTGGAGCCGACGCCCACCAGCCCGTCCGCGTCACGCCCATGACGTTCGAAGTACGCAGCCTCAATCACCAGGCGCACCCACTTGCCGCTGCCGATGGGCACGGTGGATTTGTTCACAACCACGGTGAAGCCCTTGCCGAGATGCTGTCCGACCTCGTCCGCGGCGGCGCGCACGAACCGCAGGTCAGGACTGCCATCGGCGCGCGGCGGCGTGCCGACGGCAATGAAAACGACCTCAGCCTCCGGCACGGCTTCCTTATAGCTGGTCAGAAGACGCAGGCGGCCCCGGCTCAGTTCGAGCAACTCCTTCAGATTGGGTTCATAGATCGGCGGCTCACCCCGCTTGAGGCTCTCGATCTTCGCTTCGTCCTTGTCCACGCACGAGACGTCGTGGCCCAGGTAGGCGAGAGCGACGCCTGTGGTCAGGCCGACATAACCAGTTCCTAAAATCGTGACGCGCATTGCAATGAAGCCATTAGGCTATCAACTCCGGATCGAGGCTGTGTTAGAGACCTCCCACGCGCGCGAACACGATGCCGCGAGCCATTCGTCGGACCGCGTGAACTGGGCATCCGGCTTCGGTACTCGGTAGGGCCAGTCTGCAGAAAGGCGACACCAATCCGCATGAGTCATTGTGGAGAATCTGGATCGTGGAAAGGGCTTGGGCTCCGTTAAACTGGAACACCCGACATCCTGGCGATTGCGAGAGCGTTTGATTCTTGCGTGACTCCCGGCTTCAAGCAGTAGTCGAACTCCATCGGGTCGATTCCATCTCTTGAACCCATGTGCACATTGACCCCACGTAACCCGTCCGTACAGGCGATTTCAGTGAGCGCAAGGTCGTGAGTGGACAAGACCCCGATCGCCCCACGGCCGACCAATGTGCGGACTACGGCTTCGGCTGCGACGCGCCGGTCGCGCGAGTTTGTGCCGCTGAAAATCTCGTCGACGATGAACAGAACCGGCTGGGCGGCTAGCGCAGCCTCAATCGTTTGGCGCAGCCGGTCCACTTCCGCCTGGAATTTCGACTTGCCATTCAGCAATGAATCCACGGTAGCTAACGACGCGAATACAGATAGTCCCGACGACAGCCGCAGAGCGCGCGCCCGCACGGGGGCTCCAGCAAGGGCGAGCACCGCATTCAATCCGACTGCTCGCAGCAGCGTGCTCTTGCCCGACATATTGGACCCGCTGAGGACATAAAACCGGAACGCTTGGTTCAGATCAACATCGTTCCGGACGCACCCATCGTGCGGCAGCAATGGATGGCCCAGCCCCCGCGCTTCAAAACAAACATGCTCATTCGAGAACTCGGGGAACGTATTCTCCGGGTTCTCATAGGCGTAGGCCGCCAGCGCATTCAAAGCCTCAAACTCCGCCCAGGCATGCAGCCATATTCTGAGCGATTCACCGTGCCTGTTGCGCCACTTCTGGATGGCCATGCAAAGTTGTGTGCCGGCGAGCAGCAGGAGTGAAGGAGCGTAAAAGAAAGGGTTTTGGCGTTCATTGAGCGCGAAAAGCAGCCGCTCCAGTTCCCGAAACGATTTGGAAGCTTGCCGGACCTGCGCCACAAGATGCCTGAGTTTGACCGATTGAAAATCCTGTTCCTCCAGCATCCGCAACCCCTCCCGCACCACAGGCGTCTCCACGGCCACCGGGCAAAGCAGTGCCTGCATGCGATTCACTTTCTCCCGGTACACAAGGCCGATTACAGAGTGGAAGACGACCAGGAGAATCAGCCACGGTTCAATTCTGCCCCAGAGCGACGATCCCATTCCGATCACTAAGATCACGGCAACCATCAAGGCCGACGTCGTAATACCCGCCACAACGGGTAGAGGCCTGGCGAAGTGAAACGATCTGGAGTTCAACCAGTCTTCGAAAGTGCTCCATCTGGATTCATCGGACTCAAGCTCACCGAGCGTCGCCACTTTCTCGCGGAGGTCCACTCGATCCTTCAACTCGCGGACGGCTTCCTGTCGCAAAAGTGTCTCTTCAGGGCTTGACGCATTCAGCAAAAAGTTCGCTAACCCCTGTTGGCCAATTGAAGTTTTGGCGATGCAGAGCAATTCGAACAACGAGCCTTCACCGACGACGTTCAGATCTCTCGCATAGACGTGGTCCGTGCGAACGAACTCTTCACCGGAAATACCAGAACAGGCCCATTTTCCCTGTATTCGCCGAACGGCGCGCTCGCAGAAACAGGTAAGTCGCCACAGTCGATACCTGGCGTCACAATACTTCCGGTAGAGGCCTGCGGAAGCTACGGACACCGGGATCGGGGCTAGTGCCCACGGCCACGGCATCTGCTGATTAATCGCGCACAAACCGAGGATTACGATGAGACCAAACGCAATCGCAGAAACAGTGGCAGCGAGCCTTTGGCGGAGTTGAGCCCGCCCAAGGTCCTGTTCCAATTCCTTCAGCCGCGCCTCGTAGCGGACCAGAACCTCAATGACAGTCACGCATTCAGCATACGACCTTGTGGTGCCATCGGCCGGGCCCGGCGCATCGCCCGATTATTATGAGCGGAAAGTGCGCTTACCATGCATTGAGCCGCTCACTCGCCGCCGTGCGGGATCCGGATCGCGCCGGACACGGGAACTGGCCAACCAGTCGGCATTCCAAGCCAGACGCGCCTGCAGAAACTCCAGATCGCCAACGCCGTGGATTTCGTATTCGTCCTCGATCCCGGCCACACTGCTGCTCGGATTCGCATCACTTCCGCCTAGTCTATGTATTTGACAACATAGTCACTGAAGATCATACTGTGATGACGGATTGGAATGTTGACTTCCATGACGATTTCGTTCCGGAATACCGGGACCTGCCAATGGCCGTTCAGGACGAACTGCTGGCAGTCGTCGGGTTGCTTGAGCGGTTCGGGTCGCGGCTCGGACGGCCTCGCGTCGATACGCTCAACGGCTCACGGCGCGCCAACATGAAGGAAGTGAGGGTGGATGCAGCGGGCGGCGTCTGGCGCTTTGCCTTCGCGTTTGACCCCAAGCGGCGTGGGATCATACTCTGCGGCGGTGACAAGTCGGGGGGCAGCGAAAAGCGCGTCTACCTCCGGTTGATCGAAAGGGCCGACGCCCGCTACACCGCTCATCTGGCGTACGTCACACAACAAGAGACGAAGCGGAAGAAAGGCAGGCAGCCGTGAGGAACATCGACAAGATTCGCAAGGAGCTGAGCCCCGCACGGCGCAAGAAGGTGGAAGCACGCGCCGCACAGCTCATCGCCGAGGAGATGACCCTTCAGGAACTGCGGCGCGCCCGGAAGCTCACGCAGGTTCGCATGGCCAAGGAACTCGGCATCTCGCAGGATGGCGTTTCCCGCCTTGAAAAGCGCAGCGATCTACTCCTCTCAACGCTGCGTAAGACCGTTGAGGCCATGGGCGGCCGCCTTTCACTCGTGGCCGAGTTCCCGGACCGGGAAGCCGTTGTGCTGTCAAGCATTGGAAATACGGATGACCCGGCGGGTTTGCCGAAAGGCCGCAAAAACGCCCGGACTCGCGCCCCGGCCTTCTAGCGCGGTTCCAGAGACACTGCCAGCCATCCGTGCCCCGCGCGCTTGCGGGGCTGAAGCCCCACGCAGACTGAAGTCTGCCCCACCACGCAGCCAGCGGCTGAGCGCGGGCAGGCCACGCTTAGCCAGAGACAGGTCTACGCCAGGTGCTGCCGCAGGAACGCCAGGCCGCCTTTGCCGTGGAACTCGTGTTCGGCCGGAAACTCCTCGCGCTGGCACAACTCGCTCTGGCCGAAGACTTCGTAGACGCGTTGCACCGCCTGGAACGCTTCGCGGGAGCCCTGCAGCGGGAAGATGGGATCCTTCTCGCCGGACTCGACAAAGAACGGGCGCGGCGCGATGAGACCCGCGATGTCGCTCATCTCGGCGTAGTTGAGAATGCCCGGCACGTAGTTGTCGATGCAGTGCGAGATGGACAGGATGCAGTCGCGGAACGTGCACAGCGAGCAGCTCATGAAGGCGGCGCGGATGCGCGGCTCCAATGCGGCGGCGTACAGCGTAACCGTCCCTCCGCCGGAGATGCCCATGCAGCCAATACGGTCCGAATCCAGGTCCTTGCGCGTGGCAATGAAGTCGCAGGCGCGCATCACGTCCCAGGTGCGCCAGGCGGCCATCGTCTCGCCCAGCAGCAGCGCGGCGCCCGCCGCGGGCTGGCAGGAGCTTTGGCCCTGCCCGGCTTTGCGCGCGGCCGGATCGCGGCGGCAGCCGAAACCGATCATCTCGATGGCTAACGCGGCCATGCCGTGCTCGACAACCTGCAAGGCGTAGTCGTACTCGTAGCCGATCTTCTGCGTGCGGTCGCGGCCTTCCGGGTCGATACCTGCAATATCGTCCACGCCGCGTCCGTGCCCCGGAAGGCAGATCACCACGGGCAACGGCGGGTGGACGTTCTTCGGCTTCAGCAGATAGGCAAAGACGAACGAGCCATCACGGGATTCGAACGCGAGCGCCTCACGCGTGTGAGCGGGCAGGTCCTTCGTTTCGAAAGAGCGCGTCCGCAGATCGGCGTGAGTGACGGGAAGCCCGCCCAGACACGACTCGACACGCTTGCGCAGTTTCTTCTGCCAGGCGACGGTCTCGGCCTTGGTCTTCGCCTGGAAACGCAACGCCCGGGGCGACGCTTTCCAGCGCTCCAGAGAAATCGCGAGCGAGTCGAATTCCGCCGGCTGATAGCGGCCCTGGAACATCTCCAGAGGCCCGCCGTAGGCCGGCTCACTGGGCTTCGCTTTGGAATCCTGCGCCATCGAATCTTGCGCCATTGAAGCCGATGCCAAGGCCGCCAGGGCCAGCCGCCGCCGGGTGATGTCCATAGAATTCCCTTCCACTGGCCCCTTGCGAGAGGCTCGAAGGCAATTCTACGCCAGTTGCCGCGGGCGACACACGACGCCTGGCGACTGAAACGCGAAACGCGCCCGGCGCCGGATCCGCTCACTGCCCGATCTCTTGCCACTCCTCCGGCTTGAAGCCGAACCAGATTCTGTCGCCTTGCACCACGAGCGGCCTGCGAATCAGATTCGGATGCGCCACCATGAGTTCGAGCGCTTCCTGCCGGGAGGGCGGATGCAGCTTCATCTGTTTCTCGCGGTACAGCTCGTTCTTTGGATTCAGGAAGTCGAGGTGGTTGCGCGTCCCGATCAGGCGGTCCAGCTCACTCGTCGAGAGTCCCTTGTTCAGATCGACCGGCTCCGCTTCGATTCCATGTTCAGCCAGGTAACTCCTGGCTTTGCGGCAGGTGGTTCAAGTGGGCTTGGTGTAGAACTTCCTCGTCACGGCGAGACTCCCTATCGCGGCCCGGCGCGCCGCACATTCAATACATTGGCATGGCTGGATCGATCTCGAGACTCCAACGCAGGATGCCGCCCTCCATCGACTGGCAGTTCTGGACGCCCTGTTCGCGGAGCCAGTGCACGACGCTCAGGCTGCGCATGCCGCGGTGGCAATAGACCACGATCAGGCGGCCATCGGCAAGTTCTTCGATCTCCCGCAGCCGGCCCGGAACCGTGTTCATCGGAATGAGCTCGGCCTGCGGAAGTGAGCAGATGGCGTACTCCACCGGTTCGCGCACGTCCAGCAGAAGGGCCGCCTCGCCCGTGTCCAGGCGGCGCGTGACTTCTTGCGGCGTGATTTCCAGTCCCTGTATCAAGAGGCGGAGTCCCTTGCCGCGATTGTAACCGAGCGCGAGCGGGGCGCGGCGCACAATTCGTTTCCGGTGTTTCGCGCCCGCTGAATCAGCCGCCCGGGCGGATATCCGACGCGACAATAATTGCAGGGTATTTCCGTCGAAGGGCGAATGGAAATTGGGGGTTCACAGCGTGGTTTAATTGCCATACAATGAGTGTGTGGTAGTAACTCCAGCCACAACCCGCCCCTCTCTCTTCGGCACCGACTAGCCGTCTTCATTCGTATTCCACCCGCGTCTTGCGGCCGGCCGTTCCGGTTGAACTCTCCAGTTAATGAGCCAGATTCCGGAGGAATTCTTATGGATACGTCTATTTTTTCGCGGCAGGATCTGCCAAGCTTTATTCCCGTGCGTCATGACCTGCCACATTTGGTGACGGCACTTCCGGGACCCAAGGCCCGGGCCATTGTCGAGCGCGACCAGGCCGTCCTGTCGCCTTCGAACACGCGCAGTTATCCGCTGGTGATCGCAAGCGGCGAAGGCGCGATCGTCGAAGACGTGGATGGAAACCGCTTCCTGGATCTCAACGCGGGCATCGCGGTCTGCTCGACGGGCCACTGCCACCCGAAGGTGGTAGAAGCGATTCGCGAGCAGGCCGGCAAGTTCCTGCACATGTCAGGAACGGACTTTTACTACGAGAACATCGTCACTCTGGGAGAGAAGCTGAACCAGTTGGTGACCGGCGGCGATCCAACGCGCGAAAAGCGCCGGGTCTATTACGGCAACTCCGGCGCGGAGGCCATCGAAGCCGCGTTGAAGATGGCCCGCTATCACAGCGGCCGCGACAAGTTCATCGCCTTCTTTGGCGCCTTCCATGGCCGTACGATGGGCGCGCTTTCCCTCACCGGCTCCAAGGCCGTGCAGAAGAAAGGCTTTGCGCCGCTGCTGGGCGGCGTCACGCACATCCCATACGCCTACTGCTACCGATGCCCCTATTCCAAGCAGGTGGAAAGCTGCAACGTCGAGTGCGTGAAGGTTTTGGAAGACCAGATCTTCAAGACCACCGTCCCGGCCGAGGAAGTCGCCGCGATATTCGTGGAGGCGGTCCAGGGCGAAGGCGGCTACGTCGTCGCGCCCCAGAAGTTTATCGACGAGTTGCAGGAAGTGGCGCGCCGGCACGGGATTCTCGTCATCTTCGACGAGGTGCAGAGCGGCATGGGCCGCACGGGCAGGATGTTTGCGCACCAGCACTTCGGCGTGGACCCGGACATCGTCGCGCTGGCCAAGGGCATTGCCAGCGGGATGCCGCTCTGCGCGACCGTGGCCAAAGCGAGCTACATGCAGTGGAAACCGGGCGCGCACGCCTCCACGTTCGGCGGCAACCCGGTGTCGGTGGCCGCCGCGCTGACCACCATCCAGCTTCTGGAGCAGGAACTGGTGGACAACGCCGCGCGCATCGGCGCGCGCATGAAGGAACGCATGCTCACCTGGCCCTCGCGCTTCCCCATTGTCGGCGACGTGCGCGGCCTGGGTCTGATGCTCGGTATCGAGATCGTCCGCGATCAGGCAACCAAGGAGAAGGCTCCGGAGTTGCGTGACCGCATCATCGATCTCGGCTTCCACAAGGGCATCCTCGCCCTGGGCGCCGGACAGAACTCGATCCGCCTCGCTCCGCCGCTGGTGCTCTCGGCCGATCAGGCCGATTTCGCGCTCGACACATTGGAGGAGTGCTTCCGGGAGGTCTGCCAGTAGCAGACCGTCCTGGCCTACCCCACGGGACGAGTTCCCGGGCCTGCGCGGAGGAGCCCAGGTCTGGCTCGCGCATCCGATAGCGGCTTTCAGGCCGGTTCCTGGCCGCTATCGGGAAGCGCCGAGGACCTTCATTCAAGCCCGCTTCAACCCGTTGCGTGATCGGGTTTTCTTCTTCGGTGCAGGTGCGGTGCGCGCATGGAGCGGCGGTTGGCTCTCCATCGCCGCTCTCAGAATGTAGTTGATACGGGTCTGATAACCCCTGCCGTGGGACTTGAGCCACGTCAGCACGTCGGCATCCAGACGGATGGTGAGCTGTTCTTTCACTGGAGGCCATGCTTCTTTTGCCTTCGCAAAGAATGCGTCTCCGAGCGGCGGAATGTCGGAATAGTCAATCGGCGTCTTGTCCAGGCGGCGGGCCTGGGCCGGGCTGAGTTTCGGGAGGCTGTTCGGATCAAGCTGAAAGCGTTTCATCGTAATGTCTCCGTTCGCGGTAGTTAGCCTTCCTTGCCGAAATCAGGCGGATGCCGTTCGCACGCCTGGTGTAGGCGACCGCATAGAGCCGCCCCTCGATCAAGCCGAGAGTGAATCGCCGGTCCTCGCCGTAGTCACGACGGTCGTCCTCGGCATCAAGCCGGTTTGAGTCCAAAAGACGCGCGCGGCGTATTCAAACGGAACGCCATGCTTGGCGAGCTTGCGTCCGGCCTTTCGCTCGTCCCATTCAAATGTCATCACCAACGTAACTCTCTTTGTAGTTACGTTCAAGTGTCGCACGAAGCGGGATTGGAAGCATGTCCACCGATGTGTGGTTCCCGGCCGGCCTAGCCTGTGCCAGGGCAAGGCCCGTTACACTGGTCTGGTGGCCTCACCCCGCATCCTGTCACCTCGCGTCTCGTCACCTCGCATTCTGGACGTCGGCTGCGGTGTCAACAAGTTCGCCGGCTCCATCGGCATCGACAACAACCCGCGCACCAAGGCCGACGTGCTGTGCGATCTGGACCGTTTCCCGTACCCGTTTCGCGACAACTCGTTCGACCAGTTGCGCGCCATTCACGTCATCGAACACGTCGCCGACGTGATCCGCACGATGGAGGAGTTCCACCGGTTGGTGCGTCCGGGCGGCAGCGTGTTCATGGAGACGCCGCACTACACCGATTTCTCCTCGTTTTGCGATCCGACGCATCGCTGGCACTTGAATTCGTTCTCGTTTCGCTACTTCGGCGAGAACAATGCAGGCTTCGGATACTACTCGCAGGCCAGATTCCGTGAGAAAAAAGTGCGCGTGAAGCTACTGGCTTTGTGGAGGTATCTGGGCTTCGAACTGCTCGTCAACGCCTTCCCGCGCTTCCGCCGTTTCTGGGAATACTACCTGTGCTATGTGGTGCGGGGCAAGGTGATGACGTTTGAGTTCGAGGTCCTGAAAAAGGCTGAGTGATTCGCTGGGTGCTGGCACGAATTGACGCGCTGCGCCACGCCGCGCTGCGCGGCCGCAGGCGCGGCACCCAGTCCCTGGGACGCCGGGGCGAAGACCTCGCGCATCGCTACCTTCAAGACAAAGGCTTCCGCATCCTGGCCCGCAACTGGACCGGGCCGCACCTGGCCGAAGCCGACATCGTCGCCAGCGACCAGGGCCGCACGGTGTTCGTCGAAGTGAAGTCGCGTACGGACGACGACTTCGGTTCACCCGAGCGGGCGATGGACAATCTGAAGATCCTCGCGCAACGCCGGGCCGCGCGGGCCTGGGCGCGCCGGGCCGGCATTGAAGCCAGCGAGATCCGTTTCGATCTGGTGACCGTCGTCTTCACAAACCCGCCGCGCATCGAACACTTCCCCGACGCCTGGAGCTTCAAGCATTGACGTCTGCACGAAGTGCGCCTGGGGTGTGCGACATAGAAGTGAAAGTCACGCCGCCTTGCGGTTGTCCCAGTAGTCTTCGAAGCGATTGTTGAGGTGACAGCAGCGCAGAGCCAGGATG
>Ga0315272_10000975_pt1 | contig 14465 bp, 13 predicted proteins | sample C3_middle_MG_FD_203918 | JGI IMG/M metagenome (GOLD analysis project Ga0315272, IMG submission 203918) | Sediment microbial communities from Yellowstone Lake, YNP, Wyoming, USA - C3_middle | ecosystem: Environmental > Aquatic > Freshwater > Lake > Sediment | place: USA: Wyoming | collected...
AAGCTCCGCGGCCCGGGAGTCGGCAGTCTCCAAAGTCGCCGTATATAAGACCTTCAAAAAGACGTTGCGGAAGCTAACACTACTGATAAGCTAGCTTCTGCAAAGCCCTCTTCACAAGCCTATAGGCAGTGGGCTTCGAGACGCCGAGCGACTCAGCCACTCTCCTCAAGCCGCCTGTTGCAAAGAGTCTAAACGCCTTCTTTTGTTTACTCGTGAGCAGAACTCTTCTCAGCGAAACAAGCTGGATGGTGAAGTGGGACGAGTGCCATTGTCCCTCCTTGATTTTAAGCCTTTTAGCAAGGGCTCTGGTGTAGAGGAACTTGAAGACGAAGGCGCCGTCTTCAAACTTTGGGTGATCCACAAGGGGGGCGGCGCCAAGCAATTGGCGCAATACGCAGTCTTTACAGGGCAGGTGGATGACTTTACCGCTGGCTTTAAAGTAGTGTACGACTCCATACCTTTGTAGACTAAAACCTAAATATTCTAGATAATCTTTATACTTTTCATTATCTTTATATTTTTCTAAAAATATATGAAATTGTTGACAGGGTTTATGCCTAATAACAACGACTTTCATTGATTATATTTTAGTTTCTTATTTAAAGATTTTAGGTAATGTCATTAGCCACAACTTTTTTCCCACGCGCTGTTTCTTTCACACATGTTCCAGGCAGTAATAGGGGTGTCGGGGGCGCTCTCTCGCGGTGGCTCTCTACCTCCTGTATATGTACGCGCGCAGAAAAGAGGTGGCGGACGTCTTCGCGGCAGCGGGTCTCGTCGTTTACTTTGTCTTGGCGGTTCTGCTCGCCGCGGAGGGTCTTAAGGCGCTTGAGTCGCCTCTGGCGGCGCCGTTGGGCGCCCTGGTCCCGTTGCTGATATCGCTGGGCGTCTTCAAGCTTGTGTTTCCAAAGCTGTGGAGGTACTACGCCATCTTTGTAGTGATAGGCATAGTGGCGATTGCCGCGGTGAGAGCCGCCGTGCCTGTAATACACAGCGTGGCGGGCCTCGTCATATTCCTCTTCCCCATATACGCCGTCGCCAAGAAACTCATGCCTACGCATTTCATAGGGGTGTCACTGGGGGGCTTGACGATAGGCATCGGCGGCGTCGCGCTGGCGTCTGCCGTCATGGCGCGTCCCATCCTCCCGCCTGAGCTTGTGGTGGCTCTACTGCCCTGGATACTGCTACTGATGGTGATATTCTTCGCCTACGGATTCGCGCTGGGGCGGAAGAAATGAGGAAACCCGACGGGATTGCGCTCCTCCTCTTTTTCGCCCTGCCGATAATCGGCTTCTTCAGCCTGCTCTCGGGCCCCATCGCGGAGGCCGGCGTTAAAGACCAGCTGGCGAAGTACCTCTCCATAGCGCCTACAGAGGAGGACTTCGTGGCTAGGGCCATCATGGCCTACCACATAGCGGCGGCGATTGTGATGGCGGGGACGCTGTATCTAGCCCTTAAGTACGTGGAATACGACGAAAGGCTGAGGAGTTATGTGTCTGGGCTCGCCACTGCCGGGTGGATAATCGCCGTGGTTTCCGGCTTGGCCTTTGCGTACTTCGGCAGAAGCCCCCTGGCGCATGGCATGTGGCTGGTGGGGCTGTCTCTTATGTTCGCCGCGGGGGTCTTGTTTACATACGCTCTCTCCCCGCTGAGGATCAGCTGGCGGGAGAAAACGCTGGAAAGAGCCGCTGAGTTTCTGACAGCCGTTACGCTCCTAGGCGGCGTGGTCATGGGGGCCATATATGCGGCGCATCTCGGTTTCGACAAGGACGTAAAAATCTATATAGTGGAGGAGCACTCCACGAGGGAATACAGAGGACTTGCGCCTACCTCTACTCCCCTACAGCTACTCATCACGGGTCACGCCCACGCCACAGTGGCGCTTTGGGCGGCTGCCATCATGTTTATAGGGCTTAGGTGGTCGCGGATGTGGGAGTGGAAGCCTCGGCTCTACAAGTGGGCGCTTGTGTTCCAGATCATAGGCGTAATCGTGACCTTCTTCGGAACTGCGGTGGTGCCCGTGTGGAGGCCCATAGCCCACGATATAATCTTCGGCGGGATCGTCCCCCTCCACCTCACATTGCTGTTTCTCTGGCTTAGGCTCGGCGCCATGCTGAAGGGCGGAGGTTGGCGTAACCCAGCGATCCTGGGCTTGTTCTTAGTCCCCATATGGATGGTAGTGTTTGTCACCTCCACCGGCCCCATGTTGACGTCGCAGTTAAAAACCCTCAGAGCCACCTGGCCTCTTGAAGACGAGATTGCATACAACGTGGCTCATTGGCACATGCTCGCCTTTGTGGTCGCCTCTGCGATGTTTTTCCTCTACTTAACTGAGTTCAGTAACAAGATCAGGTACGTCTCAGGCTGGCTCCTGGCGGTGGGAGGCACGGTGGCGCTTGCCGGCGCCTTCGTATACGAACTCTCGCCGATGTTTGTAAAAGGCGCTGTTGAACTCGCCGCGGCGTCAAGCGGCTTAAAGAAGGCGGTGTTGCCCGTCATAGACGTGGGCCTCGTCATGTCCTTTGCATCTTTTGCCCTCTTTACGCTATGGCTGTTTTATAAACACCTCACGTCGGGAAAAAGAAACCAAAATCCCTAGTTTTTTCCACATCTCAAAACTTTAGACCTACCTCTTGCTGATGCTCATGTTAACCACCACACGTAGGAGGTTGCTGGCCGCAACCGCCGCCGTGGGGGTTTCTGCCGGCGTGTTGGCGCTGGCGCAGAACTTAGAATACCTCAAGCCGCTTGTCCAGTTTAGGGACACTCGGTTGCAGTACCCAGACAGAAGCTGGGAGGATCTCTACAGGAGGCGGTGGCAGTACGACAAAGTGGCCAGATCCACCCACGGCGTCAACTGCACTGGGTCTTGCTCCTGGAACGTCTACGTCAAAGACGGCCTCGTGGTGTGGGAGCTACAGGCCACGGACTACCCAGACATCGCTGCGGACATTCCCAACTACGAGCCCAGGGGGTGCCCCAGGGGGGCCAGCTACTCCTGGTACATCTACAGCCCGCTGAGGGTTAAGTACCCCTACGTGAGGGGGTTCTCATCGACATGTACAGGAAATATAAGGCGGAGACCGGCGACCCGGTAGAGGCGTAGAGGCGTATAGTGGAGGATCCTCAGAACCGCGCGGCTTATCAGAAGGCCAGGGGCAAGGCCGGGTGGAGGCGGGTTAGCTGGGACGAGGCTACTGAGCTCATAGCGGCCGCCCTGATATATACTATCAAGAAGTACGGCCCGGACAGGATCTACGGCTTCACCCCCATCCCCGCCATGTCGCCGGTGAGCTACGCCGCGGGGGCCCGCTTCATAGAGCTGATAGGCGGCGCCATGGGCTCCTTCTACGACTGGTACGCCGACCTGCCTCCGGCCAGTCCGCAGATGTGGGGCGAGCAGACAGACGTGCCGGAGTCGGCCGACTGGTTCCATGCGCAGTACATGATCGTGTGGGGGACTAACCTCCCTATGACGCGGACTCCGGACGCCCAGATGTATACCCAGGCGAGGTACAGAGGCGCCAAGGTGGTGGTGGTGAGCCCCGACTACAGCGAGCATGTGAAGTTCGCCGACATGTGGGTGCCGGTGTTGCCGGGCACCGACGCCGCGCTGGGCCTCGCCGCGGCTCACGTCGCGCTGAAGGAGTACTACGTCGACAGGCAGGTTAAGTGCCTCAGGGAGTACGCAAGGCGCTACACGGACCTGCCCTTCCTCGTGGTGCTGGAGCCGGCCGGCGACGGCACCTACCTCCAGGGCCGCTTCCTGAGGGCGTCCGACGTGCCGGAGCTCAAGGACAAGGTTGGGCAGTACCCGGAGTGGAAGACTGTGGTGATGCAGAAAGACGGCACGTTAGCAGTCCCCTACGGATCCATCGGCTTTAGGTGGGACGGAAGCGGCAAGTGGAACCTACAGCTGAGGGGCATAACGCCGGCCGGCGAGGCCGACATAGACCCCGTGCTGTCTGTAATGGAGGTGGGGAGATATGAGAAGGTGCCTGTTAAGTTCATGGCCATGGACTTCGAGGTGAAGGGCTTCGTCAGAGAGGTGCCGGCAGTCAAAGTCGGCGATAAGTATGTAACTACGGTGTTTGACCTGCTGGCGGCTCATCTAGGCGTGAGGAGGGGCGACCTCGGCGGCGACTACCCCGCCGACTACAACGACCCGAAGCCGTTTACGCCGGCGTGGCAGGAGGCCATAACTGGGGTGTCCCGCGACGTGGTGTTGCAGATGGCCAGAGGCTTCATGGACACGGCCATCTACTCAAAGCTCATCTTCGGCAGGCCCAGTGACCCGCCGTTCTTCGGCGACGATAATACGCCGTGCGGCGGCCGCGCCATGATATTCGTGGGGCCTGGCATAAACCACTGGTACCATACCGACTTGATATACCGCTCCGTCTTGTTGCTGGTTCTCCTCGGCGGCACGCAAGGCAAAAACGGCGGCGGCTGGGCCCACTACGTGGGGCAGGAGAAAATCAGAACGCTGATAGGCTGGTCCTCCGTAGCCTTCGCTCTGGACTGGGTCAGGCCGCCGCGTCAGCAGAACTCCCCCCGCTACTGGTACGTCCACACGGACCAGTGGAGGTACGACCCTACGACGACGAGTAGTCACGCCGCGCCGTGGGCGAAGAAGTGGGGTAACCTCCATTCGATGGACGCAAACGTGATAGCGGTGAGGCTGGGCTGGTTGCCCTTCTACCCAAGCCTCAACGTGAACCCGCTGGATCTCGGCGCGAAGCTTGTAGATGAGGCGAAGCAACAGAACGTCCCGCAGAACCAGTGGGGCAGCTACGTGTCTAGGCGGGTGGCCGAGATGTTGAAGAAGGGCGAGGTGAGGCTCGCGATTGAGGACCTCGACGCGCCTGAGAACTGGCCGAGAATCCTCTTCCTGTGGAGGTCGAACCTGCTGGGTGCTTCGTCTAAGGGCCACGAGTACTTCTTGAAGCACCTCCTCTGCACAGACAACAACGTAATGAATAGGGAGTGGGCGGTGGAGGAGGGCCTTGTGAAGGAGGTGAACGTTAGGAAGCCTGCGCCGGAGGGCAAGCTGGACCTCCTCGTGGTGCTGGACTTCAGGATGGCCACCTCAGCCATCTACGCCGACGTGGTCCTGCCTGCGGCGACTTGGTACGAGAAGTACGACCTCTCCATGACTGACATGCACACCTTCATACACCCGTTCACCCCGGCGATTGACCCGCCCTGGGAGGCGAAGACCGACTGGGACATCTCTAAGACCATCGCGAAGAAGTTCTCCGAGCTGGCGCCTAAGTATCTCCCGCAGGAGGCCTACGACGTGGTGCTTACGCCGCTCATGCACGACAGCGCCGCCGAGATCGCCCAGCCCCTCGGCGAGGTCAAGGACTGGAAGAAGGGCGAGGTGGACCCCATCCCGGGCAAGACCATGGCCTCCGTGTCGCTCGTCATCAGGAGGTATTGGGATGTGTACGACATGTATATCACCTACGGCCCCTTGGTGGTGACGGCCGGCCTCTCGGCGAAAGGCATACCTGCGTACAAGCCCGTGGAGCAGTATGCGTACCTCAGGGAGAGGAACGGCCTGACCCCGGCTACCTCGGACTACGTGAAGGGGAGATGCGCCGCAGTGGGGGGATGCCCCAGCCTAGAGACAGACAAGAAGGCGGCGGAGACCATTCTGGCGGTGTCGCCTGAGTCCAACGGCGAGGCGGCCTACATGGCGTGGAAGAACCTAGAGCCGGTGACGGGGCTAAAGCTTGCCGACATACCGGCTAGAGAGCTCCGGATCACCTTCGACGACATCGTGGCGCAGCCCAGACGCGTCACCACGTCGCCGGTGTGGAACGGCATAGAGGCGCCGGGACGTACCTACTCGCCGTTTACGGTAAACACCGAAAGGCTTGTGCCTTGGCGCACCTTGACCGGGAGACAGCACTTCTACATAGACCACGAGTGGTTCAGGGAGCTGGGGGAGACGTTCCCGGTCTACAAGAGGCCGCTGGATCAATCCATGGCGAGGCTCCTCGCCGACGTCGACATGAAGGACTTCTGGTACGACCCGGCCAAATACCGCGTGGAGAGTGGCGGAGGCAGATACCTCGTCGCGAGGTATCTGACGCCTCACGGCAAGTGGAACATCCACAGCGAATACTGGGACAACCTCATCATGCTGACTCTGTTTAGAGGCGGGCAGGTGGTGTGGATAAACGACGAGGACGCCAAGTGGCTCGGCGTCAAGGACAACGACTGGGTGGAGATGTACAACGCCAACGGCGTCGTAGTGGCGAGGGCCGCGGTGAGTCCGAGGATCCCCCGCGGAGCCGTCATAATGTACCACGCCCAGGAGAGGCACGTGTACGTCCCCATAAGTCCCCGCACGGGCAGGAGGGCGGGGATACACAACAGCGTGACGATTACCCATCCCAAGCCGACGAAGATGGTGGGCGGCTACGCGCAGTTGAGCTGGTCCTTCAACTACTACGGCCCCACCGGCGTAAACAGAGACACGTTGGTTGTAATAAGGCCGGCGGGTAGGGTGAGGCTATGAACGTCCGCGCGCAGATCTCAATGGTTATGAACCTCGACAAGTGCATTGGCTGCCATACATGTAGCGTGACCTGCAAGAACGTGTGGACCAACAGGCCGGGCGCCGAGTACATGTGGTGGAACAACGTGGAGACCCGCCCAGGCCCAGGCTACCCGAGGCAGTGGGAGAACCAGGACAGATACAACGGCGGGTGGGCCCTCGACGGCGGGAAGCTGAAGCTGAGGATCGAGATAAAGAAGGACTACAAGCCGCCAGGCCTAGACGACTATTACGAACCCTGGACATACGAGTACGAGGTGCTGTTCTCCGAGAAGCAGACAGACCAGCAGCCGGTGGCCCGGCCCATCTCGCTGATAGACGGCCAGCCCATGGACGTGTCCTACGGCCCCAACTGGAACGACGACTTGGCTGGGACGGACCTGTTGCTTGAGGACCCCAACCTGGACCCCCTGCAGAAGTCGATCTACGCGCAGTTTAAGGACGTGTTTATGATGTATCTGCCGAGGATCTGCAATCACTGCCTAAACCCCTCATGCCTCGCGGCCTGCCCCAGGAAGGCCATCTATAAGAGGGAGGAGGACGGCATAGTGCTTGTGGATCAAAGCAGATGCCGCGGCTACAGATACTGCGTGGCGGCCTGTCCCTACAAGAAGGTGTACTACAACTGGAAGACCGGCAAGTCGGAGAAGTGTATCCTCTGCTACCCGAGGATAGAGGCTGGGCAACCCACCGTCTGCTCGCTGACGTGCGTCGGGAAGATTAGATACATGGGCGTGTTGCTCTACGATGCCGACAAGGTCCTCGACGTGGCCGCCGAGCCGGACCCAACGCGCCTCGTGAGGAGGTTCATCGACGAGGTGTTGCTGGATCCCTTCGACCCCAACATCGTATCTGCGGCGAGGAGCGCCGGGATACCTGACGACTGGATCACGGCGGCTCGGAGGTCCCCCGTCTACAAGATGGTGAAGAAGTGGCAGGTGGCGTTCCCGCTACATCCTGAGTTCAGGACCTTGCCCATGGTCTTCTACGTGCCGCCGCTGAGCCCCGTGGTGACGACCTTTGAGCGGACATACGGCGCCAAGATAACCGACGTGTTCCCAAGAGTCTCCGAGCTCAGGATACCGATTAAGTACCTGGCATCTATGTTCACGGCCGGCGACACGGCTCTGGTGGAACAAGCCTTGAAGAAGTTGATAGCGGTGCGCATCTATGAACGTAGCAAAAACGTGGCGGAGCCTGGCTTGGCGGACAAGGCGAAGCAAGCTCTCGCCGAGGCGGGTCTGACGGAGCAAGACGCCGAGGAGATGTATAGGTTGTTCGCCATAGCGCGGTACGAGGACAGATTCGTCATACCCACCAACCCGAAGAGATACGTAAACCAGCCACAGCTAAAAGCAGGCATGGCGGGGTTGCCATGAGGAGGCCCGAGCTTCTGTTCCCGGGCATCGCCCTCGCCGTCGCCGTTGTGCTCGCCGCATTGGGCATAGTAGTGGTGACTGCGCAAGAGTCGGCTGTGTTGGTAAAGTTCGTAAACGGGAGCCTGCCTGTGGACCCCGCCTCGCCTCTGTGGCCTAAGCCAGCGGATGTGCCCCTCACTAGCCAGACCCTCGTCTACCCGCTTGCCCCCGCTGTCGAGAACCGGGCGGTGTCTGTAGCTGCTGTGCACAACGGCACACACATAGCGTTCCTGCTGACGTGGAAAGACGCCACGCAAGATGCAGCTAAGCCGGGCGGCCTCGACGTGTTTCCAGACGCGGTGGTGGTGCAGTTCCCCGTGTCGAGGGCCCAGCTACCGTATATATGCATGGGCACCGTGGACAACCCCGTGAACATAATCTACTGGAGGGCCGGGGTAGGCGTAGAGAACCTGGTGGCCGGCGCCGGGTACGGCCTCAGCCCCCAGCAAAGAGAGGCCCTGGGCCTCCAGACAACACCGACCTCGCCAGTGGAGCTGTTGCCGGACTCGGCACAGGTGGTACAGGCATATGCAGTATACAAAGACGGGGCGTGGTACGTGGTGCTGATCAGACCACTGGGCTCGGTGCATCCGCTGATGAGCTCGCTTGCCGACGACTTCAGCGCCGCCTTCGCCACGTGGGACGGCTCCAAGGGCGAGAGGGGCGGCTTAAAGGCCACCAGCGGATGGGTGCAGTTCCGCCTTGAGAGGCGCATATTTGCGGCGCCTCAGCCGACGCAACCGGCGCCGACCACTATGACCGCCACGCAGACCTCTGCTACAACGGTCACACAGACGTACGTCGTTGAGACAACGCCTGCCTGGGCCTGGGTGGTCATAGGTGTGTTGGTGGCGTTGCTGGCTGTGGTGGCTGGTCTCGCGCTTCGCAGAAGGTAAATGTACCTCTTTTTTCTAGTTCTTGAGTTTTTTCTAAACAGGATACTCAACAGGTTCTGGATCTTCGTCCCCGCGACGCCCGTCACGCACGCCCTCTTCGTGGGGATCCAGTGGGTTGGGTTCGTATCTATGCTCGCTCTATACGTCTACTCCTTCCTGTTGCTGGGCCACTGGGGCAGACGCGCCCTGCCGCTTACCGCGGCGGCCCTTATCTTAACGGCTATGGACCTGGCGTCCTACGTGGGGATCTACATAAAACTCCTCTGGCTCCTCCCGTTGTTTTCCTCACTTTTCTTCCGGAACAAGCTTAACCTGGCGTTTGGGGTTTACTACGCCGCGAGGGGAGTAGTGGGTTAGGCGCTGGGTGGGTCTGGGTTCTACACTTGGCTATTTGATCTGGCGTGGGCATTGTTGCCTCTGCTGGGGGGATTCACGATTAGGAAGTGGGCTGTGCTGACTGCCGCAGCAGCGCTGGCTGTCGTTGCGGCGTCTCCGTACTACATGGGCATGGTGCTCATCTTCGGCCTCGGCTTGACCGTGCCGCTGCTCTTTCCACTCGCCGTCTTCACTGCGCTTTCCTCCAAGTCAAGATATTCCCTTTTCCCGCTCCTAGTGGGGCCTCAAGTCCAGCTGTCCGTACACTATCTTGTGCTGGCCGTGGGAATGGGCTATGTTGTACGTGGGGAACTCAAAAGGTGAGCTCTACGTAGTTGAGAAAGGCAGGGCGCGTGGGCTGGACGTAGCGGCCGAGGTGCCTTGGGTAGACGATGGCGTCCACTACGGCAACGCCATATTGAGGGGCGGGCGCCTCTATAAACCCGACGGGTCGCTGTTTGGCGAGTTCAATCTTGTGCTTATACCCTACGGCCTGGTGGGCGGCATATACAAGGCGCCTAAATACGCCGTCGCGGTTCTAGACGACGAGGCGAAAGTAATAGACCTAGACAGCTGGCGGCCTGTGCGCGAAGTGAGGTGTCTGGGGAAGTGGGACTTTTCGCCCATCTATCCCTTCGCAGACGTCAAATCTCTCTACTGTACAGACGGCTTCGTTGTTGTGGCGACGCCTGAGGAATACAGGCTCATACCGGCGCCATGCGGAGTAAGCTTCCACGTGGACATGCTGGACCCCCGCCTCTTAATTGTGAGAGATATCGAGATGGGGGAGGAGTCTGTCTCCACGGTGTTTAAGGCCTTCACTATAGACGGCAGATACCTCACAACCTACACTGTGGAGGGGTCGGACGGCGCAGAGCCCCTTTCCGTGGCCAACGCCCTAGTCTACTATCTCCCCGGCGCCGTTGTGTGGAGAGGCCGGAAAATTGTCGTCTCGGACTTTTTCATATCAACTTACGGCGTCGTCGTAGGCCGACAGGTTGTGGGCGATGTGAAGCTGGAGCTACCATGTGAACCAGAATACGTTCTACTTGACAAATATATATGCAACGGAGAGGTAGCGCGTATAGAGGTTTGATAGAGGCACAGTTGCCAAAATATAGGTGGTCAGAGAAGCAAGCTACTCCGCATATTCCCCTTTCAAGGAGCCGACTGCCGCGTCTTGACGAGCTCCAGCAGTAGCTTTTGGATCTCCAGAAGGGTGGCCTGGACGGCGTCAATCCTCTTGGCCAACTCGTCAATCCTCTTATTCGTCTCGTCTATTCTCGCCGAAAGCGACTTAACAACATCGTCTATCCTCGCCGAGAGTGTTTTGACGATTTCGTCTATGCGTTGGTTTGTCTGGTCTATCCTCTTGTTTGTCTCGTCTATTCTGCTGTCTAGTCTTGCAATGTCGGCTCTTATTTCTTTCAAGTCGCTTACGATGGTGCCGAGGTAGAGGATGAAGATGTCTTCGGTGGACAGCTTCTTACCCTCCCTAATCTTGCCCAACACGTGCTCCACCGCCATCTTCTCAAGTATAAAAACGTTGTGAGTAATAGTTGCTTGGGTTGGTGGATTGAAATTTTTTGTATTCATGAGGTTAGTTGTTTGTTGTATGGCCTTGTTGCTCTACGGTTTCTCTTGTGGCTTGCTCGGGGGCGTCCCTTTGATGTTTGCCGTGGATTTTCCACTTGGACTATTACTGCGTCGTTTCTCTGTCTTTGTAGCTTATTTCAGCTGTGGGGTTGGCGCTCAAAATATTAATGGTGAAGTCGTAAACGTGGTTTATGGATATCTACCAGATACTGCAGACGCTACATGTGTTGTTCGCCACTGTTTGGGTTGGGGGTCACATAACTCTGTTAATGGCGTACGGCGCCGAGCTCAAGCGCGGCACGACGAACCCTCTTCTGGACTTTGAGCATCGGTACGAAAAGATTGGGCTACCCTCGCTTATTTTCGCGGCGGCCACCGGCGTGGCGATGCTATACGCCGGGTGGGGGAAGTGGCCTATGGCGGCGCATATAAAAATGGGTCTCTTCGTCATCCTAATTCTGATCGCCCTACACGCGCGGCTACGCCTAATACCTAGGCTCAAGAGGGGTGAGGACGTGGGGGGCCTGCTCCTCCTCCACGTGGCCGCCGTCACCGCGATCTCCGCAGCTTTCGTGGTGCTGGGGGCGGCCATAAGGTTCGGGATCCCTCTCTAAGTCTTTTTGCGGTCTTTCAACTGCATTGACCTGCGGCGGCCTAGAGCCGCAACTGCACGGGGCGGGTGCCGATTAGTGGACAGAGAGATGAGGTTGGTTTACGCGGTTAACCGGAATCTTTTTCCCCTCGGCGGGGTATTTTATGTCATGAAAAACGGGTGGACCTATCTGGTGGCTGGCGTAACCGTGTTGGTGTATATCGTATATATCGCCATGGCCGTCTGGACTTTTTACAACCTGCCGCCCATACCCGAGAAGGTGGTGACTAAGAGCGGCCAGCTCCTCTTCACTGCCCAAGACGTCATAGAGGGCAAGATCTTGGCTCAGAAATACGGGTTGCTGGACTACGGCTCCTTCTTAGGCTACGGCGGCTACTTCGGCATAGACTACGTCGCCTACACCATGAAGTTCTACGTAGACAAGGTCAAGGAGCTCAGAGGTCTCTCTCTGTCGGACGCCGACGTTAAGCAACTTTTGACACCCCAGCTCACCTCAAGGTCCTCCTCGGTTTTTGCGCCGGCTTCGGGCGTCGCGGTGGTCAGCGACGAGTTCGGGAAGGCCTTCGGCGAGGCGGTAAAGTTTTACGGCGAGCTGTTTGGCCCCAGGTCGGAGTCCATAGGCCTAAGGCCGAACTTCATCACGAACCAGGAGGAGGTCAGGAAGATCGTAGCCTTCTTCACGTGGGGCGTCATGATTGCGATGGCTAACTACACCAACGGCTTTCCATATCTGCCAGGAATATTGGGCCCCAACATCCACGTCACGGTGGCGACGTGGGTTACCTTCTTCGTGATGCTCCTGGTCATCATGCCCCTTGCGGGGTACGTCATCATGAAGTTCCTCGACTACTGGAAGGAGCCGAGGGTCACGTTTCAGCTTCCACCTCCGGGCCCTGTCCAGAGGCTCGCCCTCTTGGGCTTCGTGCTGGCGGTTCTGGGTCTCTCGGTGCAGGGGCTCCTCGGCGGCTACTTGATGCATAAATACACTGAGCCGGCGGAGCTCTACGGCATCTCCGGCATAAACAACATACTGCCCTTCAACGTGGCCCGTGGCCTCCACTACAACCTAGCCATCCTCTGGATCGCCGTCTCCTGGGTCTCCTTCGCCCTCTTTGTGTTGCCCTACCTCGGCGTCCAGCTCAGCAGGGCAAGGGTCCTCGCCATACTCGGCGCCGGCGCCGTGACCGCCCTCGGCATATTGCTAGGCCTGTGGGCCTCCTACCTCCGCCTCCTGCCTGACCCCGTCTGGTTCATCGTAGGGTCTCAGGGGAAGCCCGTCATAAGCCAAGGCACCCTCTGGCTGTTGCTGATTGCGGCCCTCCTGTCCTATCTATCACTAACGGTGTGGAGGGCCTCCAAGACCTCGCCCGAGCCCATACAGCCCCTCGTCAAGATCCTGGCCATCGCCCTTGGCGGCACAGCCTTCGGGGCCTTCATGGGGGCCCTCCCCGTGGTGACGCCGTGGTGGCACTTCACCATCGACGAGTACTTCCGCTGGATCACCATCCACTCCTTCGTGGAGGGCTTCTGGCCCGCCATCGTCATCCCAATCCTCTTGATCCTCCTCGTCATAGCCGGCATGGTGCCTCCGAAGATGGCCGTGGCGGCCGCCGGTCTCGACGCAGCGCTTGAAATAGTGACAGGCATGATAGGGACCGCGCACCACTACTACTGGGGAGGCCAGCCCACCCTCTGGATGTACGTCGGCGCGGTGATGTCCACGCTGGAGGTCATACCGCTCGGCTTCCTGATCGCATACACCATGGTGCTGTGGAGGCGGGGCGAGTACAAGACGGAGCTCCAGAAGACGCTCCTCACCTTCGTGATGGTGGCCGCCTTCGGCGGCGCCATAGGCGTGGTGGCCTTCGGCGCAGGTCTCATAAACATGCCCGTGGTGAACTACTACACTCACGGCTCCCAGGCCACCATGGTCCACGCCCACCTAGCCATGCCGCTGGCCTACGGCGTCCCCACAATGCTTATGTGGACGGTGGCGTTTTTCTTGGCGGGCGCCTTCGGCGAGGCGCATCTCCGCCGTCCGAGAATAGCCGTCGTCGTGATGGCAGTCGGCTTCTACCTCCAAGCACTGATTTCGCTTATGTCGCTCATGACCAACCAGTTTATCACCACGCAACAGCTGGGGTACTGGGCCTCAAAGGCGATCTTCGCGCCCGACGGTACCCCCGCCTTTTGGGCAAGGTCCGATATACAGCTCTACGTCTGGCTCAGGATGATAGGTGACATAGTGGCCGGGGCAGGCATAGCCGTGTTCCTCATATGCATGCTGAGGGCGCTCCCCCGTGCGATAAGGTAAAAGCCGGAAAACCTTTTTTTCATGCGGAGACTCCCCCTACTTGTCTATTTCCTCGTCCTCTGGACCTCCTTCACCGGCGTCTTGACGGCCGACCTAGGCCAGGGGTTTGACCTAGGCACCCAGTGGCCCGGCGCCTTATATAGGCTCATCGAGGCGGCGGCCTCAGGTAGCTTCGAGCCGATTCACAGATTCTCCACAGTCGCCGCCGGGTTTGCTGTCTTCGCGGCCGCTCTGCGGCACCGCCGCGACGTGCCTCTCTTCGCCTTGGGCGCCGCCGCGTCGCTGGTGGCCACCGCCTCGGGCATCTACGTGTCCCAAGACCTAAGGAGCTTCAAGCAGGCGGAGGGGTCGGAGGGGTACGCCCACGCCCTGGTGTTCCACGGCGGGAGGCTATTCAGCCACCTAATGAGGACTAAGCCGGTGATCTCAAGCGACGACGGGGAGTTCTGGCGAGAAGCGCCCTACAAGTTGCCGCCTCCCACCTTCGGCAGGACCGGCCTCGCGTCTCACGGAGGCCGGCTTATCTACTCGACAACGGAGACCTACGAGATAGGCGAAGTCGGGGTAGAGAAGCTGTTTGGACAGCGCCCCATGACGAGGAGAGTGGTTACAGGCGACTAGCACCGACCCAAGAAGCCCCTAGGCGGGCTAGTTACCCCGTTTCGCACTGCCGCGGGGCCATGCG